>Ga0098033_1000862_pt1 | contig 13189 bp, 22 predicted proteins | sample 1_EtaG_FD_75049 | JGI IMG/M metagenome (GOLD analysis project Ga0098033, IMG submission 75049) | Marine viral communities from the Subarctic Pacific Ocean - 1_ETSP_OMZ_AT15124 metaG | ecosystem: Environmental > Aquatic > Marine > Oceanic | place: Pacific Ocean | collected 2015-01-07
ACTCTATCGGTGCAACAAATATTGGTCTATCTTTGGGCGGAACTAAAGTATTAGACATTGCAAACAACAGTCTTCAATATACGAGTTCTACTGGAGATGCGGCTTTAACTTTAAGAGATGGTAATTCAACTGGTTCTGGAGCAAGAGCCTTTATAAGAGGTTTCCAAAGCGATGACACTCAAATGTGGTTTGTGGGTGATGGAGGAAGCGGTTCAGAAGAGCTTAATTTAGGTAGTACTCCAAGCGGTTCTAAAATAAGAATGGAAGTTAATAGTGTTAATGTTGCAACTTTAAATGAAAGTGAAATAAATTTGCATATTGGCCAGAAAGTTAATAGGACAGCAGTTAATAATGCAGCTTCACCTTATACAGTCTTATTAACAGATTACATTTTGGCTTGTGATTCATCAACCGGAGTAATTACTTTGACTTTACCTTTGGCAGCAACAGCGGGAGCAGGGAAAGTTTATGTTGTAAAGGATGAAGGATTTGACGCTTCAACAAGTAACATTACAATTGATGGGAACGGTGCAGAAACAGTAGATGGTACTGCTACAGCTGTCATCAGTACAGATAAAGCAAGTGTAACGATTTATTGTGATGGGTCAAATTGGATGATAATATAGGAGGACATTAAAATGACATATTTATTTGCAGGAACAGGAACTGAACCAACATTCACGGGGAAGTTAAATGTTCAATTTACAACAAGTACAGCAGACGATGAGGGGGTACAATCTCTTATTACTTTAGGTGCAGACATAGATACTGTTGCAGCATTTAACGGGACGATTAATGGGTTCGCTTCAGGTGGTACTAACGGCAACATCTCTTCAGTTTACCAGGGGACTTTATTAGGTAACGCTAACGATACAGAACACGAATACTATGTTTTTTGGGGTGCAACAGCTAATAAGAATGGTGGAGATAGCACCATGATTTTCTTAGGTAATAGCACAGGGTATGATGACGCTATACTTTTAGAATCAGGGAATATAAGTTTTGTAGAATATGCAGCTACTATTCAAGGGAGTCAAGATGAGGAAGATGACCGTGATGGTGATGATTTAACTATTAAGGCTATGCCAGGTTATGATTCAGGTGCAGTAGCAAGAGCAGGTGGAAACCTTATTTTAGAAGGTGGCACAAAAGCCAATGCAGGTAATGAAGGAACTGTATTGATTAAGGTTCTTGATGGTGTAATTGCTGATGCTCAATTAGCAAATAGTCAAGCGTGTATGTACTTAAACGAAGCAGGTAACACCTTGGTGTTTAAAGTTAAATATGCAGCAGGAACAGTAAAAACTGGGACAGTTGCATTATCATAAACATAAATAGTGGGGAATGATTGAAAATGAATGAAACAGTGAAAGTGGATGAAAAGGTTTTGAACGAGTTAAAAGTACAGAAAGCAAGTTTAGCTGCAATGCAAAGAGTTGCACAATTAGCAAATTTAGGTCACAGGACTTATGTTAATCAACAATTGACAGCATTAGGGTTAGACCCAAATAAAACTTACAATATAGCTGAGGATGGTGTTGTTAGTTTGGTTGAATCTAAACCTGTTAAGGAAGAAGAGGTTAAAATAGAACATGCCAGCAAAGAAAGTTGAATCATTTAGACAGAAGGAAGGGGATAAGAAAGTAATTAGGTTACTTCATACTCAACCTCTCTTGGACGATAAATGGATTCCTAAAGGAGTAAGCAGAGATTCTTTGAAGAAATACGTTGTATTATCTTATGATTCAAAACAAGATGTTTATTTACCTGTGTTTAAATTAGTTAAAGGTAAAAAGAAACAATGGTGGGATAAAGCAACTCACGATTTAATTAAAGGCGGGATATCTGGCTATGATGATAAATGGGAAAGGAAAATTAAGAATCGTTCCAAATTGAAACATTGCTCTGACCAAATTAAAAAGACAAAATTTACTTTTATTACAACCGACGATTGGGATGTAGCTCAATCAACTTACATTGAATGGTGTAAGAAAGATGGTGTTGAAGTAACTCCTTTAACTGCTGGGGGATTAGGTGGAGATGATTAAGGTTGGTTCCAAAAGATACAATGCGTGAAAGAATGGCACGTTTAGAAGAAAAAGTAGATAACATCAATGAAAAACTTGATGAATTTATTAAATCTGCTGAATCTAAATTTGCTTCAAAATTAACAGAAAGGATTGTTTATGGTCTTGTTGGGTTAGTTTTAGTAGCTTTCCTAACTAAATTGTTAAATTTATGGTAATGGTAATTTGATGGGGTTGATATAGAATGAAATGTAAAAATTGTTTAGATTCAATTAATCGGAAAGAAGAGTCTGATTATGTGTGGAGTTTAAAAAAATATTGTGGCAAACAATGTAAGAACATTGCTGCGGGGAAGAGAAATAATTGGAAACATTACACTAAGGTTGGGAGGGCGTGGAAATCTGGGCCAGAACATCAATCTTGGAAAGGTGGTAGATTTGTTGGAAAAGGTGGGACGATTTACGTTTGGAATAAAACACACCCAAGTGCAAATAAAAATAATTATGTTGCAGAACATAGATTAGTGATGGAAAAGGCGGCGGGGAGATTTTTACGCCCAGAAGAAGTAGTCCATCATTTAGATTTTGATCATCAAAACAACAAAATTTCAAATTTGCATCTATTTGAAAATCAATCAAAACACGCAAGGTATCATAGTTTTTTGAAATCTTGTGTTAGGGAGGTGTTATTATGAAATTTGTCCTTAATAAACAAAGGGGCACAGTGGTAAATCACCCTGCCTTTGGTAAAATTAAAGGGGCAGTTGCTTATGAAGTGACTGACCAAGTGGCTAACCAACTTAAACATATTATTAATTTAATTGTGTTTGATGATGTGGTGCCAATGGAGAAAAAAGAAAATGACAGTAACATTAGCTCAGATTAGTGCAGATACAGGAGAAGTGTATGATGCTGTTGATGGTGGAACTACCGCGGTAACTGCCATTTTAGTTCGTGCTACGGCTTTAGCTACTGCTTTTGGAACCACGGACGATACAGTAATTAGGCCATTAGTAGATGCAATGGTAGTTAATCAAGTAATGGGCGGGATAGACCCAGTTAACAAAACAATTGGAACATTATCTGTTGGAGCAAAAGACTTGAAATCTATGCGATCTTATTTCCAAGATGAAGCTAGGAAAGCGGGTGCAGTGCAAGGAATTTCTATTGATGGATTAACAATATTATTACAAGATTCAGAACAATGACTCTATCAACTTCATTAAGAACGGCAGCAAGAAACCTTGTTAATACTTTTGGGAATACTGCTTCAGTTTATACTTATTCATCAGCAACAACTTCAGAAAGTGAAGAAGGAGACATTACAGTATCAGACTGGAAAACTGCCGCTTCAATTAAAGTTGTTAATGGCGATAACGTGAAAGAATCGTTAATCCAGGCAGGGCAAGGGATGGAAAGTATTGGCGAAGATGAAAAGATTATCAGGGACGATGCAACAGTTGCAGTTAATGATCGAATAACGGTAGATTCCGTTGAATATCGCGTGGATGAAATTCGCCCGGTAATTACGCAGGATACTTTGGTTGTCCAGATAATTAAGGTCAGTCGAGTAACTGATACAACAAATTGGTGATAAAAATGGAAAAAGATAGGAAATATTGGGAGCAGGTATTGAAAACCTGGGAAGGATTTAATCCGGTTATAGTTAAACGGGCAAGGAACGCTTTAAGATTGTTAAATCAAGAAGAAGCTAAAAAGCCTGAACCGGTTAAAAAACAAGTTGTTTTAAAGGAAGAACCAAAACTTAAACCAAAGGCAAAAGCTAAACCTAAAGCTAAGAAGAGTTTTTTCAAGAAGTAGGATTGGCACATCTGTCATATATGTCATTTAGGGATACACCTAATTTGACGAGGTACACTCATGGCAAGTAAAAATACTCTTACAACTAATGTATGGGATGATGTTTATACTTATTTACAAACCACTAATCCCATAAGTACAAATAACATATTTAGTTCTATGAATAGTACCTTGTTAAGCAGTAAAGGATATCCGATGGTGATAATGTCTCCACCATTAGCAAGTATGGAAAAACTTAATGTAACTGGTGCTTTCATTGAATCTGAAATTGACATTAATTTTGAAATATACCATACCAGTTCTGCTTCACTTAAAACTCTTAAAGATAATGTTATAGCTAAATTATTAGCTGGGAGAGTAACTTTTGCAGGGCAAGGATATAAAGGGATGAACATTGAAGCGGGAGATTATGACACTTGGGAAGAAGGTAAAAAGAAGATTCACAGGATGTCATTTGCAGTTTCGTTTAGGTATAGGGAAGAATAATGGTGATAATAATTAAAGGATTGGGCGATGCGGATAAAATGCTTACTAATATTCATTCTAATTTAAAGACCGTGCCTCACAAGATGACTGGGAAAATGGCAAGGACTCTTAAAAAAAGGGTAATTCAATATCTTGAAAGGGGAAGTCAACCACAACATCCATCTCACAATACGCCCGTTCAAATACGGCGATTCCTTCATCTCCGAAAAGAGGGGAAAGGACATAAGGTTTTTTTTGATAAGTATCCTACCCAAGGAAAGGCCCCCGGTTCAAAAAAGATAGACCTTATTCATGCAGTTGAGTTTGGTACAAGACCACACATGATTGGGAACATTAGACATCCTGGGGCGAAACCAAAAAGGTTTTGGAGAGATGGGACTGAGCATTTTGTTGGGAAGGATTTACCAAAATTAATGGAAGAAACAGCGGAGAGGATTGTTGTTAAATGATGATTTGTTTGAAAAGAAAAAATAATAGGAGAGTGATATAAAATGGCATTACCAGATCATTTTGAAGGTGAAGATGTAATCATCACCATGGAAGAAAGCGGTCAAGCGACCGTAACAAATGTAGAAGGAAGAGTAATGAATTGGAATGTAAGTGGTGGAGCTTCGTCAACAGATGAAGTTTACGCATTTGGAAACAAGACATTCAACTTTCAAAAACCAAGAGAAAAATTTACTGTAAGTTTTGAAATTATGGTGAACGATTCAGATTTTGACTTTGTTCATTTAGGTTCAAGTGTGGGCACACCTGCATTAGGATCGATGGCAGGAAAACCGTCAACGTCAGCAGACACACCTAGTCAATGGAGAATAATTATGTGGTTCCAATCCGCAAGTTCCCATTTATCAACAGGTTCAGTTGTTGTTCCAGACAAGGCAGCAAGTGTTTACAGGATGGTTTTTGTTGATTGTAAGGCAGTTACATTTGATAAAGAGTTTAGTGCAGATGAATACATGAAAGGAACTTTAACGTTTGAGTTTTCAGCAACAGACGCAGATGGATATGCAAACATGTTCGTTGAAGAAGGATTAGGTGTTAGTACAACCGCATCAGATTCTAAATTAGCTTCCATGACGACTTCCACCGGGAAGGGGTTAATAACTAAAGCTAGAGGTTCATTGGATTGGTCAGTTACTACAACTAGGTCTTGGACTGGCGCGTATTCAACATAAGCTAACGCTTATTTTTTTTATTTTTTTATTTGGAGGAATCGATAGATGAAATTGAATTTAGGATGTGGGAAACGGCCCTTAGAGGGTTTTGATGGTGTTGATAAAAAGGAAGGAGAAGGAGTGAAGTACGTTCACGATTTAATTAAACCTCTCCCTTTTAAAGATAATGAAGTGGATGGCATTTATGCAAGCCACATTATTGAACATTTCTGGTGGGATAAAGTATTTGATGTTGTTAAAGATTGGTACCGGGTTCTTAAGCCAGGAGCTCAGATTGATATTTGGACTGTTGATTTTGATATATTAGTTTATCATTTTATGAATCATGAGGACAAAGATTTCATGCAAACTATGAAGGGTCTTAATTGGAGATTATATTCTACTAACAGGTATGACGGTGACGCTCATCATTGTATCTTTAATTACCGCTTACTTGGTTCTATGTTAATGAATGCAGGTTTTAAACAGATTGAAAGAATCAATTCAACTGAATACCCCTTTAAACCCATGCACGACGGCATTAATTTAGGTGTGAGGGCAGTTAAATGAATTTTGTGTCTTACGCCCATTTAACAAAAGATGTCACTGGGTGGGCTAAAAACCTACCAGAATTCGATTTAGTGGTGGGTATCCCAAGGAGCGGGATGTTACCTGCAACAATTCTTGCTTTATATTGGAATTGTCAATTGGCAAGTTTAGATGAATTTGTTGAAGGGAAAGTTATGACTCAAGGAGAAAGGGGAGAAAATAAAGAAATTAAGAAAGTGTTAGTCATTGATGATTCTTATTTCAAGGGAGTTTCAATGATGAAAGCAAGAAAAAAATTGAAGGGTAGCAAATACCAGATTTCATATGGGGCAGTTTACATTGCGGAGAAGGAACATGATTTAGATTATTTTTTCAAAGTAATCCCTCAAGATAGATTTTTCCAATGGAATTGGAGGTATCATAAAAACCTTATTAACGCAGCTTGTTTTGACATTGATGGGGTTTTATGTGTTAAACCTACCCCTGAACAAAATGATGATGGGGAAAAGTATCGGGCATTTATACGGGACACTAAACCGTTATATGTGCCTAACCAGGAAATTGGGATGATTGTTACATCCCGGTTAGAGAAATTTAGACCAGAAACAGAAGAGTGGCTTAAAAGGAATGGAGTTAGATATAAACATTTGAGGATGTTAAATTATCCTTCTGGTGCATTTAGGAGAAGGATGGGACATCACGGGTACCATAAGGCGAGTTATATTAAACAAACTAACTCTCCTTTGTTTGTTGAAGATGAACCTTGGCAAGCAAAACAGATTGCAGAGATGAGTGGAAAACGCGTTTTATGCGTGACAGATTGGAGGTTGTATTGATGAGATTTACACACGTTTTGGCAGGGAAGACAATCCCGCCACATATAAAAGATTGTTTGATGGAACAACCGGCTAGGTCCGGGATGTATAATTGGATTTTTGTCCACAAGGGAGAAATTAACACTTGGTGGAGTATCAAAGATAAAATTCATGAATATGACCAGATTCAAATTAATATGAGTCCAGCGGATATGCCAGTGATTGCTGACATAAGGGACACAATTGACAGGACTGGTGCGAAAACTAAATTAATCCTTAACAATGATTATGTTTGTGAAAAGTGGGGTGCATGGGGTATTGATCCATTACGTTACGACCAAGTTCAAAGAATGGGGGACATGGTGTTTGGAACGGAACCATTCCAAGTTTCAAACATGATTGAAGGAACTTTTTGTATTCCTCACCCAACAAACACTGAATATGTTAAAAGACTTGGTTGCGACCCTGCCACTAAACAGAACAGTGTTGGGTTTATTTATCATTGGTGGGCTGGTGAAACTTATTTACCGCACAGAACTTTAGAAAAAGTTAAAGAAAAGTTTGGTTTAAAGAAAATCAAAATGTACGCTTACAATGGAAGAAATGATGACATGGCTAAGTATAAAGGGTATATGTTTGATGAAATTGTTCCCTTGTTAGATTTCCCCGATTTTGCTCAAGCAGTTCAACGGGAAAAGTGTTTGTATGACCCAAACCCCTGCCATACTTATGGAAGGAACGGTGTTGAATGTGCCTTGTTAGGTGTTCCCGTTGTGGGCAGCGACAGGGTATTTAGTTACAATTTATTGTTCCCTGATTTAGTTTGTGACCCTTACGATTTCAAAGCAACAATGGAAAAGTTTGACATAGTGTTTAATCAACCAGAAAAGTTGAAAGAGATCATGGCTAAAGCTAAAGAGAAAGCAGAATATTTTAATTATGAAAATAGCCGTAAGAGATGGAACGATGCTTGTGCTGAAGCCTTCGCGAGGAAAGAAAATGAATAAGAAAGAAATGATGGAAAAATTCATGAGGCTAGAGAAAGTTGATTGGGGAGAAACTCCTCTTGCTCAACAGAGGAAAACTCTCGAAGACATTAAAGGACCAGAAGATGTTACTCTCCCTTTTTCTTCTACTGATTTTTATAAATTGTGTGAAGTTTACAATCAATTTAATGTTGATTATAAAATATACAAAAAGGGCGACTTTTGGGTCGTAGAGGTACAGAAATGAAAGATGTAAAAGACAGGATTGACGATTTAACAACCATCAATTTCAGCATAACTAAATGTCCTTTGAAGGTATTTAAGGCCTTTTCGGAGTTCAGTAAAACTGAAACCAACGATAATTATGCGTTTGGATTAAAGATGTTGTTAGATTCAAGGGAAGTTAATGTAAAGGAAGTTGTTTTATATGAGCAATACTTAGAACTTAAAGATAGGGTTGCTGTAATTGAACAACAATTAGCAGAACCAGAAAAGGTTGAAGAAAAGAAGAAACCCAAAACGATGGGTTCAGGAGGATTGAAAGATGAGTAAATTAAGTAAATTGATGGGTAAACCACAGCAGTTTAGTATTGGTGGTGAAGAATTAATGTTTAAACCCTTAACAATGAAACACATTGATTTGTTAATGGCAGCGGGTAATGACAATCAAGAGAAGCAAGCAAAGGCACTTGCACAAATAATGAGAATTACTTTGAAAGAAGCAGTCCCTGACGCATCAGAAGAAGAGATTGAAGGTGTTGCAATAAATCATTTTCAAGAACTGTCTGATGCAATCATGGAGGTTAATAGTTTATCAAATGATAGGGTCAAGAGTCCAGAAACTTCAAAAAAGGAAGAATGATCTTTCTCTTTCAATAATTTCGGTGATGAGAGAGATGAAATGGACTTATGGTGATTTGATAAATACACCTATCCCCTCTTTTTTTCAAATATCTAGGGGGCTTCACCAACTGGCAAAAAAAGAAAGAGCGGAGGCGAAAAAGAAATAAATGGTAGCAACAATTAAACAAAAATTAGAATTTCTTATTCTTACACAAGGCCTTAAGAAAACCGTTAAACAATTTAAAGAATTGCAGTTGGGGTTAAGGAAGACTTTCGCTGGCCATAATAATAAGGCAATAGGGCACTTTAACAAAGAATTTAAGAAACTAGGAATAAGCACAGGTAAAGTCAATGTGAAGTTAAGAAAATTTAAGATGGAATATTTATCCATTTTATTTGCCGGTCAGGCACTCACAAGGGTTTTTGGTGGTGCTTTACGTTCAATTTTTAATACATTCTCGAAAGCAGAAAATAACACATCAAGATTAAGTAAGAACACAATGGGGCTTTCAGCAAGTTGGGAGTTTTTGAAATTTAGTATATTTAATGCTCTTGATCAACCAGGCATAATTAATTTTATTAGTGGACTTGTTAATATGATAAATAAAACTTCTGACTTAATTAATAAATATCCTGACTTGGGCACAGCAATTATTGCTGCATTTGGAGCCCTAGCAGTAACAGGGACTGTGTTTGCAATAGTTGGAAGTTTCATTTTATTTTGGGATGGGATCATGACTGTCTTAGCTGCACGAACAGGGGTGGCAACTGCAAGTAGTGCAGTAGCCTTTACTGATCTAAAAGGAACATTCAAGACTTTATTTGGTGCAGGATTACTTATTGGTGTGTTCTTTGATATTATGGGGGAAGGAAGGGGCGTAATCCCATCCCTCCCTAAATTAGCGATGTGGACGGGCCTTTCTGCTCTTGGGGCAAAGTTCTTGGGAGTTTCAACAGGGTGGACTGTGGTTCTAACTATTGCAGTGGCTTTTGGTAAACCTGCTGTAGAAAAAGCGCAGGATTTAATCGCATTCCAAGATAAATTTTTCCCAGAAGGAGGGGGTTTACAAAAAGCCCAAGTTACTTTTGAAGAATTCATACGCGGGCCTTTAGAAAAGATGGGTTTCAAAATGGAGGGGTTAACAGGAAGGACCAGAGCTTTAAGAAAAGCGTATGACTTATATTCTACACAGATGGATGAAAGCGTCACTCCCGCAGTTAGGGACCTTAATGTAGAAACTGGACAAAATTTGAATGATACAACTACTCTTATAGAAAAATTACCTACTTTAGTAGCAGAGAAAGAGAGAGACGCAGCTGCAAGCAATCTACAAGCTGAAGCAGAGCGGAACAAGGCGAGCGCCCTAAGAGAGCTTGCAGATGCAAATAGGTATTTAGAAGAAACAAAAGAGGGGTTAAGGAACAGCAGTAGTTCAACGGGGTTAACATAAAATGGCAGACATAATCATACAAGATAGTGGGTTCTTAAATCCCACAAACACGGGGACAAAAGCATCCTCTGGTGATATGGCAAATTCGGGGAACGCAATAACTTTATGTGGTGTTAGTTTTGTTCCTTTCTCAAGAGCAAACCTAGATAATTCACCAAGGATAGGTGTTTATGCAACAGGGACAGAGGTCAGTAGTGGGAGCGAGATTCATTTAGGAAGTGTAGAAAACATGGGTTTTGTAATTAATGGGGTCCTCGATTTAAGCGTTACAGCACACCAAAACTTAGTGGTCCCACTTAATCAATTACCACGGACAAAATGGTATAAATTACTTTATTTTGATTCTGTTGGTTCTGACGCCAATAATCAATTACTTTATCAATTATCTGATGATACCTTTACAGCAGGTGAACAGACTTCCTTCTCGTTAAGTGCCGCATATAAACACCTTCATGTTTTTATCTCAGAAGTTAACTTTAATCATTCAACTGCTGTAACAAATAAAGTCACTTTTTCGATAAGGGGTTTTGTAACAAAGAAGGAGACCAGTACAATATGAGCCTGTTATTGAAAAGAGTTGTGTGGTACCGATTAAGGGACAGGGATACGGAATTAGTTACTGATAATTCTTATCTTGATCCCGTTGACATAACGGATGACATTAATTGGAATGTGGGGAAAGGATTAGACATCAAAAATAATGTGTTATCTTTAACAGTTAAAAATGCTAATAAAAAATATGTTGAAAATGGATTAGTTAAATTTAGTGAGCAGGATCAATTTAAAGTTTATTTAAAATATGTCACTGACAATGACGATGTAACCGCAGCGTGGGATGAGAACAGTACAACTTTCCCTGGGGCTTCCGATCTATTGGGAATTTATTTCTTAGTAGAATTTGCTGTTTTAAACAATTCTTCTGGTGCAAGAATTAAAATAAAATGCACTGATAAAACATACATATTATTTAACAAGGTTTTTGCGAAAGCCTATGTTGAAGCCGATTCTAAAAACCCCCCTGAAATCATTCAAGAAGTGATACGTTATAACACAGAAAATGCCAGTGGCGCAAAGAGTGGGACAAGTCCTAATTCTGGAGTGAAGTATGATATTGATGCAAAACTTTTCTCAGAAGGGATAGTTGATTCGGGTACTACTTCTTCTGCCGCTTCTAAGAAATTAATCGAAGCAGGACAGAATTTCTCTACAACTGTTTCTGTAGGGGATCTGGTTCGTAACACTACGGATAATACTTATGCAACTGTAACTGTTGTTGATTCTGATACACAATTAAGTCTTAATAAAGACATTATGGCAAATTTGGAAGGGTACCAAATAAGTAATGGGTTCATGCAAGATACTCGAATTGACGGGTCTGTTTTCCCAGATGTTACTATTGCTAAAGTTTGGAAGCCGTTATATGAATGGATTAATGAGCTAGGTTCTGTTGATAAGACCAACTCTGCTAATGAAGTTTCTACAAATGCTATCATACAACAAAGACCCATGATCTTCTGGGTTGATGAAGAGAACAGGTTCCATTGGGTTTATGCAGATAACACTGTGGCAGCAACATTGGTAACGGGGACGGACAACATTTTAAGTTTAAATTTAACAAAAAAAGTATTTGATGTGGTTAATATGGTTATTTTTAATGCAGGAACAGACATGTATGGGACTGGTATTTGGAATTATGAAGTTGACACGACTAGCCCTGTTAGGACTTTAAAAATGAGAGTTATACCTATGCTTGACATCACAGAAAGTCTGGTCAACAAAGATTATAGTGCTGGGTTTGTTTTACCAGCAAGCAGGGATGCAGGGGAGGGTGGGAAAGGAAATGGGTATCCCATCCCTCAATTCCCTACCTCCTATCCTCCTGCCGCAAATGCTTTTGTTCCGACAACAACCTATGCAGCCGCAGCCAACATAGGTTCGGATTCTAATTATAATGATGCTTTGCGAGAGAGGGCAACTAATGAAGGTAAAAACAGAGCAAGAACGTTATTGGCGGGACTTGCTAATGCAAGATATGTGGGTTCCATTGAAATTACTGGTTCTTCTTCGTACTTGTTAGGTGATTTAGTTCAAGTAACAGACGATGAGGTTGGTGTTAAGAGCGAAAAATTAAGAATCATGGGGTTGCAACATAATATTACAAAGACCGGGTGGTTCACTACACTTTCAGTAGAAGAAGACCCAGTGGAGAGATAAAAAATGGTAATGCTTGATGAAGGATTAAATAGAATAAGAGACCTTGTTTCTACAGACATAACTAAAGGAACAATGGGGACAGGAACAACAGCAGCTGCACCAACAGACACGGATTTGCTAGCAATAGAAAGTAACAGTGAAGCAACACTAACTAAAACTTCTACTGATAGGCAGATACAAGTGGATTATACTTTGGTTTCCACTTCTGGTACAACTGCAACATATACAGAATATAAAACACACAGCGCAGACACTGATTTTGATAGGGTTGTGTTTACAGGGATAGCGTTTACAAAGAATGGTTCGTTAGATATACAAGCAAGTAAAAAATATTTTTTTAGAGGGACCTAATGACAAAAGATATTGCGGCAATAAAAGATCAGTTGGGGCGGGCACCAGAAAAATTAACTCAGGGGGTGTGGTCTTATTTTGAAGACATCTGGATAGAGGAGGGGCCATTTAAAATTTCATCCTACACTTTAGATGATTCATGGATTGTTGGCACTTCTACAAATGGGATAGTTGGAACAAATACCGGTACTCAAGGAGGGGGTCAACAAGTAGTGGGTGCATCTTCAAGAGTTTTAACAGTTTTAAGGGTGGTAAACTCATCAAACTCTTTTAGAGAAAGATTTAGAGATACAGATTATATTGATACGGGGGCAACAACTGCAACAATAGATATTGTCACTGATTTTGATTTAACTTTCACAACATCCCAAACCGCAAGAAGCGAGATTATTGGGTTAAATTCAGAAACATATTCTTCTGGGAAATTATCCGTAACGGGGACTACAACAGAAAATTTAACGGGTTATTTGAGTTTTGACAATGGTTCAAA
>Ga0098033_1000864_pt1 | contig 13168 bp, 16 predicted proteins | sample 1_EtaG_FD_75049 | JGI IMG/M metagenome (GOLD analysis project Ga0098033, IMG submission 75049) | Marine viral communities from the Subarctic Pacific Ocean - 1_ETSP_OMZ_AT15124 metaG | ecosystem: Environmental > Aquatic > Marine > Oceanic | place: Pacific Ocean | collected 2015-01-07
AGAAAAGATGGTAGTGGACGGAATTAAGTCTGCACTTGAAGCTAGGGGAGATTAGTGTGGGTATGTCAGCGCGGGCAAAGATCGTGAAGAAGGCGAAAGTTGCGGAAGTTATAGAGAAACCCAAAATCGTACTTTTGGATTGGGATGGCACTTTAGTTTGCGATCAGAAAGGGGAATTTGGTAATGAGGTGTTAATGCCCGAAGCTTATAGTGCTATTCGTATCCTTAGGCGCAATGGGTGGAATTTAGCGATAGTTACCAATCAACCAGGGGCATCCGAAAGAAGAATAACTGAAATAGAGATAGTAAGTTCTAGGTTATTTAACATTGGAATAAAGGTGTTCTGTTGTAGGCATCGTAGGGAAGATGGGTGTGGATGTAGGAAGCCAATGCACAAACTTCTTACTAATGCGATTAACTACTTTTGCTATGACTTTCAATTTGAAAGTGCATGGATAGTTGGTGATAAGTGGTCTGATGTTTTAGCCGCGGAAAGATCCTCTGTATTCTATAGTGGTAGAGTAAAGGCGTGTAAGGTTGGTGATTTCGGATACCACCAGAAGGGAACTACGCCATTACCAGGTAATCTTCCAGTTCCCGACTTGTTTGTAAAAGATATTGGTGTATTTGCTAGTATAGCTATTTCTGGAGTGATATAATGACAGAAGAAAAAACAACTTGGTGTGGATGGTTTAGCAGCGAAGCTATGCTTGGATGTATGATCAGTGAAGCTAGAGGTATTAAGCTTCCTGAAGAGTATATGGAATTTGAATGCGATCGTAGTAGTTTTGGTATTGAAGATACTAGGTTTGACAAGATGTATGCGGTTGTGGAAGATAAGGTGTGGATAAATATATGGTTCAGAAGGATAACTGGCGAAGTAGTTGATGCTGGAAGAAGAACTAGGTTAGTTTTTCATGCAGCTATAGAGGTGTTCAATTTGAGTCGCGGGAGGGATGTAAATGGAAAAGACCGAGAAGATGCTTGATGGTTCCGGTCGTTCGGTTGACAGGGAGATAACGGGTGAAGCCCTTGCCAATTTTGTATTGGATGGAATGATTCGTGGTGGGGAGATTATTGGAATGGAATTCGTCTTACCGTGTGGCAAAGATTTTAAGTTTAGTAAGACCCTGAATGAAAAAACTGGTGAATATGAAGTAGATAGAAGTGTTCTTACAAAGGTTCGTGTTATTTCGCATGATACTGACAGAGAGATATTTGGATTGGAGGTTTTGGGGTAATGTTCGAGGGAGAATTCGAGGATCGTGGAGCAAAGGTCGTCGAGACTAGGATGGTAATTACTAAGAGATTTTGGTTTAGAGGGGATGCTTGTGCTTTTGTCGTGAAGAATATGTGTGATGACGATATTGGTGAGTTTATACTTCTCGGTCCATGCTTTCGCATGGATATGATAGACCGGGTGGTAGATGACTACAACAGAGAATTAGATAAAGATCTTAATAGTCCGCTCCTTGTTTAGAGTAGAGACAAATGATGTTGGTCGTTACTTGAAGCCTTGGATGCTTGATAGCGTGTTAAATTAATTGTTGCATAAGAAACCTGCAATGGTTACTATACTTGTGCGGCGGGTACTATTACAAAGGATGGTGTTTAACATTGGTTCAAATTGATGAGCGGGAGATGCAGGCGTTGGAGATGATAACGAATGGTAGGAATGCTAAGGTGTGTGACGATATAAGTGCGGAGTGTGGTTGGTATCTCACGGGGTTTGATATAGATAGGGGTAAGTTTGGTTGTGATGATAATCCAACATTCTTGAACGTTATGGAGATATTGAAAAATGGTGGTATAAAGTTGAAGATGTGGGATGGTGAAAGTACTGAGGTTATAGATATGGATAGGATAACACTTCCCGAGGGAGGTTATATCTTTGCCCAAATTGGATGTTCGGAAACTGGGGACTAACCATTCGGATAAGGATCCTCTAAAAAAGAGGAAGAAAAGTAGCATTGTAAAGGTGAAGAGGAAGAGGGGAAAGAAAAAGATAGCATCAAAGGAACATGTCTCAATATATTCTGGTGCATTGGACGGGCGGGGCGATCAGTTGTTGGATAGCCCCGTTGAGAGTGGCGGTTTGATAGACGAGCTGAAGCTTCTTAGGGCTCTTATATGGGATGCGCTTAATTCAAAGGATATTAAAGCTAGGGCTGCAATTCCAGGTTTAGTAAAAACTGCTGGTGATATATACGAGAGAATTCGTAAAGTTGTTGATGGCATGAGGGTTGTAGTTAGCTTTAAGGATGCGAAGTTTTCTAGAGATGTTACTGAGAATCTTGCAAATGAGGTTCGCGACACATTGGAGTCTGCATCCGAGAACCTGTGTCCAGAGTGTAAGGCTGCGTTTAGGAACAATCTCTCAAAGAGAACAGATAGTATGATTGATAGATAGTGGGGGTAGTTATGTCTTCTGGAGTGGAGTCTATAGCAAGGAGCGTTGCCTCTCATCAGGTTGCGCGTGAATGCTTTTTTAGGGGAGTTCATCGTTTTTTAGGATCTAGAGATGAAACTTCGGTAATTTCCCCTAGTGAGTGGATGCTAACTAATACTGGGCACCCTAAGGAAATGGGTGAATCTTGGTCTTTTGCGGACCATGAATTCCAGATAGAGCTCTTAGATAACACCGCAAAGCATCTGGTGGTGATGAAAAGTAGGAAGCTTGGGATTTCTGAGATCATGATGCGTTTAGCTCTTTACTGGATTATCAATAGCCCTAGAACAACTGCTCTATATACATTCCCAACTGGTGACGACGTAAATAGGTTCCATGATACGCGCTTGAAGCCGATATTGGACTATAGCTCGTTTTTGGGCAGTTTTGTGGGTGACATTGATAATAAAGGATCTAAGAAGATTGGCGAAAGTCACCTAATAATGCGAGGTACGTTTTCGGAACGCCAGGGGCAAGCTATTGAGTCAGACTTCATGTTTGTTGATGAGCTTGATTTTATGGATAAGCCGGAGTTAATTGGTGACTTTCGCGAGTCAATGTCTCATAGCGCATATGGGTACGAGAGAGACGTTAGTGTTCCGAAGTTTCCCGGTGATGGTATAGATAAGTTATATAATGAGGGATCTAGGGCTCGGTGGATGGTTAGATGTGTTTCCTGTAATCATTGGCAGTACCTAACTATAGATCAGATCAAGGAAGATGATCGTATTAATGGATATGACTATGGGTGTGAAAAGTGTAGGAAGATTGGTTCTATAGATCGGGTGAATGGTAAGTGGGAGCATAGAGATCCTAAGGCTATCATAAAGAGCTATCATACGAATCAGTTATCTGCTCCGTGGAAAACTGCTAGTAGCATTTTGGGTCTAAGGAAGATCCCTCCGTATAATAGACATGAGGAAAGGTTCCATAATCAAGTACTTGGTCTTCCTCATCGCGGTCATCTAGATGCCTTGCTTCCGGATAAGGGTGTGATAGACGGGCGCTTGAAGTCGTCTGCTAAGATGGTTCGTAAATATGATAGCTTGGGTCGTGCTAGTATGGGGGTTGACTGGGGGAAAACTTCTTGGTGTCAGGTTGCCATACCTTGTGGAGAATTTGATAGGCAGATTATATGGCTTGATAAAATTGAGGGTGGAAGGAAAGAGGATCATGCGCTTTACTTCACCGATATAGCGAAAAGGTTTAATGTTGGATTGTGTATAGCCGATGAGGGTGATGGAGAAGATGCGAACCCTATAATGCTTCGGGAGCTTGGTGATTCGTTTTACAGGTGCTACTATTGGGGATTTAGAGATAGCCTTGAGGGTAGGACGGTGGGGATATCTGGTAGGGAAATAAATAGGAAAGACCACCGTATAGTAGTTGATAGAACTCATACGATCAAGGGTCACCTAAGTACAATTTCTACTGGAAACATAACAGTGCCAGCCAGAGACGAGATGGGATATGTAGAGACGTGGGTGGAACATCATCTTAACCTAAATGCTGACGCCAAAGACGGAGAGAGTAAGTCGGAATTTGATGTCTCTAAGATTAAGTATGGGAATAACGGTCCAGATCATTTTGTCCATTGCGGTGTATATGAGCTTTTGGCTTATGATATACTTAGGGAAGTTGAGAGAATAAGAGAGGCGAACGATGACATTGAAGATATTGGTGTATTTAATCTAGGGGACGACGGCGAGGAGGATGTTGTGGATGATGAGGGTAGTGTGGATGAAGACGTGGAGAGCTATGATGGTGGTGTAGTAATAGCTAGACATAAACGTGGGGATACGAACATACGGGAGAGAGAAGGTAGTAGGCGTTTACAGGAAAGAGAAGATAGTGCGCTGATGAAGAGAATGAAAGCGGATTCTAAGCGTAAGGGTAGGATGAAAGATCTTATTAGGGGGCGCTAGGTGAAGGTTCTTGTGGTAGGTGATCTGATAGTAGATATGTTTATTCATTGTTCTCTTACCGGCGAGAAGGTTGAAGGTGCCTCTAGGGTTCCTAACTATGATGTTGGTGAGATAGGGGCGAGCCTTGGTGGTGCGGGTCTTGTAGCGCTCGCCTGTAAAGCGCACGGTGCAGAGGTTATGTTGTCGGCGGTAGTAGGGCCGGACGACCCAGGCGACATGGCCAGGGCGATGGTAGAGTCTCAGGTTGGAGATGGCTCCCTATTAGTTACATCTGAGGATGAGGATTATAATACGACACTGAAGACTAGGGTTGTTTGTGATAGAGGGATTGTTCTTAGGATGAGCGAAGAAGACTTTTCGGGTGTGGCCGACTCTGAAGATATGCTTAATAGGATTTCACATGTAATGGAGGAGTTTGACGGAGTTATTGCTGTTGACTATGGGAAGGGTGTTTGTGGTCATCAGAATGGGAGTAGTATGGTGTATTCCATTTCTAGAGTATGTAGGGAACTTGAAATTCCATTTATGGTGGCTTCTAAGAACTTGGATTGTGCTGTAGCTAGTGAAGCGACGTTTGTTGTATGTAATGAGGACGAAGCTTCAGATTTCATCGAAAGATGGGGATTGACCGGTATTAAAGAGATGGCGAATAAGATGGTATGCGGTAGTATGGTGATAACTAAGGGGAAGGATGGTGCAGATATTTTCACTAGGTTCGCGTCTGATGAATTTAGGAGCTTTTCTGGTGAAGAGACGGGGATAGGAAGTAGTGGGATAGGATCTGGGGATTGTTTTAGTGCCTCTTTGATGTGTAATTCCCTTCAGGGGAGAGGATTGGATAGTAGTGTTAAGTTGGCTAATAAATATGCGGCTAGATCTGCTGTTAGTTCAATGACGGGAACGCATATTCCGGACCTTGAAGAGATTAAACATTAGGAGCGGGTGGTAATGGATGTCTAAGGTTAATGGAAATGGAAGAAGTATCTTAATAAGCAGGAATTTAGTTGTGACGATATCGGTAGGAACGATGGCGGCTCTTATAGTTTGCGTCTTTGCAGTTGGTGGGGCTTGGAAAGAAGTGGAAAAGCATTGTAGTGACGATCTGAAGCATCATACGTTTGAAGATTTGATAGGTGAACATGATCTTGCGACTGGTAAGGAAACAGATTTGAAGATAGCACCGGTGAAAGATAAGATAGATATGGTTAATGGGAAGATGGACAGAATACTTAGTAGGTTAGGGATAGAATGAAGATAACAGACGAGGCTCCTACTCACAACGGTTATGCGAGAGCTTTTCTTGTTATTCTTTTGGTAGGATGTGTTATTGTTATTGCCGGGAGGTATACGATATTCGACTTAGTTGCTTCATGTGATATGTCTGAGTATCCTAGTTCTATAGTGGAAGTTACTCCTGGGAAGTTTGCGGATACTAAGAAGTTTGATTATGACGAGGATGGCGAGATAGATGAGGAGTATATGGAGGCGTTTAAAGACATAGACTCAATTCAGATGCAAGTTACGATGGAAGAGGCTGAAGAGTTGGATGAAAGTGCGAGTGAACTTCTCGAGTATCTTGGGGAAGAATAATGGGATATAATCCGGTTCGTTTTGATTCTAAGGAAGAGATTAGGGATCACCTTGCACAGGTTGATCCCTATGATCATAATAATGCGCTAGTTCTTCATCATACTTGGAAGCCAACAGAGAAAGTTTGGGATGACGGTTACAAGTGGATGAAGATAGAGTATGATTATTTCACATACGTTAAGAAACCTAACTGGAGTCATCTACCCACTCAGTTCTGGTGTGCGCCAGATGGGATATTTGATGCTAGGCCATTCTCCTATAGGAATGGTGCTCACGCTCTTATAAGAAAGTCTGTAAGTGGGATGTCTGCGGAATTGCAGGCTTTCATACGGGAGTGTAGGAATAAGGGAACAAAGACTAGTCAGGCGTTGAATCATCATTCCATGGGATGTGAAACTGTAGGTAACTTTGATGGAACCGACCCTAGAGATAACCCCGCTATGGAGAATTCCATCATTCTATTTGCTGCGGCTGTAGAGGTGTGGGATATTCCGCTAGAAAGGATCTTTTTCCATAGGGAAGTTGAGTATAAATCGTGTCCTGGGGATTTAGTTACGAAGGATTGGTTTGTGAACGAGGTTGCTAGGGAAGCGAGTACATCTCCAGGACAAGGACCAAAGGATGTAGTTATAGTGGGTAGTGATGGGGCTGAAGTGGTTGGTGCAAATGGTAAAATACAGGATGACGGCAGAACGTATGTTGTAATTGCCGAAGTGTTGGATCATGAGGATATGGGATTTACGTGGGAGGGTGGCTCTCCCAATATATTAAGGGTTAAGGATTGAGGAATGATATGCCAGAGATACTGATTCCGTTGATGGATAGTCTTCCGAATATTCCGGTTATAGTGGCGTGGTCTCCACTGATTATGGGTTTTCTTAAGATGCTTCAGAAGACTAGAAGCGTTGATAGAAAGAAGTGGCGTCCGATCAATAGAGCGATTCTTGTTGGTATTTGTGTCGTGATGGCATTTGGACTTGAGTACGCCTCTCCTCAGGTATGGGGCGCGCTAGCTACTTCCGGTATTGCTGCTGGAGTTGCTACTGGTGGATACCACATTAACCAGAGGATAGAGCGTAATGGTAATGGCGATGCAGAGGGAACTGAGTAGTGATTCTTTCTATAATAGCAACGGTTGTGATGTTTACAGATTCTGTTCTTTCTGGATTGTTGTGGGCTTTGGGGATTAAGAAGTGGGCGTTAATGAATGGGAAAGAAATGAATCCCATATTACGCTGGTTATCCCTACGAGTTAAAAGTAACACTTGGGTAGTGTGGGCCCGAGCCTTGTGGGTTTTGTACTGGGGAGTAGTCATAGCGGCAGCGTGGACTATCCCAGTGCAGGTGGGTAACACCGAGGCGCGTAACCTATTCTGTATTTTTGCGATTTTGCTTAGTGGGTATGGGATTTTGACGATGATAAGGAAGGATGAATGAAATGCCGATTCCAAGACCAGAACCTGTTGCAGATCCTGTGGATATGAGGGAAAAGCTAATAGATCGTGTTATATCTACAGATGAAAACGCTAAGAAGGCTATTCCAAAGAAAAAGGGTGAGGAGGCGAAGAAGCTATCATACACCCAAGATATCCCAGATGATATAGTTCATGCTATTAATTTGGGTAACTTTCGTAACATAAGGGTTCAGATTGGGATACAGGGGAAGCCATTTAGGGATTATGATGGTGATCAGAAGCAGGAGTTGTTAGCTGCCTTACATAATCCAGTTCGTAGGTGTGATGCGGAGATTAAGACTGCGGGTAATCAGATATCCGCAGCTGAAGAAGCTAGGGAAGAGTTTTTGGCTGAAGTTGATATAGAGAAGCCTACTAAGGCGAAGCGTAGAGCATTGCTACTAGCACTAGATGGGGATAAGAATGCAAATCCCCCTGTAGATTCGGATTATAAGGGGTTTAAAGAGAAAGCTGTTGCAATTCTTCCAGAGAATATGGTAGTTCCTGACGTAGAACCGATACGGTAGGGGTGATTAGATGGCTGTTCCAAGTCAATTCATTTCGTGGCCGGGAGCCGAAGGTGCCATTGTTATTCCCATTGACCTGTCGGGTCTCAGCGGCGACCTCACGACCGACGTGCAGGTGTCGGTGGAGATCGATCCGACGCTGGTATTGGGTAAGCTCGGCGACCTCAGCAACTTCAGGCGAGATAGCACATGGGTGTGTGCCCTGTCGGGCAATGGAGACCCCGCGAGCTACATCCCGCTCGGAGTAGATGCGCATTCGGATCGAGGCTTCTACTGGCGCAAGTGGGTCTGGTCATCGGTGACCCCCGCCGTGCTGGACCTGAAGTTGCCGCCGTTGAGCGCCGCCGTTACGGCTATTGTGATCGTGGTCGGCGGCGAGAGTCGCCCGAACGTGGAGGCGCTGACTTCGGCGATCTGGGGCGGGGATGTAGAGTTGAGTTTGGCGATGGACGAGACGAGCGGGAACATCATCGACCGCTCGCCGAATGGGAACGACCTCACGAACACCGGGGCCGATTACGGTGGCACGGGGCAGATCGGGGACGGGCTGGACTTCGTGGCCGCCAACTCTGACCGGCTTTCCCATGCCACGTTCCTCGACACGTTCCCGGCTGCGGTGACGCTGGAAGCCTGGGTGAAGATTGATGACAAATCCACCGGTCGTTATATCATGCACAAAGATCAGGTCGCGACGTTTAGCGACCGGATTGCTCTGATATACGACCAGCCCAATGATGCCTTCTCCGTTTGGGGGGAGGCGGCGAACGCAGGTAACGTCGCCGTTGTCGGGACAACATCACCTACGGTTGGCGTCTGGTACCACGTTGCGGGGACTTACGCTGCCGGAGGGGTACTGACTCTTTACGTCAACGGAGTATCGGAGGGGACGCCCGCAGCGATAGGGACAATCGCCAATGGGACCCAACAGGATTTCCATGTTGGCGCAGTGGTCCACTCGTCCACGGGGGCCTTGCTTGAATTTTGGGATGGCGTCATAGACGAAGCCGCCGTTCACTCCACTGCTAAGACCGCTGATGAGCTTCTCGCCTACCACGCCCTCACCCAAGCCCCCCTCGTCTGCAACCACGTCGTCCGGTGGCAGCGCGGGATCGGGATGGAGTGTCTGGAAGGGGCGCTTGGGAGCGAGACGACGGCGGCGACGGCCACGTCTAAAACCGCGATTGATTGGGCTGGCGACACAGTGGGTCTCTCCGGTCCCGTGGAGGACGAGCTTGCCGTGTTCGACGTATCGGCGAGCATCCCGGCTGGCGCGCTCGAAGACGAGATCCTGGTGCTTGGACCGGACGGCTTGACCATCCTCGGTGAAGGCGGGTACGCGTCGAACTACTACCGTTGGAGGGACTTCGCCAACGGTATCCTCGAAGTCGTGATGCCTGCGCTCAACTCCTGGTCTCACGCTTGCGTTTGGCTTGCCCGAGTGGTGAGTGGGGCGACGGCGTATGAGGCCAGCGCGGCGAATGTGTGGGCGGCTTACGCGGGCGCGTGGGATTGTGAGGACGCGGATACTCAGCTATCCGACGTGTTGGGCAACAACGACGCTACGATTGGTGGCGGGAGTCCCGCGTTCGGAGCGACGGGAAAGCTCGGCGACGGTGTGGATTTCGAGCTTGACGATACCGACTGGTTCACCATTGCCACACCGTCTGCGGGCATCAAAGTGGGCACCGGAGACTTTAGCGCCTGGGCGTGGGTGAAGATCGAAACGGACGGCATCCGACAGACGATATTCGGGGCCAGAGAAAATGGCGCTCCTACCGAAGGCTGGTTCCTGGGCGTTGGCAACGACGACAAGGTACATGCGTTCATAGACGGCGGCGGACCAGGGGTGGAGGCGCTCTCTACAGGAACGCTGACGGTAGGAGTTTGGCACCACGTCGGAGGCGTGTGGGACAGGGATGGCAACGCCACGGCCTACCTGGACGGTGTTGCCGGGACCCCTCTCGGCATTACAGGGGAGACAGGCGACTTAGACCATTCCGACAATTTCGCTATCGGGTTCCGAGGACCGACCGCAAGCTCGTGGTCGTATCTCGACGGCGTGTTGGACGAGGTTGGCTTGGTAAAGGTGGCGCAGTCCGACGATCAGATGAAGGCGCTGCATGCCACGCAGGAAGGCTCCGCCATCAACGAGGGCGAGACCATCACCGCCGCCACGAGCCGCACCTGGCTGGCGGATGCGTGGCCCTACGCGGAGCCACTCGCGGTAGCGGGGCAGGCGGATCTGGTGTGTGATCTCAAGGTGCCATTCTCGTTCACTTGTGCTGACGCTGAGATTGAGGCTGACGCGGCCGACCTACGGATCTGCAACGCTGACTTCTACCCGGTGCCGCACGTCACGCAGGATGTGAGTTCAGCGGGCGGGACGACGACCGTCACCGGCTACGTGTTGATGCTCTACGTTCCGACCGGAGGCACCACGCTCTACGCGATGCACGGGGCGGGCGCGATTACGGATGCGGGGGACGCCAATGCTGTCTTCAGCGGCTTGACGGGGTACTGGGCGATGGATGACGCAAGCGGTGCCATCACAGACCTCTCTCCGAACTCCAATGACGGCACCAACAACGGCGCTACTTATGGAGTGTCGGGTCGAGTGTTGAATGCGCTGGATTTTGAGTCGGCGAACAGTGACTACGTTTCTGTTGGTGACCTGGGGGTAGACCTGAAGTTCCTGTCTTTCTGGATGAAGCCTGCAACCGAGATCAATACGGGATCGAACATCGGATCTCCCGTGAGCTTCATCGACGGCGGGGGAGACGAGGACACGTGGCTGGAGACCGGACCATCGACCGGAGATGTCACTGACGAAACCCTCACTATAGTTGACCAGGTGGGCACAAATTCCAGAACCGCGATCACCAATGTTGTTTTTGCTCAGGACGTCTGGGCTCACATCGTCATTGCTTGGAATAGCTCGGCGTCTCGTTATGACATCTACGTCAATGGAACCCTTCAGGCTGTGACTTCTGGAGTGGTGACCCATGTGCCTCTCTCGGCGCTATCAGCATTCGTCATCGGTTCAGGAACTGACCGGGGCGCTGGCAGGCAGAGCTTTTTCGACGGGTCAATTGACGAGGTTTCTGCTGCAGTCGATGTTCGGGTTGCCGCTCACGTTTCCGCGATCTGGAAGGCTGGTGCCGGGACGCTATTCACCCAAGCCGCCCAGGCCACCAAGCCCGAGAACTTCGCCACGCGAGTAGACTACGCCAAGCGCAGCGAACTCACGATTCCCAATGCGACGGGGGCGGACCTGTACGAGCAGACGGTGGTCGTCGCGGTTGACGCCCCGGACATGGAAGGCGACAACGATCTCATCGCCACCGACCTCCGAACGGGCGAAGTCCTCCCAAGCATCGTGCGCCCATCGCCGGTCGCCGACGAGGCGATCCTGTACTTCTTCATATCCTGTCTCCCGGCCTATGTCGGGGACACAGTGGCGCTCTACACTGGGGAGGCCGCCGACACCGACCGCAGCAACGCCGACGACACGTGGGCCGACCGCGTTAGAGCGGCGTACCTGATGGATATGGCGAGCGGAGTGGCAACGGACCAAACGCGTTTCGGGAATGACGGCACAGCCAACGGTTCCCCAACCTACAGAGCCACTGGCCTGCAAGGGTATGCCGTTGACCTCGAAGCGGGGTCGAGTCAGTATTTCGCTCTTGGCAACGACGATTCGTTGGGTCCGATGCTCGGCGGGGTCGTTGCGGTTGTGAAAACTGAGGATGTGGCGAGCGCGACGGCCCAGTGGGTGGTTGACCGTAAAAACACCCAGGCGGCAGCCCTTGGTTTGATGAAGGAGACGGGAGCCGATAAGTGGCATGGGCAAACGAAACTTGACGCCAGCAACACAACGGCGAGGGACGTACTCTCGGACGCGATCAGTGACACGTCGTGGGTTGTGTTGGAGTTGACCTTTGATGGTAGTGATCTCGTCCTTTACCGAGACGGCGTTGCCCAAGCAGATGTTGACGCGACAGACGGGATCATAGACCAGGCCGCACTCGTGTCAGTGATGATAGGAGCCTCGGCGACGCCCGACGCTTACTTTGACGGCATGGTCAACCATGTACGGCTGCCCGCGTGGCCGAGCGTAGCAGAGGAAGCCGCGTGGACGAATGCGGCGTTCCGAGGGACGGGGTTTAGTCAGGGTGCGTGGGAAAATACATCTGGAAGATCTGTATTTCTTAGAGATAACCCTGTAGTTAGGCGTATGACTGTAATGAACTAAAGGAGTTGTGTAACAAATGGCAAGGATGAGGCAGAAAGTTTCTATGGATGTATTTGGAATGATAGCTTCTACTATGGGAGGTATATATCTTGGCGCTGTAACAGCTTTTGACGATGGAACTTCCATTGTGAACTATATATTGGGGGATTCTGCAGTTTCATTGGCCGATATTCTAGAAGCGTGTGGTATGGGAAGGCAGCTTCCGGAGAGATCTGTTGCTGTAACGATCCTGCTGCCTTCGGATGCTACAAATAGGGTACATATAGGTCGGGGCTCTGGTATTGCAACAGGGAGCGGTAATAGCGGCAATGGAAGCGTGTCAATAGGTGCAGGCGAGTCAGTTACTGCGTTAGTTATAGATGAAGACACTGAAGAGTGGGAAGATAACCTGTATATGGTAGCTTCTGCAGCTAGTACGGACATTAGGATAATCATTGGCGAAGCTGTAGTTTACGAATAGGTGATTGAAGATGGCAACTAGAACAAGATACAAGCTAACTAGAAGAGGTGTACCCATCTCACCACCCCAGGTGGCTTTTTCTGGTGCGTTCGGCCCTGGGATAGCTAAAGCTGCTACTGGCGGGGTGGAGGTGGAAGTTGGAACTAAGGGTAATCCTAAGTTTGCTATTACCAATGATCCTAAGAGGATGGGAATGTCCTATCCTATGCTTAGGGGTAGTGGAGAGAATGATAGTTCTCAGCTTAGGACCACCGACTCTGACTTTCAGTATGCGGAAGATAAGTTAGTTGCTCCTCCGTATGAGATGGATGATCTTGCAGATCTTCTGGAGACGAACGCTATTCATTGGGCGTGTGTCAGGGCGAAAGTTTCCACGATTGTTGGATTAGGATTTGATATCGTGGACATGCGTCAGACGAAAGATCTGGACAGTCAGCTTAAGACATTGAAGTCTATAAAGAATCCTGGCATTAATGAGCTCAAGAGGATTAGAGACCTTGAAGAGGCTTTC
>Ga0098033_1000865_pt1 | contig 13168 bp, 13 predicted proteins | sample 1_EtaG_FD_75049 | JGI IMG/M metagenome (GOLD analysis project Ga0098033, IMG submission 75049) | Marine viral communities from the Subarctic Pacific Ocean - 1_ETSP_OMZ_AT15124 metaG | ecosystem: Environmental > Aquatic > Marine > Oceanic | place: Pacific Ocean | collected 2015-01-07
CAAAGTCTCCTGCCTCAACTTCCTTCAGGATATACTCAGAGGCAAAATCATTTATCACCATGCGAAGACCTTTAAGATTCTGGACCAGTTCTAGGTGGCCAGAGCTTAGATCATCTACCCCTGTGACCGTCCATCCTTCTTGCAAAAGCCTCTTGCAAAGATTAGATCCAATGAAGCCTGCGGCTCCTGTTACTAATGCACGTCTCTCCATTTCTTTTCTCCAAAAAAAAGAGGGGGGCACAGGCCCCCCTCTCGATCACTCAAGCTAATTTAATCTTAGTCGGTACCGGTGGTGGTAGTCGTCTCAGTAGCATTGGTGGTCGTGTTAGGGGTAGTAGGCTTCGAATCCGCGGTCTTTGTGGTTGAAGCGCTATCATCCGTATTTGCGGAGGTTCCAGTAACAGTGATAGTGGAAGTACCTTCATTATTGGTTCCCGCAGCCTCCGTATTTCCGGAGGTGGATGGCGTATTATCAGTAGCGGTATTATCCGTTCCCGTCGACTCCGCGGTGTTTTCATCCCCCGTAGTCGTGGTCGTCGTGGTCGTTGCCGTAGTGGTTGCAGCAGCCGTGGTGGCTGCCTTGTCGTCGGGACAACCCATCAGACTGATTGCGAACATTGTTACTAGTGCTAGGCGCATTATTATTTTTCCTTTCTGTGCCTTAAACGTAAGTTAATGATAAGGTATTCTAAGCAAAGTTTCTGATTTGTTTAAGATTAAAGTACGTGAGCACTGTTTATGTTAAACCGGAAGCGAACTTTATATTCATCTGGGTTCAATCTGAGCAATCTAAAGGCCTCTCTGCCTAAGTAATGGATTAGCTGAATGTCAGTAGCTATCTTGCGCTCTGTATCAGAACTTCGAAATACAGAATGGACATCCATCAAACCATCCCGAACGAGAACCTGAATGAAGGAGATACAGTCATCTCCGCTGTATAGGAACCTACGTGATTGATCCGTCTCCTTGCGCCTATAAGGATTTCGGCCACGAAGCTCATCTTCGATCTTCCCGATCAGTTTGCCTCTGATTCGGGCATAATAAACTTCTTCGCCCGGAGTAAATTCGATGTTGTCATTCACTCCTTCAAAAGTGCCGTCATCGTAGAAGTGGAACTGCATGGTGGTGCATTCCCGGTTGGGGCTGAACTTGGCAAACTCATAGGACAAACGACCGATCTGCTCAGGTGTTCTTGCTTCCCAGTCAGAGAAGTTGCTCAGCAGCCGTTCCGTCTGCTCCACCAGTGTTCCTGAAGTGAAGGCATGAACGTTGGGTAGCATGCAGATCTTTTCGAACTCCTTGCTGAACCTTCCGTGAAGATCGATCAAGGAATCCACATCCTGGAACTCATCTCCTCGATCGAGATATCTGTTGTGAATAATGTTCAGGTCAGGATGGAGAAGAACAAGATGATTGTTCAGATTAGATAGCTCCAGCGCGAGGTTCTTCCTAAGATAGTAGTCATCCCGGTCGTATTGATTAGCGTAGATACACATCGACAGGGAGGATCTATCATCAATATTCCATCGGAAGCCGGATCTCTTATGTATGGAGTTATAGAGAGAGGTCTTTCCGCTTAGGTCGCAACCTTCTAATACAATCTTAGAGATCGGAAACTTGATCATCAATCACCTCATAGCCATCTGGGTACACATTTATTTTATCACCGTCCACGTAGATATACACTTCAGGAAGACCGCAGTCATCAACACCATTGTCATGCAAAAGAACTCCGACCTTTCCAAGATGACGGCTGTCTTGAACTGCAGTCTTTGTTACTCGGACGAGCTCTCCGTTACTGGTCGTCTGCAAGGGGGATCCTCCGCATCTTAAAGGCTGCGGTGGAAGCACCCCAGTTAGGATCTACATCCACCTCCATCAACCAGTAGGAGAAAGCCGGCGGTTCGTAGTAGATCTTCTGTCCACGTTCCTCACCCCACTCGAAGAACTTGCCCCACACACGAAGCCAGCAGGATCGATTCTGATCGTCGATCATCCGAAGGCGATAGAAATCCTTGCCCTTTTTGGTCTTCTTCTTCTGGATCTCGGCGGCACAACCCCAGGCCACAGCCTTCTCACCTCCGGGGATCTCACACACGGAAGGCATGTCGGTTTTGGTGATCCTCTTCATCACCTCGGGTGGAAAGACCAGCGCGTTGTTAATAGCGGAGGTGATCTCCTGGTAGAGGCGGATCTTCTCATCACGTGACCAGTCTTCAATTTCCGCTACTGATCCCATCGCCTCATCCAGATCGAAGAAGGCGTCGATTCGTTCCAGAATCTTTTCACGACGATCACCGTTCTTCTCAATGCGCTCGAGACAGCGATCGATCTGGAGCTGTCGGCGGGGCTTGGGATGCCCTAGCTTCTGGAGAAGTTCCGCTAGATGATCGATGTAGGTCCAGTCCATCACATTAGCATCGAGGACGAGAGCTCGAGCGGCTTCCTCCATCTCTGACATCTTGGTCTTGGTATAGACGGAGATGAGCTTATCGACCTCCTCGCGGTTCTTATCACCGATGGCTTCTAGCTTGCCTAGCCACTTAGACTTACCTTCATCCGACTTGCGGATCTGCTCGTAGTTATCCACGATCAGGTGGTAGAGCTGGCGGTGGTTGTCAAGGTCGCCATCTTGAAACTCCTGCAGAGAGGTGAAAGCCTCAATCTGACAGAGGGCGCCAAAGCAAGTCTTATTAACCTTGGAGTGACGCCACTTGCCCTCCTCGTCGAAGAAGAGCTCACGTAGATTGCGGAAAGGACGATGCTCAATGATCTCTTCCATCGCTTTACCGCCGACACCTTTAATAGAAGATAGGGGAGGCACGAAGGCTTTTCGATCAGGATTATAATCCCACTCCTCACCGGAGTAGTTGATATCAGATGGAGCAAACTTGTAACCTAGGACCTTGACTTCCCGGATGGTCTTAGCCAGGCCGTTAGGAGAGTTGTTCTCGGACTGAAGCACAGTAGCGATCCACTCCTTGGGATGATAGGTGTAGAGCCAGGCGGCGTAGTAGCTGTCAATGGCGTAAGCCACGGCGTGCGACTTATTGAAACCGTAAAGGGAGAAGAACTCGATCTTATCGAAAAGCGCGTGAGTGATCTTGGGATCTAGATCGTGCAGGCGCTGTGCACCTTCCACGAACTGCTTACGAAGCTCGTCACGTTCGGAACCCTTCTTACCGATGGTGTCTAAGGACTTCTTCACCAGCGTCTTACGCATCTTGTCAGACTCACCGGGTGTAAACCCGGCGAGCTCGACTGCCAAGGTCATGAACTGCTCCTGGAAGGTGATGAAACCACAGGTGGGGCCGAGGACGCGCTCGATCACGGGGTGGTCGTAGACGATATTGTCCCGGTCGTTCTTGGCTTCCACGTACTTGATGTGGACATTAGCCTTGAGCGGACCCGGTCGGTAGATAGCGGTGATGGCCGCTAGTTCTTCAATGTTGTCGGGTTTAGCCTGCTGACAGAAGTTACGAGCACCTTGGGCTGTAAACTGAAAGAGTCCTGGGGCGAAATTCTGATGGTGATAGGAGTGTTCCCACACCTTGGGATCGTCCTGCTTGACATACCGACAGTTCAGGTGCTCATCGAAGTGCTCCCTGATCTGCGCAAAGGTAGGCTGAGGATTATCAGGCGATCTCAGGATGCGCTTGATGCAGTTCTCAACGTCTTTCATTAGGGTCAGGCCCAGGAAGTCGAATTTAATAAAGCCGTTATCTTCCAGGTTCCGGAAGTTCATGCCCTCAGTCCAGGGAGTCTGGAGCTCACCACGGACCCCGATCAGGGGCATAGTCTCGGCGAGCTCATTCTCATCAGCGATGAGGACTCCACCAGCATGTCGGCCGATGGCCCGTTGTTCCATAAACAACGTGCTCACGTGCTTCTCCACGTGGGGATACTTCTCCATGAAGGTCCGGTAGTTGTCGCTATACTTCATACAATCATCGTGCTTGAGGACGAAGACGGACTTCTCGGTGTTGGCATCCCGGGCGTGGGGCTCCACCTCACCCTGGAGGGGCCCAGTGATGCGGTTGATCTCCGAGAAGTCGATCTCGTAGAACTTGGCCACATCCTTCACGATGGACTTGAGTTTCAGCGTGTTGAAGTTAGACACGGGAATGACCGCATCCTCGCCGAAGAGGACTCGAGCTGCATCGATCAGAGCATCACGGTCGCCCGCGTCAGAGTCAATGTCAGGCCAGGACGTCCGGTGGCGACCCAGGAAGCGCGACCACAGGAGGCCATACGGGAGGGGGTCGATCTGCGTGATGCCTAGCAGGTAGTTGACCAGCGAGCCACCACCCGAACCACGGGCTGGACCGAACAGCGTCTTCTGCTCCGCGAGATGGAACACGTCATACATGGTCAGGAAGTAGTTCTCGAAACCCAGGAACTTGATGTCGTCCATCTCTTCCTTGACACGCGCGACGTACTCGGGCTTGTCACCCAGGCCTTCGCGGATCATTGCCGCCTTGACCAGCTTAGCTAGCTGCTGGAACGGAGTGTCATCAGGCGGTTCGGGGTAGCACGCGTGCGAGCGCTGCGGATTAGCGTAGTTAGGCAGCTTGGCTTTGCTATCGATCCAGACGTCCTCGAACTCGTTCCAGGCTAGGTCGTGCGTGCGCTCGATTGCTTGCCGGACCATGTCCTCAGTGCCGTTGTAGAAGTCGTGCTGATGATAGTGCTTCCCGAACTCCGCCCACATCTGCTCCGCGTTCTTGGGATAGAGCTCGCACTTGAGATCCTCGAACTTGGGGAGAGGGGTGGGCTTATCGCGCATCCAACCCAGCTTCTTGTAGAGCTCCCGGGCTTCCCACAGGTCCGGGCCGGGGTAGTGACTGTCAGCGGTGGCGATGAGAGGAAGGTTGTGACGCTTGGCCATCTCTAGTAGATAGTGGTTGGTGGTGTGTTGTGCGTCTAAGGAGTTGAACTGAATCTCCCAGAAGAACCTCTCCGCACCTACGCAGTCGTGGAACCTGTCCGTGAGATTCCCGAGATCCCGCATGATCTCCTCAAAGTCCTTCTTATGAGCCTGGCCTTTAAAGACGGTTCCAGTGGCGATGCCTGCCAGACAGGCAGACGACACCTGGAGTCCTTCCCCGTGTTCCTTTAACATCTCGAAGTCGATCCGCGGGAACCGATAGAAACCTTCTTTGTACGAGCGTTTGATTAGCCTGAAGAGGTTTTGCAGGCCGGTCAAGTTTCGCGCTGTGACAACTAAGTGATACCGTCGTTTCCAATCCAAGGCGTCGGGATCGTAAGTCTTACTGGCTTCCTCATCCTCAATGACGTGACCACCTTGAGCCTCATCATCCTCGGCGTCCTTATTAACATCGATCTTAGATAGGGCTTCTTGCTTTTTAGCATCCCGCTCTGCCTTAACTCGATCTCGATGGTTTTGATACTGTTTCTTCCACTCCTCCAAAGATGGAACGAAGTAGAACTCACATCCTGAGATAGTGCGGACATTCCGACCTTGTTTGCGTAGTTTCTCACCGTGCTTCCAGAGGAAAGGAAGCGAGTTGCAGTTTCCGTGATTGGTGATGGAGAAAGCGTCCATGCCGTTCTCCAAGACAAAGTCCAGGTGGTCGGCTGGGTATCCTAATCCGTCGTAGGTGGAATATCCATCGTGACCATGCATGCCCACGAAGCGATTTGGCTTCTTAAAATCGTCAAATGACACTTTTTATCTCCGGTGCTAAGATTATAAAACACCTATTTTAGATTTACACAACTTAAAATATCGCAGTCGGTTACGTGCCACCAGTCAAGCTTCCCATCAACAAGGATCTGGACAAAGGTGGCAGTTGCGGGAGGTGTCCTAACGACGACACCTGTGATAGGCGGTTCCTGCATGGGAATGCAGACTAGATCTCCTTCTCTTAGATAAGTGAGATCTCTATCCATTTACCTTCTCAATCAATCGAAGCTTTTTTCCATCTATCCAGTGTTTAGTGCCGAATATTAAGATTGCATACATGAGGATTCTTTTTCCGTTTGAGTGTGCCCTTGTCAAGGGCCAATACATTGTGCCAGGGAGCACTAGACCTGCATCGTCTTTCTTGTACTTTTTATACTCGTCTTCTGCAAGAACTTGAACCATGTCGCCTGGTTTAAAATTATGCTTTTTAGTCACGTATTAATCATACCCTGAACTGTGTAAATCTACATACATGTGTTATAATAAATGCGATTCAATATTTATGCCTGGAGTTTCATTATGAAAGTCGGAATAGTCGCAGGTAGTTTTAAGCCTTATCACGCCGGGCATCATGCTATGGTTGAAAAGGCTGCAAAGGAAAATGACAAAGTCGAGCTCTTCGTCTCTCTGTCTAGTAGGGGCGTTAGAAAGATTAAAGATCCAAGCGACACGCGGACGGTCAAGCAGGGCGCAAGAAAAATCGAAGTCCCGAAGCCCGGGGTGCACCCGATCTACGGAGATGACATGCGAAAAGTTTGGGAGGATCATCTGCGCAAGCTACTGCCTAACAACGTCACGCTTCATCTTTTAGAAGAGGGAAGCGCGCCCATTCGCAAAGCGTATGAGCTTCTACAGAATGCCGCTGAACAAGACACTGAAGATCACTTTACCATCTACTCGGACCCAGTTGATATCGAAAACAACTACAGCGAAGCACAGTTGCTGAGGTATTTAGATCAAGATTTCGTACTTGAGAAGCTGGACAAAGTCGCGCTTGATCGAAATGAAACTGTCCCAGTAAGCGGTACCGACATGCGGCGTCACCTAGTCGATGGGAACGAAGAAGCGTTTAAAGATATGCTTCCCTTCCAGCTTAGCGACGCCTCAAAACAAGCGATCTTTGACATCCTGTCTGGAAAGGCTTTACAGGAAAGCCTGTTACGCGCGTTCATCCGAACCGCGATCGACTAACCCATAAGAATCGATTGAACGTAACTTCTGAGAAGGTTCTCGTTCTGTTCTTCTGTGCTGGGAATCCTTCTGGCTCTTCCAATGATCTGATTCACCATCGCGAAGGCGCCCGTAAGCTTGTAGAGCTTTTTGCTTCCCGGAGGATGTTCAAAGATGACGCCCTCCATTGAGGAGTTCACCCTGTCCTCGATATCCCCAAGCTTAGGAAGCTGCTTATCAAGCAGAGCACCGATCTTCTCGGCTTCCTCTCCCTCGACAGCTTGCAACTTGGCGATCGCTGAATTAAGCTCTTTCTTCATTCTCTTAACTTCGGCATCAGTGTCATCCACGAGGAAGGATTCCATTCCCCGGAGAACCTCGATCGCAAAGTCATTAATTATATTCTCAACAGGCCCTAGAAGAACGCTGATTAGCTTTTTCGCATTTTGCTTTGATGCGATGCTCGACACCTTCTTCTGAACATCCTTGGGCAAACCCTTTTTAAGGGGCCCAAGTTGAGGAAGCTCACTAAGCGGTTGCTCATCCAGGCCGATTCCTACGATTCTTGTTACAAGATCCTCTGTCTTCTCGTCGGATAGATTTAGAGGTTTTAGGACAGCCCTGCGGAGACGTTTCTCAACATAATCAGCCAGGGTATCACTATCGCTCATCCCGAGCGCATCTAATTTAGTTACTAGCTCGGCGTGTGCTCCTGTCTCATTGATATCGCGGAGCTTCACGATCTGTGGGCCGTAAAAGCCCCAGCTCTCACTATCATCTTTTGCTGCAGCTGATGTAATTGCATTGACAAGCTTCTCAAAGTCACCGCCCCTTAGTTGAATGTCAATTACAGCACCGTTCTCATCGAACTCCTGGAGATTGTGCATAACAATATTGTCAGAGGAGTAGTTTATGATGTTAGGGTGGTCTGGATAGATGATTTCTGCATTTACGAATCTTTGTCCGTGCTCTCCGGTAAAGATGGACTTTAAAGTCGCAGCATCCATACGGGATAAACCCCGATTAATAGCCTCGAAACCATTCACAAATGGCGCCTCAGCTGGGTGACCCACAAACATCTTCATAAACGCTTCTTCGGACATCCCGCCGGTCTTCACGTCTCCGACGTTCCTAGCTGTTTTAAGCTCCCCCGACTCAGGATCTACAAAGAACTTAAAAAAGATGTTCTGGCCGTCGAACTTCTCAACTGCTTCAATCTTAGCTGACGCTACATCGCTGAGAAGCGACTTGATCTCTCCGAACGTTAGATCTAAATCCTCGTGAACGTGGGAAAGGTGTCCTGCTACTCCGCCCATTTATAGTCTCCTGGTTCTAAATATCACTTAAAACAACCCGGTGCCCTGTTTGGCCACCTTGTCAAGCGTCTTGCTGATTCCTAGCTGCTCCGCAAAATAGCGCATCATCGCAGTGTTGTTAGCATCATTGTTGTTGTAATATGACAGATATCGTGTGGTGAACTCGTCCAGTAGAAGCATCCACGAACCGCAATCATCTAAGCTCCGAGCCATGTCTAGGTTTTCACCTAGCGCATCTGCTATATCGTGAAATGTAAAGGAAAAATCCATCATGGGAATAACTTCCCAATCTGCTGTGTTAATCTTTGGGTCAGGTTCAAAGAAGCTTAGTAGATACTTCTTGGGATTATGGCCTTTTCGATCTAAGGCTCTCTCTGCAACATCGATGTCACTCTGTTTGATCGACTTGTCTGTAACAATTTTGATGGCTGTCAGCATTATATTCTCATCAAACCAGCACAAATCAAATTTAGGAAAACTGTATTCGATTAGTGTGCAGTGCTTGACCTCTGGAAAAACATCAGCAACAACAGGGTGGTTAGTTGACATTCCAAGCCTCATCATCCAGGCAACTCGTCGAGCCCACCACTTAGGATCAAACACGTCTCCGATCACGTAGAGTGGACAAGATTGCAATGTTGCTACCAGATCAGGATCTTCCATGTCTGCAGGGTCAAAACGGTCAAGCGCATTGACATATTTTTCTTCGGTAGGTGCAGAGTTTTTCCTAAGCTTATGATAAGGAAACTCAATGACTTTACCAAGCTTATTTTCTTCGTCTTCGCTCATGATCACCTCTTAATGCATTTTTGAAAATCATCAGGAAAGAACTTCTTGTTCCTTCCGTAAAAGCTTCGCCACTGGCCATCTAGAATGTAAGTCACTGCGTGATCGTCTACAGACCGGATACTGCGCCCTACTGCCTGGACAATGGACTTCGCGGTTTGGAGGGGATACCAGCCGGGCCACTTGTTCATGCGCTTCTTCACCACCTTGTCACCCAAGTAGGGATACGGGATCTTGCAGATAATCTGGAAGCGTGAGCAGTCATCACGTAGATCCACGCCCTCTGACATTGACGGACTGAGTAGGACCGTGGGCTTGTCTGATTGCATGTGCTTTTGCAGCATCTCCTCACGATTAGATGTCTCGTGAATAAGGAGGCGATTTGACTTGATGTTGTCTTTTAGGTAGTTGGCAATCTTGAACGTGTGGCAGTGGACAATCCCTTTCTCGTCGGGATGTGCTTCCAATAACTCCTCCACGACCTTCGCCATCTTGGGCAGGGTGTTGTCGATCTCTTTGGCATTCATTGGCCCCACCGGTAGTTCGATGATAGGTCGATTTTCTGTCGGGAAAGGTGAGGGTAGAGAAAGAAACTCCACATCATCCGCAGAGATACCCAGAGATTGACAGAATGCTTCTCTGTCAAGGATCGTCGCCGACATCATTAAAACCTTGGTCCCTAGCCTAAAAAGGTAATCCTGCCCAAATTTGGACACATCCACAGGTTTGAAGGTAATGCGGCGTTTGCCTCTACCCTTGTAGTTCTCGAACTCCACGATCCAGTTTTCCTTGTCGTAGTGTTTAAGAAACATTCTGAGGCGATCGACGTGAGAGCGCAACATGTCCAGCTGCTTGGCGAAACCCATCATCTCATCTAGCTTGTCCTTTAACCCACCGTATTTGCTCATCATCTTCTCGATGTGCTTGAGGCGATCGAAAACCTTGGTGTAGTAAACTTCGCTGATCCACTTATGTGCCTGAAACTGAGTTTCTGCCTTCGTCCACCCTGCCTTGAGCGTCTTCTTGGAGAACCACTCCGAAACTGACACCTCGATGAAGCGACTAAGCTGTGACTCGATATTGTGTGCCTCGTCTAGCACCAGCAAGTGACGCGGTTTAAGCTTTCCGCTGTAGGTTGCCTCGGTGAGCAAGTAGGGGAAATTGACCACTGATTCGGGTGAGTTGATAAAGGCTTCTTTAGCCTGATTGTAGTTGCAGTTCATAGTGCAAACTTTAAAGAACTTGCTGGATCTTTCGGCTGTTCTGAGGAGTTGCTTTGACTCTCCGCAGCTGTTGCCCTTGTGATATCTGCATGGATAGTTTGCAGAGGAAGCAATAGATTTCATCTTTTGTCCGTAGCCACCAAAGTCTTTTACATACTGATCTTGCAAGATCTTCTGTGTGGTGACAAAGTATGTGCCTTTGACGGGATCCTGGTCGGTGAACTGCTCGTACTTGGAGTTAAGCACACGACCGATAGTCACCCCGATAGCAGATTTACCCACACCGGTGCCTGCCTCGATGATGCAGAAGCGCTTATCGCTCTTCAGAAAGGCGCTGATAGAGAATGCGATCGCATCGATTTGTGCTTGACGTGGTTCGTCGAATGGAAAGGCGTCTTGAAGTGACAAGTGAGGTTCTCCTTGCGACTTATTATACTCTATGAGTAAGGGGTTTACACAGCCTAATAGAACTGCGTGAGATCTAATCCTCTTCGGTCAGCTTCGTCTAGGTATACCAGGGGGTCATAGCTTCCATCATTCTGGAGAATGGATTCCCAGGACTCCTGGATTCCTTGCAAGAGGGTATACTTAGGTTCCCACCCGGTTGCATCTCGGAAACGCTTAGAGATAAGCCGGTGGTTGCCTAGGTAATCTGTCCCTGGGTGCCACTGCACGATCTCTGCTAGCTCTCTACCCGATACCTCAGACATCATGCCGAGGATCTCTCCTGTGTTATAAGGATTCTCTGCTGCCACATTGTAATCTATGCCCCACAGGCCACGGTGGCAGGCCAAGGCGACGGCATCACAGTAGTCGCTCACGTGCATGTAATCCTTGATCTTGTCTGGATCAAGGAACATATCGATCCTATCTCGACCGGTGTGAGAGGCGTAAAGTGTCTTCGCAATGAGAGAGTTCATATCCCCCACTCCACCATAAGCGAAGAGCGGCCTGATAATGTTCCAGTTTGAACACGTGCTTCTCACTACAAACTCCGAGGCCAGCTTCTGCGCGCCGTATAAAGTTCTAGGTAGAACCTCTGACTGCTCGTGGATCTTCATGCGCTGATAAACAGCAGTATTGTAGATCACTGTGGTGCCCATGTAGGAGACGGCGGCTCCGGCTCGTTCTGCAGCACGGCAGATGATATGGGTTCCTGCAACGTTAGTCAAGGATGCTTCGTTGGGATTTAGAGCAACAACATCAGTGCCTACGACGGCAGCATTGTGGATCACAAGCTTGATATCATTCTCTTTAAGAACAGCTGCCCAGGTATCTTCCGAGTTTCGATGAACGCAGGGTTCACCGGTGGGAAGGCAGATAAACGCAAAGTGATTACGCAAAGAAACAAATGTGTGTCCTAAGCGTTCGAATGCAGCAGGTAGATTGCTACCAATGAAACCACACTCACCAGTAATAACAAAATTCATCTCATTCTCCTTCGAGGAACAATAGCTCTGTATATCTCACCACGCTCAGTATGAACAAGCATCACCTGACTTGGCGGCAAAGAAGATTTCAAGACATCTAGTACTTCTTCCAGTGTTCCGTCAAACTTTCCGATGGATTTTAACGCGACGTTCTTCGATTTTATATTGTGACCTTCGGCGCCCCAGAAGATGAGAGTATCTTTCTTTTTAACATCATAGAAATCTTCTCTTAATTTCTTCATGGGATAATGAACAAAGTTAGGAAACTCACCGTTGTCGGTATAGTCGTCAAGGTTTTCTTCAGTGATAAGCTCGAAGCGCATCTACCTGCAATCTCCTACCAGAAATACATTAGAGAGAAGTTCGGAATTGGGTGCATCCCGAGAAAGCCAAAACTGCGGTTGTTGTATCCAACCTGAATGGCGAGAGGTAGTTCCAGTGCAATAGCGAACTGCTTCCACCTGCGCTCAAGTCCGATCCCTGGACCGAAGGAAAGCATCAGCCCCTCATCCAACTGTCCTGTACGTTCTACGTCCCTACAGTTGTCGCCGTTCTCGTCGCAAACATATTCCCAGTGGTCACCGCTGTCTCTGTGATAGAACGCAGCCAGGCCTAGTGACCAGTAGGCACGACCCCAACTGTTAGAATTGAGGGTTCGGAACAGCGTTCCTCCCATAAATACCGTGGCGTCAAAGTCCTCGTCCACAATGGGGAGCAGGGAAACCTGCCAGCCGTGCCCATTGGACTTTTGTCGGCTGTATCCCAGACCGACTCCGTGAGTAGATCCAGCAACAAAGCCGATACGCTGCTCATCAGCCTGTGCAGGCAGAGCACCAAAAATCATAGCTGCTGCTATTAACGCTTTAAACATTTGTTTTCTCCTTTTGTTAAAGCTTAGAACTCTTCGCAGGTAGGTTCGCTCGGATCACAGTCAAGTACTTGCCAGCCCTGAATTGTCACTCGGGGCTTGTGAGCACATGAAGCGACCAAGCAAAAAGCAAAGAGCAATAAAAAAAGTTTTTTCATTATTGAGTAAATCCAGAGTATTGCTCAAAGATGAGCTCACCGGCATCTGATACGCGACTTAAATAATCTTGCATTTGGTCGCGGGTGGTATTGACCGACTTTCCGGCCTCGCTAAGCATCACGTTAAACTTACCATCAGGCAAGCCTTCTGCAAAGAAGACAACAGGCTTTTCAATACCGTAAGCATAGCCAGCTTCCCAGATGGTGCCTAGATCCTTGGCTTCGGTGTTGCAAAGGACAAAGTCAGCCCACTGGATCTTCTCACAATTCACGTCAAAGATGCGAGTGCGATCTTCTTGCGTGGCATTAGGCTTAAGCACAAAGAAATCCTTTGGGCTAAAATACTCGTGCCCTGCTTCTGTAAGCGCGGTCTTCATAAACTCGACCTGCTCAACTTGCTTGGGGTTGAAAAATGGGGATGCGATATAAACCTTCATCTACGGGATCCTTTCAAAGATTAATGAATGAGATGTAATAACCTAGCAGTAAGCCTACAGTAAATGCTAGGGG
>Ga0098033_1000869_pt1 | contig 13131 bp, 13 predicted proteins | sample 1_EtaG_FD_75049 | JGI IMG/M metagenome (GOLD analysis project Ga0098033, IMG submission 75049) | Marine viral communities from the Subarctic Pacific Ocean - 1_ETSP_OMZ_AT15124 metaG | ecosystem: Environmental > Aquatic > Marine > Oceanic | place: Pacific Ocean | collected 2015-01-07
AATGAAAATATTAATAGTTGGAGATAGTTGTATTGATGTGTTTGTCTATGGTGAGATAACAAGATTAAGTCCTGAAGCACCTGTACCGGTATTTAATCCAATCAGACAAAAGGAAAATGGTGGTATGGCTCATAATGTTTTTAATAATTTAGTATCTCTAGGTGTTGATGCTACATTAGTTACTAACCGCGATACTAATATACGTATAGTACGATACGTAGATAATCGTTCTAATCAAATGGTTTTAAGGATAGATGAAAATGATGAATGTGAAGAAATAGATGAGATTATAAGAATGCATATTTGTAATAATCAATATCAAAATAAAACATATGATGCAATTGTTATTTCAGATTATTGTAAAGGTTTTTTAGATGAGATTGATATTAATTTATTGTGTAAATCTAATAAAAATGTATTTGTAGATACTAAAAAGAAACTTGGTGATTGGGTACGACATGCTGATTATTTAAAAATAAATTCAATAGAGTATGAACAAAATAAAGATTTTTTACAAGGTAATGATATTTTGGATAAAACTATCATAACTAAAGGTCGCCAAGGATGTTTATTTAGAGGTAAAATTTATTCAACAGAAGATGTACCAGTTAAAGATATATCTGGTGCGGGAGATACCTTTCTTGCTGGTTTAGTGGTAGAATATATTAGGAGTAATGATATAGTAAAAGCGATTAAATTTGCTCAAGAGTGTACAACTATCGTTGTACAGAAACATGGAGTTTCGATAGTATGAAAAATGTGGTAGTTATTCCATCTATAAAACCAAAAGATAAAAAGTTACATAAATTTGGTGGTTGGGATTGGATGAATTATTCTATTAAGGCTTGGGAATTTTGGTGTAATAAAATGGGATATGAGTTTGTGATTTATGATTCACCATCTATAGAGGACACAACTAAATATAAAATTACAGTTCAAAGGTGGTTTGATATATTTGATTTTTTAGATGATAAAAAAATAGATTACGAACAAGTGTGTATGGTTGATGCTTCATATATACCAAGGTGGGACTGTCCAGATTTTTTTAAATTAATTGATGGTAAATTTACCACTACTCGTGAACAAGATAACTTTAAATGGGTATATGAAAGTATTCAGGGTTATAAAGAATTTTTTGATAATTATGAACTAAACATATTAAATTATTTTAATACTGGTTTTGTGATATTTAATAAATCACATAAAGATGTTTTTGATAAATTTAAACAAATTTATTTAGATAATGCTGATTATTTTAATCATATGCAATCTACTTTACGTAGGGGGACCGATCAAACTCCATTTAATTATGTGATTAGTATGAATGATATTGATGTTAAATTTTTGCCTATGGAATATAGAGTTTCACATTTATCGAGAAAAGAATTGTTGGGTTATAATTGGCAATTGAATGAAGATAGAACTCCATTTTTTATTAAATATGGTTATATCTGGGGTTTTAGTGGGTTTGACAAGACACAAAGAAATAAGTTGATGCGAGAGATTTGGGATTTGATAAAACATAATTATGAGTAAAAATGTAATTTTCATAGTAAATTTGTCGGAAACAAAGAAACAGGGAAGAAATTATCCTTATAAATTTTCTGTAAAGAGTTGGAAAACATGGTGTGATAAAAACAATTGTGAATTGTTTGTTCTTACGGAACGTATATATCCAGAAGAATATATGAATGCTAATTGGCATAAATTATTTGTTTTTCAATTATTAGAAAATAGTGGTATTGATTATGATCAGATTATGATTGTTGATGCTGATACAATGGTTCATCCAGATGCTCCAAATATATTTAATGAAACTGATAATAAATTTTGTGTTGTACATAATTATGGTAGTTATGATTGGGTATGTAGAAGTATTGAAAATTATAAAAAACATTTATTTCCAGATGTAGATGTTCCCTTATTTGAATATTTTAATTCAGGCATTATTATATGTAATAAAAAACATAAAGAATTTTATGAAAAAATAATAAAATTTTACTTGGATAATAGAGATGATATTGTTAAATTACAAGAAATGTATCATGTTGGAACAGATCAACCAATATTGAATTTTTTTGTACAAAAAGAAAATATTGATTATAAACAACTGGGTTATGAATGGAATATGCAAGATATGAATCGGTATGAGATATTAGATGATGAATTGACATTTACTAAAATAGGATGGATTTATCATTTTAATAGTATCCCAGATGATTTGAGATACTATATGATGGAAAGGGCAAGTAATATCTTCAGGAGAAAGTTCGCATGAGTATTAAAAGTAAAATAAAAAAAGTTTTCAATGAAGAGTTTGATGGTACTTATATAGTGGCAGAGATTGGTATTAATCATAATGGTTCTTTGGATACTGCGTTGAAATTAATATATAAATCATATGAGGCTGGGGTGGATGCTGTTAAATTTCAGAAAAGAAATTTGGAAAAGATATACACAAAAGATATCTTAGATGACCCGAATAGTGCAGAATGGAACTTCGAATATTTAATACCATTATTAAAGGAAGTCGAATTGTCAAAAAGTGATTATAGAAAAATAAAGAAAATATGTAAGGAACTTAATTTAGACCTTATAATCACACCAATGGATGAAGATTCTGTAGAATTTGTTGGTAAGTTGGGTATTGATGCATTTAAAATTGCTTCTGCGGATATGACGAGCTTGTCATTGATAAAAAAATGTTCAGAGTATAATTTACCTATAATAATTTCAACTGGTATGTGGTCTGAAGATGATATAGAAAAATGTACAGAATATTACAAAAAAAATAATATTAAATATGCGTTACTATTAGCAAATTCTACTTATCCCTCTCCATATGAGGATTTAGGACTTTATTTTATTAATAAATTAAAAAAATTATCTAACATAGTTGGATATTCAGGACATGAGAGAGATGTTTTTATACCTATTGCTGCTGTTACTTTAGGGGCTAAGATAATTGAAAAACATATAACTTTAAATAGAAGTCAAAGAGGACCAGATCACAAGGCATCATTGACAGCCAAACAATGGAAAACTATGGTTAGAAATATAAGGTTATTGGAAAAATCTTTGATGGATAAAAAACAAGTTAATCAGGCAGAAACTTTGAATAAAGAGGTGTTTGCTAAATCTGCTGTAGCAGAGGTTGATTTTAATAAAGGTCATATATTTTTAGAAAATGATGTTTATTTTAAGTCGCCGGGAAAAGGTATTTTTGAACACGAAATACCAGAATTTGTAGGAAAGGAATTAAAAAGAGATATTACAAGTAATGAATATATCTCAAAGGAGGATTTTAAAATTGAAACCTTGATTAAGGATTGGAAGAATTTTGACTTTTCAAAGAAGTGGGGAGTTAAGTGTAGATTTCACGATTATGACTTATATAAGAATTTAAAAACTCCTGTAATAGAATTTCATTGTTCTCAAACAGATTTAGATATAGATTTCAGAGAAATTAACAATGATTCCGAATTGATTATTCATGCTCCTGAAATTGTTGATAGAGAAGTCGTAGATATTTGCTCTACTGATCAACGATTGGTTCAAAAATCTATTGACATACTTCAGAAATCTATTGACAAGACAATTGAGATATCTAAGTATTGGCCACTTGCTAAACCTAAGATGGTGGTTCATCTTGGTGGGATGAAACTTGATTTGTTAGAAACCACTAAATACGGTATGGAAGAATTATCTACTCATCAAGAAATGATATCGGTTGCTATTCATAACTTTAAAAAATTAGATTTTTCACATAATGATATAGATATATTACCTGAAAATTTACCACCAAGACCCTGGTACCTGGGTGGAGAATGGTATCAATATGCTTATGGTCCTTATGATGATATGATAAGATTTTGTAAAGAGTTTGACTTAAAGATGACTTTTGACTTATCTCATGCTCAGCTTTGGTGTACTATGAATAATTCCAGTCTCGAAGACTATACGAAAAATATTATGCCTTATGTAGCGCATCTACATATATCAGATGCTGTAGGTTTAAACGGAGAGGGGGTTCAAATATTTGAGGGTGATGTTGATTTTGAAAAGGTATTTTATATGTTAAAAAATTATAGTTATAGTTGGGTAACAGAAATATGGAGTGGGCATTTACATGATGGGTGTGGTACACATAAGGCTTTATGTGATTTAGAAAATTATTATAATAAATTGATATGAGAGAATAGTATGATGGAAAAGGTTATATTTTTAATACCAGCTCGTAAGAATTCAAAAGGATTTAAATTTAAGAATAGAAAATTAATTGATTTTACTATTAACTCTATTCCGATGGAGTATAGAAATCAAGTATATATTTCTACTGATGATGATGTTATCAAAGAGAGAGTTAGAGAATCTAACATAAATGTTATTGATAGACCAGATGAATTAGCACAAGATAAAACAACAATGACAGATGTTTTAAAACACTTTATAAAAGTTAAGGATATATCTGCAGATTTAGATATAGTTTTATTGTATCTTACTTATCCAGAAAGAACTTGGGAAGATATTATTAAAATTTATGAATTTTTTAGAAATAGTACATCAGGTTCATTAGTATGTGCTGATGAAATAAAACAACATCCTTATTTATGTTTTTATGAAAAAAATGATTTGAGAGCAGAGTTAATAGTAAAACACGATTTTTATAGAAGACAAGATTATCCAAAATGTCTTAAATTGAGCATGTTTGTTGCTTGTTATAAAGTTGGTGTGGTTGAAAAGTTACATCCTTTATGTATGGAAGATGACACTATTTTTTATAAACTTGAACAAAATAAAGTAGATGTAGATAACAAAACTGATTTAGATTCAGTCAATAAAGAAAGGAGTGTGGTATGAAAATATTAATTACTGGTGTAATAGGTGTTATTGGTAGTAAATTAGAAGAAGTTTTGGCTGAGAGAGGTCATGATGTCTTTGGTTTGGATTTAATACATGCTGAGAGAAGGTATGGTCATGGGTTGGGTAAAGTAAAAGATGACAATTATTTCAGATGTGATATTGGTGAATTCCGTCAAATCAGAGATGTTATAGAATATGTAAAACCAGATTTAGTATATAGTTGTGCAGCTGAATTTGGGAGATGGAATGGTGAATATTTTTATGAACAGGTTTGGAAAACCAATGCAATTGGTCTGAAGAATATCATACGATTACAAGAGAAGATGGGATTTAAATTAGTTCATTGTTCTTCATCTGAGGTTTATGGTGATTATCAGGATGTGATGTATGAAGATGTGATGGATAATATTGCGATTGATCAAATGAATGATTATGCTATGTCTAAACGAGTTAATGAGATGCAAGTTAAAAATTCACGAATAATGTATGATACGGAATCTGTTGTCGTTAGAATTTTTAATACATATGGAGATGGAGAATGGTATCATCCTTTCAGGAGTGTTAATTGTGTATTCACATATAATTTGTTACATGGGAAACCAATAACTGTATTTAAAGGACATCGTAGGACAAGTACTTATGTTTATGATACAGTCAATACTCTCGCTAACATTTCAGAAAATTTTAATGCAGGACGCACGTATAATATAGCAAGTGATACTTTACACACGATAGAAGAATTGTCAGATTTGGTATTAAAGTATACTGGCGCGAATGAGAATTTAGTTAGTCACACTGAGAGTGAAATATTAACTACTAAGGATAAATTTGTGGATGTCAGTAAGGCAAAGAAAGAGTTAAATCATAAAAATACTACTGAATTAGAAGAAGGTATAAAAAGGACGGTGGAATGGATGGTGGGGTATTATAATATATGAAAACATTTTGGAAAAATATTTGGGATAAAAAAGGAAAAAGCAATAGCACAGACCTTTTATATCTTTGTGGTTGGGAACACCTAGATATTAAAATAGATAGCAAACAAATTGTAAATACTATTATTGATAAAATGAATATTCAAGAAGATGACTCTATTTTAGATGTAGGTTGTGCTGCGGGGTTTTTATCTCGCGATTTTCAAGAATTCAATTATACCGGTGTAGATTATTCTGAACCTTTAATTAAAAAACATAAAACTTTATTTCCAACACATAACGTGGCTGTTGCCGAAGCTAATTCATTACCATATGAATCTAATTCATTTAATAAAGTTTTTTGTTCTGGAATGTTTCAGTATTTACCTGATGATCAGTATGCATTTGAGGTAATAGATGAGATGAAACGAGTAGCCATAGATTCGATAATGTTAGTTGATTTAAAATTAAAAGTAACTAATGATAAACATTTTGTGTTTTCAAAAGATACACTTAGACGAAATGGATTTGTTTTTTCTAAATGTATGTATATTGATGATGATATGAGATATAATGCTTATTATAAAAAGGGGAATTAAAAATGATTTGGAATGAAATATTGTGTTTAGGGGATTCTTTAACGTTTGGGGCAAGAGATCCATATAAAAGATGTTTCCCAGCAGAGTTGGGTAAGATGTTAACAGATGAGACAGGTGAGTTTTATTATTGTCATAATTTTGGTATTAATAGAGAAACGAGTTCTGATTTACAAAAGAGAGTTTGGAACAATATTAATTCTAAAAGTGATGCAAATATAATGTTATTATTGATAGGGACGAATGATACGCAAATAAAAAATCCACCTGAAATATATGAAGATAATATCAGACAGATAGTAAATGTTGCACGAGTGTTTGGTATGTATGTTATAGTTAGTACATTACCTGAATTGGGTTTTACACCTTTGTATTTGTCAGGGGATTATATTTCTAAATATAATAACGTGATTTATAAACTTTCCAAAGAAATGAAGTTTGATGTGTGTGAATTGAGTGATTTGGCAACTGAATATTTTATCGATGGATGTCATTTTACCCACGATGGTAATATAGAAGTTGCTCGTAGATTTAAAGAAAGTATTTATAAGATATGTAAATGAAAAAAGTAATACATATAATAGGCACAAGACCTAATTTTATTAAGGCAGCACCAGTAATTAAATCATTGAATAATTCTTATAATATTGAGAATATCGTATTACACACAGGCCAACATTATGATTATAATATGTCTGGTACATTTTTCAAAGATTTGGGAATATCACAGCCTGATATAAATCTAGGTTTGGGGGGTGGAACACATGCAACTCAAACTGCAAATATAATGATTGGTTGTGAGAGAGTATTTTCAGAAGTGAGACCGGATATGGTTATCGTGTATGGTGATGTTAATAGTTGTGTTGCTGCAACTATAGTTGCTTCAAAAATGCATTTAGAAGATAATGAAATAGATAAAATATTAGTTATACATATTGAATCAGGTTTAAGAAGTAATGATAGAAGTATGCCTGAAGAATTAAATAGAATAGTAACAGATAGTTTATCAGATTATTTATTTGTAACTTGTGAAGATGCTATAGATAATTTAGTAAAAGAAGGTATTCCAAAAGAGAAATATTTTTTTGTAGGCAATCCAATGATCGATTCTTTAGTTGAGTTTGAAGATAAGTTTGATACTTCCGATGTTCTTAATGAATATGATTTAAAGATAAAAGAGTATGCTTTGATAACTTTACATAGACCATTTACTGTAGATGATAAGTCAAGATTGATGGAAATGATGGATTCGTTAGTAGAAGTATCAGAGGATATTAAATGTATTTTTCCAATACATCCAAGAACAAGAAATGCTTTAGTAAAAATTGATTTGTATAATTTCTATAAAAGTCGTATATTAATGACAGAACCACTTGGGTATATAGATTTTATGTGTTTACAAAAAAATGCTAAATTTGTCATAACGGATTCCGGTGGAGTACAGGAAGAGTCATCTTATTTTAATGTGCCGTGTTTGACTATGAGAGATAATACTGAAAGACCCATAACTATTAATGATGGTACTAATGAATTGATTGGTACTGATTATATGAAAATTTTAAAAAGAATAAAATCTATAAATTATAATAAGAAAACTAATATTAAACTTTGGGATGGTAGAAGTTCAGATAGAATAGTTAAAATTTTGAAGGAAAAATTAAATGATAGATAATAATGAGTTGAAAAGAAAGTATGATTTTTGTGTTGTATATTTAACTAAAGATTACTATCCAATGTTCGAGGGGTGTATTTATAAATTTACCCGTGCAAATTTTAAAGATGTGCTTGTTATAAATGTTGATATGGGTTCTTTACCTGAAAATTTAGGTGAAGGTGTGAAAATTTGCAATAGATTAGATATCAAAATGGTAGATAAAAAAGCAATATCATATCAGGAAGGATTAAAAGTTGCTGATGATTATTTATCTAAAAATAAAATTGATGTTAATTGGATGATGTGTCCTCAACATGATGTTATACCATTAAGGAGGTCTTTTTGGGATGATTCACAAGAAATTATTGATAGTATAGATAGTGAGAAAGTGGGAATGGTGGGGGCAAATTGCTTTATGAAATATAGTAAAGCTTTAAAGGGGATAGAAGTTGATGGTGTATTTGAAGCAATCAAGTTAAGTGGTGATAGGGTTAGAATCGGGCGCGGAATGTTGTCTAAAAATATACTTGGAGAGCCGTATGGTGGTTGGTATATGAGTTTACCTGATGAATATTATAAGTCTAAGTATTTTGCAGTGGAATCTCCTTATTGGACTTGTTTTATTATGAATCGTAAATTATTTAAAAAATATATACAAATAGATTATAATTTTATATTTGAACTTTGGCCAGATGATTTAGCATACCAGTTTTTATCTAATGGAATAATAAACATATCAGTACCAAAATTATTTGTTTGTCATGATCATATATTAAAACAAGGTATTAAAATCAATGCAGAGCAGTTGGTTGAATCGCGAAGTGATTTTAGTTTATCCCACATGAGATTTTGGAAAAAATGGGGATTTCGTTGGGGGGTACGGAATCCAGATGTGCGACTACAATTTGAAAAGGAATCTAAAATGATATTATCTGATCATGCACTTCAACGTAGGTTTTTTGATATTGATATTAACGATGGTCCTTTAGACATAGATTTAAAATCAAAGGCACCAATGTTATGAGTTTTAATAAAATAATAGCTACAAAAGAATATGTTCATAATTTGGTGGATAAACATCATGAAATAGTTGAGTGGGAAGTTTTAATGAATGATGATGCATATTATAATATTAAGACAAATGACAAATTTTTACCACCAACTATAGAGCACCCTAACGATTTAAAAGAAGTATTGAATGATAGATATATTGAAGATTGTTCTGATTATAAAGGTAAGAAATGTATAGTTATTGGGAATGGTGGTTCAGTTATTGAAAATGAAAGAGGTGAAGAAATCGATGAGTTTGATTTGATTGTTAGAAATAATTTGGCAAGATATGAGGGTTTTGAAAAATATGTTGGTAGTAGAACTGATGTTAGATTTATGTCACATAAAACATTTGGAAATATTTTAATAACAGATGAATATTCATCTTATGACAAAGATTATGTACCGACATCTAGAAAACATCATTTGATTATAAGATCAGCTGGAAATATAGGTTCTATAGTACCTGGATTTTTACTTAATATTAACGGTGGAGATAATGTATTCAGTATTTTAGATTTAGATTATAATCTACATTTAGATAGATTAGCAAGTAACATTCATTTTTGTACCGTAGGATTTTCTGCTGTACTTACTATGATGGATTTGGGGTGTGATGTTTATATATATGGTATGGATTTCTATAATCCTGATAAAAAATTTCATTATTTTGAAGAAAATAGTGAACTAATAAAAAATAGACATAATCATTCTGTTCGACAAGAAATATCTCATATAGAATATTTATTAAATGTAGGAAAAATTAAAGAATTTTGAGGAAATTAAAAATGGTTTTATTAAAAAATAAATATGTCATAGGAACTCATGTGATGTGGTTCGAAATAGAAATGTTTACGGATTTCATTGATGGTTTGATAAATTTGATGGATACGGTTGAAAATAAAGACGCCGTGTTAGTGGATTTATGTTTTAATTTATCACAAAAGTTAGAAAAGATAGATACAGATAAGATAGATGTAAACCAATTACTGGTAAAGTTTTCAAATGAAGTTAATAGATTGAAAGTAATTCATCCGAATGTAAAGTGGAGAGTCCAAGACGGAGATGATTTTTATTTTCATGCTGACTATAGACGAGATTTGAATTACAATTATTGTAAGAAGGTAGATTATGTGATGTGGGGTGAGACTGATAGTTTTTTTCCAAAAGAAGCATTTCAAGTAATAGAGACATTATCCGAATACACTAAAGAACAAAATATACATAGGTATTTATTGAGTTTTGCAGATAGAAAGATGTGGGATTCATCTTGGGATCCACTTGTACATGTAGATTATGAAAGTCATGTATTTGTTGATGATGATAAAGGGCATTTAAATCCCAAACAAGCAAAATCACAATTATCAATTAAAAAAATGAATGAGATAAATGCTAAGGTTAAAGAGTTTGATTTTACTTATATAACAAAACCAAAAATAAGTGGTGCTTGTTTAGTTTTATCATCTGATTTAATAAAGTGTGGTGTAAATATACCGCTATGTTTACTTTATAATGATGATGAAGGATTATCAATTATGTGTGAAAAATTGATGGGACAAAATTTTATTCAATTTGTATGTAAAAATATTTTACATGTTCATGCAAGAAGACACCCAAATAAAAGATTATATGTTAAGGATGAAAATAATCCATATTCTTTTATAGATAAGAAAAATTTTAATTTTCAAAAGTTAAAAAATTTATCAAAACAAAATATACAAAATTTAATGGAAGATAAAGATAAATTTTATGAATATAATGATTTAAAAAAAATATTGGAAAAAAATAGAAATTAGATAGGAGTTATATTGTGGGAATGCATGAATATGAAGTAGGTTTGATTGAAATTTCTTTAGATTTTTTGCAAGTAAAATTTGAAGATTGTGTTATGGCTGAATTGGGAAATCAACGTATACGATATTTGGAAAATTATTGGGATCGTGTACCTTGGTCTGGTACTACTGATGGAATAATTAAAGGTTCTTCCAAATATTATTTTTCTTCTTTGGGGGCAAAACATGATGCTTTTGATTTAAATGGTGGAGATGCTGCGATAGTATTGGATTTAATAAAACCAATTGATAAAAAATATATAGGTAAATATAATATTGTAACTAATTTTGGTACGAGTGAACATTGTGGAGTAAGAGATGAACAGTATCTTGTTTTTAATAATATTGATAAATTTTGCTGTCATGGTGGTTTAATAATCCATAATGTACCACATACTGGGAATTGGCCAGGACATGCAAATGTATGGTATACTATTGATTTTTTTAAAGAACTAGCCAAAATTTATGAATACGATATACTTGCACTTGAAATACAGGAACGTAGGGGACAACTTAATAGTGAAGATTATAAAACTTCTCCAAGAGACTCGGATGGAAATTTTTTATATGATGGGTCTTTACAGGATATGGTTACTTGTGTTTTGAGTAAGAGAGAAAAAAATGTTTCTGTATCGAAAAATGATTTTTCTTTATGTGAAATGCATCTTAGAGATCATTAGAAAATAAATTTTATGAATATAACAATTTAAAAAATACTGGAGAAAAAATGAAAAAAGCTTTAATAACAGGAATAAATGGAATGGACGGAAGTCACTTAGCAGATTTATTACTTAAAAAGGGATATGAAGTATATGGTATGGAAAGACGCTCATCTTCAAAGAATAGAACTAATACAAGTCATCTTGAAGGTAAGATAACTTTTATTAATGGTGATTTATCAGACCAGAATTCTTTATTGCGATGTGTAAAGGAATCGAATCCCGATGAGGTTTATAATTTGGGTTCACAGTCATTCGTAGGTGAGAGTTGGAATACACCAGAACAAACAAGTGATGTTACAGGACTTGGTGTACTTAGAGTATTGGAAGCAATAAGAGAATATGGTAAACCAATTAAGTTTTATCAAGCATCAACTTCAGAAATGTTTGGTAGGATGGAAAACTTCGCGAATGAGAATACACCATTTTATCCAAGAAGTCCTTATGGTGTTGCTAAATTATATGGTCATTGGATTGCTAAAAATTATAGAGAATCTTATGATATGTTTAATTGTTGTGGGATATTATTTAATCATGAATCTGAACGGAGAGGTATAGAATTTGTAACTAGAAAAATTACAGATGGAATTGCTAGAATACATTTGGGATTACGAGATAAGATTATTTTAGGAAATTTAGATACCAAAAGAGATTGGGGATATGCGCCAGATTATGTTGAATTAATGTGGTTAATGTTACAGCAGGATGAGCCAAATGATTATGTTGTTGCAACTGGAAAAACACATTCTCTTGGAGAATTTTTAGATTCTGCTTTTCAACACATAGGAATTACAGATTGGGAGAAATATGTTGGTCAGGATGAGAGGTATATGAGGCCAGCAGATGTATTTTATTTAGCGGGAGATTCTACAAAAGCCAGAGAAGACTTGGGTTGGACTCCTAAAACATCTTTTGAAGAAATGATATCGAAAATGGTTGCAAATGATATTGAGTTATTATCGTGATAAAAGTAAAACTATCTGATAACCAAAACATGAAATGTTTTAGTGGTTTGGTCATATCAAGAGATATGTTGAAAGACTATAGTATTGATATAACTGATTCTGATGATTATGATTATGAGTTTGTAGATGCAAATCAATTTTTAAAATTGTCTTTACCATTACAGGATAGTATAGATTGGGGGTTAGAAAATCTTTCTAAAAAATCAGGAGATTACTTTTTATTTCATGGTGGAGATTCAACTTCAATTATGGGAGTATATGAGGTTTTTATAAAGTCAAATGCCAAATATTCATTTAAGAAACAATTGTTATCTCAAGAAGATTATAAAGAAGAGACAACTTTGAACAAGTGGTTTTTTGGAAAAGGTAGTGTTTTAGATAGGGGTTATGATATATCAGATGATGTTTATTCCAAGATGAAATTGACAGGTTATAATGTAGCACATAACTGGCCACATTTACAACAGATGCAATTGACAAATGATAATAGAGATATTGACGTATGTGCTATATATCGTGGTATATTAGATAATGGTAA
>Ga0098033_1000871_pt1 | contig 13110 bp, 13 predicted proteins | sample 1_EtaG_FD_75049 | JGI IMG/M metagenome (GOLD analysis project Ga0098033, IMG submission 75049) | Marine viral communities from the Subarctic Pacific Ocean - 1_ETSP_OMZ_AT15124 metaG | ecosystem: Environmental > Aquatic > Marine > Oceanic | place: Pacific Ocean | collected 2015-01-07
AAGCCGGAGCCACTTGGCACGGCAATTGCTATAGCAAGGAACATGCCAACATTGGATTTGAGCGAGGAAAACATGGACGAGGATACAAGAAAGAAAATGATTGCAGACTTTATCGCGAAGCATGGCGCAACGCAATGCAAGCAAGGCGAAAGCGGCAACGGCAACAAAGGGCTTTCGCCCTGGTCGCGAATACGGTTCTCAGCCGACCCTGACACACACCCGCTTGACCGACAAGAGAAAGAGAGCCGAGGCCATAAAAAGAAAAAAGATAAAAAGAAAGTGAATAAAAGGAAATAGATTACGTCTAACTAGTAGTGCGTGTGAGAGAGAGAGTGTTAGAGTATAGAGTAAGAGAGAGAGGAGAGAGAGAATATGATTACTGCCCTGACCGTTGTTTACCTTTTGCCTGTTGTTGGAATGATTGCCGCGAGCGCTAAGAACTAAGGGGAACCAATTGGGGGGTACCCCCTACCCCCCTCCCCCCTACCCGGAATCCCAATCCCTATAGATACATCATGCCTGATGGCTTAAGCTAAGGACGTTCGTGATGCGGATGAAAAAAATCCCAGATTTTAGGGAAAAGAGTTCTTGCCAAAGTAATTACTATAGTGTATAATGAGGCTAACAAAAGGAGTATCCATGAAAAGCATCATTACTAAACTAACAATTATTTTGGCCCTACTGGTGGGCGTGTCCACTACTAATCCAAAAATCGTAGAAGCCGCCACTGGCCGTGGTTATCGTACTAGTTATAAGACAGTCACCCCTAGTCGAAACAGCGTCGGGTTTGTGGCCGGATCCACATACGGATTTGGTATTGGTTTTAAGCACCAATTTTATAACAGCCCGGTGGCACTTCAAGTGGCCGGTTTTCCCCTTGTCTCAGAAGACGACGTATTGCTTACCGGCGGAGTCGTGCTTCAATTTACTTTGCACCGGGGAAATTACGGGAGCACATTCATTTCGGTCGGATCTTCCGTCATGCACGAAGCTAATCGATGGGTGTCGCAACATGACCGAACCACGGTGGCTGTTGGTCCGGGAATCGGAATTGAGTGGATGGTGCACAAGAATTTTGGGGTTGTTTTGGACATTCCAGCAGCTGCATTCTTTGTAACCCAGGAGGGTTTTAAATCCATTATGCCAGTTCCAAACCTTACATTAATGTATACTTGGTAATAAGGAGGAGAGATGATTAAAGTATTATTAGCTGCAGCTGTCACGTTGGTATTGGCCGCACCAACCATCACAAAAGTTGTTCCAATCCAAACCACAGTGGCATACCCTTATACAATTGAAGTGGTCACAAAACCTAGTTATGTGGGAACCGATGGAATGGCCAAAGCCATCATCAAACCATCAAAAGGGTTTAAGTGGAACACCGAATACCCCACAACTTTTCAAATCCAAAAAACGGAATACACGAATGCAACGCCAATTGGCAAAGGGGATATTAAATTAAACAAGGGCGCAGCGATATTGTGTATACCGTACAAAGGGAAGAAAGAGGGACGTCGCGAGATTAAAATAGTTGTTAATTTCAGCGTGTGCAACAAGGAAGAATGCTTAGTGTTCAGAAACCAAAGATTGAGCTTAAGCTTTATTGTATTGAAGAAAGATAAAACCAAACAGAGGAATTGATGGAATATAGGGCAGACCTTGTTAACCAGTATAGAGACAGAAGAAGGAGAAAAACTAGAATGAAAAAGAAAGGGAGATGCGAGATCAACAAAAATGATCAGATCATGATTAGGCTACTGCAAATTATTGCAGCAGTTTGCATAGCCGATATGGCGTATACGCTTTGGAGGTGTATGGGATGAGTTATACAACATTAGAAATGCTTTTAAGTGGACTGGCGGCCATGGCCATATTTATGTATGTGCCAGTATGCTAAGTGTAAGAGAGCAGCGGTTCTTAAACCGGTTACAAAAAAAATACCGCAAAAAAACATTCGAATTTGTAAATGACGATCAGGCTCAAACACTCACTATGGATGGTGAGCCAATAAAGTTATCATGGCTTCCGCACCTGGATCAGCTTAGTGATTCGTGCGGTGGCATGACAGAAGTACTTTTTGATGATTGCGTAGTCGCCATCAAGGAGCATCTTGCTTCTGAAAAACACCGCAAACGTCAAGCCAAAAAAGCTTATTTAAAGCAAAATAAATAAGCTCTATTCTAACTTGCCAATCCTAGTTATAATATGATTGGCGATCTTGTTACATGGAAAGACGACGAAGACAGTGTGAAAATGCCATGGTGGTATCACAACTGGAAAGACGTTGGTGTAGTTATCGATTTGTTCGATGACCACACAATTGTCGTTCAATGGTGTAGCGGAAACCAATTCCCGGTTTGGGTCACTGACGTCGAAGTTTTGTCTAGCTTTGAACCTTCCAATATTTATAATCTTAATCCCTAAAATTAGCTTGACTTCTCTGTTATAATACTATAGTATTATCTAAGGAGAATTACTTTATGAGAAAATCACCACCAAAAGTGAATATGAATGTTGATATGAGTTTGGCAACAGATGTTAAATGCGAGGCATGTGAATGCATTTCATTTAGATCTTGTTTCCTTATTAAAAAACTACCTGCTATTATTTCCCCGTCTGGTCAAGAAACTATCATTCCTGTTGAAACGTTTTCTTGTAATTCTTGTGGACATATTAACCAACAATTTATGCCAACTATGGTTGCTAAAGAAGAAAGATAGGAGCTTTTATGAAAAAAATTTTTTATGCTGTTTTAACTAGTTTGATTTTGATGGCAAGTGGATGCTATATTGAAGTGGAGCCGGATATTGGGGTTTGTTATGAGGAACCGCCCTTTTATTCTTACCCTGATTTTTGCGATGACGTCATTGGGGGTAAATGTTGTTCTTGGTATATATATGATGTTAATGAGACTCCATGTTTTGAAGAGTGGTGTGTTTGGGATCCGATGTGCGGATGGGAATATGAGGGTGATTATTGCCCGATGGTACTTTAAGAGAGGAAAAGATGATAACTATGAAAAAAATATTTTTGGTTTTTTTGGTTTTGGCGATTGGCTGCAGCTGCAGCGAAACAGATATTGGCAGTGGCGAATATGATCCCGGGGATGTTATATTATCTTATGATCCCGGGGATGTTATATTATCTGATGTGCCATTGGCGCCAGATATTGATATGGATGACATTCGCGATGCCATAGAGGACATTGTTCCGGATGAATGTCTGGTGGAAGAGTGGTTCTTTTGTCCTCCGCTCAATGCCATTTGGCAAGTGCCGGTTGTAAAAAACATCTGTGAGGATCCCCCCATTATTGTGGAAATCGGAGAATGTCAAGAGAAGTTCGAATGCAATCCAGTTGACAAGACGGTTACAAAAGAACCGTGCCAAGATAAAGACGGGGTGGACGGGTTTAAGGACACGTGGTGTGAAAAGGGTGAATTTGTGTCCGATGAGTGCATTCCGTGTATTCCAGAGGTTTGTGATGGCATTGACAATGATTGTGACGAACTTATAGATGAAGATGTTAAGCCTCTCGAATGTGAAAACGATTGTGGCGCCGGAGAAACAGTCTGCATCGATGCCAAACTATATTGCACAGGAATAGACCCTCGTGACGAATTGTGCAATAGTTTGGACGATGATTGCGATGGCGACACCGATGAAGATATTGAGAGCATTCCTTGTGAAGCGCAATGTGGTATTGGCGCCCTCGTTTGTATTGATGGAAAAATGGAATGTATTGGAACATCTCCCGAAGAAGAGATCTGCGATGGGATCGACAACGACTGTGATGGTATTGTTGATGAAGGAGAGTGGGAATGTGAAACCGCATGCGGGCCCGGGCCCCTCGTCTGTATTCAGGGGAAAGAAGTGTGCAATGCACCACAACCTGTCGAAGAAGTATGTGACTATGAAGACAACGATTGTGATGGTGAAATTGATGAAGGGCAAACCAATGCATGCGATGGATGCGGACTTGTGCCGCTTGAAGTATGTGATGCCATTGACAACGACTGTGATGGCATCACCGACGAAGATTTAGTTGATGTTTGTGAAACTGAATGTGAAGAAAATTTATCTTTTTGTATCGATGGCGAATGGGCTTGCACAGCCCTGCAGCCGGCTGAAGAAATCTGCGATGGGTTAGATAATGACTGTGATGGAGAAACAGATGAAGAACTAGATTGCCAGTGTGCTTTCTTTGGAATAATGTTGCCATGCAGTAGTGAACCTCTTATTTGTGGATCGGGTTATAAAACATGTGTGTGTATTGAAACGAAGCTTAATTGGACCGGCAAAGAAGAGTGCGTTAAGTCGGCTATTACTGAATGCACCAGCCATTGTTGGGCTCTCGGATTGAATGATCCTGATTGTAAAAAAACTGTTGGCGAACCAGTGGACGAAGTTTGTAATAATTGGGACGATGACTGTGACAGCAAAGTTGATGAATATTTATATAAAGAATGTTATACAGGCCCAGATGAGACTTTAGATGTGGGTATTTGCCATGCCGGAGAGGCTGTTTGTTATAAAGGGGCTTGGGGGCACAGCAAGGGCAACCAAATAACACCCTCTACTTTTATTCCCGGATATTGCAAAGATCAGCAACTTCCAAAAGCTAAAGATAGCTGTGATGGAATTGACGGGGACTGTGATGGAATTATTGATGACGGAAAAGAGATGGAAGACACAGATATTCTTTTTATTGTCGATTCTTCTGGTTCAATGAACCTTGAAATCAAAGCTGTATTAAACGCATTGGGAATGTTTGCAAATTATTATAGTGATGAAGAGGTCATTCAATGGGGTATTGTTACTGGGCCCATGTCATCGGATCACTGTGCAGTATTTGATCTAAACAATGATTGTTTTAATTATGATGAATTTTTGTATCTATTTTCAAACTTGAGCCCTTTCTCGGACTTTATAAGCGCGTTCGCAACTTTGAAGCCCTTGGTCGAGGCCAGTCAAACAGGTGCGGAGATGTTGTTTGACGCAATATACTTGGCTTTATATAATTTGACATCTTCGGCGCCTTATGATGTTTCCGACTTTGTGTGGGATGATCTGTGGAATTCAGTACAAATTTTCGCTGAACCTCCTGTGGAAAAATTTGTTATCAATTGGCGCCCAAATGCACATCATGTGATTATTCTTTTCTCGGATGAGGCTGGGATGTCATTTTTGATTCCGAAAATTACAACTACTGATTTGACTAACATGTTTGCAAAGGCCAACGATGCAAGGATGTATGCGTTTACACCTTCTAGTTTTGCTATTAAAAATTCATGGGGACCTTTAGCTGCCAATAGCGGAGGAAAGTGGTTTCCTCTTGCAGTTGACCCTTCCGTATTGTATACTAGTCTTATGGAAATTTTAGATGAAACAGCTTGTCAATAAAGGAGATAAAATATGATCGCAGATATTATTGTGGGACTTCAACATGGAGATTGTGGTAAGGGGAAAATCACTCACCACTTGTGTAAAGAGGGCAACTATACGCATGTAATTCGATACAATGGGGGGTGTAATGCCGGTCACACCATTATGCATGAAGGGAAAAGATTTGTGACTCATCATATCCCTGCTGGTGTGTTTTTTGGCATTAAATCTATTATTGGGCCCGGTTGTGTGGTCAATATAAAGCAATTTTTTCACGAGTTAGATGAATTGGAAGAACAGCTTGGTTCACATATTCGTGACCTTGTGAAAATTGCAAAAAATGCCCATGTTATTACCGATAAACATCTCGATGAAGATAGCGATGACACGGAAATTGGCACTACGAAGCGGGGTAATGGCCCTGCTTATCGGGACAAATATAATCGTCAAGGTGTGAGAGCACAAGAAATGGAAATATTAGAGCCCTTTTTAGTGGATATGTATGAGGAATTACATGGCGTTCCAAAAATGGAAGAAGGAATGCTGACGTTAGATCTTAAACTTCATAACTTACGTGCACCAGTTATTCTCTGTGAGGGGGCACAGGGTTTCGGATTAGATATCGATTGGGGAGATTACCCATATGTTACTTCAAGTCACTGCACCGCTGCCGGCGCTCTTTTAAATGGGATCCCTCCCCACGCAGTAAGAAACATATGGGGAGTGGCTAAAATTTATGAAACTTATGTTGGAAATAAAAAATTTCAACCCGATGACGTTATCTTCGATGCATTGCAGAGTATGGGTCAAGAATACGGCGCCACGACTGGACGTCCACGCCAGTGTAATTGGTTAAGTTGGGATACTTTAGAAAAAGCTATTAAAATCAATGGGGTGACGGACATCATTTTTAACAAAACCGATGTTTTAAAACAAATGAGAACATGGAAAATAAGAGAAAAAGATAAAATTTATAATTTTGATTCGGAGGAAGAAATGAAAAATTGGATTGTAGGAAAGCTTTCTAGTGTATCCCACACCCTTTCCAGAAGCGTTTGCTTTTCTGGTAATCCGAATGGCATTTAATTGCTGCCCTTAACTAATTAAGAAACTAATTATAATGATTTGGAGCGTCTTTTAACATGGAAGAGTTGAAAAAGCACATTCGTAGTTTTTTTCCTTTTGCTCAGAAACGTATGGGGTTTGATAGACCCCCAAAACTGTTTCTGAAGCAAGATGGGGCAAATGCTAAAAATACTTTGGGTAAAACAGCTTATTATGACCCGAGTGCGATGTCTATAACTCTATTCACGATGGAACGTCATCCAAAAGATATTTTGCGCTCGTTATCTCACGAGCTTGTGCATCATACTCAAAACTGTCGAGGAGATTTTGAGGGTGGACTTGCGAGTGAAGACGGATATGCTCAAACAGATCCGCATTTGCGTGAGATGGAGCGCGAAGCTTATGAACAAGGTAACTTGTGTTTTAGAGATTGGGAAGATTCAATTAAATATGGAGGAACAACAATGAGTTTGAACGAGAATACATTAAGGATGGCAATTCGCCGTGCTTTAAACAAGATTATGAATGAAGGCGACAACGCCGGATTGCCAGGTCTAGAAGATGCAGAAAGCGACGAAGCAGCAGAAGAGAGTGCTGAAAAGGGTGGGGAAGAAGGGGAAGAATTCGGAACTACCAAAGAGGGTCAAAAATATAATCGCGATGGGCGTGTTAACGAAACTGGCGCAGAAGACACCGGCGCCAGCAAAGGTGATAAAGGAAAAGATCCCGATGACCCTTCGGCACGAGATTATGAGCGTGGTGGAGATCGTAAAGGCGACAAGTCTAAAACTCACCCCGGGAAAAAAGACTATGAAGAAGAGACTACCCCTGTCAAAGAGTGGTATCAGCACAGCTTGTTTGATAGACTCGCTGAGCGGTTTACTCGCAACTAAAAGACAAGGAGAGTATATACTGTGGGCGCTTTAGCTGGTCATATGGACCATTTATATGATAATCCTTCATTAACTTTCAGTAAAATGAAAGAAATATTCCAAGCTGCAGCGTCTGGTGAGCTAAAAGGCACCGAAAAGACGGATGGTCAAAACCTGTATATCTCTTATTCAGTCAAAGATGGCAAGGCAAAAGCAGCCCGTAACAAAGGAAACATAAAAAAGGGAGGCTTAGACGCTAAAGGCTTGGCGGCTAAGTTCTCTGAACATTCCAATCCACAATTAGTTATGACCTTTGGCGATGCGTTTAAGGCTTTTGAAAAAGCAGCAAGATTTTTTCCTCCAGAAGAACAAGTAAGAATATTTGGTCCCGACGCCAATATTTTTTATAATGCTGAAATTCAAGACCCTCGGTCTGTCAACACCATTAACTATGACACAAAAAATTTAGTTATTCATCGTTCAGGCCACGCTGAATTTGAGCGTGCGTCTGCTGAGATTTCCGATAGAGATGTTTCTCAAAACGCAGCCATGCTGGAAACGGCCTTGGCAACCGCTCAAGAACAACTTGCAATAGAAGATTATGGAGTTCAAGTTAATGCTGTTAGAGTGTTAGAAGCTTTAAGCGAACATCAACACTTGGAGAATGCTCTGCAGAGATTAGAAGCAATCCAAAACAAAGAAGGAATCAGCGACAATCAAACTATGGCTGATTTTTTGATAAGTCGAGTTGATAATATTATTAAACATCAAGTTAAATTGCCCGCCGACACCCAAGAAGAGTTGGTGCGACGAATATTGAAGCAACCTTCCACTATAAAGAAGGGCAAAAATGCTAGTGTCACCACCGTTCTTAGCACTATCCCAAAAGATGATCAAGAAAAGATAACCACTATCCGACAGTTGGTTGGTGATGCTAAAATAATTTTAAAAACTGCTGTCTATCCCATTGAAGACATCGTACATGACTTTTCTGTTGAAATGTTGCGTGGGTTAGAAAGTGCTTTCATCCTCGACAACGAAAAAGAAGTGGACAGACTTAAAACACAGGTTGGAGATGCCATTGATAAAATTCAACAGTCCGGAAATGAAGAGGCAATGGAAATTTTACAACAGCAAATGAAGAAGTTGAAGGATGTTGACAACGTTTCTACTGCGACTGAAGGCTTTGTTTTTGATTATGATGGACACACTTATAAATTTACAGGTAATTTTGCACCGGTTAACCAAATTTTAGGCTTGTTCAAGTATGGAAGGGGGGGAATTCCTCCAATGCAGGTGTCTGAGGGCGTAAAAAGCGAAAAAGCAGACATTGCACTCTATCCTGGAGCCTTTAAACCTCCTCACACGGGCCATTTAGAGGCAATTAAACAACTTTTGAAGCAAGCAAAGAAGGTTGTTGTCTTAATTTCTAGTCCTATGAAGACAACTAGGAAGATGCCAATATCAGGAAAGGTTATAAACGCCGAAATGGCCGCAGAGATATGGAAAAAATATATAAAAGGGCTTAATAATGTAGAAATTCGGGTGTCTCCCGATGCATCTCCCATGACTGCTACCTATACTTACATTGGTGACCCTATTTCTGATGATGGTTCTTCTGCTCATGAGGGCGCAACAGTCGTTTTAGGCGCTGGGAAGAAGGGAAATGACATGGAAAGGTACGCAACTGCGGGTAAATATGCTCGGGATGATGTTAACGTGCGTGTTTTTGGGGTGTCTTTGGACGCCAAACACAGCCCTGAGTACCTGAGTGCCCTTGCTTCTAACCCGGATATCTATAATATGCTTCCTAGCATCAAAAAAGGGCTCGATCCGGCCGATTATCACGCCTCAGACCTGCGTTATATGGCAGATTTAAGTGCAACAAACGAAATTGCAGACGAATTGGTGGATGATTTTGTGCCCGAGATCACAAATCATAAGGATATCCTCTCTATTTTGGGTGTAGAAAAAAAAAGCCCTATTATGGAGACGCTATTTTCTTTGGTTGAGCACTGTATGGTCGAAATCAATGAAGAAAAGAAGTCAAAAGAGAGAATTTCCAATAAAATCGCTCATTTAATAGATAAAGAGGGCAAAAGTAAGGACCAAGCGGTCGCAATTGCCCACTCCATGGAGGAAGAAGGCGATTTAGAGGAACAAACAGAGCCATTTCAGAAGTATGCGAGGGGAACATACGTTAAAATGGTCGGAGATTTGGCAAAACAGGGCCCAAATAAGCACAATGTCGGCGGAAAGATGAAAAAAGCGTCAAATAAGCACATAAAGAGCGCTCCTGCCGGCGGTGGCGCCATGGAAGAGGCGATTGAAGAGGAAAAAGAGCTTGAAGAAGCCAATGGAATGGCCTCTGGCGCCGTTCAGGGGACTTCGGGCGCCACTTGGAAGGGTTTGGACACCGAAAAGGCCAATAAAAACGAAAAAAAACGCTCAAAAAGCAAAATTAAGCAAGCATTGGTCGGAGAAGACGCGATTATTGACGAAATAGCCGACTATTTACTAAAAATGGGAGCCCAAATATGAAAATCGACCGGAATCAGTTCGCTGAAGAGCTAAAATTGCGCAAATTTATCCGAGAAGCCATCCAAATTGTCAAAAAACGGCATAAAAGCGCCGAAAAAGAGCACTTATTGGAAGAAAAACGCCTTAGAGGCTTCATAAAGCAGCTAATTTTGCAAGAATCAAGCACTCCAGACCCCGATGAGGCCCCTCACAGCTCCACAGGCATCAATATATTGGAAGATTTGCTCAAAAAGATCATTCCAATCATCGAAATTGACTTCAAAAAGCTTACAACAGACCAAGAACAGCGCTCTTCTTATCGCGCTCACATGGTTCAGGGGGTAAAAAACCTCTTAGCACCCGCCATGGTGACCGATAAAGCCTCTTTAGAGGGGGGTGAAACGATAGAAGCAGAAGAGGAAATTACGGCCATTACAGAGGTCGAAATTGGCGTTGACCCCGAAAATGAGGTCCCAGACGCCCCAGAAGACCCCGAAGAGTTCATTGACATCGGAAAAGGCGATAAAAAAGAGAAAAAAACCGAAGTTGAGACCGAAAAAGAAGAATTTACCCTCACAGGCGAAGATGAGACCGGTCGAGACATGTCTTTTGCCACTTTCAAGAAAGTTCAAGGAAGTATTTTGGATTCTTGGGAAGTTTTGTCAAATGAAGAGGACAAAGAACTTTTTTATGACTATTTATTAACGAACCTTAAGTTGTACTTCGATAAATTCGAGGATGAGTTAAAAACAAACCTCCCGGAGCCAACAACGCCCGAATATGATGAAGCAGCAGCCGAAGCAGAAGAAGGTGGCGGCGAGGAAATAGAAGGCGAGGAAGAAATAACATTCTAGTTAGAATAGGAGAAATGATGTAATGGGAACTAGTGTACCACGGAAAAAGAGGGCGGTAAAAGCCGCAGAAAATGCAATCAATACTTCCGTATGTTCGGATACAACTGCGTCAGCAGAAGAACTCCAAGTAAGTTATTTGTGGGATAGTTATTCTGCTGCTTGGTCTGGGTCGTTAGTTGGAGAAAGTACGGGTTATGATCCCACCTATACCCATCTAGAACAAACAAATAGTCAAACTCTTAATGACGGCAAAAAGAACACCAACTTGCTGACTGGTCAGGGCAATCTTTTGCCCTTTAAACAACAGCAATTAGTAAATATTAATTCTGTGGTCGCTGCGGCTGGGTCTGGAAGCACATGTGGCAATTATTATCTAATAAGCGGCTCAACTTCGTTGCAAGATACCTCCTCACTGACCGACCCATATGGTGCGGTTTACGTAGGCGGCCAAGGCGCGGGCCCACAAGCTGGGTACATTCAATGCTTGCATGGGGTGGCTGGAACAGCTTCTTTTGTTATTCCACCTAATATCACAGGTACGTTATATGGCGCTTTAACATCTTCTGTAAGAGTTAACTGGGCTGGCACCCTGACTAACGAAGATACCTTAAATGTTTATTGTGGTACTGCATTTGCGACAACAACCGGCACATTCGCTGGTACTGATGACCGATCTTTTTGGCAGCACAAGACGCTAGCGGGTGGGGCAAATTTCACTACGGGCGAAACTACAGTTGGAACTGCTTCTTTAGGACTGGGGGGAATACGATTAACATTGACCTCTTCTGGGATAACAGGTACCATCCCTATTTGTGGCGTCACAGTAACTTACCAAATGGTGGAAGAAGAAGCATAATAGCAATGTAGAATGGCCTGGAAAAAGAAAAAACGCCTTCAGGGTAAAAATCAATACTATAGTATTTCCCGCAAACTCCGAAAAGAACACAAGTCTTCAGATGAATTTGAGATTATGCTTAACAATCTCAGTTTGGAAGAGGTTATTGCCCTCAAACTCGAATTAGCCTCAAAAGTAGCCGGAAATCGTTTGTATGGATTGCCATTGTGGGAATCTTTGTCTTTAATAATAAAAGATGCTGTGTTAAAATATGGAGTGTCTGCAACAAGGACACAAGCCGAAACAGCAAGATTTTTGGGGCTGAATAAAGATAGGCTTTCGAAATTAATGAAGAAATTTGATATACAAAAGTATTTTTCTACGTATACGGAATACGAGGGATAAATGAATGTAATTTTTATAGGACAATTTACGGATGCTAGCGGTTATGGCGAAGCTGCTCGCGGATATTTAAAATCACTTGTTTATCATATAACCGAAAATAATCTAAATGTTAATCTAGCAACACACACCGTACAAATGGAGCGAGAAAACAGAGATAATTATGATCAAGAAACAGCAAATTTATTAGAGAAACGTGACATTAAATATTTATCTGATCTCGAATATGAAAAGCTTTTAAAAGATAATGATTATGTTTTAATCGTATTTCAACCCCTCCCCTATTTCGAACTGCATAAAGAGTACATAGATCCTCGTGTTAAATTCATGCCGCAGCACCATGTGACAAACCAACTAATAAAAAATGCGAATAAAATAATATCCGCTGCTTGTTGGGAAACAGATAAATTTCCAGATCTGTGGAAAGAAGTATGGAATAAAAATACAATAGCTAGGATGATAGTACCTTCTACCTTCAATGAAAAAATATTTTCTAAAACAATAGAGTGCTCTTTGGTGCCATATTTAATAGAAAAAATAGAAACAGACAAAAAGGTAGAAAAACAACGCGACACATTTACTATTTTATCTTTATTTCATTGGGGTTACAGAAAAGCCCCTGAAAAATTATTATTGGCATATAATATGGAATTTAGAAATCATGATGATGTCCAATTGTTAATTAAAGCATATGGTTCTGTGACGCCCGGTTCTAAGAGCCTACAGGAGCAAGAGGTAGGGTTAAGAAACGTCATTAATGAGACAATAAACAGCATTCCGGGCGCAGGAGATGCGTATCCTCACGTTCTTTTAACTTGTGATATGATGTCTCCCGAAAGAATTCATGAACTATATAGAGATGTGGATTTATTTGCCCTCGTCTCGCGTGGAGAGGGTTTTGGTTTACCAATTGCCGAAGCATTAATTAATAAAATACCGGTGTTGGTTTCTAAAGAGGGGGGACATACCGATTTTGTTGACCCTCAAGCGGCTTTTTTTGTTGAAGGAATTTGGGAGCCTTGTTTGCACGCTCCTCCAGGGACCGGCTATCATTACACTCAAAACCTATTTGAACCTCGCATTTCATCTATGAGAAAACAATTTAGGAATGCCTATAATTTATGGAAATCGGGCAAGCTTTCTGCGAAGGGAAAAAAGGGCTATAATTATATTAAAAAAT
>Ga0098033_1000872_pt1 | contig 13104 bp, 17 predicted proteins | sample 1_EtaG_FD_75049 | JGI IMG/M metagenome (GOLD analysis project Ga0098033, IMG submission 75049) | Marine viral communities from the Subarctic Pacific Ocean - 1_ETSP_OMZ_AT15124 metaG | ecosystem: Environmental > Aquatic > Marine > Oceanic | place: Pacific Ocean | collected 2015-01-07
CCCCACTTACGCCTAGAGCAGATGTCTAGGTAAGCCTGATTGATTAGTCGATTAAGCCGTGCGTCAGAGGGGGAGTAGTCGTCACGCCGCTCTTTGAGGGCCGTCCTGAGTTCCAAGAGGTTCACGAACGACCCCCAAAAGGCGAGTGAGTTTTAACTAAGCCTTGCGACGGTAGCGGACAGAGATTCCGATCTCCCTGTTGTCCGCCTCGCCGCCACCGCCAGTTGCTGCCTTAGACACCTTAAACACCAACTGACGACCCTTCGCCACAACCGGGAAAAGCACTGTCTGTGCGTACTGGGTGCCTACCGCCAGCGTCCCACCACCAGTAATTTCGGTGGTGAACGGGGTGAAGTGCAACTCCGCATCGGTGCCGCCAGAGGCAAACGAGCCGCACATCATGGTCAGGTAGTGCGTGTTGTCCGCAGTAACCGCCGTGATGGCGAGGATTGTGATGCTCTCAATGTAAATATCTGCGTCATCATTGATGAGCAGTAGCTCAGTCTTGTCAACAGTTCCGGTAGCCTCTGTGTAGACCGTGCCGGTGGCCGTTTCCATAATTGAATAGCCGTACGGAGCGTAATCTTTCGCTACCCGGCTAACGTGTGCTGCTACAGCCATTTCTATCTCCTAGTTGCGTAGGTGGGGGACCGAAGCCCCCCACCTGACACACGTTGTTTATTATGCGCCGCCGAACGGACGGAGCCAGACGCTGATGACAGAGGTCAGACCAGCCCCAAGGGCCTCCAGGGCAACGCCACGAATCAAGCCGATTGAAGCCGCAGTATTGGCAACAGAGATATTTCCACCGTTCATACCGGAGATAACCAACCAGTCGTTACCAGGAGAGATGTCAAGCAAGTCTCCTACTGCGATACCGCCGCCAGGAGCAAGCACCTGAACCTGGGAAGCGCCTCCTACGCGAATGATCATAGCCTCAAGGGACGGGATGTTAAGCCCAGGGGGCGCGACAACAGCACCCGTCACCGAAAAGAAGCCAGAACCGACATCTAGCGGGTTGTCAGCCCAGCCGTTGTCGGCACCACCCGCAGCGGGCGTAACGGCTCCAAAGCCATCCTGGCCCACCGCGCCCTGCGCGAAGTCAATCTGCACAACATCGCCAGCGACGGCAACGCCGCCAGTGTCGTTGCGAACACCGATGTCCAGCGTAAGAGCTGAACCACCAAACATAAATCCAGACATCTTAGACTCCTAAAAGACGGGAACGCCGCCAGCGAAGTTCACGGCACCCTGACGGGACATGGACGAGCTAACGAACATCGAAGTGAAGTAGGTGTGACTAATAATCACATCGCTATTGGGCGGCGTAAGGAACTCGGTCTGGCGGAAATCGTCGGACTGAAGGATAGCCAGCTGAAGTCCGATTCCAGTTCCCTTGGCCTGAACCAGCGGGTTCTTGCCAGGGACCTCGAAATACTCAGGCTTCAGATTGAAGTCAGAGACTCCGCGCTTTCCAGAGGTCGTCAGGAAGTAGCATCGGCCAGTTCCGTTAAGCTCCTCGTCGGGAACGACGGGCGTTCCGTTAAAGAGGAGGTTCTCGAAGCCCTGGTTCCAGAGAGCAACATCCCGCTCTTCCTGATTGGGAGCCACGAGCCGCTTGAAGAAGCGGTACACGATGGGATCAACCAGAATGATGTCCGGGTGCGTGCCACGCTGGGAGCAGTCCATATAGACCTCTTCCCAGGTATCCAAGCCATCCGTACCAAACGCGGCGATCTGCCCGAACTGGTTTGTCCAGTTCGCGTAACCACCAGTCGTCACGTTCTTGTTGATGCCGCCAACGGTCTGAATCTGAGGCTGGGCAGCTGTTCCGGCAAGGAACTCAATCATCGAGCCAAGGCCATTAAGCTCCAGCACGTTCGCGCCAGCAGTCGAAGTCTCAGCACCGCCATCAGCATACATCTGACGGGCAAGGTCATTGACCATGCTGATCTTGGCAATAGCCATCTTCGCCTGAAGGAGGTTGACGATCTGGTACTTGCCACGGTTCTGGGCAAGCTCAGTGTTGTCAATCACCATCGAAGCGCGGTTCTTGTACCAGTTGGGATAACGAGCCTTGTCGGGTCCGTCTTCCGGGGTGGTAGAGAACGTGGCGTAGGTGCCAATGGCACCAACGTTCTGCGATTCCGTAAGGACCACAGGAACGCGGCACTCAGTACCACCTTCATAAATAACAGAGCCCTGGCGATACATGTGCCAGAGGAGAGGGTTAGCTTGGACGATTTCCATCGCCACCGTAGACCGCTCGGCGGCTGCGGTGGTCGAATAGACCCGATCAAACGGGATAGTCGCTGTGACAGCAGGCATTTTATTCCCTGGGGTTAGAAGTGTTCCGGCGAGATACCCGCCTCTTTCAGCGCCCTAGTAGCCGCGTCAAGCATAGATTCTCTCTTCCGCTTGACTGAGGTTCCACTACGGGCTGAAACAGGCGCGGCCTGACGCCGTTTACGACTTTTTTGCTTTGTTGCCGAAACCCTAAGCTCCGCTTGCGCTAGGCGAGCAGCAAGCTTAATCGCGGCTACTGGGTTGATCGCAGCAAGCTCCGAAAGTTCTGGATCCGAGTCAATGGCTCGGCCAGCAAGCGGGGCAAGCTGCGCATGGTCAAGTTCAGGGTTCTCGGCTGCGAAGACTCGATAAGCCCCCACTACCTTTTCCCTGTGAGCAACTGGTTGCATCTCTTGGGCCAGCTGACTAACGCCAGAACTCTCGATGGCTTCCTTCACCGCCTGCTTAACGTAAAATTGAATTACGTCTTCAGGCGATGAGCCTTTGGACAGATCGGGAGCGGGCTCCGGTTCTGCCTCTAGCTCAGGAGTACGGTCTGCCTGAGCACGAGCCAAAACCGCAGCATTTGCTGCGTCAATGGAATCGAAATACTTCCGTTCGAGTTCAGCCGACCGTTGCATGCGCTTGGTGAATGCCGCCTGCATGCCCTTGTAGGTAGACTGAAGCTCTTCTGGAAGCTCGTCAGGATTTCCGCCCCAAAAAGATTCTTCTTGTTCGCTGCTCTGGCTTACGAAGTGCTCTTCGTTACCATCAACATCATCAACCTCTTCGCCAATCTCATCTGAGTTATCCTCTTCGTGGATCTCGTCTGGGTTGTTGGCAAGCATTTCTGCTGTCATGGCTCCTCCATACGCTTGGTTGCGTTGGACAATAGGAGTTTAACCACAAACTTTTGTCAAGTACCATCACCCAATATTAAACGAGGGCTTTTCTGTGGAACTCACCGCTTCTGAAGTATCTGACTGGTTAGAAAAAATCGAAGAGTCCGAGCGACTGATAGAGGAGAACCACCTCCCCTACTGGCGCTCGATCCAGCAAGACTACTCTTCACAGCTCGATGGCGATGCAAGCCGCTCTGGGCTGCACTACCAAGAAGATGATTCGATGAAGATTAACTTCTTGCTGTCCAACGCCAACACAATCTTGCCTGGGGTGATTTCAGCAAACCCCCACATCTACGTGAAGCCGAGAAGGCCAACAGATAAGGATTCGGCTCGCATTGCCGAAAGTGCCCTTAACTACGTTTGGCGAGAAATTGACGGCAACAGGGTCATCAGAAACGCCGTCCTAGACACTCTTCTGTTTGGCGTTGGCTTTGTTAAGTCTGGGTACGAGGCAAGCGACTCCTTCTACACAGAGGAAGAGTACGACACGGGCCCAGAGAAGATTGATCCAGGCGAGGAGGGAACAGAGGGGGGCCTCAGCGCGGCACAGCAACGACGACTACGCTCAATGATGTCAGACGAGTTCCTGTCTTTTGAGGAGGGCCCAGACGACAACCCAACCTTGTCCAGGGTAGCTCCCTGGGACCTCATTCTTCCCCCTGGCTACGCTGAGCTTGGGCAGTGCCCTTGGGTTTGTGAGCGAATGATTGTTCGGCTGGACGACCTAAGAAGGGACGACAGGTTCGACATCCCAAGGGAGGTAGAGGCCGACACATGGCTCAACGAGGCCGTCCCGTCCTCCCTAAGCGGACAGTCCGCCAGCAACAACCTATCGCAACCCGAAAGCGTTCCAGAGTACGTCACGTTGTCCGAGGTTCGCTATTGGGCAACCACCGAAGACGGCCTAAGGCGACATGTGATGTGGCTCCTTAGGAACCCAGGAACCAACGACGCAAAGGATGCCCTGGTTAGAAGTATCGAAGATCCAATCGAAATGAAGGGCTACCCATACGAGGTGCTTCGCTTCGTCCACGTGCCCAACGACTTCTACTCAACCAGAGTCTCTGACATGGCCTCTGTTAAGGAGATCGCAGACAGGCTGAACGAAGAGTGGGATTACATTCTTAGGCACCACAGGCTTTCCTCTCGCCGTAAGTTCGTTGCGGCCCCTGGCGCGCTTGAGTCTGGTCAGCTAGCTGCGCTTCTTGAGTCCAGCGAGGACATGGACGTTGCAGAGCTTCCTGCTTCCGTCGCCAGAATTCAGGACGCAATCATGCTTCTGCCAGAGGCCCCGCCTCCCAGCACAACCCCCATGGTCTTGAGCGGTCTGTCCAAGCTCATGCACGAGGTCTCTGGCATTGATGTCTTCCAGAGGGGAGGCGCAAGCAGAAAGGGAACCACGGCAACAGAAGTCGCTATCGCGTCTGCTGCTACAAGGGGTCGCGTTGGTATGCGCCTAGAGGCAACGGAACGCTTTGTCTCGGCACTCGCCAGGAAGATGCTTTCGATCATCCGCCAGTATTGGGACGAGATTCGGTATCTGAGAATCGACGGAGAAAACGGGGAGGACGAGTTTGTCTCATTCACATCCTCCGACATCCAGGGAATGTTTGATGTGAACGTCATGGCTGGCTCAACCATTCCGACAGACCCAGCAGAAGAGCAGCGTGCGTTCATGGGGCTCCTTCAGACCATTCAGGGCGTCGTCGCTACCATGGCCCCTCTTGTTCAGGGTGGCCTTATGCCGCCGGATGCTATCCAGAAGTTTATGGATCAGGCATTCCGGGTCTGGAGGCAAGACAAGCGAGCGCTTGTTGGCCCCCTCTCGCAGCTACAGGGGGCGGCAATGAGCGCTGGAGCGGCAGCCCAGACAGCAGAGGGCGCTACTCCCGAAGACCAAAGGGATGTCGGCTCAGGGGCAGAAGGGCAGCCTCTCGCTGGCGCAGGGCCCCGCGAAGTAGCGCCACAAAATCAAGCCGCTATAATCAACAAGTTCCCAGCTTAGGATTGATATGCGTATCTATGACATGCGGTGTACTGACGCTCTTTGTGGTCGAGTTTTTGACTGGCGCACAAAATGGGCAATCTACGAAAGAAGCAGCAAAGACGACTTTAGGGATGTCCGGTGCTGGTGGTGCGGAAGGCTTGGGGCCAAGAGGGCGTTCACCTCTGCTCCAGCTGACCTCACCGTCAAGGGAACGTGGGGTCGGACTGCGAGCCCTGAGCTTAAGGGCAAGAGCTACTACACAAAGCAAGAAAGAGATCGACAGCTTGCCGTTGCGGGGTCGGCCGTCGCTGACTCTGGGGAAAGCAAGGGGACCCTTGATAAGAGCAACGCAAAGCCCACCAGAAACCAGCGAGACGAAGCGAGGAAGGCTATTGAGTCGCTGCTTAGCAAGCGTGGAGAGATGCGCCTAAGGGACATCATCAAGGCGACGGGCCTCTCTAACAGCGCAGTCCACGACGTTATCTACAAAGACCCAGGCAGAATCGAGAAGACTGGACGGGGGGTCTACATCCTTACCGGCGTCGAGTCCGCTGCCTCCTAGCTGACTGCTTCTCAAACTCGTCCCAATCATCGTAGGTCCACTTTCGGTGATCCATCGCCCGCTCCATGTCTACCTTGACTGAGTTAATCTTGGTCATGCTTCCTGGCGTGTAGTGAGTGACCGCCGTGCCGATCATCGCAGCAACACAAGCGTCGTCGTTCTTCCCAGGAGGAGCACTCATCCGCGCCCGCAGGGAGTCGATTCCGTCCTTGCTGTAAAGCACTGTCCTCGTATACGCCTCCATCTCATCAAGAACCTGCCTTGAGTGAATCTTCACGTAGCCTTCCTTTAAGGCTCTCTGCATAAGACCAACCATCGCTGGCTTAGTCTTCTTTGTGGTGTCCCACCCAAGCATCACCGTTGGCCCCCCGATGGTGTCTGTCGATACCCGCCGGTACAGGTTGAAGTAACGAGAGCGCTCAAGCAGAGCAATCAAGCCAGCCCCAAGCCCAGTAACCTCAGGGGCCAACACTGCGTTGTTGTAGTGAAGCGCGATAAGAAGGCAAAGCGGGGCGAGGTCGTCTAGCTCAATCTTTCCCCGCCACTCTGCAACCTGCTCAAGCGTAGATAGGTCACATACATAGATGTGATCCCAATCCTTGCTGCTTATCCCCTTGCTCACATCCGCCGAGACGACATACCTAAGCCCAGCCTCAGGATGCTTCCATACAGAAAAGCGCCCACTCCCAGGCATTACCTCATCAAGCGTGGGCCTGTAGGTGGAATACATGCGCTCTCTGCCGGATGGGTAGTCGCTTGAGTCTCTGATTTCGTACCATTTGTGCTCTGGGCAAGTGTTCTTCTCTGGAACCTCTGCCCCGGCATACGGAAGGCATAGGTCACACCAGCACCCGTGCACCTCTCTTTGAGCACGTATTGAGTTCAGGTCGAAGACGGGGGAGCCTGACGCGCTAAACGCCTCTTGGTCTGTGCTTGGATACTCTTGGTGAAAGCGCTCTATAGAGCCGCCGCACTTCGTAGCAATCGTCGCCCTGCGCCATGACAGGTTCTCAAGGGAGATCCACTCTCCAAACTTATCCAGAAGCTCTCTTTCGGGGCCGTCCAAAGAAGCCACAAACTCTGGCTCAGGACAAAGAAGGGCCCGCTTGTACTCCGACACAATGAACCACGGCGTGAAGTGGGCGTACCAAGCGGAGTCTACGTCTCCAGGGAACTTCTCCTTGAGCGGCATCCACGGGTAAGGCTTGCCTCCCCACACACGCGCGCCCAGGTACATCGTGTGATGAAAGTCTCCAGAGCCGTTACATGTGGACTCCGCGTAAGCGAAGGTTCCTGGCCCGTCTGGCATAGACTGGAGGGTCGCAAGGAAGTAGCGCTCTGGCTGCTTGTAGAAGGCCACCTCTGAGAAGTGAGCCAGTCTCGCCGTTGTTCCTCGGGCGTCCTCTGCGCTTTTTGCTGTCATGACGGACAGACGACTTCGCAAACCTGTCGGCCCGTTTGGTGCCCGAAAGTCTAGCTCTGTCCTGTTGTTGTACTTGGTTAGTGGTTGAAGGTTTACCGGAAGGTTGTCGTAGAACAGCTTTGCTTTCGTAAAGATGCCGTGGACGGAGTGGTCTGCGTGGGCAGCAATCAGCGCTGTCTCGTCTCTTCTGGTAACGCAGCGGTGGAAAAGCCAGCCCTGGATGTGGGTGCTACAGCCTGCCTGTCTCGCCTTTGCTTCCCACACGCGGATGGGGACTCCAGCCTCCTGCATCTCGTCCAACATCTTTTGGCGGATCTTCTGACTCTTGTTCAGCTTGAAAGGGAGAAGCTCCCCCCTCTTGGTCTGAATAAACAGGTGCTCCTCCGCGAAGGAGGTGAAGTCGTCGTAGTCGCCTGATGTCAACTCAATCTCAGCGACCTCTGCGAAGGTTTTCTGCTGTTGTTTTCTTGCCACCTTTCCTCGCCTTCTCCATCCAAATAGGGAGGCTCTTCCGAACAACCCTCAGGCTAGCCTTGTGGATAACTCGACAGTGATACCTGCTGTTTCTCTTCTTCCCAGGATAGACAACGTAGGCAACCTGTAGGTCTGTAAGCCTATCGACCAGAAGGCGAACCGACTTGCGAGAGATGCCAAGCTCAACGGCCGCAGGGCGACACGCAACAAACCCAGCCGCTGTCGCCTTCTCAAAGGCCGGCGTAGCCTTCTCGTCCCAAAACACCGGGAATCCAGGCGGTATGGGAGGGCCTATCGTGTGTATTCCGTCTGACGCTACCCACCTATCCAGCGTGTCCATCGTGGAGTAACGCTGTCGGATCTCCCACTCGTACCGATCTACGTCGGAAGAAAACTCAGGAGGACACGCCAAGGCGCTCTCGACGCTTCTTCGCGTTGTACCGCTTCACTGCCTCGATGTGCTTCTTGCGACCGCCGTCTGTTCTCTGCCACTCGCACGTAGCCTCAGAACAGCACTGGCGGCACCAAGAGTTCTTGCCACTCCTTCGCCTCCTCGCTAGGCCAAAGTCGCTCAGAGGAAGCCGGCCGTCTCGGCCAGCGCTCACGCACCTGGGACATATTAAGTGCGTAACTCCCCCGTCGATAACAGGAGGCCTCTTTGAGTCGAGCTTTGCGCGAGCAGAAACACAGGCAGAACACCGAGAGCGGCGTCCGTCTTTTGATCGAGAGTCCTTGTGAAAAGAGGCTAGAGGGCGAGCTTTCTTACATGTAGTGCAACTCTTTAGCCCCTCCATTATCTCTCCACGAAAAGGCCGGGACCACAGGCAACGTAGAGCTTTTTCTCTGCTCGCCTAAGCTGGTGCCACTCAACCTCAGGGATGGTTCGGCGCGGCTTCGACACAATCAAGGGCTCGACAGGCGCAGCTTCCTCTTCCTCTGCGTCTTCTTCCGATGTCTTGAGGGCGTCAATGGCCCTTCCGATGTCCGCGATAAGGGATGAGCGGTGTTTTCCGTCAATCTCTGCCTGGAGAACCGACTCAAGGGCAGTAAGATCCAACCCGCTCAACTGAGCACGTGCATCTTTTACGGTAAGTTCGCTAGGATCAAACATAGAACCCTCCAATGGTGTTGTGCTGACACAGTAAACGCCAGCGAGCTAGAAAGCAAATACAATATGCCGGTTAAGAAGTGTAAGTCTGGTGGTAAGTCTGGTCGAAAGTACGGCTCTAGTGGAAAATGCTACACAGGCAAGGGGGCTAAGAAGAAGGCCGGTCGCCAGGGCAAGGCAATAAAAGCCTCTCAAGGCAGGAGAAGGAAGTACTGATGCACATCCCAGACAAGCACCTTTCGGAAACGGTTGAGGACGTCATGGAAGAAGAGGGGAAGAAGGCCCTGAAGAAGCCTCACCCCCCTACTGGTGGCCCGATGATCAAGATCATCATCAACGCTGGGCCAGCTGCCCCCTGTCCTGGCGCAAAGCATAACCCTGGTCCCCCCAAGCCCAAGAAGAAGAAGGGTATCCCGGGTCCCATGGAAGATGCCCTGGTCGGGGCTTACTAGCCCAGCACTCTTCGCGCATACTCAGCAATCAAAACAGCATCAGCCATCCCATCGTGTGGGATGCGCTTCTTCCCTGGAGTAAGGCACAGGCCAGGAAAGAGCTGAGTCGCTAGTACAGCTGCATCTTCCTTTCCCTTCTTCCTCTCCTTTCCAGAGCGCTTAGGAAGGCTAAGCGCCTTCTTCCACGCCTGAGGAGTGGGCTCGACGTACCTAGCCCCTATGGCTACGAGCATTCCCTTGAGGAATCCCCAGTTCTTCCCTGCCGTGAGCGTGCTCTTGACGCCCTCCCCCGGCCTGACTGAGATTCTCTCTAGAGCAGCCTCTACCTTCCCCATCTTCTTGATAGAGGCAAACCAGTCTTTGATTGCGTGGTAGTCCTGCGGGCCTGTGCTGCCGTTCATTCTCGGAATAGGAATGACAGAGAGGAGGCCACCTTCCTCGCTCACTGCGGCCAGCCCCCCTGTCATCCCTGGATCTATACCAACAAAAACACGCATCACCGCTCCTCCGCATAAGACTCAACAACAAGAGGACTACAGCTAAGCGGATAACCAAAGGACTCCTCGTACTCCTGCCGGAACCTTCTCCACCCAATGTCTATCCGCTCTTCCAGAGCAAGCGCCCACCCAAGCTTCTTAAATAGCGCGCTCTCAAGTACTTCTTTTGTCACTTCGCCTGCTGAGTGAGCCTTCTCTCCCCACAAATTAAACAAGTCCTCCCACCCACGAGAGGCTGCTCGCATAGCAAGCCACGCAGATACATAGAGAGGACCAACGGCCCTGAGGCTGTCAGCCTTCCTTACTGCGGACCTGTGCACCTGAACGGCCCACTCCTGCCACTCGTCATGCTCGGGCCAGTAGTTATGAGAGGTAGGGGGGTCTGTGAAGGCTAAGCACACAAGCCGTGCGTGTGTATTTCTCCAGTTCTCAGTCGTTTCTGTCATTGAACCACCCCTGTCCTGGCTCCCATTTGCAGAACGCCGTGCCTGTCGGGCCGTTTCTTTGGGCACGAACGATGACCTCAGCCTCGTCTGTCCCTGGGTAGTCTGTGTCGTAGACGCAGTGTCTATAGACAAAGACTACGGCGTCGGCGTCCTGCTCGATCTGCCCCGAGTCTCTGAGGTCTGAAAGGATGGGCCTCTTGTTCTCTCTGAACTCGCAGGAGCGATTCAGCTGAGCCACCACAAAGATAGGAATATTCAGCTCCATAGACAGTCTCTTGAAGGCGCTGGACGCCTCCGCTACCTGACGCTCCCTGCTTGTAGACTGCGGAAGCTTGAGGAGTTGAAGGTAGTCAATCGCCGCAGCTGAGATGTCGAGGTTCCTCTTCTGCATACGAATAGACATAAGAGTCGCACCCAGGCTCTTAGGCTTGTCATCGAAGTAGATAGGAACGTTGTCCCACCGGTCGAGAATCCCCTCTCTCGCGGACACTACGTCTTGGGCTGTTTCTCCCAGGTCAGCCTCTGAGCTTGCGATGCGCTCGCCTATCTGCATCTCGTTCATTTCCGCAGAAACAAACAGAGTCGGCTTGTCGTGGATTCTGGCTACGTTTCTGAGCATTGAAATCATCAAGTGCGTCTTGCCCATCTTGGGCCTCCCGCCAACAACGACCATCTGCCCCGGCCTGACGTAGAGAATGTTGTCCAAGCTCTCTATCCCTGTCTTTAGGAGCGTGTTCGTCTTAAGGCCAAGGCGCTGAGCCTCTAGGTCTTCTAAGTAATCCTTAGCTAAGTCATGCGCTATTCGTGGCTCTGAGCGTCCCTCTGGAGCCCACGTAGTTACTGTGGCTATAGAGGCTGAGTACTTAAGAATCTCAGAGAAGGGCTCTTGGTCTTGGTCAGAAGCAATCACCATGCGGGCTAGCCGCACAATATGCTTCCTACGAGCCGCCTCTACGACAGCACCAACGTAGGCTTCTACGTTTTTCCTGTTTGCTGGCGTTCTCTCGATGTTCTCGACCATCGTCCCGAAGGTCTGATAGCAGTCAAAGAGTTTCCCCTTCCCTATGCGCCCTTCAAAGCGGTCATACAGGGTGGCTCTGTCTGGCCCTATCCCTGCTGTTCTGTCCTTTACAAACTGCGCCCACAGGACCCTGTAGTGAGCGTGGTCAAAGTGGTCTTTCTTAACTCCTAAGGCTAGGGCCTCGTCTACACAGACTGGATCTCTCAAACAAACGCACAGAAGCGCCTTCTCTGACGAAAAAGCCATCTCACACCCCCCCTAAAAAGACTTCTACGACCTCTTCGCAAGAATCAGGGGCAGTTACCCCCATGTAATTGCAGAATTCCACTACAGCGAGGGGTGTTACTTCCTTGCCTCGCGCCCAAGCCTCAAACACGTAGTCTGGATGCTTGTTGTTTTTGCTTAACCACCGCACAGCAGACAAAGAAACAACAGGAGCGACAGGCTTAGAGGACGCTTGCGTCCTCGACCACCAATTCGTCAGGAAGCGACGAGCACTCTTCTTCTTATTCGAGGCTTTCTCGGCCTCCCAGACAGCTGCCTTCCTCGCATCAGCTAGTAAATCAACGTCTGGGAAGGCTATAGCCGCCCTAGACAGCCACATGTCCAGCGTGTCTGCGTCTCCATGCCCCTTAGGCCATGCCTTGACTATAAATTCCCTAAGCTCCACCGCCTTCATCACACGCACCTCCACATACCCCTAAAGGGGAGAAGTTAACTAAACGTTCAGTGAACGCCCCTGGTCAGCTCCAGCGATCCAGCACCCCCTGCCTCCCCAAGGAGCTACCTTGAAGAGACATTAGGGGGCGTGGCTCGGCAAGGAGCAACATCGGTAAGCTAACACGGCCCGCCGCCACAGTCAAGCATCATGTTCAGATTGACCGATTGGGCTTGACGGCCTCTTGTGTGCTTCGTATGCTCGCGCTGTAGGCAGCGTAGGCTACTAGCCTACTAGCCTACTAGCCTACTAGGCAACGCTAAAGAAACAACGTTTCTACCTGTCTAGGCTACTAGCCTAGTAGGCTACTAAGACTCTAGGCTTCAGCTATGAAGTCTTCTCTAGTGAAGTAAGCGTAATCCAGGGCCTCGAAGGTAATACCTTCCTCGAAAGCCTCTAATGCGGGCTCTCCCAGGGATTCGAGTAGGTTCTCTAAGGCTTCGTCTTCATTACTTCCGAATGAGACGGCCGTAAGGATGAACCTGTAGGCCTTACAGCGCTTTGCTTTGCGTTCTTCCATCCAAGTAAGCCTCAACGAGAATATCTCTTTCTCTTCGCAGGCTTTGGATCTGCTCATCACGCTCGTCAATCAGATCGAACAACGCAGGAACAAGCTCAGAAGCCTCGCTGGGGACATTACCCTCCCACCGACGCCAAAGCTCGTTCCGATCCTCTCTCGTCTCTACCTTGGGTCCCATGACTGGTCCTCCTAGTTAGATTAACTAACACCATCATAATCAATACTACAGCTGACGCAATAGATGTTTGACTTAGTTAAGTTAAAGCGCGCGTACTGAAGATAAAATATATAGGTCCAACGAAGGGGGGTGGGGGGTGGGTTCTCGCGCGCATACACACGCGCACGAGCACACGCCTGGATGCCCTCGCGCGCGCAGGCACGCATCCGCGCATGTCCGCGCATGGACGCGCGCTGAGCGGGTACGCAGCCCTGGGGGCGCACACGCGGGGGCACACGCTGCGAGCCAGCGGATGAGCTGAGGCCTCGAATCAGGACCCAAAACAGCACGCTGGAACCCCCATGAGGGAGGCCTCCCACCCTTTCGCCTGTTCAGCGCGCGGTCCGAAGGACTGCGCGTGAGAATCGCGGGGGAAAGGGAGAGTTGACTGTGATGGCGGGCTGTGGGACAATTCAATTGTCGCCGAGTCGTTCGGTGGCGCCACAACCCACGCCCCACGGGGCAAGGAGCAAGCAATGTCTAAGTCG
>Ga0098033_1000873_pt1 | contig 13101 bp, 15 predicted proteins | sample 1_EtaG_FD_75049 | JGI IMG/M metagenome (GOLD analysis project Ga0098033, IMG submission 75049) | Marine viral communities from the Subarctic Pacific Ocean - 1_ETSP_OMZ_AT15124 metaG | ecosystem: Environmental > Aquatic > Marine > Oceanic | place: Pacific Ocean | collected 2015-01-07
ACTTCTAAAAGGGGCAACGGAAAGAGAATTAGATGATTTTCTCTTGCCCCTGTAACTCAGAGGACAGAGTAATGGATTTCTAATCCATCAGTCGCAGGTTCGAATCCTGCCAGGGGTGTTTTAATCCCTTGTGGCCTAACGGTAAGGCAATCGGCTGTTAACCGATAGATTCTAAGTTCGAATCCTAGCGAGGGAGTTTTTTTCATACATATTTCATATACTAATATGAAAACATTTATTCAATTACAACAAGAATTGCAAGAAGCATCTAAGAAATCTTCCTATCGTCAGGAAGTAAAACACGAATCTGGATTGAGTTCGGCTATGGTTTCTGCACATCGTGGCGATTTATCTCAAGAAGAAAACAATAAACGACATAAAGATTTAAAAAGCCAAGTTAAGAAAAGTGGTCATGGATATGTTGAAATAACTGGCAGATATGTTGAACACGATCCAGAAACAGGCAAAAAACGACAAGTAACAGAAAAGTCATTAAAAATTGATGCAAAAGGTCAAGGAAAAAAACATCATACTGTGCTAAAAGGACTTGCAACGGCACTTGGGAGAAGATACAATCAAGATAGTGTTGCGATTACTTCCAAGAAAAGAGGCTCTGCATTGCATGGCTTAAAGAAAGGTGGATGGCCAGGAAAAGGAAAACGAGTACCCGTTGGAAGTTTTCACAGAGATCCGCCGGAAGGTGAGGAATTCGCATCGTATATGGCAAGACCGGGTAAAGGATTTGTATTCAAGAAGGATTAATAAAATGACAGAAAAAAGAAATGAACCAAATGGATTTTTCGGACATTGGGCAAAACACTTAATTGAAAATGAAGGTGTTGAAGAAGTTGATGATACTGAAAATATTGAAGAAGAGTATGACTTGGGCGTATATGGAGATGATGATGCCGAACAGCAAACAGATTGATGTGAAACGAAAGCACAAAAAACTCAAAAACCGAATAAGAAATAAGCGTCGTGACGAGATCATGAATGCTTCAAAATCTTCAGTAAATTTTTTACTTGCCTTTGGTATTGATGTTCCTAAAGAACTTTTAAATAAATTCCGACATTAAGGAGGATTTGTAATGGCAATGTATGAATTAGGAGAATCAGTGGTAAATCGAAACAATCGTAAATCAGGAAAGATTGTTGATGCTGTAGATTCAGAAAATGGAGAAACAGAAGCAGTCAAATTGCAATATGAAGATGGTTCTGTAGAATGGATGTCAACTAATTCTGTTTCAAAGATGCTTCTAGAAACAGATCCCATTTCTGATAATCAATTTTTAAGCGATTAATAAACTCTCATAGAAGAACTTCTAGTAGTAGTTGTGGTGCTTCTGGTTGTTGTGGGTATGGGTGTAGATGTGGTACTGGAAGGTGTAGTTGCTCTTGTATTACTAGGATCATTTCTTACTAAAAGAGTACCTCCCATATCCATATGATTTTGACAATAATAATATAGTTTGTCTGGAGCGTTAAGAGGAACCCTAAAATTTAGGGTTCTTGTTTTTCCTAAACTCCCCCTTATCGATATACCAACAATATAAGGTCTTCCGTCATTATGGAAACCATCTTGTGTTTTGGATATTGCAAGAGGATGTGGATCACCAATGCCTGTGGGGCAACAAGCAGCATTACTTGGATCGGTTTGTACGAATTTATAGGTTCTTCCTCTATAAACTACAATACTTTTTTGCCTCTTTTTGTTGATTATAAATTTGTTGGATCCGTCCACTTCAGAAACAGTGACATTAAATGTTCTTTTTATTGTGGATTTTGGGGTATTGGGGTAACGAACATTAACTAAACTTGTATTAATATTAAATTCTAGAGTATTAGATCTTAATGGTTGTGTAGGTTTTTGTTGTGTTTTTGCTTGGTTGGATGGTGCAGTAACAGCGGGTGATTCGATGTTATTTTTTAATTCGAATTCGGCTGCGGCAGATTTAGATTTTTTTGTTTTGCCAACATCTTTTTCCTTTACGAAAAGATTTATATTTAACATTCCTTCTGCCAAAAATAATTCTTCATTTATTTTACCATCAATTTTTAATATTTCTGCTCCTTCAGAATCGTTTTTATAACCTATAACAGAAAGTTTACCTGTATTGTTATTTGATCCGCCGATCTCAATCCAATATAAATTTCTTTCTATTGAAGAATCTAAACCCATTTTAGAAAAAGATTTATTAGATCCCGAACCAAGAAGATTTTTAATCTCTGCAATTTTGGTTGTGTTTGGTGGTATATTTATACTAATTTGAGGACTTTCTATAAAATAATCCGCTTTATAGGTTTTATACTTAGCGTTAAGTGAAGTTACATTCACAGCCTTTGCCACTATAATATAATCTTCTAGAGAAAGAAATTCATATGTGCCTCCTACATCAGCGGTTTTATAGTCGGTATCGGTTACATATTGCCAATCTGCGTTTGATATAGTAAATTGAGTTCCGCGATTTGTTTTAGAAAAAAAAGCCTTAATTTTTGCTTTATCTTCGTCTATGCTGTGTCCATAACTTATGAATACTTTAGAATCGCTTTGGGAAGGATCAACGAATGCAAAAGTAGGAGTACTTAATAAAGAAGAACTGTTCAAAAATTCGTCATCTTTGGTATCCCTAAATACCAATTGATCTTTTAGAAAAAGACTGTTAGAAACCAATGTAAATTTGACTTCTTTTTGTTTTCTTTTTCCTCTTCTAGAATATTTAGAAGCAATATTAGCCATTTATCATGAACCCAAGTAAAATACAATTCCGCCATTACCAGTGACATATACCTTATTAAGGTTGTCACATTCAATGAATATAGATTCTCCGGGTTCTAGTAAATACCCGTTTATCGGTTGCCCTAGTAATGCTTTACCACCAACTGTAATATTTGTAGAACTTCCGGGATGAAGTTTAACATGAACACCACTAAGAAGTCGGGTATTTGAGTCTAATTGCTGTGCAGAAACAGTTGAACTAACCTTACCTGCATACACACCCGTTGGTCTAACATTTTCTGTAATTTTAACCTTTACATTACCGCTAGTTAAATCTGTTCTAATATTACTTACTGGTGTTACTTGCGTTTTAATAGAATTGAGGGCTTTGATGAGAGGTTTGGTGTCCGTTTCTAATGCATCAACAATATTAGAATCGTCAATAGTAACTGTTCCAGAAACTGAAGTATTTAATGCAGTAGTCGCAGTTATTTCAACAGCACCACTATTTTCTCCCTTAATAATAACAGGAACACCACCAGACACACCTTGAACCTTTAATGCGCCATGGGGGGCATTAGAATCGTTAGTGTTAATCACATCATTTGTAACACCAGTAGTAGCACTAACATTGAATGTAACATTTGCGTCTGTGTTTGTGATTGCCACTTTGAGAGAATCGCCTGATATGCCTAGGGTTGTTCCATCCCCTCCATGAGCAATAGTTTGTACATATTTATCACCGTCAAACCCATAAATTGCTACAGAATCTGTACCCGCAGATAGTTGTCTTCCGCCTGTCGCGTTGACTGTCCCTTCAACCGTTACAGTATCCGTACTTGCTCGTAGGTGTCTTCCACCAGTAACATTTACCGGAACACCAAATCCAGCAGAAGAGCCAGAATCCCAATCTGCGGTTGAACCGCTAGTAAATCCTTGAATATTTATATAAGTTGTTTGGATGATTCTGACATCGCCAGTAACTGCAATTGCTGTTGCGCCCGGTTGTCCCCAGATGGGACCACTTGTTCCTACTCGTTCTGTATTTGGTCCAGATGTTGCGCCCGCAACGGCAAGATAAATTAATGGTTGATCTGGTCTGTCCCAATTATAGTTAACTATAGGTGTTCCCGGAGTATTTCCTATATCAACCGATCCGGTTATACCAAGTTCAGCGGTTGCACCATGAATTTTAACAGGTAATGGAGTAGTTTCTGTAACCCTTTCGGTTATGGTGCTATCACCCCACCCCACTTTATATACAGCAACATGCGCCCCAGTAAGACCAATACCGCTAGTATTATAGTCTGTCGCCACTTCAGCGGTATTTCCGCTTATATCAATGATTATATTAGGTCCGGTATCAGGCATATTGTTCTCCAAATTTTAGTCAATATTATAAATATATATATCATTAGTACTAAACCTGTGATATAATCCTTTTATATTTATACAACTGAAAAGGTAAGGAGACAAATATGATTTTTGATGAGAATGGCGGTGAAATGTTTTCCCGAGATGTAGAAAAATATGTTCAGAAAAATGGTGGAGAATATATTGATGCTGTTCTTGAAATGTGTACGCAATATACTATTGAGCCACAATTGGCAGCCAAATTTATATCACAGCCCATAATAGAAAAGATCCATGCGGAAGGACAAAAAATTAACTTACTACCCAATAATGTTAAATTGCCGATTTAGGGTTGACAAGCAAGAATAATATAGTATAATTCATATATTCGTAGTAGGGAGTTCCTACTAAAATGCAAGGTCACGGGAGATCCGTGGAAACATACAAGGAGAAAAATATGTCATTTGCAGATTTTAAGAAAAAATCCAGAACAGGTATTGATGATCTAACAAAGAAAATGGAAAAGATGAATTCTAAGGATTCATATAATGATGATCGTTTTTGGCGACCAGAATTAGATAAGTCCAGTAATGGTTATGCAGTTATCAGGTTTCTTCCTGCCCCAGAAGAAGAGGATACTCCTTGGGCAAAGTATTATTCACACGGGTTTCAAGGAAGAGGTGGATGGTATATCGAAAACTGTCCGACAACACATGGAGGAAAGTGCCCTCTTTGTGAGACAAATAATGAACTTTGGAATAGCGGAATAGAGAAAGATAAAGATATTGCTCGCAGTCGTAAGCGTAGGTTGCATTATGTTTCTAATATTGTTATTGTGAGTGATCCTGCAAATCCCCAAAATGAAGGTAAAACTTTTCTTTATAAGTATGGCAAAAGAATTTTTGATAAGATTCAAGAAGCGATGAAGCCTGAATTTGAAGATGAAGAGGCAATTAATCCGTTTGATTTTTGGGAAGGTGCAAATTTCAAGTTGAAGGTTCGTAAGGTAGCAGGATTTATTAATTATGATAAGTCAGAATTTGAATCATCTTCACCACTCTTTGACGGAGATGATGCAAAGTTGGAAGAACTTTGGAAGAATCAATATGCTCTTTCAGAATTTAGTGATATTTCTAACTTTAAGTCATATGATGATTTGAAAGCAAAATTGGATTCTGTTTTGGGGAATGATATTAGAGATGTTTCGGTGCAGGAAAAGAAAACTGCTGAGAACATTTCGGAAGATAATAGTTCTTCTTCAAGCCCTGAAGAATCCTCAGAAACTGCCGACGACGACGATGGTAGTACAGACGCATTAAGTTATTTCGAAAAACTTGCTAATGACGGTTAAACAATAACATCATCTATATGAATAAAAAAGGAGTCCTTCGGGACTCCTTTTTGTTACCCCAATCTGCTTCTCCAATCGGGTAGACTAATAGTGTTAAATAAACTTCTTTCAAATTTGGTTGTTCCTCCCGTTTGAAGACCAACATTTGTAGAATTGCTTGTGATTGGTGTATTTGAAATGATCATACCTTGTTCTTGTTGAGATTTTTCTTCGGTTTTGTTGGTGTTTGCTGATTTCAATGCATCATTTTGTAACAATGCTCTATTTGCTTGATCTGTAGGCATATTAGTTCTTTTTTGAAGTTCTTGGGATTTAGCAATAATACCGGGCAATTCCTTTAAAGGAGCAGCAACTTCTGGACCTGCTTCTCCAATTATTGCTGGTGTGGGTTTATTAACAATACCACCGTGTTGTAAGCCAGGAATTGTTGGTATTTCTTTTTGGTTGTTTAATATACTTTTGACTACTGGTTTACCTTTTATTTTGGTGAACTCTTTTTGAAAATTCATTTTCTGATACCTTTTGTTTAGGGAAAAATGTTTTTCAACAAAAGAATTCATTTTCTCATTTAGAATTTCTAAATTGATTATTTTTTTGTTTGTGGTTTGGTTCAGATGCTTATTGTTTGGTTGAATTTGTTTTATTTCTTGGTTAGTTATAGATTCTTTTTGTGTTATTGGTTTGGTGTTGTTTATTGAAGAAAAGTTATCATGTTTTTTTATTTTAGTGGTTTTATTGTTTGATGATATATGATTAAATATTTTGGGGACTTTTGTTTCTGTTATATGCGTAATACCTTTCTTAAGATTAACAAACATGTTGCTAATGCTATTGTAAGAAGGAATGGGATACTGATGTTCTGGAGTTTTTGGGTGCGAATGACTAACAGAATACTGATGTTCTGGAGTTTTTGGGTGCGAATGACTAACAGAATACTGATGTTCTGGAGTTATATTTTTTGTGGATACAGAGAGATTTTTTTCTGGTTCCTGATAAAGAAATTTTGCTTTATTAGACAGTATTTCTTTTTGAGATTGTATCTGTATCGGGAATTTTTTGCCAACAATAATGTTTTGGTTGGTTCTTTCTTTCTTTTGAAGTAAAGCATTTATAGATTTTCTGAGACTGTTCAAAGAATCCGCTGTGATACTATCAACATATTTTTCTTTGTTTTTGTTTATCGGAAATTCTGTAATATTATTATTTTTTTTGTTAGACTTCTGTGTTTTAGAAACTGGTGTTGTTTTTTCTATTTCTGGAATATCATAGATGAATGGTTTAAATGATAAATTTTTCTTCTTCATCGAAATTGGATTTATATAATAGTTCAAAAATCTATTTTCGTTTTCAGAAACATTTCTTGGTTTTTTATTCTTTGTGTTTTTATTGGATGTTAAGGATTGTATCAATCTTTTAATCTTTTCATTTTTAGAATTGATATCACTCTTTGGTTTTTTCCTATTTCCAAAGTAAGCAAGGACTGATTTTCTGAAACCTTTCTTTTTAATCATTACATTCCTCTAAAATTATTGAATTTTGATTGAGATTGTTCTTGTAAAAGTCTTTCGTTTTCTTTTTCTATATAAGCCCTCAGTAACGCCAAATAAATGTCTCTCTCCCACGGAAGCATTATTTCTAACTCTGTTAAACTATATTTATGGTGCTGCATTAGTTGAAAGTTAAGTTTATAATACTCTACGAGATTTATATGGCTGAGGGCTATTCGAAAAAATCCCCTAACCCACTCAAAACATAGGTTCGCTCCTTTCCGTCTGATGTAACATATTTTCCTTCATACTCTAATCTAGGAGAAGTAATAAAAAAGTTTAACAAGAGATTGAATTGTTCTTTTGTCATACAATCTATAAATTCTTCGAGTTCTTCTTTAGAAATATCAGTAACAGATATATTTTCTTCTTTGGTTTGGATCGAATCAACACAATCTGCTATTAAATCGTAAAAAGAAGAAGGGTTTGTATAATCAATATTTTCTCCTCTTTGTTGAAGTATCTTTATAGAAGGATACCGCATTTTCACAATGATGTTATCTGCTATCTGTATAGTGTTTTTGTGGTCTTTGTTTTCTGTAATATCCACCTCAGTTAAATTGATTTTTAGAGGAATATTTTCTTCGGTTTCGGGACATACCAAAACTGGTTCAACAACTTCACCAACAGATTTTGCTCGTAATTGTATGAACAAATATTCTACATCAAAAAGAGGATAATTTTCGGCTTTTTCTATTCCTTCAACACAAGATTCAACAATATCTTTGATTGCTTGTAAAATTTCGAAATCATTATTACTCTCTTGAGCCATCAAAAGAATTTTCTCTTCTTTTACTAAGAAAGGTCTAAATATTGTATTTTTTCCTGTAGAAGGAATTGTCACCGGATAGGTGGGGGTTTTCTCTGCTATGAGAGAAACAAGGTTATTCATAATAACATCTCCTTATAATATGAATTTCAATCAATAACCATATGTTCTATATGCCCAAGATACTTGAAGTCTGACATAATCGTTAAACATGCCGTATCCCATCTCCAAAGGCATAATAGTTACGGGCCAAGGTTCAATAACATCAATTCTTGTTCTTCTTATATCTCTGTCATCTAATGCATCTATCATTAAAGAAGAATTTGTTATTATTCCTTCGTATGGTTGTCGCATATTTCCGTTAAATTCTATTTCGTCGCCAGGAGGAATTAATTTATTCATCCATTCTTCTATATAATCTCTTGCAGTCCATGCAGTATCCATTACAAATACTGTAATTATGGCACTATTGAATGTTCTTTTTACCGGAATTGGTCTTTCTGGGCCCCAAATTTCGTCACGGTGAATTTGAAGTTCTCTGCCTGGAACGGTGACTGATTCTGGTTGTATACTCAACATAGGCATCCCTGGACCTTGCATATGAACCTTATATCGAGTAGGTCTTTGAATATTTCCTGATCGGAAAAAATTATCTCTAAATTGTTGTATGTTGGATGACATATATTTTCCTTTTCTATATTATTTATCACTAAGGAAGTATATCATCTTCAGTCAATATGATGAAATTCCAGCCTTTTTTCTTACATATTTTTTCTGCTGCCTTCCATTTAGATTCATTTATGCTGTATCTCATACATTCTTTAATATAGACTGATTTTGATTTTTTCTTTCTTTGAGGCTCTGTTGTTTGTTTTTTTGGTTTTACTTCTATAATCAAAGTCTTAATACCACCATTTGTCTTCTTTTCGACAACAAAATCTGGGTAGTAACGATGCATTTTTTTGTCAACGGGAGAATAATAAGGTATGGTTATCTCTTCACTACCCCATCTTATTATATTTTTATTTTCATCTAGATATTTACAAACTCTTCTTTCCCACAAAGAACGACAAATTATATTAGTTGGATTTCCTATATATTTAGACTTATTTTTGGGATTATATCTAGTTTTGTACGCCACAGTGCTTCTCCATTTAACCTATATATTTATAGAAATAAAAAGGATTTTAATGGCACTACAATATCCAATTAGTTTTGTTCAATCAGAAGTTCCTCTTTGGGTTAATTTCAAATCATTTTCATATACTTCAGAAGGAAATGCCAGAGCGGCGAGAATTGGGTTAGATCCGCTGGGGACGGATGCATTAGATGTTTGGATGGCACTTCCAAAAAGAATTAATGTTTCAAATGATATAAAATTCATGGAAGGAGAAACTCCAGAATCTTCTTTAGGACTTCATACTCTTAGAGATTTGGCAGGAGGAGCAATTGAAGGAGGACTAAATGCTTTGGGTAGTATTTTTGGATTAGGAAATATCGCAACTAATATAGCACAAAAAGTGGGCAGGGTAGATATGGATCTGACAGAATCAACTTTTTCTGGTTCAAATTTAAGAGGATTTAATTATGCATTTGAAATGACACCAAAAACAATAAAAGAAGCAGAAGAGATAGATAAAATTTGTAGTGAGTTTCAAAGATTAGCATATCCTGCCGCGGCAAAAGAAAGAAGCAGTAAAATGTATCATCCTCCTCTCTGGGGAATCGGAATTTATAGTTCCGTAGGAGGATCAAGAATGAGACAATGGGATATGAGTCCCCAAAATGCGGTATTGGTGAATGTTGTGTTAGATAAAACTGGTGCTGGTGGTCCTTTTGGTTTTGGTAATAGAGAAAATCCCCATCCTACAACAACTATTTTACAATTACAATTCCAAGAACTAGAAGTCAATGTTAGACATCCGTTTACTGGAGAATTGGTTGCTCGTAGTGTTGCTAAAGTCGGGCATAGTAGAGGTTCTTGATTAATGTATTTTAGAAGTTTACCCAAATTCGAATATAATTTTCCGAAAGGTTCAACAGGCTCCATATCATCCGAAATGGCAGATATATTCAGACGAGTTACTTTCACAAAGAAAACAAAAGATGATTTAAGAAATTTCATTGAATATGTGATAGGGGATGGCGAAACTCCCGATGATGTAGCATTCAAAATATATGGAGATGCTAAATGGTTTTGGTTAGTTCTTCTTTCAAACAATATTATTGATGTCGAGAATGAATGGCCGCAGTCGCAAAATAAAATTCAAAGAAAATTTTCCGATACTGGATTTTACAAAGGACATAGTATTTTTGTTGAAGAATTTCGAGATTTTCAAAAAGGCGATGTTGTTGCAAAAGCCGAAACATGTACTATGGATCCTTCTAGTATCGAATGTCTTGAAGGTGTTACTGCATCTATTGTTAATTATGCTATTGTTGATTTTTATGATAAAGAATTATCTAAAATTAATGTCAAATTAGAAAGTTCTAGTTTTAGTTTAAGTGATAATGATGATATTGTTACTGTCAGAAAAATTCAGGGAGCAAATGGGGACACTTTCCGATTTATTCATTCTTCTACTGGATGTGGTTATGGTGATGCAAATTTTAAAGTAAAAAAAATAACAACTATTGCGGACGGAGTGGAGAAGTTTAAATATGGTTCGTGGGATATAAGCCCCATATCTACTGCAACTGGTGGAGGACCAATTCCGGGTGGACCTTCGGATGCTACTGAGGTTCCTTATATTTCGGCAATTGATATTAGGGGATTGTGTTGTCCAGATGATTGCGTTAATGATCCTGATGCGAATGATACTATGATATACAAATATATAAATGGAGAATCTTTACCAACCGGATTTAAAACATTAAGTTTTCAGGAAGCGGTATATGAAGAACAATTTAAAAAAAGAAAAATTAAATTAGTTCATCCAAAACTAATAGGCAAAATATATGATGAGTTTAAGAAATTGATGCAAAATGATGTTTCTCGCGGAACCACAACAATTATAGAAGTAAATTAATAAGCGAATTATATTATGCCTAATGTCACTGATAGAAATTTTAATAACGATGTTAATATAAAGAAGTTGGAAATTCGGAAACCGACTGGAGAAACTTTGCAAATATTTCCTTTGCCGGAAGAAAAAGGTTCTCCAAAAAGCATTTTTAGAAATCTTGCCATTAAAGAAGGAATGTTTCAACCTTCTTTGAGTGGTACATTGGTTCTTGAAGAACCTTCTGCTATTGGAGAAGAATTTAATTTCAGAGGAAACGAAATCCTTCATTTAGAAATAGAAACTCCAGGCACGGAAGATTCTGAACACGATATAGATTTTTATATTCATGATTATAGATTAGTGGGTGATGAAGTAACAGCAACGGAGCATCACGCCGCTCCCGGTAAAAATATTCACACTAAGTGGATGTTTGAATTTACTTCTGCTGAATATTATTATTTGGATAATCAAAATTTAGTTTATTCAGAAAATGATTATTTTGGAAAAATTGCAAAAGGTGCTTCTTTGACTGGCCAAATGGGGGAGATTATTTCTTTTGGCACACGGCAAGCAGAGCAAGGACTTGTAGATGATATAGCAGAAAAATATTTTAATCCTAGTGCTAACAGATTTAGTACCGCACAAGAAAATATGGATATTGAAAATACTTCAAATTCTATCTGGCTACAATCAGAACAGAACATGTATCCTTGGGCTAAGACAAGAAGTACCCCATCCCTAATACAACTTATGCACAATTTAGCGGAAAATTCAGTTTCTTCTGAAAATCCTTATGCAGTAAATTATCTTTTTTGGCAAGATTTAAAACGGTGGAGATTTAGATCTATTGATTCTTTAATTAGAGATCAAGAAGAACCAGTTATAGAATATAAAGTTAGTTTTCAAGATGAAGATAATAGACTTTATTCTTTTCAGACTTTATCAGAAGCAAATCATTTACAACTTTTAAAAAGAGGGGCATATAAGTCTTTTTATGAGTTGATAAAGCCTTCTTTTTCTGATCCTTATTTTGAATATATTGATTTTTCGTCAACACACACTAAAGAAACAATATTTTATGATTATCATGCTGACCACGATAAATGGGCAAAAGTTGAACAGTATCAATTGGTTCCCGATTCTTTTAACGAAGATTTTGATTTTGGTTCCTCGTCTAGAAAGTATGATGACTTTTATGGATATTTTTCAGCACCCTATAACAACCCCGATCCTAAAGATCATGATCCGCTGGGGGAACTTTCTACCATTAAAGAAGAAAAAATGTGGCAGACAATGTTTGATCAAACCGATTTAGATATTGGTGTTAAAAGAACCATAGAAAAAGAAATTAAAGGATCGTTACAAAATAAATATGCTGAATATATCTTGAAAAAGAATATTAAAGATAAATGGGATGTTTATGAATGTTCAATTTGTTGTTTGTCCGGTGGAGGATCTACTGCGGAAACATCAGAAGTAAATGTTGTTTCTTCTGGAACATTTACAGATGTTGTTAATTATGACCCGGAAAATTCTGAATTTGAAAGTGGATTACAACTAAGTTATGATTTAGAAGACGGTTCTGTTTGGGCACAAACTATAGGTGAATTTTATTATCTCAGTGCAGACAGTGCAGATATTGACAATTATATTAAATGGACTTTTGATTTACAATGGAATCATATTCAACATATCAAAGACTGGTTAATAATTGCTAAAAATTCCCTTAATGGTCTAGATTGTTACTCGGAAACAGAATATACTCCGGGTCATAACAATAGCAGAAACCCGTGCTTTTATACGCAATTACCGACAAGTTGGGGCGGGGGTTGTTATGCTGGTAGTTTAGATTGTAATAATGATGGAATTTGTGTTCCTTGTTTTGCCGGTGACGGTGACTACTTTGAAGAAGAACCTTCTTGTGCTTTTGCTCAACTCCAAAAAGAAAATGCTATTAGAAATTTATCGACTACGATAGATTATTATGATAATTATCTTATTAGTAAAATAGAATCTGATAAAGAAAATTGGCAAGAATACTACGAAGATTTTAAAGACAAAAAAGTGTTTCCGTTTTCGAAAGAACCCACCATTCCAGAAGATATAGCACCAACAACTTTATTTAATATTAAAAGCATTAAAAGATTATCTATAAGAGGAAGCAAATATGAAGTATTTTCGAGAAGGTATAATATTTTAGAACAGCAGTTCGATGAAGAATGGCCATATTTGGCGTATATTGATAATGATTTGTCAAGAGATCCTATTCAAGAAGGAAATCACCCCATCTATGGAGGAAAATATTGTAATGATTGCGGGGATAATGCTTTTTTTCCTTCTAGAAAACTATATGTACACAA
>Ga0098033_1000874_pt1 | contig 13092 bp, 23 predicted proteins | sample 1_EtaG_FD_75049 | JGI IMG/M metagenome (GOLD analysis project Ga0098033, IMG submission 75049) | Marine viral communities from the Subarctic Pacific Ocean - 1_ETSP_OMZ_AT15124 metaG | ecosystem: Environmental > Aquatic > Marine > Oceanic | place: Pacific Ocean | collected 2015-01-07
GCCGATGCTGGGGCACGCCATAGCTCGAGGCGTTGATCGTCCGGTAGTCCATCCAGGGGAACCGGGCACGGAACGCGGGCAACAGCTCGCCGGTCCAGTAGCATCCGGGGCAAGGGTCTGCGCAGTCCTTCGAATGATGCAGGAGGCCGGGCACGTTCTCCAGAAGCGCCCACAGCGGCTTGACGTGGTCGATCACGTCCAGCGTCCATGGCCACCCGTTCCGGTCGAGGTCGTCCTGGCCTTGACGGTTGCCCGCAGAACTGAACGCCTGACAAGGAGGCCCGCCGAAGAGGAGATCGATCGGTGGCAGGCCCTCGTAGAGCTCCAGGTCCCGGACGTCCCCGTGTCGGACGTAGTCCAGGCCGGCGGCGTGACAGGTCGCCACGGCGGGCGCCTCCCACTCGACACCCCGCACGACCTCGATCCCGGCCTCGGTGATCCCGAGGTCCGCCCCGCCGGCTCCGGTGAAAAGTGACAGGGCCTTCACAGTGCATCCCCCGCGCAGAGCGCAACGGCGAGTGCCTGCCAGGCGTGACCGGCGACACCGTAGAGCGGCCCGGGGGTCTTCTTGCGGCCGACCGCGGCCTCTCGGGTTCCGCCGTGCAACTCGAGCAGACGGAGCCGCACGAGGCTGTCCCGGTTCCCCTTGCCTGTCACGTCGAGGAACCGGAGGATCTCCCGCCTGTAGTGCAGGGAGACCGGGAGCCCGAGGTCCAGGGCCCGCTGCTGAAGTCGGCCGACGACCTCGGAGGTCTGAAGGAGAGACCCGCCCGAGATGCCGTAGGACTGGACGCGTTCGATCCCGACGTGCGCGATCTCGGCGCCCCATCCGGCCTCTCGGAGATACTCCAGGACCGCCTCGACCGGTGCGCCCTTGTCGGCGTGGACGACCCGCCCGTCCCGGTAGACCGCCAGCCCGCAGGCAGTCGGCCCGGGGTCAATTCCTACAACGCACGGCACGGGACACTCCGAAGGAGGAAGGGTTGGCCCGCCACCGCGCAGACCAGATGTTGCAACACAGAAGGAGTGCGGTGACGGGCCGAAGATCATGCTCTTTCGTTCGCCCGGGTCAGCAGACCCGACAGGGTGCGGGATTCGATGCAACCCCGAAGCCCCTTGTGGACTCCGACCCACCGGGCGCCGTCGTGGGTAATCGTCCATCCGAGCTGTCCGAGGCGCTTGGAGATCAACTTCGAGATCATCTCCCGGGAGGCTGGCGACGGGGTGATCTGCACCGGGGGAGCGTTCGATCGGTGTAGGTCGTCCTGTACCCAGGAACGCCCCCGAGGGGTTGCCCGTGCGATGTCCGAGGGTGCGGTGTAGGCCGCCAGGCCCCGGGCCCGGAGGGCGTCCAGCGCCCCCCGGACGTCTTCAAGGGTTGCCCCGAGCCTGTCCGCCATCTCTCGAAGGGGGAGGGGCTCGTGGGCGCACTGTTCGAGGCATTCGGCGAGGAAGGGTCTCATTGGATGTGTTCCTCGACGCAGATGACGCAGTAGAACTTCCCGCGTACGAACATCACGAGGTCAAGCGTCCCGCAGTCCGCGCAGAAGTCGAGCCTGTCGAGCACTGATCGACACGTCGCGCACGCTGCCGGGCCACTCATCTCCGTCTGAACCTGTCCGAGTTGCCGGCGGCTCGTCGGCTCTTTTCTCTTCAGGTCTGTCGTCAGGAAGCAGACCTCGGTAGCGGAAGAGACGAACTCAGTCATAAAGAACCGATCCGGGTTGCACCCCGGGGTCAGGCACACGTATTGAGGTGCATGGTCCATCTACTTCCACCGGATCGAGGTGGTCGGGACGAGGACGACCCCCGGGATCTCTTCGCCGGCCTTGAGGTCAGCCTTCGCGAGTGTCTTGTCCGGCGAGACCTTGACGACCTGGCGGCGGTAGGCTTCGGGCCACTCCTCGACAGCCTCCGGGCCTTCGACCGAGTGCGAGACCTGGAGCCAGTACGAATGCCCGGTCGACTTGACCCGGTCCTCTCCGGTCACCTCCTGGAAGGCGAGCAGGAGGGCGCCGGCCCGATCTTTGATCGACCGTGCGAGGCCCTCCCGGGCCTTCGCCCGTGCGAGCAACCCCTTCGCCTCGGCCTTCAGGTGTGCCGCGTCTGCGTCGGCGGCCTTCGCGACCCACCGCAGCGCGTCCAGTTTCGCGGGGACTTCCCCCTCGAGGCTGTCGAGTTGTGCATCGATCGACTCGTCGATCACGCCCTCGGACTGTTCGAGGGCGGAGAGGACGGAGTAGGCCAGCATCGTGAGTTCGTGAGTCGTGCCCATTAGAACGGAACCTCGATGTCCCCATCAGTGATCTGAGCCGCTGCGACCGCCTTTTTGAATGCTGACGAATGCGCCGGGGCTTCCGGGTCGTCTCCCGGCAGGTCATCAGGGATGGGCCAGGGGTTCGACTCCCACTGAATCCAGGGCTCGCCCTTGTGTCCGACACAGTCGCGATCCCGGCACTTCCACGCCGGCCCGCGCCAACCTTCGTTATCCCTGCGGTCTCTGTTGTCCCACAGCTCGCTACCGCACTCGGGGCAGGCTGCGCCGTGGATGGCCTCTGCGGCCCCCTGTCGGCCCGCTGGCGCCCCGTTCGAGGGCCGGGACGGTGTAGAGGACGTTCTCGGCGCCGGGCGCCTCTCAGACCGAGCCTCGGGCCCGATCTCCTCGGCTGTCGTGGCGCCGATCCCGAGATAGAGCCGAAGGCTTCTGTTGATCGCCCTGGTCGATGCCATCCGGGGAGTAGCGTTCATCGTCCGGGGTCCGACGTTGTCGGGCGAGGCGTCCGCGATGTCGGTAAAGGTTCCCCGGTCCCCCTTCGCCGTGGCACTGACGATCGCGTGTCCCGTCTCGGGGGAGAAGTCGATCAGGGTGACCACGACCTCGGAGAGCCCGTGAAGGTGCCCGAGGGCGAGGAGCCCGCGGTGGTTTATGTATTCCTGGCCCTGGAGGTCGGTAATCCCCTCGCAGGTCTGGAGGAAGTCGTGGTCGATGACCACGGGGCCAGCGGTTCTCGGTTCAGACATTAGAAGCTCCCGGTTATTAGAAGTCGGTCAATGAAAGGGGCAAGCCCCAGGATCGCGGCACAGAGCGCCGCAGCGAAGAGGATTCCGACGAGGTCGGCGGCCAGGTCTCGGGGTCGATGGTTCACGGTTTCTCCTGGCCGATCGTGGCGTGGAAGTGGAGGGAACCCCAGGCCGGTGCCCGGGTGATCGTCTCGACGTGGTTCGACCCGTTGTCGAGGGTGAACGTCTGCACCTCGCCACCGTAGATCGCAGCGATCCGGGGCACGTCTTCCGGCTGGGCGCTGACCATGATGCAGACCCGGGCCCGCTCCCCGGTTCCCACCGGGAAGGCCCGCAGGGTCTCGGGCGTGATCCCCTCTTCCTGGAGAAGGGCGAGGACTTCCAGAACAGGACCGGCGATCACGATGCACCCCCCGGGGCGTCGAGAGCCGCGTTCAGTGCGTCGACCTCTTCTTGAAGGCTATCGATCGAGCCCTGAAGAGTGCACATACTTCCGCCGAGCCAATCGTGGTCGTCATCCAGAGCCATCCTGATATGAGCGATCCAGTAGGCGTGTGCCCTGGACGCCTCACTCGTGCCTTTGACTACCTCTCGGGCGTTGCCCAGCAGTTCCAGGATCTCCTCCTTGATCTCTGACAGTTCACTGATAGCGTCCAGGCTTCTCTCTCTTGCATTCCTTTCCTCTTCGATCTCGGCGTAGCACTCGGGGTTCACGAGTCACCCCCCGCCTTCCTGATCGCCTCTTTGACGATCGAGAGGGTCTTCGCGGAGATGCACCAGTGCATCCAATGGGCGTAGTGCTTGTCCTCGACGGTGAAGCCGTTTCTAACGAGCTTCAGGGCTTCGAGGAGTTCGTCGCGCTCCTTTCGGAGGGTCTCGATCTCGGTGGTCTTGGTCATGTCGGCTCCTTCTGTGTTGCGTTGGGTTCCGGTCTCCTGTCACCCCGGGGTGCCCGTGGAGAAGTGGATATGAGGGAATGCGCCCTGCAAAGCCGTTATTGCTTCAGCTTTCCGGCTGGCCTCCCGGTCATAATCAGGGGCGCCGCCGTCCTTGATGATCTGCCATGCTCTGGCGTAGGCATTCCGGGTGGGGATCATTCCAGTGGCTGAGCGACCATATAAAGAGGCTACATCCCTCAGCAATTGAGCAGCCAATAGCCGGCACGCTTTGGGTGGGTCCTCCGGGGCATCCCTTAGAACCTTGGCAGCGTCGATTGCTGTCAATGTTTCGAGGAGGTCTGAATCGTTCTTGGTCATGTCGGCTCCTGTGTTGCTCTGGTAGAGTTACACGCGCTGCGTAAGGTGTCAAGCCCCGGAGGTGAAATATCTTACTATTTGCGCGTAAGGTCCCGCCCGTATACGATCCCGATCGATGGAACACCTCCGGCGATGGCTGACAGAGGAGGGGCTGACCCAGGAGACCGGGGCGGCCCGGCTCGGGGTGAGCGTCCGAAGGTTCAGGGCGTGGATCTACGAAGGCCGGCGCCCCGGCACCCTGGAGGAGATGCACCGGATCGCCGAGGTGACCGGAGGACAGATCAAGATCCTCGACTGGCTGAAGCCGGAACCGTGCGACGATTAACGCGCCCGCACTCCTTCGCCCTGGTCACCGGTTCGGGCCAGGTCGCGGGACTTCCTACTCCCCCCGAAGGGGTGCGGGTCTCCCCCGGCGAGGACTTGAACCGCCGGCTCTTCCGGGCATGGTCACGCGCTAAGAAGCAGACCCAGGAGGATCACGATCGACGCACCGACGGCGACGGCCGAGATCGTCTCCAGGTTGCGATCGTCAGATAGCCACGCCTTCCACCTCGTCGGCAGCATCTCGCACCCCCTTCGCGGCCTTTCCGAGCTGTCGGCCCGCCGCCACGGCGCCCGCCGCATCGACGACGCCCTGGCCCACGACATAGGCCGCGATCATCCCGAGGAGGCTCTGCATCGTCTCGTCCGGGACCTCGACGCCGAGGAAGGTGGCGACAGCGACCACGGCAACACCCGACAGGGTGACCCACAGCTTGCGCGACTTGAGCTTGTCCAATTCAATCCTCCTGCCTGGCGGCCTTTCGGCCTGCCCGGCGTTCCTTGCGTTCGTTCCACCACGTGTGGAGATGCTCCCGACGGTCTGCCCGTCGGATCTGTCGGTCTGCTCGCCTGCCTGGGTCCATGGCCAGGCGGATCACGAGGTCCGCGATCCATGTCACGATGTCGTCGTCGTGTGCCTCCAGCCATCCCCCGAGGGGGCCCACGATCTCGATCGACTCCCAGTCCACGAGAACGTCTGCAACGTCTCCGACGATCTGGGCAGCGACCCCCGCCGAGCCCGTAGCCTCGAGGGCTGCGTCGGCGACGGCGAGGAGGCCGGAGTCCTCCGCGATGGCGGCGCCGGCTTCGAGGACGTCCGCAGGAAGGGCGGCAAGATCGAGGGCTTCCATCATCAACTCCGGGTCTCGATCCAGGTGAGGCACCCCGCGCCGAGGACTCGCCCGATCCGGGACAGCCCCCCGGGGGAGAGAAGGGGCCGGTGCTCCGGGGTGTCCATGAACACCGGTTCAAAGCAGACGCCCGAGATCGACCCTGGCCCCTCGTAGATCCCCTCGTAGGTCACGAAGGCCCGCTTCCCGGGTCCGGCCGGGACGGCCCTGCCCTTGGACAGCTCGTCGAATTCCTCCTCGAGAGCATCGGCCAGGGTCACCGCCAGGCCGCGCCCGCCCCGGCTCCTGCTGTCATGCAACACGGCGGCATATCGCCCGCCCCCGGCGTTCAGATGGCAGGCGATGTAGGCAACCGGGGCACCGTCCGCGGCGCCTGCGATGGCGTTAGCGTAGGCGTGCCGGGCCTTGTAGCTTCCCCACTCCAGGACGACGACCTCGATCCCCAACGGCTCCAGGTAGTCCCGGGCGCTGGCGATGTAGAGGGGCGTCAGGTTCGCCTCGAACTCGTGGGCCTCTACCATCCCGTCCCCGTCCAGGTCCGCACGGGCTCCCAGGTCCCCGCGGCCCCCGGGCTTCCCGTGGTGTTGTCTGTCGAGGATGACGATCGGTCGGCCCATCAGATCACCGGACAGGAACGAGAAGCGGGGAAATGTCGGTGTCCTCGACGGTCTCCGCCGGGGGCGGGACGATGGGCGAGGACGGCTCCACGACGGCGGGCGACTGCTGGTCTTCGGTCTGTTCGATCAGTGCGAGTAACCCCTCGACGTTGATAGCCTGGAGGGCCTCCTGCTGGGCCTCCATCGACTCGATCAGGCTCTGCGCCTGTTCGGCTGTCTCCGGGCTCTGGACCGGGGGCTCTGCGGCGAGAGAGAGGCCGAGAAGAAGCGCGAACATAGGTCACTCCGAGCAGGATGGTGGAGGGTCGCCGCCCGAACGGGCGACCAGGGAACAGATCATTGCGTGATCGTCTATCACGAGACCTTCGAGGGCCTGGCCCTGGACCTGTGTGTAGAACGGGTAGGTACTGTCCGACAGACCGAACTGTCGGAGGACTTCCATCCCCGCGGTGATCGCAACGAGCACCAGGGTCAACCGACCGATCGTCCCGGACACGTCCCCGGCGAGGAGTTGCCGAAGACCCTGAAGCACGAGCGCCCCGCCGGTCGGCGGGATCTGTTCGTGTTCGGCGGATTCCTCCTGATCCTTGTGTTCGTCTGACATCGTGCCTCGCTGTCACTCGTCGGAACAGGCGATCAGGAGCGCAGCCTGGGCGGGGGTTAGACCTTCTGCTTCCAACACGTCCCCGAGGTCTCCGCCGAATCGGGACTCCAGGGACCACCGCTCGATCAACGCTTCGAGGCGTTCTTCTCCGATCGACCCTATCCCCTGGGCTTCCAGGAGTCGGGCGTCCTCGATCAGGGCCTGCATGGACACAGTATCCGCGGCTGCCTTCAGTTCTTCAGAAGCGCCCGCATGTCGATCGAAGTAACTCATGAGGAGGGCCCGTCATATTGAGGAAAGAACTTGTAATATACTTTAAGAGCCTGGGTCCACCCCGAGGCCATACCTCCAGCGACAGAACCGATACCACAGAAGATCTGGGGTGAGGTCCCGAAGTCCTCATTCATGGAAGTCTGAACGGCACTGTCTGTCGTGACCCCGGCAGCCGACTGTGCATTAACGATCTGGATCGCCCAGACCGATGACCCTTCAGGCTCCCATCGCAGCACGACGCCCTCGAATCGTTGCGGATCGTCTGAAGCGACGTTGCCGCTAACATTCCTTGACGAGCCTGCCTTACAGGAGACCGCTTTGATGACCCCGGTGCTCGTCCGGTCCACCCCACATGCGATCCCCTCGTTAGACCCGAATGTCGTGTTCTCAGTCAGTCCAGCGTAGACCCCGTTCTGGCTGGAATCCGCAGCGGCAATCTCATCAGCGTCGGTGACAAGGATGATGGAGTAGGCAGAGAACATCATGTCATCGAACTCGCCGGACGAGCAGATGGGACTGGTGAAGCCTACACAGAACCCGTCGTTTCCCGCTTGATACATGTTGCATTGTGTAGACCCATCAATCGCCAGCGTGGGATTGTAGGGGTCTGACCAGTCCTCATTATCCGCGTCTCTGGCTGTTCCTGACCCGCTCTGCGTGTTTGCCTCGACGCGGGTAGTCCAGTCGTGGAGGATGTGCCCGCTGTCGGTTCCGATCTGGATGACGTGTTTTACCGTTACAGTTCCGTCTGTGCATGCGGCAACCCAGTTACCCGCCAACCACTTGTCGTCATCCAGCCCGTTGTATGGGGTCCACGTAACGGAAGCAACGCTGGTTCCCGAGAGCCGGGAGGTCTGGCTAACCCCTGCCGGATCGGTCAGAGTCCACGTATAGCCCCCCGTTCCATTCGCTGCGGTGCTTGTTACCGTGGCGAGGGTGTCCTGTTGAGTCGTCAGACCGTCGGCCAGGGCCAGATCGGACCCGGACGAGGACGACGCGAGAACCTTGAAGCGGGCCATTAGGACCGCTCCTCGAGGTCGACCTTGCCCTCGAGCAGAACACAGATCACGGTCGCCCCGGTGGCGGCGGCAACGTAGAGGGACAACTCCGAGGCCGCAGATACCCCCATCCCGTAGACGATCTCGAGGGCCGAGTCGCCGGGAACGGTGAAGAATTCAGTCCCGATCGCTGCGGTGTCTGTGCCTGTGTGGGCTATCTTCATCGCGTTGGTTTCCGCTAAGATCGTGACCTTGCGGCCCTTTGCGGGCAGCTTGATCTCCGTGAGCACGTCGGACGATCCAAGGGTCACCCGCTGGATGTAGGGGAAGGTCGTCTGAGAGCTGAAGTCTTCGGCCATGGGGGCCTCCTCGGGGGTCAGGGTATCACGGCGCCAGGCCTGGCGACCGGTTGATCATGTTGGGAACTCCCCGGACCACTCCGCGGGGATCGACAGATCGAGCCGGACGACGCCCCCGAGCCAGTCCGGGGCGCAGGAGATGACCATGCAGGGGCGGGAGGCCGTGCCGGCGCTGTCCCTGCTCGGGACGACCCCGGAGGTGATCCGCCCGAGGTCCCCCTCGCAGAGCCCCGCATAGCGAAGGCCGCACATTGTAAGGGACACCCGCTCGGGGACCCGGTGGGTCCAGATCTCCGTCCGGGTATCGACGTCCGCGACTCCGTCCTGGTTCTGGTTCCCGGTGCCGTCCCACAGGTCGTCCAGGGTGACCTCGTAGGTCTGCGAAGAGGGAAGGGTCGTGATTGCCTCGGAGGAGGTGACGCTGTAGTCCAGCATGTCCGAGACCTTAAGAGAGACATAGTCGAGGGACCTCGAACCGTCCCACGCTTGCCAATCCATCACGCTCTCGATCTCCGAGTCGGTGATGTGGAAGTCTCCCGGGATCGTGCTCAGCAGGGGGTTCTGCGCCGGTCGCATGCTGATCTCGCCCTGTCGATGGACAAGCCAGAACCCGCACTTTCCGATCACGCCCTGGAGCCAACTGATCGGGTTCGTCTGTTGTTCCGTTACGACGACGTCGAGGTTCCAGGTTGTGTCCACGTTGTAGCGGGTCATCACGTCGTCGATGTCCGCCAGGTCGACCCAGTCCCGAGGGACCGCGAACCCCCACCCGGCGGGGTACTTGTCGTAAGTCGAATGTGCCGCCCCCGTCGTTCCCGTGCTTAGAAGTAGCTTCTTCACGATGTCGATCGGGCCGTCCTGTAGAAGGGCCATGTGTTCGATCTTATCGCCGGCCGCCAGATCCTCGTCTGTTGTGTCGTAGACTCCGCCCGTTAGCCCTGTGAACTGCGTACCCGTCAGGCCGGTGGCGCGAATGTAGAAGGCCGATCCGCCTGACGGGGTCGCCCTTAGAAGGTAGTTCCCCGAGTCCTCCCTCTCGAACGCAGACGCCGAGGTCACGTCAAGGGGCCCGCCAGAGGCCGCGGTGTAACTTGTCCCCGTCTTGACCGTGGTGGTCAGGACGACGTCCTGGTTCAGGTTGAAGAACAGCGCCGCCTGGTTCGAGGTGGTCGTCCACCGGGAGCCGAGGGCCCGCACGATGTCCCAACACTCGAGGGAGTAACCCCGCTGCGGGTTGCCCCTGAGCTGTCGGACCTGGCCGGTGAAGATCGGTTGATAGTTCGCTGACCTCCACCCCTCGAAGCCGCAATACAACCGAACGAGAGAACCCCGGACCACGGACTGTAGGATCGTTGTGGCCTCGTCGTTCCCCCCGTGGATGCCCACGACGAGCCCCCCGAAGGACTGCGACCACGACAACACCGAGATCGACCCCGAGGACACCCGCACGCTGTCCCGGCTGATCGTGTGTTCGCCCTCCTTGTAGTAGACCCCGTGGTGGCTGTGGAAAACGGCACCCGTGGCGCCGGGGTTCCCGGCCTCCTTGGAAACCTCCAGGTAGAATTGGGGCGTGTGGATCCGATCCTTGAGGGCTTCGAGGAACTCGGCCGACCATCCCATCTTCTCTCGACCTCAGAAAAGTGGGTTGCCTGACAGGTCAGGAAAGACGACGGGGCTACGATTCGCGGACTCGTCGAGGGTTGGGAACCCGAGGTTCCCGTCCGTGCTCGCGTCCGGCAGGTTCGGCCCGACGATCAAGCTGTGGATCGCCAGGTAATCCAGTTCGAGCGTTACGTCCCAGGTGTATGTATGCCGGTGGTCCGTGATCAGAAGGGGCCGCCCGATCTGGTCCTCCGGCAACCGAAGGGCCGGGTAGAAGTTCCGCTCCCGCACGAACGCGACGTCCTGGTCCGCGTAGTCGTAGCGGACCTGTTGACCGTCCGAGGTGTCCAGGGTGATCGACCCGCCGGACTCTGACGACACGAGCAGGAACTCCCTGTGCATCGTCGGGTTCGGGGTCTCGAGGACCAACTCGTCGCCAGCCGCCAGGGCCGCCGCTGTCCCGGTCCCGGTGAACTGCGTTAGGAAGTTCCCCGAGGTATTGAGAAACCCGGTGCCCTGTCGGGGGAGCGTCGAGAACTCCATAAAGCCGATCCAGGAGTTGTCCCTGTCGGCAGAGAAGACCATCAGCCCGCCCCGGTGGAGGTGGGCCTCGAGGCTCGCGAGCTGTCGGTGCAGGGTCTTCCCCGCCGTCGTCAGCCCCGAGAAGCGCTCCAGGACCAGCCGAACACGGAGGCCGCCCCCGAGCACGGTTCGATGGAAGCCGCCCCCTATGCTGTGGCTGTCCCGGACGTCCCGCATAGGAAGCTCGATCACACTGGAGATCCCCTCGGTTCCGAAGTCGATCTCCTCGAGGCGCCCTCCATCGTAGGGATACCACCAGACCGTCGAATTTCCCATCGCGCCCCCCTAAGCCACGGACAGATTAAGGCCGCGGGCGCCGAGTATCGCGTTCAGTTCCCGGACGAGTTGTTCGGCCGTGCCGGGTCCGATCCCGAGAGGTGCGTTCACGTTGACGACCAGGCCGCCCGAACCGCCGCCGCCGAACCCTCGGGACGGGGTCGCCCCTCCGGCGGGGGTTACCTGCTCGCCGCGGTGCAGGAAGGCCAGGCCCGTTCGGTCGACGAACTTCGATCCGGTCTGGAAGGAGAGTTTCTGGTTCAGCCAGGCGATCGCGGTGTCGATCGCAACCCCGCCAGACTGCCCCTCCCGTCGTGCCTGTTCGTCGAGGTCTTGTCCAAGTCCGAACGCATCCCGGATCCCGAAGACAACACCGTCGACGATGGCGCCGAAGATCGCGTCCATGTCGAAGAACAGGCGCACCGCCCCGATAAAGGCATCGTGGATCGTCTGTTCGAGCTTGCCCCAGTCGATCGGGTCGGAGAACTGGGCCAGTAGGTTGATCATCTGGCCCCACCACGTTTTCCCGGGAAGGCTGCCCCTCGAGAGCGACTGAAGCCCCTGCAAGGCGCTAACCATCGCGGCGCCCATCTCGGCGATGTCGGCCCCGATCTGCTGTCTCCTCATCGCCTCCCCGGCTACTCTACCATCCTCCAGTTCTGCCTCAAGAGACCCCGTGGCCGCAGCGACTTTCCCAAGTGACTTCGTAAGTGGATCCACTACACGTTTTCCAACAAGGTTCACCGCTTGTTTTGTCTCTTCCTTTTCTGCGTCCTTGTCCTTGTCATCCTTTCGTTTCGGTGTGGTCGGGGTCACCCTTTCCGCAACACCAACCGTCATGTTGCTAAGATCCTTTACGTTTTCTTGGATCTTATCGATCTCCTTATCGAACGTGGACGCCGCTGCGGCGGAAGCCATCGTTAGCTCGAGTGACTCCTTCGCCGACGCGATAGATGGCGCAATGGAGCCAGCCAATGCTCCGAATGCTCCGAACTTACCAAGATCAGGAATAAGGCTCATCAATTGAGCCCATCCGAGGATTAACTCCTGTATGACACTAAGGACGAGGAAAAATGCCTGTGTGACCTTTGATACACCCTCAGCGAATAGGAGCATCCCCGTGGTTAGTCCCGTTCCTGCAATGATAGCCCACTGCTTCGTGATATTTGCATTGTCCGTAAGGAGACCCAATATCAGGCCGAGAGTGTCCTTGGCTGCGGTAAATAACTGAGCGTCTCCAACCTGTTTCTTGAATCCGAACCAAGCATCAGAAAGGTTCGAGAGCATACCGGTGAAGGTCTTAGCCAGCTTCTCTGTACCTCCTGCGAAGATGCCCTTCGGGTCTGTTAGTGTGTCGATCAACGCCTGGCGGAATTCCTCCGTCGACATCTTGAGCGCGTCCTGTCCGGTCTTCAGTTCGACCTGTGCCCGGAGAGCACGGCCCGCGATCGTCTCCACTGCCCCCGCGCCGAACTGCATGGCCCGCCCGACCTCCACCGCCGCCCGGGAGACATCGACGCCCATAGCGCCCGCGAAGTCCATGATCAACGGGAGGTTGTCTTCGGCTGAAACCCCGAGTGCTCGGAGGTTTACCTCGGCCTCTATTAGCCCCGGCATCTCGAATGGAGTGGTGCTACCGATCCTGAACAGTTCATCGAGACGCTCCTGAGCAGCACCCGCAGAGCCCATCAGTACCTCGAGGCGAGTACCGAAGCCCTCCATCTGGGCGCCGGCCTCAATTGAACTGACCCCAAGACCAATTGTGGCGCCTTTAAGTGCGGACATGCTTTGCTTGAATGCAGCGGTAATGACTTGAGCCTTTATGAGGCTCTTCGTCATGGACTCCGAACTCTTCTCGACCTTGCCGAGACCCTTGGACGCCCCGCCGGCTTCCTTCTCCAGATCTTTCAAGGCGGCAGACGCCTCGTCCCGGATCTTGATCAGGTACTCGATCGTGTTCGACGCCACGGCTCAGCCCCCGATGTCGAAGACGGGAAAGATCATCCCGTCGGACTGCTTCAACCGCTGCGCGATCGTTGCGTTCGCCTGGAGGTAGCACTGCCAGGCCAGCGTCAACTGGTACGGGCTCAATTCCAGGACGTCATGGGGCAAGATTCCATATCTCCGGGCGATCGTGTCAAGAATTAATAGCGTCTCTGGGCCGAAAGGACTCGAGGCGTGCCACCGCCTCCCCGTCCTCCGTCGAGTGAGCCATCGCGGCCTGGAAGAGCGCCGAGCGGACGTCCATAGCAAGATCGCCCACCCACAGCCGGCCCGCCTCCGGGTCCGCCTTCTCTCGCCGGGGAACCAGGGTCACCGCCTCCCACTCCCC
>Ga0098033_1000875_pt1 | contig 13078 bp, 4 predicted proteins | sample 1_EtaG_FD_75049 | JGI IMG/M metagenome (GOLD analysis project Ga0098033, IMG submission 75049) | Marine viral communities from the Subarctic Pacific Ocean - 1_ETSP_OMZ_AT15124 metaG | ecosystem: Environmental > Aquatic > Marine > Oceanic | place: Pacific Ocean | collected 2015-01-07
CAACAGGGTGTTCACCTGTTCTTATTTGCTTCCAAGAGGGGTAACCATATGGGCCATTGCGGTGAAGGAGAACTCCATTAAAAACTTTAGGCATGCCATTGTGAGTGCCTGGAGTCGAAGTATAATGAAGGAGACCACCACCATAAGGGAAAAATTTAGGACTGCTTGGCATCGAAGTATCTAAACCAAATGACACACCCTGTGGATAACCTACAAGATTATCACTAGAGCTAACCGGTTCATATATATTTGAATTCAAACCAACAAAATCAACAGGAAGATCCATATCCGCTCCATTTCGGGCTCCATAAAGGCGCCTGTGGGGCGTGACAGTCGTGACAAGATAACTCCCAACATCACTCGCACTAACAAAGTTGTATGCCGGCACAAACCCCTCAACAGAAGAAGATACATATCCATCGCCGGGCGCATGGCCATAAGTTTGTGCTTTTTCTGGGTACGGGTTCGAATGCAGAATAGACGCAGTTATCCAACTGTATTGAAGGTCACTTCGTGGGATGTGGTGTGATACCCAATAGTTGTCATATACTGATCCTGTTGCAAATGCCATATTAACTCTCTATTATAATATAAATATTACGTTTCTTTAATTCTTTTGATTGGATTTCGATTTACTTTGTGAAAAGAAGCAAACGGACTTCCATGTTGGCTGTCATAACCAAGCTGCCCACAATGCCTTGTTAATCTAGTCCTCAGTCCTTCACGATCTCTTGCTGCGGTATCTATTGTGTGCCCCTCAATGCTCATTCTTATAGTACCGTCTTCACCACTCCCGCTAGAACGCACAGAAAGGTTCCTAAATGGCAAGGCATTATGAACCGAGTACTCCTCTGCCATTATGTCTAGAAAGCCCCTAGAATTGATTTCTGGGCCACCTGGAGCAGAGAAACGGCTGACGATTACTGAGTTGGAGCCAGTCAAATCGCGACGAGGTAGAGTATATTCTGTAGCACTAGAGCCGCGGGGGGATTGCGTCTCATCGTCGAGAAATCGGATTGATGGTGTTAGTGTTGTAGCTATTGCTTTTTGCCCAAAATAAACACCGCCTAGGGAGGTGGTGCCTGTCGAACCTGCGTTGGTGGTAACAGCCACCATGGTATGCACGTTAGTTGTTGTCGGAAGATTATCCAGGCCGTAATTGCCGATTGTAAGCCGATCTGGCAGCGGGGTTCCTCCATTATCTTTAAAATAAGCATTGTTTTGTGTTCTACCAACAGTGTTAACCAAGTTCCAATTGGATTCATAGTTGCCGATTCCAGAACCAGTGGTTTGTTGAATGTTTCTTATATTAACTGGGCGCTTGGCGAACTCAGACCGCATCCGTGTGGCACGGGGAACATCCTTGTCATATTCACCGGTTGTCGTGTATGTTGGCCCTACAATACCAAAAGAGGCGCCGGCGCCATCGGAACCAAAAAAGACATACCAAGCCTCAGATCTAGTGTATTGGTCCTGCAGCTTGCTGGTTGTCGACAAACTTGAATCGTATTTGTTTATAGCAACATGGCGATGTTGGCGCCCACCAACAAATTTCTCTGTAAATGGACCCTGCATCGGAACCTCTTTATCTTCCCCATATGCGTCCGAATGCATATTTGTCAGGTCAATCATGTTTCCGATCTTTGTTCTCAGGGTCGAATCGCTTATTTCCTTGGCATAACCAGTCGTCACAGAAGAACTGTGTACGTTGAAAGGAAGGAGTAAATGGCCTTTTCCAAAATCGTAACCATTGGCCAATCCATATTCGCGAGAGTTCTTAACATTAAAGGCTTGTCGTCTCTTCTGATTTGGCACTAATGTATCGTTACAATCTTCAAAAGAATATACTTGCGAACCAATTACAAGCAAATAATTGACCGACGCTGTTATGTAAAGGCCAGAACCGGGACTGCTCTCTACGATTCTCAGTTCGCCAAATGGCTCCGTTGCAGTGTTCAGATAATTCATTTTTTTGTTTTTATGGAAATTAATTCCACCATGAATTTGTTTACTCTCCCCGATATTCAGTTCAAAAGGTTTCGTAAACCTATTAAGAGCATATGTCGAACCATCATAGCCGTTATTGCTGTCTGAAGAAAGGTTTATGGCACTGTCAGCCCTGTGGCGATCGGCACGATTAAATATATCTCTCTGAGTGTTTATGGTTGTGTCACCAGAGGTTATAGCAGGATTAGAAGAAAGCGCTCTCTCAGCCCACCACAAACAGTTATCTGACTCGGTGGATCCCCTAACAACAATATCACTAATTGCCCAATGGTCACGAGATGCATATGTCCCTGCGCCAATATTATAATGGTCCTGGAACCACCTTAAATAAACACTCTTGTGTCTACCAATTGATGCAGTATGACCTCTCCAGGTTCCACCAACATATGTAGTATCTGTAGTCGTGGCACCCTGACCTCCGTGCTCAACAACCGACACCCAATTCGTTCCATCATCACTATATTGAAAAAACATGTTATCAGCACTTTCCGGCTTATCAAGATCAAGACCGGTAGCATCATATTTCGGAGATATGGTTCCTTCAATAAATTGATAAGAAACTTTCAACGGGGCCCGGATTTTATCAGTTGTTCGAATCCATCGATCATCCCCCTCAGAGCCTTCTTCCGCTTCGATAGCAGAACCAGACAAAACAATAGCATATAAGTTAGCCGTGTTGTCGCGCTTTACTTTAACCGAGTCGCGATTAGTTGTCCAGATTGACGATAATTCGCCGGATGAAAAATCATCCGATATAACAAGACTATCGAAGGGGTCTCCATATGGTGCGTGTCCGTGTTTCCAATTATAAGTCAGTTCTGTGATTCCCCTGAGACCGGCTTCGGGCTCATGGGGCTTCATTTCTATTGTCGGGAACTTGCTCCAATATTTGTTCCTCTCCAGCACGTGACTTTCTACTACATTCCTCATCTTCTCCGACATGTTGGCCGAAGCCGGAATAAGTTGAAGAATCATCTCAGAAATCTCTGAATCTATCCACTTATAGAAACTTATATACTTTTCAAGACTTGGAGTGTTCCTGATTCGCTCATAAAACAATTGACGAATCTTGCCCATCTCTTTATAGCCTTGGCGATATCGATTAACCGGGTCTCCGATCAAATTGTCAAAATCTGCCACAGTCGCAAAGAAGTTGATCATTTCCTCTGAAATCGTCTGATACATACTCTTTTCGACTGCATAGAAATATTTTATTGGGCGCCTTTCACGAGTAAAAATCTCGTCGTCTCGATTAAGAACATTGACCATGCTGTCACTAGCAATAGAGTCTGGCAACCTTTGTTTGGCCGAATGAAGGAATTCATTACTAACGACTGTTGTAGAACTAGCTTGAAAACCCTCTGCCTTCCCGGGGTGGCGATTTCCAATTATGTTTCCGAACCAACCATATCTAGAAATCGTATCAGAAGAGCCAGACGAATAGTCCTTTACAAAAAACTCGCCGGATGCATCAGAACCAGTAACATTGTCGAAATCCCAGTGCAGCGCCAAGGTTTCCATAGAGGGAACATGTTGGTCGAGGAGGCTGGTCTTGAACAATCCAATATTTCTATAGGGATGCTCAGTACCAAAATTGGCAGGATCGCGAGCATGAGCTTTGATGACATCATTTGAAAGATAACTATTCCAGTATCTGACAGAAGATATTTTAACATCAGAATACTGATCGATCGCCCCAGTAAAGTTTGTTCTGTGGGCGCCGGCATATATGCGTTTATTGACTGTTGGGTCCGGATCAGTTGCGTAAGAAAAATCCAACGCCCCGGAAACATGAAAGTCATTAACAACCTGGTCTAAAACTGAATTAACGCCATAAAGCTCAATATAACCAGTGACACCTGCAGCAGAATCTGCGACAATATCATTAACTGGGGCTCCTTTGACCGAGCCCCCATTGTTCGTCTTATCAATATACATCCTAACTGCAAAATTCCACTTCTGATTATCATATATATCATAATACAGAGAAGACGTCAGGGTGGGCCAACCGTTGAGAGAAGATGTTAATACAAAATATACATTATCGGATTCTAATTCGTCTCTGACGGCATAAACCTGAAAATTGTTGTTATCATCAGAAGCCCAAGTATAGTCTGCAGAGGAAGCTGTCGCTTCGTGACTTCCAAACAAAGAACTAGACAAAAACGAGGTGGCAAAATACCCATCAGTGCCCGCCTGAACTTTCTTGGGAAATATTACTTCCGTTTCTATTGTCCATGGAATAAAAAACTCTGCCGATGTGTCGACGAGGCCGGTATCACTGCCGCTAATATAAGATAAAGAATCGCTTACATCGGTTGATGCAGTCTGATATACGGTCGCACTAAAGTGGCTTGGTGCGTTGAAAGAAATAAACTTTTTTCTATAAGCAGTTGAACGATAGTTGTCTCTTATCTCATGAGTAACGTTATCGGCATACAAATTTAACTTAACTAATTCATCATCAACGCCGAAACACCTAATCAAATTTCGAAAAGCTTTTTCTGTTCCCTTCGATTTATAAATATAAACTAAATTATTATATATGTTCTTATAAATCTGTTGCTTTGTCTCATAAAGTGCTTGTTTGAATTCTCTATCTTCATCGCGGGAGGCGAGATTTTCCAAAATTGTTGCCCTGGTTAGAATATCTGGAGCCACAAACCCCTGATCATCTAGCAACCTATCCTCAAATGGGAGAGACTTAAAACTAGAGCTAATGTATTTTACATTCTTTAGGCCCGGGAGGCTTTCAATCTGAAGATGTAAGGTGTCAAAATAGCTAGCAAGCGTTTGGGTCATTTTCCTCAAAACCTTGCCAGATTCGTCGTCTTCTTCAGATATCCACGCCGGAATAGAATGATATATCAACGCGTTATTTTCGCGGTCATGGGTGGAGCCAGATAATTTATAAGCAGTTAGTAGAGAATCGACTTCCGGGTGGGAGGAATATATAATTGGATCCTCGTATTCGGTCTCGGCTGCGCTGGCGAGAACCATGGCAGATTCAGTAGCCCTAGAACTATCTCCCACATATCCAACCCAGGAACCATTCGAAATTCTCCCAGAATAATCTAGCACCCTTGCATCTAATCCTGTATCGGTAGTTATCCCTTCGTTAAATTTATAATATACCCCCAAATCAACAGGAAAATCCTGATTGTATTTGTTGTTCAAAGTTCCAGAAAAAGCAGCATCTGTGTTGGTGCCACCACCGACTTGAGCAAACCAGTGCCTTCCAATATCTTTTGATGTTCTTATCGCCGTCCAATAGCGAAACTCATCAATAGAGCCCGACAGCTTACCATATCCTCCAGTAACACTAGTTCCTATGAACGCAGCACCAGAGGGAGCAGTTCTCAACGCTCCAATGTTCGCAATCAACCCCTTAGTTACTTCCCCCACAGTCGAGCCAGAAAGCGTAGTTTGTTCTAAAGCACCATTTAAATAAAATTTTGTTTGTACTGTGCTGCCTGAATTTGCAAAAGTAAAAGCATAGTGGTTCCAATCAGTTAGGGTCCCAGTTGTCGGAGTGGAACCAATCGATTGTTGAAAAAACCCATTCGTCGCAGTACCAGACTGCATAGTAACTAGAAAAGGTGAACCACTAGTGGCACCAGTTAGCTCAATCGTCAGGCGACCATAATCTGCACTAGAACTAAGTTCACCATTCCACAAATCAAAAATAACTTCTTTTTTTGTTTTTGTAGTTGTGAATGCTGGTTTTTTCAACCAAAATTCAACAGAGACACCGTTATTTCCATCAATTGCTAAATTCGATTTTCTTCTGGTTGATACTTCATAAAAGTTTGCTTTACCTTTATGTAAACCCGGAAACGACTGAGCAACTGTCTTATTGTCTGAATCGCGGTTCGGGCCGCCCTTGACTTGGATATATTCGTAATCGGCAGATGCAGGGGCACCGTAGTCCTGCTCTATGCTTCCTTGAAGTGTACCCCACCCCTCGGCCGACAAATTAGCATAGCCATTTGTCCTGGGGTATTCCTTATCAAAAATATACTTATCGATATAAGAAGAAGAGTTGTGCCACTCTTTCTTTTCCCTTAAGGAACCGTCATAGGGGTAGGTCTTATATATTCTTGTTATTGCATCTTCATAGTATTGTTCTGCAGAGCCAAATTTGGCGAAGTTAGAAGCACTAGAAAAGTCGATATGAGGCCTAAACTGATCTTTTTCCTCCAAATGGGCAGCAACATATTCTGGTGACTCTACTTCTCTGCCTAGATCATCTAAGCTTTTAGCAGGAGTTATTATGCTAGTGCTTTCACCTGAGTTAAAAAAATCCTTTACGCTCATATTTACTCAACCCTAAACTTGAATATATGTGGTTGTTCCCTATAAAGACCATTCGGCAACTTATAGGTTAGTTTGATACCATACATATAATCTTTTTCTAGAAGCGTAATTGGAAGATCAAAATAATTCCCTGAGACGTCATACGAAAGCCTGGTGTGATTAAGAGAGCCTGATCCATATTTAATGACATCCAAGTCATCAACTGTTCTAATAATTCTATAATATGCATCTTCTATGATCGCGTTGTCCGGATCTGCTTTGGCCTTCGTATAAATTGTTGGATTCCAATCTTTTGGTCTCACATACAGTCTGAATCTTGCTTCTTCTTCTCGCGAATACCTCTCTTTGAGATTCGTTATCGCTGTAACGTAAGTAGGGCTCGGATTATAATCAGACGAATCGAAAGTATTAACCGTAATTCCAGAACCCGTGTGGTATTCTGTAGAGCTACTATGCCAAACAGGAAATATCTTAGTAATGGCGCTACTGGTATAAGCAAAGGACGCAGAATAAATTCCCGTAGATACGTAGCTACCAGTTACACTGTTATCAGCGGCCGTAGCTACTCCACCGCCGGCGGCAAGTCCGAGCTTGTTTCCTGCAGGAGCGGTTGATCCAGAATACACGCTAACTAAAATGTCGCCGGTGCCGATGGCTGGAATATTGCGCAGCTGGCCTCGGACATTGTTGTATAAATAAATCTTATTAAGATTATCAGCCGCTCTAGCTACCGAACTGCTAAGATAAAAACTGCCAGCACTGTCTTTCTTGGACGAATCCCAGCGTGCTTCGATTACCGGTCGCTTGAAGAAAAACTCAGTCCCTCTAGCATAAAACTGTTTTGTATAATAAGAGCGGGTAGCAGATTCACTAGTATCCGGAAACTTGATGCCGACGCCATAATTCGTTTTCGAACCAAGCACTGCCTCGTTAGCGGCGCCGCCCAGCCATTGTTCTACCAAAGTGGTTATATCTAGCTCCATGTCTTCGACACCGGAATCAAAGGAAGCAGTAAAAGAAGAAGAGGCATCATTATAAAAATCCCCACCTTCTGTAGTCCACGAGGTGGCTGCAGCGGATTTTTCCCAATTTGCGCCCACACTATTGTGAGTTAAATCAGAATACCCTTCCATATCCAACCCGGCGCCCTCCTCCCAGGTGCGTGAAACTGCTTGAACAAGCAAATTATAATCTCTTGGTAAAGTCTGACCATGTCGAGCATTGTATAATCTCAAATAAAAATTAACGCTACCACTAGCTGGTATGTTGCTAGCAGATCGATCAGTGGAAATATCCGATATTGAAAACTTAGTTAAAATCCTAGCAGCCTCAAGAGAGCCACTAGCTGCTTGTCCATATACCGTAAAGACCTCAGAAACATCAGAGGCGCCCATGTTGGAGCCAGTTCCTCGCGTCACAAGGTTCGTTTCGTAAGCATTGGTTATGGTAGTGTCTGCATTTGCTACGTATCTCCGGACAGCCATTATTTAACAACTCCTTTAAGATCTCTCGTCAAGCGTTTAACTTCGAATATTGCATTTTTTGGACAAAACAAAATCTTCCCATCTGCAGAAAGATTACTATCAATATCATATCCCACTGATGAATATCCGCTGGTCGTTGCGTTTTTCACAGTAACATTGAGAACGTCCGATATCCCCCTGGTTTTATTAAGTTGATTATATATCTCACTTATAATTAAACTTTCTCCCACTTCCATTTTGGTGACGAAATAAGATGATAGGCGCTTGTGGGCGTTATTTAATGCCTGCTCTTTGTTGGTGTCTAAATTGGCACTTATTTCGAAATCTATTTGTAAATTTATTATTTTAGCATCCAAAATATCAATCGTATCGCTTATCATTCTGTTCTTGTTGAGCCATATCTTTAGGTTCTGTTTTAATGTATCTGATGCTGCTGTCAAATATCCATTAGGCAGATTCGCTATAACATAGAGGTTTAAATTCCTTTTAAAAGAGTTTTTATCTTGCACTATGTTGCAGCGCTTTATCGCACCATATTTTCCAGGCATCGAATATACCATGGCTTTATAATCCTGCCTAGTAACTGCTCTGTTTTGAGTTGCGAAATTATCAAACATTCTAATTTTCAGTTCTTCTGCCGATGGTATGGAAACATCCCCATTAATCGGGGCCTCGTTTTCTACCTCCAAAGATCCTCGCACGTCATTAACTTTAGAATTTGTCAAAGAAGATCTATTTTTGAACCTGAACAAAGAACTGGCAACGCTTTTAACTGAGCCGGCTGCTGCATTTGCATTTCTATTGTTGTTTTTTCTATAAACAATCCTTAGTGTCGTGTTCGCCGGCACAATACCAAACTTTTCTGTCTCCATAAGCTTCGAAGGATCGAAAGAAGTATCAGAAGAGTAGCTTCGGCCATGGCGATCCAAGATTACATCACTAGGATCAGCCACAATGTTTTCAGTTGCAGAAGAGTCACTACCATATCCAAATTGTAGAAAAGTTTCATTGCGTTCCTGAAGTGTGATAAACCTCCTAGGAACAACAACAGGCTTTAAAACATTGGGCACTAGTGTTGCATCAGAATTATTATTTACAACTTCCCTATATATAACATTCTGCGATAAATAATCTACTTGGAAATATTCATGACCCTTCGAATCATGAACAGAAACAATCTCAGTGATATGGTTATCTGGTATTTTGACTTTCTTAAATTTTTCATACGCAGAAACAGACAGTGTTTTCTGCACTGCCTCCCCAGACTGAGCAATGCCATAAGCCTTTATTGCATAGTGTGTCGGGATACCGGTAACGTCATTGACTTTAGCCACGACGACTTCGTTTCCTGGCCGGGAGAAGTTAACATCTTCCACCAATGTATAGACACTTCCCCCTCTTGAGGCAAAAACACTACCCCTCTTTAAAGTTGGAATATATGTAGTGTCGGGACCCAACCCCTCACCAATAGATGGAACAACAACATAAAGAGATAGCGTCCCGAAAGCAGAATGCGCTCTGGTAAACTTATATCCCAACTGGCGGCCGTGCCTAATTACATTGTTATATTCAACCGCAGTATCTAAAAAGGATTCATTAACCTGATAATCCAGATAAAAAGAAAGTATATCCCCGACATAAGCAACAGTGTCCATCATCAAAGAGCCAAAAGAGGCCTCGCTGAAATCGCGATACGTCTCGGGATAATACCTCTTTGCATGCTCCATTAAGTCTCTCTTTATAGAAACAAAATCTCGGCTGGTGTATTTTATTAATGGCCTTGTTTTCGACATCTCATCTTCTCCCCTATAGTGGAATCATACTTAAATCTGTTTCGACGTTAACTTCTAGTTGCCCACGAACCTGCAGTGGAGCGATAAGGAAAACAATATTTACATGTAAGGTGTTTCTTTCCTCTATCACGCCTGGCGCGCGAGTATTCCTCCGAAACTCAACAGCCAAAATATTCAGATAAGGAAGATATTTCATGGTTTGAGAACGTATCTTGCTTTCTATCACGCTGCGGAGGCCTGGCTTGTCTGACTCAAAAAGATATCTCTTTAGGCCCACGCCGAAGTTGGGATCCATCATTCTCTCACCAGGGTTAGTCAATACCAGCATTTTCAAATTCTGTGTAACCATCACACGATAATCTTTGATCAACTCATAGCCGTCAAATTCATCCTTCCTTAAAGGAAGTTTTGGTGCTAATCCTGCCATACTCTATTCTCCTTACCACTCAAATTCCACACTGGAATTTATAGAAACACGAGAGAGGTAGACGCTGGACGTCATTCCATTCGGGGCATCGCTCTCTACTTCGCACTGGTCTAGACCAGTAACCCTAGTTATTGTAAACTCTTCTCCTCCGGAATCTGTGCGCCCTGTGTACCCTTCGCGAACGCCGGAATTCGTGCCGGCTCCTCGCAATACCATTCTTACGGCATTGCCCCTGATCATGACTGAAACTATCCTGCCGGTTGCACTGCCAGAATCAGTACCTGCAGGTTCTGGTTCTGGCGCCTCTTCTGGCCCTTCGGAATATGCCGGCTCTTCTGGCCCTTCGGAATATGCCGCCGCTAGAGATATCTCATAAGCAATCATCTCCCAAACATCTGAATCCGATATAAGATCATCCCAAGAGGACGCGGAGAACTCCTCTGGGCCTCGGCCCTGGTCTTGCATCCACAGAATCAACTGATCAATAGTCCAACCATCATAGGTCTCTTCCGAGGGATCATGGGGTTCTGCGAATTCAAACGTGAAATCAACCTCATCCATCAAAATACACCAAACGTCACGATTGCCCAAAGCCTCCTGCCAAGTCGAAAAACCGACATCCCGAAACCAGGGACCACCATAATAATCCCAAAGGAACTCGTTCATTTCTGCCAGATCTGTGAATCCCAAGAAGTGCGGGTCCAGTTCCATATCTTCCGGACAATCATCGACTGCTTCAGCTTCGGGCGCACCGGGCGAGGTTTCTTCAGCTTCGGGCGCACCGGGCGAGGCTTCTTCAGCTTCGGCCGCATCGGATGAAGAAGATGACCTCTCTCGCGGGGGTGCCGGGTCCTCGTCGACAATCGGCGGGCGCGAGGGTGTGTCGCCGGGAAGTTCACCCTCATAATCGTGATGATCTTCGCGGGTGTCCTCATCTGGACAAAGTTGAACTTCATGTGTAAAAAGACCTTCCGTTGTGTCGGCGCCAGTGCTGTATCTCTGTTTCTGCTCCATGGGGGATGACACTTCGCCACCAGCAAGAAGCCGAGCAATCTCGGCAGGATCTGTAATCGTCTCAAGGGGCGGGACCATATCCCCTTCCACTGGTGGGGGGCTTTTGTAGCCTACGCGGGCTCGGCCTTCTGGAAATGTCTTCTTGGGTCTAATAAATACAGCCGGTGCTTCTGGGGCCAATTGGACATAACCGGAGTGCAGGCCAGAGTTCCCACCAACAGATTCAGCACCCCTGTCCCGATAAGTGTAGTCATTCATATTTATGACGCTATCAAATATCGACTTAATCGTGCTCTTTGTTTGATCAAATGTAGTAATCAACCTATGGCCCCCAGCTACCGTAGAAAACAATACTTCAGTATAAATAGTCATCACAGACAATATTTTTTGAAGAGGGAAACATTGCTCAAACAATAAATTAAAACGAGAGTTGCGGGCCATCTTGTTGATAAGCCTTCTCTTAGGATAAGCCGGCATTTCTTGCGGCCAATTATCGCCAATATCGTTCACTACACTAGCTAATGGAAGAGGGTAGGTAACACGATCTATAAAAACAGTCTTTAGGGTATCGTCGAGATTCGAGGGCTGGGGGCCCTCGTCGAGAATCTTGCTAGCAAACCTTTCCTTGATGCGATAAGCTCTAGCTTGTTCGGTTGCAGTTCCCCAGTCATCCTCGGAATCAATAAAAGATTCTTCTATATCATCAAATAAAATCATTTTGAATGGAGGATCATCTGGTTCCAGGTTAGATACATCTCTCCTCATCTCTCCAAGATCTGGAATAAATACCAGCCTCAAACCATGCTTGATTTCTGTTGCATTGCTCTTTTCTTCTTCTGAAAGGGTCTCCACTTCGTCTAATGATATAATTTTTGTTATTTCGGAACCTTCTATATAGCCGAAGTCACTGCGTTCGCGGCTGACGTACTGTATATACCTCTCTAGCAGTAACCCGCCATCTGCAAATGTCTGTAAAGCTTTTATATTTTTGCTAGGTGTTCCGCTCCTATCTTCCTCTCTAAGTTCTCTTTTTACCTTCCACTCCTCTTCAATAAGTTCCTCAAATCGCTCCACATAAACACCATCTTCGTCTAAACGGGGGTGCGGGGCGTCGAACAACCCGCCCTGTTTGTGAGAAGCTTTCAGCCAATTTTCTAAAAGCATCTTTTTAAGACTTTTCGGTTGAGCACTAGAAATCATTTCCAAATTTCGAAACTGATCCGACATACCCAGCATTGTCTTCTTAACCAGAAAACCCAAACACTGTTCTGGCTTTGCAACACTAGGCACAGGTAGTTCTAAATTTGTAAAAGGATCAATTAAAACTTTGTTGTTAGAGAGCCAATCTTCTTCATATAGAATCCTGGATTCTTGTAATATATTCTCATAATAGCCTGGATAATAAGGATCTTGTCTAATGCAGGTTTCTTTAATTTTTAATTTTATATACTTAATATAATCATCGCCTAGAAAATCTGATTTTCGAAACTTATCAAAAACAGGGAGAGTCCTAAGCATAATTTCAACAATATGGACTCTAACAATCAATGTCACAACACTAGCGACCATGGCTTTTTGCATGCCATCCGATATCATTTCGCCCTCTTTCGTGGCTGACTCGGTGTATCTTTTCTTAGCCTCAACTCTTAAATCTTCAAGGCCCAACAATGTCGTTTGAGTCTGTCCTAAAATATCACTAGGGGGTTCAAGCCGCCAATTGGGAATAGCAGTACGGACCCTCGTGTTGCTTGACAAACTAGTATATGGCGTCATGGTGGCAGTAAAAACGTCAGATTTCAATATCTCATTGGCAAACATTTGAATTATATCTTTCATTACCCTATGATATGCAACGTTGTTGAGATATTCCTCAAAAGCATCAGTTTCGAGATTCGGAATGTCCCTCTTGAGATCATATAGTGCTAAATTGGCAAACACATCCTGAATGCTGTCATCGGCCTCGATGTCGTCTAATATCTCTGGAACTATTCCACGATATTTAGATGCATCAATTGTTTGATCAGAAACAATATTAA
>Ga0098033_1000876_pt1 | contig 13075 bp, 19 predicted proteins | sample 1_EtaG_FD_75049 | JGI IMG/M metagenome (GOLD analysis project Ga0098033, IMG submission 75049) | Marine viral communities from the Subarctic Pacific Ocean - 1_ETSP_OMZ_AT15124 metaG | ecosystem: Environmental > Aquatic > Marine > Oceanic | place: Pacific Ocean | collected 2015-01-07
ACCGAAGCTGATGCTTGAATGCGTAGTTATACATGGCACACTCCAACAGGAGGGATTAGTCACCGACAACGACAAGGTGATCGAGTTTCTTCCAGAGGTTGTGTGGTATGATGCTTGGCACCGAGAATGGGGCAGCGGCTATGCAGTCGAAGTCACTGATGTAGCAACGGACAAGAAGTATCGATGCTGGCATGCCACGATCCGTGAGAGAAATGAACTCATCGAGTTCCTGGCAGACAGAGCAGACTTCCCGTTCTACGTCTTGAGCGAGAACAACGACATCTACGCAGTGCGTTCTGGTCATGGAATGTACGAACACCCTCTCTTCGAGCCTGATCCTGATGAAGTGTTCATCAGAATGACGGAGATAGGTCGCTTCCCAGAGGAGTAGTGGCTTACTGCTATCTCAAGCGTTGTTACGTGTGCGTATGTGGAAATGACTTCCATCATAACAACGTGGAATGGTTGTTGAAAGTTGAAGTTGTCCATTGCACCAAGTGCGGCCGACCACACAAAGCAGAATACAACCCAGAGCGTGAATACTACTTGCTATGAGACACATTTGGAAATTCAGATGCACCAAGACCTGTATCACGATCATTGGGAGACATTCACTGGCGGACGCTATCGTGACCCGATACGGACTATGAATGTTTGCGAACTACTTGTGGCTGTTGATAGCTGGAACATCGTGGAAGCACATGCTTCTGATCAAACTGTTCACATCACATGCCTGGACGGGCATGGTGAGTATTCATGCTGGGAATATAGACAACAAACAGAGGAACCGTGAAGCAATACATTGATCTGATGAACCAGATCCTCGAAGAGGGTCGGCGGAAGGATGACAGGACAGGGACTGGTACGACCAGCATGTTTGGTGGTCAGATGAGGTTCAACCTGAAGGACGGCTTTCCGTTGGTCACAACGAAGAAGGTCTACACACGTGCCATCATCCATGAACTCCTGTGGTTCCTTGCTGGCGACACAAACATCAAATACCTTCAGGACAACAACGTCCATATCTGGAACGAGTGGGCTGAGGCAGACGGAAGTCTTGGGCCGGTCTACGGCCATCAGTGGAGAAGCTGGGAAACCCGTGATGGGAACGAGATGGACCAGATCGCACAGGTTCAGAGGCAGCTTCGAAACAGCCCAGACAGCAGGCGCATCATCGTATCAGCGTGGAACGTTGCAGAGATTGATGAGATGGCGCTTCCGCCATGCCACTGTCTCTTCCAGTTCTACAGCGTAGAGAAGCAGAAGAAGGAGCTTGCACGAAGTCTGAGGCTTCTCGAAGAGAGAAAGGGCGGCGCACTAGGTGCTGATGATCGGCTCGCTTTCGCACGAAAGACCATGGCCATGAGCGAAGTCGAGCTTCAGAGGATCTGCGAGTACAACGGCATCCCAACACGAGACTTGTCGTGCCAACTGTACATTCGTAGCCAAGATGTGTTTCTTGGATGCCCATTCAACATTGCAGAATATGCCCTCCTGACGCATATGCTTGCTCAGACCACAGGACATGATGTGGGTGAGTATGTGCATACAATAGGAGATGCACATCTGTATTCAAACCACATTGAACAAGCAAAACTCCAACTAAGCAGAGAGCCACGGTCTCTGCCACAAATCGTATTGAACCCAGAAATCAAGGATATTTTTGACTTCAGATATGAAGATGTGAAGATTGTTGGTTATGACCCACACCCAACAATTAAGGCAAAAGTGGCCGTATGACTAGTTAAATGGTAGACCAATACTCTTTGGGGTTGCATTTAACATGGCATGCGGGATTTACTCAATCACAAACACGACAACAAACAAGAGGTACATCGGGTCTTCAAAGAAGATCCATATCCGCTGGAGTCGGCACAGATACGACTTGGGAAGAGGCAAGCACCACTGCATTCATCTTCAAAGATCCTGGGACAAGCATGGAGAGGATGCGTTTGAGTTTGAGATCTTGCTGATTTGTGATGAGGACGAATTGCTTGATCAAGAACAAGTAATCTTGGACGAAGTTAGTTCCAAGACACATTACAATGTTTCGAATACTGCATCTGGCGGAGATTTGATCTCTAATCATCCAAACCGTGATGAAATCAGAAAACGCCAAAGCGACTCCGGTAGGCTAAGATATGCCGGGATGACAGATGCACAGAAGAAAGAGATGTATGGATTGCTTGGAGAGCTAAATCACAACTGGAAAGGCGGCGTCTCTTCGCCTAAATGCCCACATTGTAACCGCAGCATGTCATTCAGGGCAATCACATGTGCTCAATGCAGAGATCGATCAGAAGACAAAAATCCATTCTACGGGAAACGTCATTCTGATGAGACAATCGCCAAAATTAGGTCAAGCAAACTAGGCAAGAAGCCATCAAATGAAAGACCTGTGTTGATTGAGAGTGTGAGATACCGTTCTGTAACTGATGCAGCACGACAGTTGAGCGTAAGTCCTGCAACGATATGCTACCGCATCAAAAGCAAGAACTTTGACTATGCATATGCTGATGCAGCGCCGGTTGCGGTGTGAGCACTGACTACAGCGACAAGAAGATTCGCTGGAATGTTCGGCTATGGGATGGTGGTTTTGATCTTGGATGGCATGAGAATGCAGAGCCAAGTTCGATGAAGGAGTTGGTTCACCAGTTCAAGACTGGTACATGGAGAGGTAACTACGCAGGTCGCACAGCCGTCGCCGGGCACGTCGTTGTGTTATGTCTTGGAGACACTCTGTTTGCTGCAACGGCTGACCAAACAAAGAGATACCGATTCACGGCAATCTACAAGCCAGCTAAGGAGACTACGTAAAGTGGCACACCAACACACTTCAAACAAACATGGGCTTTGAGCTAATCGCAGCAGTATCACGCAATGGAATCATCGGTGACTCCAATACCAACGACCTTCTCTGGCATTTGCCATCAGATCTGAGCCGTTTCAAGGAAACGACGATGGGGCATACTGTCATCATGGGCAGAAAGACATGGGAATCCATTCCTCTGAAGTTCAGGCCTCTTCCAGGTCGAGACAACATCGTGCTTACGTCTAACATGGCCTATAAGGCTCCAGGTGCGACCGTTTGCTTTGGTCTGAATGGTGTTGCCGCAGCGATTGCCAATGACACGAAGGCATTCGTCATCGGCGGCCAGTCGATCTACGAGTTGTTCATGCCTGTAGCCACGAAGCTACACATCACCCGAGTCGAAAATGAGTTCGAAGGCGATGTGATGTTCCCAGACAAAGACAAGTTCGGGCACTGGGAGCTTACGGAAGCCCAGTGGTTCAAGAAGGACAGGGACAACGCATGGCATCAGACGCTCCTTGTGTACGAGAGGATTAGGAATGGCTCGCATTCAAGGCGTAGAAGTCCATCTAGGTGAAATCACCATCAGATGGAAGCGTGACGGGCAGATTGATCAACGAGGATCAGTCTCTGTCACGACATACACAGGAACCTGTCCGGAGTTCCCAGGTGTGTATGTTGAGATCGATGCCCTGATCGAAGACGAGTGGGATCCTGGTGACCAAGAGTGGTTCATTTTCGGCCGAATCTCACAAGTGTTCTACCTTCCGAACGCAATCATCGTTCACTTCGAGCATCCATATGGACGAGGTCAAGTGAGCGTAGATGACATTGAATTGGTGCAATAGCCAGCCCCTGCGGACACATTACTTCGACAACCTGTCAGCTGCGTACGTGACCAGAGAGTCCGGCTTCCACTGGTAGTTCGGGTAGCCGTATCCTTGACACATGCCAACGATGGTCTTGAGAGCCAAGTTGGACTCGTGGTCTGGGCTGTCGTTGACGTCGATCCCGATCATGACACAGTCCTTGTCGATGATTCCCTGGTCGCAAAGCTCTTCAGCCACGGCCAAGGTCAATGACGCTTCGTGGATCATGCGGTACTTGATGTTCATCTTGCCGTTGTCGCCGATGAACATGCTTGCACGCTCGAAGTCCTTCTTTCCCCATGCCTTTGCAATGCGGAATTCTGGATCGACTGTGTTGTAGTGCATCAGCACAACCGTTACAAACCTGAAGACTCTCGTCCTTCGGAATGTGTGGATCTGGCTGTCAGTACCGATGTGGATCGTAGGAATGCATCCCGTCCTCTCGTAGAAGTCGAGGAAGTCCTGCGTCACTTCGATTGCATCGAAAGCTCTCTTGATCCTGTCCATTTTGGGTCTCCGGTGCGGTTGCGATGGTCGCACGATGTAGGCTACTACACCAAGTAGATAGCAAAAGTCAAGTTAAAACTCGACGCCAAAGACCTTCAGAATGACTCTTGCCACCATCTCGATACCGAAAACACCAAGACCAATGACAGATCCCCACAGCAGCCACTTCCACTTTCCGGAACTCTCAAGATGTGACTCGATTTTCTGTTCTTCCTTGGCTCGCTCGATACCTTTCTTCGCATCTTCAAGGCGCTTTTCGAGATCTGAGACGTGGGTCTGGATGTTCATCTTGCTGACTTCTTCGTTCAGAGAACTACGAAGGTTGTTGATGTCCTCTCTGATGCTGGTGAGATCGTTGTGAAACTTCTCTCGCATCTCGGAAAGCTCATCCTGAAACTTCGCATGCATGTCCTGCAAATCGTCGATGTTCTTCTCGAACCGATTCAACGTGGACAAGACGTGCATCTGATACGTTGCCCAATCACTCGTGTCAGTGGAGAACACTCTCTCGTCTCTCTCGTTTCTCTTGCTCATTGGCCACTCCCCCCAGTGTCCTCAAGAAACCTTTGTGCCCTCTCATCAGCAATAAGCGCAAGAGAGCCCAGAATTGGGTTATCGTCCCTGATAACTCTGGCCGATGAGTATAGAAGCCCATCGGTCGGAGGCGCTGTAATCCAATCAAGCCACATGTACGTGCCATCCTTTCTTCGATATCGGTTGTAAATCTGTCCGCACTTCAGGGTTTCGCCGACATCTTTGGTGAAGTCGATGGTTGGCGCCACGTCATGAGGATGGATGAGGGTGACCCATTGCATCTCCAACACTTCACCCGTAGACCAGCCCGTTTCTACCACCCATCGTTCATTGATTCGAAGGAGCTTGTGGCCATTCCCAATGGCAATCATCTCCGGAATCAGATCGAACCACTTTGCCATATTGTCATATCTATCCCGTATCCTGGATGACATGCGCATCAGGTCTTCTAGTGATGTTGACATTGGTGAGGAGTTGTGGTCCGACATTTCTCTTGACCTTTGGGATTTTAGAGTGCAGTATCTGAAGCTGAAGACAGAAGTCTTATTAAGTATCAACCCACCGCAGCCAGCAGGCCCCACAGGATCCATGACAATCACCCTCTACATTGGAGATGTGCACGGAGAGTTTGCGAACTTCGAAGAGATAGCAAAGTGTGCCATCAGGCTATCTCCTGTGCAGATCGACCAAATCGTCCAAGTGGGGGACTTCGGATTCTGGCCGAGACAGGGTGTTTGGTATCGTAAATCAACTCTTCCTGTGCCGGTTCGCTGGATCGATGGAAACCATGAAGACTTTGATGCATTGGAGTCTGGCAGCGGCTTCCATGAAGACTTTGATGCCGAGCACATCCCTCGTGGCACAGTGGAAGGCCACGTGCTCTACTGTGGCGGCGCTGCATCTATCGATAAAGCGTGGAGAACACCTGGATTTGACTGGTTCTACCAAGAGAGGATTAACCAGCGTCAGGTAGAAGCTGCCATTGAGGCATTGTCTGAAGTGGACATTCGTGTTATGGTGGCACACGACACCACTGACAAAGGATATCCCCATGTTCTGTCTCCCGGAAAGCTAAGAACCGCCGACCGCTCAAGCGAATACGCCCTTCAAGTCCTGATCGAGGCCGCAAGGCCAAATCTCTATATCCATGGGCACCATCACTTGAGTCGAGAGTACGAAGTCGAAAGATGTAGATTCAGATCGTTGGACATGATTCCAATGGGAGAAATGTCGCTGACGTCTGAAATGTTGGAACTCGTAACCCGTGACTGCTGTATCGTCGCAGACGATAACGGAGCCACATATCCCCTAAGGAACTGATATGCCGAAGAAGCCTGAAATGACCGAAGAAGAAGCCAACAAGATCCTTTTCCAGAGTCTTGTTGAAACTGCCGCAGCCCTCGGTTTTCCAGAGACGATCTGGACAGTGAAGGATGGTCAGCCTCTATCCTTCACATTCGCCAGAGAAGGTCAACATTCGGCCTTTCTTGAGACTGCGCTGGGCCACATGCAAGAAGGCGGAATGATAGACGATGTCTACGTTACGGCAAAAGAAGAGTCAAGAAACTGATTGCATGATCCTTAACGGTGTCTATCTATAAGAGGCACCAGGAGGAACCATGAGCATCCACGACAACGACCAGCGACCGGCTCTTCGCATCCCTGAGCCCCCTGTTTGGTGGATCGAGAAGTGGCGCCGTGAGCACGAGGAAGAAGAGGAGCATCACGGTCCCGTGATCATCGACATCGGTGGCGGCACCGAGCGTGATGACGATCGTGACGAGAACGGGATCATCACCATCAAGATGTAGTTCGATTTCTCATTGTAAGCACGTGTGTTTGATGGTAGGCTAGCGTCTGCACTTAAACACACAGGGACGAATGAGCAAATCAGAGCAGAAACGTCAGAAGAAGATCCGGCGCAAGCGTGCCAAGAGAGCGGCAGCGAAGAAGCAACGCAAGGCTGAACAGCTTGATGCGTACCGTGAGTACAAGGATGTAGTCTTGGGGCAGTTCGAGGAGATCCTCGACACCATGGAAACCGAAGATAACACTTATACTCCAGCCGAGCGCAAGAGAATGTTGCGTCGAGCCTGGGCTGCAACGAGGAGACAAGAGGGCCTCAACGAGGTGGGGACGAAGGCGTGAGTTCTACCAATCGTTCAGACGCAAGGAAAGGCCACCAGTTCGATCACTACATCACGCCAGATTGGATCGTTGAAGACTACTTCAGGTTCGTTCTGACGCATGACGCCATTGCTCCACAGCGTGAGCACCACATCAAGATGGCGCAGATCGGAATCATCGATCCGTGTGCTGGCGGAACGGCTGAGATCGAAATGCCTTACCCGAAGATCATCGGTGAGACTGAGTGGTTCAAAGAGTCACCGCTCGAAACGATCGACATCAGGTTTGATAGCAGAGCCTCGATTGTTGGTGACTTCCTCAAGATCAACAGAGGTTGCCTTCCGGATAGAGTCGGCTACATCATCTCAAACCCGCCATACACGATCGGCCAAGAATTCGTTGATAAATCCCTTGACCTTGTCGAAAACGGTGGTATCGTAGCCATGCTTCTGAGGGTGGGTTTCCTGGGAAGCGCAAAACGATACGAATGGTTCAAACGTCATATGCCAGAGTTCATCGTTGTTCACCACAAGAGACCGTCTTTCACATCTGATGGAAAGACCGACAGCGACTACTATGCTCACTTTGTATGGCGCAAGGGCTACAATCCACTCGAAGCCAAGATGATTCTCGTCTGATGCATCCAAAAGCGCAGAAAACCATCGACCAAGTTACGAGAGGTCCGTCAGCATATCCGCAGGATCTTCCACACTTCAACCAGAATATGCTTGTTGACTACTATGTCAACGGGACGCCTCTCCCAATCGTTGAAGAGAAAGCGCTGGAAGATGATTCGTGGACGCCACACAGGCGTGAATTGATGCTGCGAGAGATCACTCGTGAGATCCTGGAAATGGCCGATGGCCAAATCTACGGATACATCTTCTTCCTGATGAACAAGCGCTTCGTCCGTGGAGACGGAGAAGTCCCAACTGCTGGCGTTCGGATGCGAAAGATGCCGAATGGAGTGTATCAACTCTGCTTGGATATCAACGTCGACTTCTTCTTCGGAGAATGTACGACAAAGAAGGTCAGGCGAGGCATTATCCTTCATGAAGTCTTGCATGTGTTGTTCAAGCACCTGGATCACAGACAGCTTGGAGACACACGCCACACGCCACTGAAGAACGTTGCATACGATCTCGCCAACAACAGCGTCATCGGTAACTACAACGAGGTCGATAAAGGCAAGTACACAATTGACCTTACGGATTTCCCAGGCGCTTTTGCTACGAAGCAAAAGGTCGCCAAAGAGTGGACAGTGAAAGAGCCCGAGATCATTGCCATAACGGTTGATGAAGACGGTAAACCTCACGAGACCATGTCACCACAGCGTGTCGTGATTCCGAAGGACACAGAGTTCGATGAAGTTCTTGTTACTACTGGCGCATGCTTTCCTCTCCTTGGGGAAATGGCAGCACTGCCACCGAAGCTTTCGTCCGAAGTCTACTACAGGCTTCTGATAAAAGAAGGATTCGATAACCAGAGCCTTCTGAATATGCTCGCCGAGCAGCATGATTGGTTCAAGGACGTCGAAGAAGGAGAGATGTCAGAGTGCGAGGGTGCGTGGGGTGGAATCTGCCGTGGCATCAAGAACGCCATCAACGACTACATCTCACAGGGCAAGGGCACGTCGTACCTTCGGCGTATGCTTGAAACGATGTGGCTTGCTCAGCCGGACTACGACTCGATCCTTTCGCACTTCTACGCATCGAATCAGCGAGAAAGAGAGCCGTCATGGGTGCGAGAGAACCGCCGTGGCATCAAAGGCTACTGCGGCCACCAGTACGAAAACCTCTTCAATATCGCAGTGTTCGTGGACCAGAGCGGTTCAATGGACGACGATGAAGTAGCAAGATGTTTCGGTCGTATGTTTTCTCTCTTGCATCATGCGGTTGTTACGGTGTATCATTTCGCAGATGAGATCGACTTCAAGACAAAGCATGAGATTGCCTCTGTGGCAGAACTGGTCCCTCGAAGGACTGTCACCGGAGGAACAAGCTTCATGCCCATCTTCAAATACATGTCTGAGCAAGGGCATGACTACGATGCGGCAATCATCATGACAGATATGGGAGCAGCAGTTCCGCCAGTTCCGGTACACAACATCTGCTTCATGTATGAAATGACCAACCATTGGGGCACCAGAGAAGCCGCATCATTCCGCAGCAAAGGCCACACGGTCATCGAAGTTCAGTAGCAACCACCAACCGCATTCCAACAGAATAAGCAACATGTCAGACGAAACTGTAAGCCAGCAAGTTACCTCCACGATCCCGAGAATGAGCATTGCTCGCTTCCTGGCGGCATCACGTGCAATCTTGGCGTCGAAGAACCCAAAGAAGAAGTCCATCTTCGTCAAGGGTGTCCACGGCATCGGCAAGTCTTCCGTGATTCGACAGCTGGCTGAAGAGCAAGCTGCCGAGCGAGGCCTGGAATTCATCTGCTTCGATGAGATCGATCCAGCCTCGATCGTGGCACTTGCTGAAGAATCGGATGCAGAAGAGGCCGTCGAGCCAACTGTCGCACCAGGGAAGGTGTGGTTGGATCCGCAGAAGCACTACGTCTTCTACGACATCCGCCTCTCCCAGCGTGACTACGTCGACTTCATCGGTTCGATCACGAAGGTCGGCAACGATGCGATCACCCGCTTCGTTCCAGTCGACTGGGTTGTGGCATTCTCGCACCCAGATATGAGCGGAATGCTCTTCTTCGACGAATGCGATCAGGCACCTCAGATGGTGCGTAACGCCGCATTCGAGATCGTTCACGACCGTCGTATCAACTTGAGCCGACTGTCGCAGGGCGTTTCCATCTTCGGTGCTGGCAACAGCGGCATCGGTCTGAGCATCTATCAGGCGAAGCCTCTCGGCGCCGCACTCAATGACCGCTTCTGGATCTGCCAGCTGGTTCCAACGGTCGAAGAGTGGTGCGAATGGGCGGAGAGCATGAAAACATCAGGACACAGGATTCTGGCAACCTATCACCGCACGACTTCGAGCCAGGGCACTCTGGATTACCCGGAAGGTCGTGGTATGCAGCAAGACTCGGTTCAGCCGAGCCGTCGAAGCTGGGGTGACTTCGGCTGGGATCTGACCACGGCTATCGAGAATGCCGGTGGCGCAGCTGATGCAGAAGAGATCAACAACGCAATCCTGGCATCACTCGACAATGCGGATCTTCAGGAGAAGTTCGGTGGCGGGTGTGCTCTTCCGAAGGGTGTCAACCGAGAAGGCATCAAGGACATCCTCTACGGATATGTCGGTGTCGAGACCGGAGACTTGTTCGAGCAATGGATCGGAGCCCAGGTCACCATGACCATGGACGACGTTCTGGGCGGCAAGTACGACCCGTTCAACCTTCCAGAGCCAACGGTACTCTTCCAGGTCTTCCAGGAGGCTCTCAGGCGCTGTCACGAGCTTGTAGAGGGTCCGTTCCAGACAGACGACGGCAAGTCATACTACAAGCCGAACGAAAAGGCTGAGCGTGTATCTGCGTTCCTGGAAGAAGTCTTCGAGACGCACCAGGAAATCGGCTCTGTCATCACGCACTCTGTCATGACGCATTGCATGCGCAACATCGACAACGGCGACATCATCAAGGCCATTGCGTCTCGTGGTGGAGCGGCATTCGGAAACCCGCATAACGAAGACGGACCGTTCCAGCACCTTGTGTTGGCCGGACAATCGACCCTCAAGGAAGATGGCGACGAAGACTTCGACAACAGCTACGAGCCGAGATACAGCGACGCCGCACGCCAGATGCGTGCGGACAAGCGAGAACACTATGTAATGCGTGCAGAGTCGCTTGAGGAAGCTGGCCTCGGTGATTCCGAAGAAAACAGCACAGTGATCGAGCAAGAGAGTGAACAAGCGAGTGAACAAGCGAGTGAGCAGCCGACAAGCTGAACAGAGCCTTTTCAAGGCAACACTTCACCGGTTCATGCATGAACTCGAAGAAGCAAACTCCAGGGCTCTCGCTGCCCTGGGGTCGCTTCATGACGCAAATCCAGATGCTCAGGTACGATTCGAACAAGCCGTTCGAGATGGTGCCATTGCGCAGATGTCGATTGACATGCTAACCTCATATTGGGGTCCGTATGTTTCGGCGCCGAGACAACCCGACAACGAGTCGGAAGTTACTGGGCAGACAGATGCGCGATCAGCTTCTGAAGATCCCTCTACAGAACGTTCCGGAACTGAACCGTGATGAACTGCAAATGTCGTATGAGATCTATGCATATGTACGACACTCCATTGCAGAATCAAATGACTCAGAACCGTTGACAGACGAATGGCTCCAAGCCATAATCACACAGTGGACCGTGATCAACAGAAAGAGGTTGAACACACTGGATGATGACACATTCTACACTATCTACACACTGGGTCTTGAATTGGTCCTCCTGCATGAGAGGCCACAACCAATGAGCATCAACTGATGAAGAAAGCACAAGGACTACGAATTCTAGTACGTGTCGTACCGAAGAAGACAACGACAGCAGGCGGCCTGCACATCCCAGACGGCATCGAGACGAAGAAGCTCACATATGGAGAAGTCATCTCTGTTGGGCCACTCGTCAATGAAGATGGATGTCCAGACGTAGTCAAAGGCACCTTCGTTGGCTTCGATCGCTATTCTCTTGCAGAGCTTGGCAAGAACAAGGACGGAGTCATGTACGGCATGATCAGATCCACCGATGTCTTCTTTGTAGATCCAGACTTCGAAGAGGGAGAAGTGACAGAGACTGCGGATCCTGTTACAGTGACTGGACCATCGCTTCTCACAGATGCGAAACGACCAGCCAAGTCTGGTAAGCAGTGGACAGACCGCAATCGTGGCTGAAGAAAGTTCTTGACTTGACTTGCATGGCCGAATAGAAAGCTTGACTTCCATTGGCCAATGTTCGGCCGCACCCACAGGATACACTATGCGTAGTTCTCTCTCCATTCTCTTCGCCACGGTTCTCGCCCTGGCAATCGTTTTCATCGCATGCGAAACCGATGAGGCAGAAGTCGTCCAGGCAGATGCCGATGTCGATGCCGCAGCAGACACCACAGCAGACACCACAGAAGACGCTGCCGATGGCTCTGGCGCTACAGACACCACAGAAGACACCACAGAAGACGCTGTGGATGTCGATGCCGCAGCAGACACCACAGAAGACGCTGCCGATGTCGATGCCGCAGCAGACACCACAGAAGACGCCACAGAAGACGCTGTGGATGGCTCTGGCGCAGCAGACACCGCAGCAGACACCGTCGAAGACGCTGTGGATGTCGATGCCGCAGCAGACACCACAGAAGACGCTGTGGATGGCTCTGGCGACGACTCCGACGTTTCTGACGAGACTGATGTTCCTCAGGACGGCTCCGAAGACGAAGCTATCGACTGAACAGCGGTTCGCCGTTGCGGGACAGGGCCAGCTTCGGCTGGCCTTGTTTCGTTTTGCCATACTTAGGGCATGGACATCAGCAACCCAATCATCCGCCTTATTCTAGAGCTTGCAGACGAGCCGTCTGCTGAAGAAAGTGCGGCACTTTCTTCCTACTCTGCGACCAAGAATCAAATCGATTGGCAAAAGCTGTATGACGATGCTCTTCCGCAGATGGAAGAACTATACGGCAGTATGTCAGAAGACGAACAGACAGCATTAGAAACGCTAGATCAACAGTTCTTTGATGGAAACAGAGAGCCGCTGATTCGGTGGGCACAACGAATGATTCCCGGCTCGTTCGAGGTGAAGAGTCAGGAACAGCCACAACCGCAGGCGACAAAGAAAGTTCAGCCATTCTACAAACCAGACTACCGCTATGTGTGGCACGGTACAAATGCGCTTAACTTGATACTTCGCAACGGCATTTGCACTCAGCCAGCAAACACGGTCTACGACGACATGTTCGCATGGGATTCCGAAGAGTACATGTCCAATGCAGGCATGATGAACTATGACGAAGATAGTGACGAGTTCACTTTCTCAGACGAAGCACCATATGACTGGGGATTCGAAGTGTTCGCATGGTATAAGGAACTGTCTGATTCAGAGAAGAGCCAGATCGAAAGCAATGCTGGTATGAAGATCAGGAGCCAAGAAAACCTTGGTGCCGCAATAAGCCTACTCTGGGTATATCCGCATAGGCCTGAGCACAAAGACTTTGCCGGACACGGAGGGAAACGTGTGGTCATCGATCTTGAGCAGCTATCGTACTACGACATTCTTGAAGAT
>Ga0098033_1000877_pt1 | contig 13045 bp, 16 predicted proteins | sample 1_EtaG_FD_75049 | JGI IMG/M metagenome (GOLD analysis project Ga0098033, IMG submission 75049) | Marine viral communities from the Subarctic Pacific Ocean - 1_ETSP_OMZ_AT15124 metaG | ecosystem: Environmental > Aquatic > Marine > Oceanic | place: Pacific Ocean | collected 2015-01-07
AGTTAAACGCCGTCGCTGGCGCTGTAGAAGCCGATACTGGAGCAAGTCCAGCCCTGCAAGCGATGGGGGCTCCGCTTCAACAGCTCCAACAGACTGGCGAAGATAACCAAGCGCAGATTGCGCAGCTCGGCCAAGGTGCCGGCGGAGCCGGCGGCGCTGGAGGCTCTTCCGGAGGAGCTGGAGAAGGTCAAAGCGCTGAAGCTGGTGGCGGAGGAACTGGTGGCGGCACTGGCGGACCGAAGAAGCAGGCCACGTTTGAAGATCTTGTAGACAAGGTTACTAGTCCTGCTAGCAATAATTTAAAGATAGATTTTGCTAAAATAATGGCAGATTTAATCAACAAGGATCCAAAATCTGGATACGAATTTGTTGAGAAGGTTGAACAAGCTAAGCCCGGAGGCGACGCTGCAGCGGCTCCCGCTACTGCAGCAGCCGCTAGTCCAGCCCCGGCAGCCGAAACTCCAGCCAAACCACCCCAACAGCAGGCTGCAGGCTATTATCGCCCGGGAATGACTCTGACTGAGGCATATTTTAATTCCTCAGCTCAAATGGTCAAACGTCCTCGCAGCGTAACCGAGGCGATTTATTTTAAAGACTTCAAGGCAGCTATGCTCGATGCCGGCGTTGCGGAAGATGAACTGATAGATGTTGGCACGGAATTAGCTAGCAGATTAGAAAACGAATACGATATTGAAATTGAAGGCGTTCCCGATCAGGATATAGAACAGGCTGTTGCTGCAGCCGCTACCGCTATACCAGATCAGATGTGGGATCTCTTACGCAGTTCACAAGAGGCCCTCGTAGGAGCCTTAGACAAAATAACTCAGCTTTCGCAAACAGATAAAGATCTTATTGCTCAGGCAACTGCTGCCAGCTCAGAAGATCAGAGAGCGGCATTATTGGCGCAGACAGATTTAGCGCAGACTAATGCTGATGCACTAGTAAAAGTTGTGGGAATTGCTACGGCTGAAACTATTACTACGACTGAAACTGAGATAGATGAAGAAACGGCTAAGAAGATAGAAGCTACCGGCGCAAAAGTTGAGCACACGCTGAGCGATGATTATGAGCAGAGATACAAAAAAGTTAAAATAGCTATGGAAAAACTTATAGCAGACGAGCCGGACTCGAAGGAAGGTAAAAAGGCCGCTAAGGTATTACAAGGCTTTAAGTGGCCAGAGGGTGGTAAGATCGGTGATACGAAAGCTAAAAAAAGCTGGTCGGCAAAACTTCTTCGACAAGAGAAGAATTTCGGTACTCATAAAACGAAAGCTCGAAGTACGTCTCAAACGGCATCATCGACCGAAGAAGCTTCATCGTCAGCATCCACAAATACAAGAACTACTACTACAAATAGAGGTGGTGCAGCAATGCAAGCAGAACCAGCGGCAGAACCGGCAAAGAAGAAACCAGCAGAGAAGAAAAACGAGTGGGTTCATCGTGGCTCTCTTTCAAATTTACTTTTCGAAAACGAGTATGAGATCGAGTATGAGATTGCCCCCATGGAAATGGAGGATGCCGATATAGGAACTGTGGTTGTGGTGGATGAGGACGATATTCTTTCTCCGCAAGATATGGTGCTGGCAGATATGGAGGGCGAGGAGGCAGTCGCCGATATCGGCCCAGGCTCAATTGGTAAGCTAGATATTGCCAATCTCCTAAAGTCGATGCCAGACATTGTCGGAGCCGGTTATCGCGCTACTCGCGCGCGACGTGCCTTTAGAAAGGCTATCAACACCGCAGCTGGATGCGTGGTCTGTGATGAGAGTTTTGACCATTCTCCAAAGATTGCTAATTTGCTCATCGAAAAATTAATATATAATGATGCAGTAGAAAATTCTATTGAAGAAGATTTTGAACACGAAATAGCCGATCGGTGGAACACTTTGGCAGGTTTAAACAAATGACAGATGAAAGACAGTTCCTTAAGATGGTCCGCCACGAATATAAGTCTCGATTATTAGAGGCCCTATCCGAGGTGGAAATTATCGACAAACAGGGAAATATTCTGGTGTCTCCGGATTTAAAAGTCCGCCACAAGAAGAGTGGATATGAATATACAATAGATGATGTGGTAGTCACAGGAGACGAGGACGTTGAAATCGTGCTCCGCGCTCCAGAAGACCCGCGCATCGATCCTCCGGGTTCTGAGGAATTGTTGGGTGCACCGCCAATGGAGGCTGAGAATGCCTTGCTGGGCGAACAGGATCCTGCTGGCGATGCGGACGAAGAGGAAGAGGTTCTTTTTGTGGTCAACAAGGAAGAATTTGAAAAGGAGTATGAGGTTAAATGAGTAAAATAGATGAACAAGACGTAATTAGATCCATTCGTGAATCATTAGGCCTCAAGGAAGATCTCCAGGAAGCTTATGTCACGCAGGCTAAGAAATATAACCTGAGTACAGATCTCCTGACTCCCAAATCCAACCAGGCGCATCAGCATATTTTTGAAGAGTATGTGGATAGCCTGAATAGGGTTAGTTCGGAATTAGATACTGTCGATCGGGATTTGGCTAATGAGGATGACTCTGTTTTTCGATCATTAAAGATCGACGAGGTGTCTAATCTTAACGCTTCATTCTTACACGCAAACTACTTTGAGAATATTGCTGATCCACAGTCTAAGGTTGTTATGGATTCTTTAGCTTTTATGAGACTGGAGAGGGATTTCGGTACTTTCGACGCATGGCAGAAAGACTTCATAGCCTGCGCAATTTCTGCTCGGAACGGTTGGGTCCTTACGGTATACAATGCGTATCTTAATCGCTATATAAATGTGGCGGTAGATCTGAACAGCACTAATATTCCAATTAATTCCTATCCGGTGATTGTATTGGATATGTGGGAACACGCATATTATAGAGATTACCTCAATGATAAAAAGATGTATGTCTATGCAATGATGAAGGAATTAAACTGGGATGTTGTGGAAACTCGATTTAAGAGGGCAGAGAGAATATCAAAGGCGGTTAAATGAAAAGGGACCAGTTAAAAGAATATTTTAGGCGTTATTATTCCGGCACTCTCTTAACTGAGCAGGATGAGGAAGAAGGTACTGACGATCTCTTCGGCGGAGAAGACGAAGGTGGCGACGAAGGTGGCGACGAAGGTGGGGAAGAGACTGCTGATATCGAAGCAGACGCTGATGACGAAGCTGCCGACGATGCTGGTGATACTGAGACAGAAGTAGAAGAAGAAGTAAACATTGAACCCGAGGATGAGGTTCGCCTTGGCAAGCAGCTAGATCAGGCTATCGATAGTATTTTGACTGACTTCGATGTTGACGCCCAGAAAACTGCCGTGATAGACGCAGACTATCAAAAAGAGTTAGATACTCAAGTAGAGTGGTGGAAGAGACCAATTTCGAATATTCTCTTTGAACAGGACGAAGAAGCGTCGGCGCCAGAAGCTACTAAAGAATCTGAAATAGACATTGATAGGTTTGCAGGTGACGTCGCCCATCTCATTAAAAATTATGATGCCCTCCTCGACATGGAAGATATTATCTTTAAGAAGGCGTATGCATTTTTGGAAGAAAAATACGACGATGTTGTGGCCGCCGCATTTGAGGAGGCCATCCTGCAGAGTCATGATTTAGATTTCAGCTCTCAGAGTGTAGAGATGCAAGATTCTATTGAGGTGCCTTTGGCTGTTGGCGCTGGTGGTGGCGAAGGCGGCGGAGGAGGAGTGTAGGTGTCTACGCTCAGCCCGTTTCAGCTTAAGAAATCGATCCACATTAATCTTACCAAGTCGACGCATGCCGAGCTGAGAATATTACTTTTTAAAAAATCGCTTTCGATGCAAGAGGTATTTGAGTATCTAGCAGTGTGCATCGTAGAGGGAGACGCACATCTCAATAACCTTGTGAACGAAATTGAATATAATAAAAAAATGCGTAAGCCAGTCAAAAGGGTTAGCGGTACGGATGCAGAATCAATTTTTGAAGTTATTGAAGAAAATAATCCCATTGGAGATCCAGAAAATGATTTCTAGATTGTTTTCATCCGGGTCTACTACACAGTTAAGAAAAGAAACGATTGTGCAAGTAGACGCTATTTTGGCGGAATTAGAATTAATAAAAAAAGAAAATAAACTTTTATTAGAACTAGTAAGCGACCATCAACTCTCTATTAATATACTTATAGCCGCAAACCAAGTGATGACTGAAGATTTGAATGTAATCCACGCCGTTCTCGGCGCGCGGTCGTCGAAAGATAGCAGGCATTTTTCTTTCACCTTCAACGTTGATTCTGACGATGATTTACCAAACTAAAAGGAGATAAAAATGGAAGAAGCAACAAAAAAATCTAGCGATGATGTAACGAAGCAGTCTAGTTCTGTAGTAGACAGAATAGTAGAAAAAGCAATATCTCGCAAGTTTTTAGTTTTTTTAACAGCCACGTCTTTAATGCTGTGGTCAGATTTAACATCGGATACATGGGGCATGATAGCCATTGTTTATATAGGCAGTCAGGGAGTTATTGACGCAGCGCTTTCGTGGAAGCACGGTAGAACTATTTAATGCAAATTACATTGATATGGTTAGCGGTTCAAGCTTGGTTTAAAAAAGTCGGGGCTTGGTGCAAGAAGTATTGGCAAATTTTGCTTGGCGCTGCCATACCAATTATTTTAACATTAATCTTTCGAAAGCGCGGAGATTTATCTAATATTTTAGATCGAATTAATGACGATTATAAAAAAGAAATAGACGTCATCGAAAATCAGCACGCTACTGAAATAGAAAAAAGAGAAAATGCTCAAAAGTTATATCTAGAGACCATTGAAAGGTTAGAAGAGGAATATGAAAATGCCTCTGAAACTTTAGATTCTAATAAGAAAAAGAAAATTAAAGAATTAATAGAGAAATACAAAGACGATCCGGATGGCTTAGCCAACGAAATTGCAGAACTAACTGGAATGAAAAGAGTTTAATTTAGGAATATATACTAAAGAGAGCATATATTTATTATCATCTTACATCTTAATGAGGATTTATCAACATGGCTGTTAAAACATTAGCAGAATTATATGGCTTTAAAAAGAGCCCCCGAAAAGTAAAAAAAGTAAGCTCGCAGGCACTGCGTAGTTTAATTCTTCGAGAATACCGTTCCATTTTAAGAGAGCAGGACGAAGAGGAAGCCGCTGGCGATAGTGAAGCATTAGTAGATATTAATGCTGGCCCTGATGCTGTTTTATCTGCTGCTGCAAATTTAGATACTTCTATCATGAAGGCTGGCAAGACCGACGCTGCTGGACCGGATGATGAAGCCTTTGAAATTGTCGGTGATTCAGTCACTGCTTCTTCGTTAGAACCCACTCAGAGCCAGGTTGGTACGGGCCAAAGTTTAGAAGATCAGGCAGGCGATAATTGGGGCAACTTAGATAGAGCTATAGCTGGTGGAAAATTAAAATCTAAAACTGGCGAGTTTCCTATTCTAGTTTTTGGTAACAAAATTTTAGATGGTCACCATCGCTGGAGTCAGTTCATGGCGACTAATCCTGGCGCCGACGTTACAGTGGCTAGACTTGAGGCGCCTGGAGTTGATGATGCAGATGGCGCTCTTGGATTAGCTCACTTCATTAATTTTGCTCTTTATGGTAAATCTCCAACTAAGGATTTCGAGGGAGAAAACGTATACGGCATGGATAAGCAGGCGCTTTACGATTTTGCTTTGGAAAAAATGGCTGAGACTACGCCACCAAAGCTCAAGGCTGCTGGCTTAATTGAAGAGGAAACTGCTGAAGCAGCCGCTGAGCATTTTGCTTCTAACATGGCAGACCTTCCCGGTCCAGGATCTCACCCTCGAACCAGCATGCCGCAGTCTGCTGATGCAGGAGATCCATCTGGACTTACGCAGACTCCTCCAGAAGTCGCTGCCGGAGCAGTCAATTATCTATCACCAAAATCTAGTGATGTAGATAGGTCTTCCGAAAAATCAAATGAGTCTCGACGTAAGACAGGTGATGATGTACTTTTCGAACGCTGGCAATCCATGGCTGGTATACTTAAGGGCTAATAGTGGTAAAATAGCTGTATGAAGTTTATAGCTATTGCTTTTCTGTTCTTATTTTCATCCGCAGCTTATGGCGATGAACAAGTAACCGCCGTTCAAGAAGGAGATCCAGCTCCATTTGATGGTACATGTTTTAATATAGAAGCCGCCGCCCGCATTCTTACGGAATTAGATAATGCTGATGAGGCATGCCAGGTTAAGTTAAATCACCAGCTTGGATTGCAAGCTGCAGAATATGATTTGAAAATAACTAATCTAAACGCTAGTTTAGAGAGATGTAATTCTGTTTGCGAAGAAAGGATTGCAATTTACCAAAATCAATCTCTATATTTTCAAGAAGAATTAAAGAAACAACGTGGTCCGGCACCTGCGTGGACTTTTGTTGGTGGAGTGATTGCAGGGTCAGTTTTAACCATTGCAACAGCCTATGCGCTATCCAATGTTTTAGAAAACTAAAATATTCTGTGCTGACCAAATATTTATAGGTAGTCGTACGGAGCTATAATGTCTAAATCGAAAGTAAGAACTCAAATACGAAAAATTTTATTTGAGGATACGTGGGCCAAATATGGTTCTGAATATATGTCTCATCCTCAAGATGAGGAAGTTACTGTCCCCCCAAATTTACCAATAGTCCCAGATGACTTAATGCCAAATCAATTGGCTGTTGAGAGACCTCCGGTTGAGGATGAGACTTTTGTACCCGATGGAGTGGCAGAACTCACGCGAGCTACTGCGGCGTTATCACAGCAAGTTCCAGCAGATCAGGTTGAATTTTTTTATAAAGGTATTCACTCTCTTTTAGATAGCGCTATTGAAAAAGCTAATGATCCAGAGACGTTAACCGCCGATGAAGAGGGTGAAGAGGCTGAAAAAATAGAATTAGAAGATGAAGACCCGCAGAGAGAGCCAGTTGGAGAATCTCGCCAGCTTAAAAATTTAATGAAAAAAATGTTAAAAGAGCAAAGTGCAGCATGGGATAGCCCAGACCCACGCTTTTCAAAGCGCAAACCAGAAGACTGGGAAGAAAACCCGCCAGCTGCAGACATCGTAAAAGATACTATTAAAGGAAAAAATATAGCTCCTTATTACAACAAAGCCAGTCCATCTGGAGTACAAAACGCTAGTGATAGAATATTACAAAATTATGTTAGAGCGTTGATGGATGTCCATCGCGACGAGATTGATGATTCTACCACTTATCTGAGAGATAATTTTGCATTATTAACGCAAGGCATGGAAGACGTACCTTCGGATGCTGCACAAGCTTTTCTTGCAGTAATTATGAAAAAGGCTGTTAAGCGCGGAAGCAGGGGCGGAGAATTCGATGGAAAACTGCTCTATCATGTAGTGACTTATTGGAAAAGCTTAAATGCTAAAACAAAGGCTCAATTAGTTGATAAAGCTATAGAAGAAACTCATTCTGAAATGGCAGACTGGAACAGATTAATCGCCACCCTTCAAGAAGAAGACCCAGAGCAATACGAAGTACTTCGGGGATTAGGACTCTGATGAACGTTTCTCAACTCATGAAGGAATATTTCGATTGCGGTGATGATGAACAGACTGCAATCCCTATCCTCCAAGTTAACACTCACAATATGCCGGTGGTGCCATTTAAGGAAACTTGGGAAGTCGTGGAGAGCCCTCATAGATTATTAAAAGACTTTAAATTTGAGAATTTTTTTACATTAAAGAATTTTTTAAATGAATTATTAGAATATCAAGAAGAGATTCAGCATCATTCTAAAATTACTGTTAACCATTTAGAAATTAGAGTAGAAGTATACACTCACGACGTAGATGATATTACAGAAATTGATTTAGATTTTGCTAAATCTGCTGATCAAATATATAATGATGTAAAATATTATGAGGTGAATAATGAGCGATATAGAGACGGAAGTTACTAGAGTCCTAAATAATCCGGATCATGTAATTTTAAGTGATACCCTAAAAGATCTTTTGGGGAATGATGAAACAGACCAAAATTTTGACAATATATCCGTAAGCGTCCAATCTGCAGATTTTAACGTTACTGGCGATTTATTGGTTTTAGAAATATTTGAAACTAGTGCAGAAATTTCTTTGTCGGTTCCAATTTTTAAAGCCCTTTCTTCTATTTTTAATTTAAAAGGAGAAGCAGTAGAGGTTTCATTTCAAAATTTTGAACACACTGTTAAGGGAAAAATGCGATCGATAGCGGTTGAAACTAGGGCGCAAGAAAATTCTTCTAATGTTAATTTACGATTTTATTTGAAGTTTTCTAAATAATTATAGAATGAGGTAATCCCATGGCTGACTTTGATTTTGAAAAATTTGTAAAAGATCTTGAAAATAGAAAAAATAAACGCCAAGATGAAATTAAAGAATATGTAGAAACCCATGCGGATTCACCTTCTCGCAAATATAAAAAATTGTATCAAGAAAGATGGCAAAATAGAATTAAGTGGATTAAGAAATGAGTAAAGTAAATCTCAATCACTTAGACGATCTTATTAAATCCTTAGTCAACGAAAGTGTTAAGGAAGCATACGGTCAAGTTCTTGTTCCTTCCGCAGAAGAAGAGGCTACCCAAGACGTAGTTTCTCAAGAAATAGACGCTCTTCATCTTCGAGCCCCCAAGGATAAGAAAAAGAAAGATATAGATGACGATATGGATGAAGAGGAAGAGGTAGAAAAAGTTAAGGTTTCTGTAGACGCAGAGACCGAAAAAGAGAATAAACCAAAGGTTCAATTTACGAAAGAAGTTCCCGACGTTATTGAAGTCGAGCAAGTAATTGAAATACTCAATTTAATTCGATCTGGTCCGTCCCTTAAAGATGAGGGAGTTTTGGAGAGATTTACTGAATATTTTGGTTCGTTGCCGTCTCCAGAAAAAATAGCGCTCTTGGGATTTTTAGACGGATTATCGCAAGTTATCGTCGGTGGTGTTGCTGGAACTAAGGCACAAGAGCCTGGCCAGCCGCCATTTAATGTTAAGATGGATGCCAAACCAGAACAGGAAACTGCTGAGCAACCGCTTAAAAAAGCTGAACCGGCTGCCCGGGCACGCTCTAGCAAGGTTCCTTCTGGCACTCAAGCACCGATAATCGTAGGCGAAGTTGCTGATAAAACTTTCGTTTTAAATAAATTAAAGGCATTAAGATGAGTTATTTAGATTTTGGCGGGCGGCAGATTTCTGCCGGTCGACCCAGAAGTCTTGAGTTAAAATTGAGCCACTCTATTCCCCGACTCCTGAAAAGGAGTATCCTCCCCTAAGAGTCGGTGCTCTTTTAGTTCTTGGCCGCCCGCCTTTTATTTTTAATTTTTGAAAAATTCCCTATTTAATGATATAATAGTATTGTCATTAAACTATGGAGATTATATAATGGGCGGACTAGCTGGTCACATGAGTCACCTTTGGGAAGACCTTGATATTACCTTTAAAGGCCTTGAAGAGATACTGTCAGAGGTAGCTGAAGGGACTGTAGATGCCTTAGAGAAATTTGATGGCATTAATATCTTTTTTACTCTAGATTCTCAGTCTCGCCCAAGGTTTGCTAGGAATCAGATTCATGTTGAAATGGGCGGTCTTCTTAAAGAAGAAGCGCTCAAGCTATTTGAGAATCATCCAGCACGAGACCAATTCGTTAATGGAATTCACGCCATCTGTGAGATTAATAAGCTTGGTTGGTGGTCGCTTGGATTTGCTCGTAAGAATTGGGTGAATACCGAAATTGTATATGCCACGAAACCGCAGACTATCAAATATTCCGATAATGCTATTGTTTTTCATGAGGCCATTGCTCTTACGCCTAAAGGCAAGCAGATGGGAATCGATCTTTCTGAGCAATTTCAAAAGCTTGTTGAATATGCAAATAATCAGAGAGTGGTTACTAATGGCCAGGAATGGACGTTTCTTGGACCGCAACAGTTGTTTCTAGAGAATATTTGCGGGTCAGGAGCGCTAACCCAAGCCCTTCAAAATTTGAAACTGATTAGAGAAGCTGCTGGACTAGATGCTGAAGCCACTCTCAGAGACTGGGCATATGTAAGTCTACTAAATGGAACAGTTGGAAAAATTCCCATTTCGGAAAGTCGAAAAGAAAGGCTAGCCAAGTTGATCTTAGATCTCCATGAAGGTGACCGATTGGTTGATATTAAAAAAGGTCTTTCCAAGGGAGTGGCATCTATTGTATCAACGGTAGGCGCTAAAAAGAATAGATCTAAAGTTATGACTCAGACCATGCGCCCCCTTGAAGTGGTTGTAGCCCAGCTGGGGGCAATTGCTCTAGAGGGACAAACTTCTTGTTTAGTCGATAATCCTCTAGCAGAAGTAACTCGCCTATGCGCTGAATATGAGTCGTGCGTAATGTTAGCAGAATCTACCAACGATGGATGGAAAATGCAGCGGCTGGAAATGCTTAATGAATATCGCGACGTGATGGAAATGATTGGAAAGATGCCACCAGCAATGGAAGGAATGGTTTTCGAACGCGGACAAAAGAAGTACAAACTGACTGGTGCGTTTGGAATATTCAATCAGATTGTAGGTGTTGCGCGCTATGGGAGGGGAAAGATCCCGCCAATTGCTTCGGATAACGCTCTTAATGAAATGAAAAAGCAGGTTGCGATGATCCGCGGAATGGGTTTAATTTAATCGCATTCGGCTAAAATAGCGTAAGTTATATCAATAGCACTTCCCTCGGCCGGAGCTGTGGTGAATGTTACTGAATTAGCCGAACTATCGTATATCCAATCGGTGGAAATAACACCATCCACTTGTACTTCTATCGACTCTTCCATCGGGTCATCAGATAGGAGAAAGGTTATCAACGCCATGGATTCAGTAGCCAACGTTTCCATTGTTACACTCCAATCGTCTGCGCAAATTGACATAACTGTTCCGCCAAGATCATTGACTACATCATAGTATCCATCGCCAAAAGTTGCGCTTCCATTTGCTGAGCAACCAGACGGATAATCTCCAATTACTGCATGCGCAGCTATTAAGCCTGAAGAGCTTTTTAGCGATAGGAGATGGGCTGAATAATCCGAATGGCTCATAGACGTTGACCCACCGCCCCCAGATGTTGAGTGAGAAAAATCAGCTTCGTCAGAGACGTAGACTACAACGAGTTTGGCAGAGGATCGAAAGAACCCCGTTGAAGATCCGGACGCTGCGTCTCCTCCGCTAGAAGTTGATTCGTAGGAATACCACAACCCTTTTTCGTGAGCATTTCCGTGGTAGCCAATCAAATCAATCTGATCGCTGAATTCAGTTATAGGATCAGCGTCAGCAGAAGTTATAACACTGCCCACAAACTCGGACTGGTCAGTTGTGATAAGAGCAACGTGATAGTCTACGCCTGCACTCGCAAACACGGCGATAAAGTCATCAAAATTATTTTTTAAGCTGGTTTGATTGCCAGACATTGACCCCGAGTTATCTACTACAAACAGTATGTCTACTGCTATTTCTCCATCTTCACCCGTAAAACTATCAGTTACCCAAGCTTCATAATCTCCAATACCTTCGTGCTCGGAAAAAGCTATAGGAGTCGCCGGATCGCTAGAAGTAACTTCAACCAACGCGCCATCGTCTAAAAGATCTAACGGAGTATATTCGATTTTTAAATGAATCCAATCGCTTGGTGTCAAAGTCCAGGGCAGTGGTCCTTCTTCAGTTACAAAATCTTCAATGGAAAAATCAACTGGTAAGCTGGCAAAATACTCTAAATCAGTAATTTCTAAATCGGCGTTTCCGTAATTTTCGATAAGTATTCCCAACCCATCATCGCACCCTACGTATACGGTGCCAAAATCATAAGTTGACGGAGTGATGTGAATTACTGGAGCGTCCCCAGATCCGTTGAGGTATACATAGGTTATAGGTTCATCTTCGTCATTAGACAAAATGACTATAGTATCATTATTAAACTCATATGTGCCAGGAGAATATTCTACAACAAGTTCGGCACTCTGCGAAGATTCAACGATTCCTGTTGGAGTGGCGGTCAAAGAAAAGTTGGTATTTCCACGGTTTAAATAAATGTTTGTGAGATCTAGATCTCCATTGCCAATATTTTTAATTGTAACTATGGTATCTTGTGTTTCGTATCCAGCGTTTAAAGCGCCAAAATCATATCTCCCAGGGTCGACTTCTATTTCTGGTGCAGTTATCCCCGGACTTACTTCTACCGTCTCTGGAGCTATCTTATAATCGCTAGTGCATCCAGTCATTAAAAATAAAACAATTAACAGCAGTCTATTCATATTCGCACTCCTATTCTATGGCTACCTTGTAACCTACTTCAATTAATGAACCATAATCTGGTACAGAATCTAAAGTTACCATGTTGGCATCTTCGCTATAACTCCATCCGTAAATACTTTCGTGGTTGACGTAAACGGTGATGGATTCTACAATCGGTGTTTGGCTAAGACTAATTGAAGAAATCATTTGGGTTAGAAATGAACTTTCTGATAGCCAATACTCCCAATTTTCTCCGCAAATAGGAATTGCATCTTTGCCGTATAGGTTGACTAATTCAATGTATTTATATCCAATTCCATATGTGTACGCACATTCATCAGTAGTAGTAATTGCAACTACATCATGCTTAACTAAAGCGAACTCTTCTTGTAGCCAGTCGTAAAATATAGATGTAGAAATAGAGCTCTGTTCGTCTTCGTCTGAAATAAGAAATAACAAAAAATCGGCGTCTGGCCTTCTAAAGTCTATACCATCGTCGTTGTTTAAAAAAACATAAGTGGATTCGAATCCAGCTTCATCGGCAGCAGGCGGTAAAATGCTAGCAGCCATAGCTAATTCTATTGAAGAAGAAGAGCTATCATAATACCCTGCATATCCAATCGTGCCAGAATCAGTAGTGATGAAGGCAAATCTATAGTCCGTTGTTAATCCTTCGATATCAAGTCTAAATAATTCAATGCCTGATCCCACTTCATCAGCGTCATCATTCATTGAACCCGATCTATCTACGACTACTAATACGTCTAATTCGCCTATTTTTTCTGCTTGAAAAA
>Ga0098033_1000879_pt1 | contig 13032 bp, 13 predicted proteins | sample 1_EtaG_FD_75049 | JGI IMG/M metagenome (GOLD analysis project Ga0098033, IMG submission 75049) | Marine viral communities from the Subarctic Pacific Ocean - 1_ETSP_OMZ_AT15124 metaG | ecosystem: Environmental > Aquatic > Marine > Oceanic | place: Pacific Ocean | collected 2015-01-07
GACAGAATGAAAACCATGTTCAAAAATAATTTTAAAAAGTATGTTGGATCTATTTCTGAAAGACAAGATACAATAGAAATAGTAGACGGCAATTTTTTCAAATTCAACTTAGTAGATCTATTCAACAGTAAAAATTTGAAGCCAGTAAATATTTATTTTTATGACGCTGAACATACTAATTTGGCATCATATTATGCGCTTATCTATGCTTATGATATTCTGGACGATTATTTTATTTATATTGTAGATGATTGGAATGATGTCGCTGTCAGAGCTGGCGCTTTTTCATCTTTAAAAGACTCTGGGGTTTTAATTCATAAGTTTTGGTGCCTTGGTTGCGAAGCTGGAAAAAGTCTCTACAGGCCAGATGGAAAATGGAAATATCCCGAAGTAGATCCAGTAAAAGACTTTGGAGATTATAGGTCTTTTTTCAATGGAGTTGGAATATTCGTGTTAGAAAAAAATAAGAAATCTTATTTTGATCTTTGTCGGGATGGAAAAATGTTAAAGATTGGAACGCCAGATATTCCTCAGTTTCAAGGCGATCCACTGCTAGAAAAATGGGCTGGGCTAATGTGTCCTCCTGGAAATTTTAATGATTTGCTCTGGTGAGAAATGAAAATCTATTTCGACAACGTAAATTTTAGTTCTAATACTGGGCCAAACACTTTTGGCTCCAGATTAGCCCAAGAATTGGCAAAAAATCACGACGTAGAAATAGTGGGCGCTGCTGAAGATTATGACGTTTTTCTGTGTTTTTTTGAACCCACCCGAAGACCTCGCCCACCAGCAAAATTTTTCCAGCGTTTAGACGGAATTTGGTTTAAGCCAGAAGAATTTGAATCTCACAATCAATTAATTAAATGGGCATACAGACAAGCCGATGGAGTGATATGGCAATCAGATTTTGATAAAAAAATGACAACGCACTGGTGGGGTGATAGGCTTGGACGAATCATCCACAACGGAATTGATCTCCAAAATAGACCTCAAGTTGGAGAAGAAGCAAAAAAGTTCAGAGACACTTATGATAAAATTTTTGTATGCTCATCTGGCTGGCACCGCCAAAAAAGGCTAAAAGAAAATATAGATCTTTTTCAAAAATTTGCTGGAGAGTCTGATATTCTTCTAGTGCTAGGAAGTAATCCAGATGAGATTGTTACAGATTCTAGAATAAAATATTTAGGTCAGCTTAGTCACCAGCACTGTCTAGAAATATACTCGATTGCGGATTGGATGATTCACCTTGCGTGGTTGGACCACTGCCCAAACGTAGTTGTCGAGGCCCTATCTCAAAAATGCCCAGTGATTTGTTCTAGTTCGGGTGGAACCAAAGAAATAGTTTTAAACAACGGAATTGTGGTTCCAGAGCAAGAAGAATACGCGTATGAACTTTGCGATTATGATGATCCACCCCATCTAGATTTTAGCGATATATCATTAGAAGAAGTGCAAGTTTCCAATCATCATTTAAGCATCAATTATACAGCTAAACAATATCTAGAATTTTTTAATTTCTCAAGAGGAATATAGCCATGACAAATTATGTTACAACAATCGGAATTACCTCTTTTAATCGATTTAAATATGTTAAAGCCTTATTGAACAGCTTGAGTGGACTTTCACGAGAAAAATTTCACTTTGTAGTAGTAGATAACTGTTCGAAAGAAAACGGGTTACAAGATTATATTGCAGAACTAGAGGCCAACGGTGAAATCCATCAGGCATTTATCAGACCTCCAGCAGAAAGAAACTGGGTTAATGATGAATATATCGCCAAGAATATTATCATAGAAAATTCTCCAACTGAAACTATTTTATTTTTGCAAGATGATTTACAGTTTATCGGAAATGAAAAATCGCTAGAAAATATCGTTGCAGACTTTCAGAGTCTTCCTGGGCTTTGCGTAGAATTAAACGGAATTAGAAAAATTTCTAATTTTAACAAGTTTTTATCGCAGAGACAAGTTGCTGGTGAAAGTGGATATCGTTATTGGGCTTCTGATGATAACCATTTTCAAACAATGGGTCTTTTTAAAAAGCAGGCATTTAACATGTTTGGAAATTATCCAGTAGCCTGGCCGAATACGCAAGAATATTGGGGAAGGTCTGAAGATGTATATGATTTACTTATCAAAAAGCGGTTTCCAAACATGCAGTTAAACATCTCAGCACAAGTTCCAATGTTTTTACCAGTGTGGAATGATATTAGGGGCGGCTATGCATTCATAAGGGGCGATAGAAGATACGGGCAGTACACAGATCCTCCCCACCCGTCCGGATTGTATTACCAGGCCATCGAGTCCGAGGAATATGCTGAGCTTCAATCTCGTGACTTTCCACTGTCATTTCCAGAAGTTGCTAGACCCCTTGGATGGGATTATGCTCGAGACGATAATGGAGATCAAAAAAAGTATTCTCAAAAGCAAGTTATGGAAGAAGAATTTGGTACACTCGTGGCGGGATCTAAATGAAAGTATATACTCTAGCCCCCTCTGAAAACTGGATATGCGATAGATTCGCTAAAGAGTGGAAAGCTCACGCAGTATCTATTGATACACCAGATCCGCAAAAAGCCGATATAATCTGGCTTCTAGCAGATTGGTGCTGGGACCAGCTTCACCCTAACTTACTAATGGCAAAAAAGGTTGTCGCCTCAGTGCACCACATAACGCCAGAAAAATTTGATGAAACCGAGCTTCGGCACTTCATGCTTAGAGATCAAGTTATTGATTTTTATCATGTTCCGTGCAAGAAGACGCACGATCAAATTAGAGGATTGACTAAAAAACCAATTAAAGTTTTTCCATTTTGGGTTAACCCCCAGATGTGGAGTAACAAAAGATCTCAGAAGATATCCCTACGACAGAAACACGGCTTACCAAATGACGCATTTTTAATTGGGAGCTTTCAGAGAGATACTGAAGGAGATGATTTAATTTCTCCAAAACTTGAAAAAGGCCCTGATCTTTTTTGCGATGCTGTCGAACAATTCTCAAAAATACTCGAAAACGTCCAAGTAGTTTTGGCTGGCTGGAGAAGACAATACGTTATGAAAAGATTAGATGACGCAGGCATCAAGTATTATTATTCTGAACTCCCACCATTCGAAGTAATTAATGATCTATATAATTCTTTAGATCTTTATATAGTTTCTGCCAGATATGAGGGTGGACCGCAAGCAATTGTAGAATGTGCTGCCAATGGGACTCCAATCGTTTCTACAGATGTGGGTCTGGCTGCAGAAATACTGCCTGTAGAATCCTTATTTATTCCAGGCAAAGCCATCAACGCCGTTCCTGATCCTGCATCGGCTAACAAAAACGTGCAGCCCTTTCTGATGGATCAAGGTTTTGAAAAATTTGAAAATATGTTTAAAGAGGTATATAATCAATGAGACGGGTTGAAAAGCCTTGGGGATATGAATTAATTTGGGCAGAAACACAAAATTATGTTGGAAAAGTTTTGTTCATCCGTGCCGGTCACAAGCTTTCAAAGCAATATCATCAAATAAAAGAAGAAACAATTTATGTGTGCAAGGGAATTTTGTACAATTATGAAGATGATGGAACTATCACCAAAATTTTTCCAGGAGACTCTTTTCATGTTAGCCCTGGGCAGATTCACCGTTTTGGTGCAAATGAATCTAATGTCGAGCTCATGGAAGTCAGCACTCCCCACCTCGATGATGTTGTGAGGATAGAAGATGATTATGACAGATAAAAAAATAAACACTGAATTGATTGAAGAGTTAGAAAAAGAAATAAACTCAGAATCTCAAAACTATCGTGATCAATATCAACACGCCGAGCTAGATTTTATTCGTTATTGTGCGCCTGGATCAGTTACCAATTGGACCCATCCCGAAAAACCTCCGGTTCAAACTAGTCTTGCCGTGCTTTGTAAAATATTCAAGCCAGACCGTATTCTTGATCTAGGCACTGGTTTAACTGGAGTTACTTTTAAAAAGTATTTTCCGGAAATTGAGTCTGTCTGTGTCGATGATTCTTTTCTGTGGATTCAAAAACTGTTTGTCTATTTAGTAGATCTTGATTTAAAGCACGATAATCTCTACTGGTTCGACGGCGATCAATTTCACGATATCAGCATTTTTGGGGGTGACATGCATAGTTGGATGATTAAAAATCCTTCATCCAAAATGAGGCCCTGCAAATCAGCCATCGATGGTAAAATTTATGAAGTAGAATCGCAGCAATTTAAAGAACCCTCAGTTATTTATGAGTGTGCTGATGTTAGCAAGCACAGTACGCCTCCCGAGAGCGTTGGAAATCTTTTAGATGCTCATCATACCCGTAAATTAGTTGGGTACGAACTTGGTGATGAAAAATTTGCATATCTCTGTGATCCACAGAGAAAAAATTTCAGTGATCTGGGTAAATTTAATTTTGTCCATTATGATATGGGCGGAATGCGGGTGAGAGGCGCCTATCTTCGAAGTGCTATTGATATGCTAGACCGAAGCCAAGATTCAATTATCTACGTTGACGACCTTCACAAAGAAGACATGATTTTATATGAAAATAAATCATATCCCCAAATTGTCGATGAGATTATTACAGAGCGCGGTGGCATAGCGATTAATTGTAAAGAGGCCATGGTTGATCACGTCGGTGGTTTTGGTGGACTTTTTTATTTTCCACCGCTAGATGACATGGCCGATGTATGATTTTTTAATAGTTGGATCTGGTTTATTCGGCTCGGTATTTGCAAACGAAGCAAAGCGATGCGGTAAAAAGTGCCTGGTTATTGATAAAAGAAGCCACGTGGCCGGAAACGTATACACAAAAAGAGAATCTGGGATTCATGTCCACCAATACGGTCCGCACATTTTTAATACGAACAGCAAGAAAATATGGGATTATGTAAATCAATTTGCTGAGTTTAATAATTTCACTTATTCTCCAGTCGCAAATTATCAAGACCAACTTTTTTCGCTGCCATTTAACATGTGGACATTCAATCAGCTCTGGGGCTGCACCACTCCACACCAAGCCATGATTAAAATTCAATCTCAGCGAGTTGATATATCAAACCCTTCCAATTTAGAAGAGTGGGCTTTGTCCACGGTCGGCACCGACATTTATGAAAAGCTCATTTATGGGTATACAAAAAAGCAGTGGATGAAAGAGCCCAGTGCTCTGCCAGCTTCCATAATTAAGCGGATACCCGTGAGATTCACGTATAATAACGACTATTATAACTCCAGATATTCTGGAATTCCAATTGGTGGTTATACTCAGATAATAGAAAAAATGCTAGATGGCGTTGAAGTCCAGCTTGGTATTGACTTCTTTTCTGATAAAATTCGTCTTGAAAAACTGTGTAAAAATGTAGTGTATACAGGAAAAATTGACGAGTTATTTGAATTTAAGCTTGGAGAATTAGAATATAGGTCGCTAGAATTTAAAAAGCGCCACCTGCAAACTTCTGATTATCAGGGCGTTGCTGGAATGAATTTTACTGATGAAAGCGTGCCGTATACTAGAATTGTAGAGCACAAGCACTTTCAAAATCTCGGCGCGTCGTCCACTATTATAACAAAAGAGTTTCCAGTTGCGTGGGATCGGTCTAAAGAATCTTATTATCCCATCAATGATGCCACCAATGCCGACATTTATAAAAGGTATAAATCTTTATCTTTGTCGAATAAAAAGTATATTTTAGGAGGTCGTTTGGCCGAATATCGCTATTATAACATGGATCAAGTTATTGCTTCTTCCCTTGTTAAAGCAAAGAATTTTTTTGGAGAAGCAAAATGAATGTGCTTATACTAGACAAGGGAAGCCGCGGTGGACAGTGCGGTTTTCCCTATCATTATTGCAAGCTTGGCCACAAAGTCTACATGATCAAGCCGGGAGAGCCTGACTTTCCGTGGGCAAATATTCCAACCTGGCCGAGAATGTTGATGAAGAATTCAACGGGGAAAAGAAATTTTGAGACCCACAACTTACCAGCCTTTGATGATTTCGATTTTGGAGAAGATAGATTTTTAGTCGCTCAAAATGAAGAATTAAGACAGAAAATGTATGAATCGGATGTATTTTGCGAGTTAATAACTGTAGATGATATCACGTCTGGAAAAATTAAAATTAATGCTATTCATACCACGGATCACTGTACACCTAACTTGAAAGATCTTCTAGGTTTTAAAAAGAAATATCTACCCCACGCTAAATGGATTTCTTCTACTTTTGATCCGGGAAATTTAAAACCATTTGATATAACTCTTCAAAATGCGGTTAGGATTCTTCCGGCTGTTTATGAAAACGAATATCGCGATATTAATTCTTGCGATTTTTATCGCCATCCATTCGAATTCGAACTGTTAGGAGTTGATACGATTCCGCTTGAAGAAACTTCGGGATTCGGTTCTTTTAATCATAATTTTTCTCAGCGAGATCCTAATTTTTGGGAGCTATTCTCTCAACTATCTACTTTTGTTAAAGAAAATCACGACATTCATTTAGAAAATTACGGTGGAAATATTCGCGGATGCGGAGCCGACATAAAGTATGATCAAGATGGCCCAACGGGAAATTTAAAAACCTTAAGTCCCAGAGATGCTGCGAAAAAATTTATGAGTTTAAGAGGTATTGTGCACCTTAAAACTATTGACTGGGGAGGCGGCGTTCCAGCTTATGCTAGATTTTCTGGAACTCCAATGATTGTTTTAAAGGGATATTTACCAGTTTCTAAAATGACAAAAGTGTGGCAGCATGGATTCAACTGTATTGAAGTAGATTCGCCCCAGGATCTTTATGAAGCAATAGTTTTGCTAGAATCTAATAAAGAAATTGCTGCAAAATTTGGCGCCAACGCACAGTCGATGAACGAAGTTTTATTTGATCAAGATTATTGGGATGCTTGGGACAAGATGCTCAATAATTTGTGCTGAAAGAGGGTTGAACATTTTGATTAATTTTGAAATAATTTATGGGAGAGTTCCATATGATAAATGGGTATAAAGTATATGTTGCATTTATAGCGACCAATTTGATTAAAAACAATTATTGGCCGACTTCAAAATATAGCATGAAGTCATTTGCTGGAACAAATTATGTTGACAGTATATTTTTGTGCAACGGTCAGTCTGAAGATGATACAGTGCCGATACATCTAGGTGCCGACATAGAAAAATTGGAAATTATTGAAACTTGTAAGTGGGATACCAAAAAACTAAATAATGAACAATACAATTTGCAAATCTCAGACATTGTTGGAAAAATTAACGACAGAAAAGAAAAGTGCATTCTTTTTATAACGTCTGCAGAGCTATTAATGGTGTCTGGCATTAGAGAAGATTTTAGGAATGCCGTAGAAGAGTTAATCGAATCTGAAAATTGTAATTTCTTTACTACTATACAGGCAAAATTTGTCACTAAAGATTTCTTGAGAAATCCATCTTATCACGACTGGTATGCATGGTCTCCTTATGGATTGCATGAAATGATGGTGGTGAAATATGACGATGATAATCGTTGGTTTAGCACCTCTACTGGTCCTGGAAACTTGGGGCTTACAGAAATACACGGTACGAGCGAACCCATTAATCTAGACTACAGTTGGAATCATTGCTTTTTAGATTATGAAAGATGGTTTCAGACCATAGAGAATTTTAACAACCACCGCACTAATCACGCTGGATGGGATGGAGCTGCCGAAGTAGATGATGCCATCGTTAAGATGCTTAAAAAAGATTTCGGCATCGGCATATCTTATGTTGCCGAGGGCTCCCACCCAATCGAAGCGCGTGAAATGCTATCGAACCTGAAACCAGAACATTATGGCTATCATATGTGGGGCTACTTGGGGATCAAAAATTCCCCCACTGGTGTTTCTATAGGGACAAAGTCTAAAAAGGTTTTTGATTTATTGGAGACTCAAGAAGAGGCTTTCAAGCAACAGGCTGCAGCCCAAGGCCAGATGCAAGCCCAAACAGAAGAAGAATAACGTGAAAATAAAAGACACCCAAGTAATTTATGAAAAACTGTTTTCTTCATTAGATCATGGGTCTTTTAAGATAAAAATATTAAAGTTGCCTGATGAGAAATATTGCATAGAGCGCGTCGTCTTGAGAAATAAAGTAAAGAATTTGGTGGATACCTATACTCACATTGATTCTAGCGGAAAAAAAATAATTAAAGCCCTCAGCGCCGATATTGCTAATCATATTATTGAAAGGATTGAAAAGAATACCCATAGATGGTCCGATGCTTTTATTTTTTTAAGCGATAATGAAGTTGGTGAATTAAACTGGACAAAGTCTGAAGAAGAGCACAAGTACACGTCAACTGGAATAAAGTTTTGGCGACATCAAAACCAGATGAACGAGTTTAAAAATGGGGGAAAAAATACAGTTATATCCACCCACATTTCCCCCGAAGGCGCGTGTAATCTAAAGTGTCCTTACTGCAGCGTTACTTATCGAGATACCCATTCTAGAATTCCTTTAGATAGAATTAAAAATTATGTCAACCAACTTATAGGCCGAGGCCTCAAGGCGGTTATTTTAACGGGCGGTGGCGAGCCCACACTATATAAGCATTTTAATGAACTGGTGCAGTGGCTTCACTTTGAAAAAAGGCTATCGATTGGTCTTATTACTAATGGAACCCGCACCAAACAGATTCAAGATAAAACATTTCCGTGCTTTTCGTGGGTGCGAGTATCGATCAATATTTTTCAAGGGTGGACTGAAAAAATTAGTTTCCCCAAAGAAAAGCTAAGAGACGATTGTGTGGTGGGATGCTCGATGGTATATACTGGTGAACATGAGTTGAGTGAAAAAGCTCAATCGAGCTGGTTGACTTTGCTGCAAGATATATCTTCAGTTGCCGATAATTGTGGTGCGGAGTATATTCGTGTTCTTCCTAATTGCTTATTAGAACAAAACCAACTTCTTGCCAGCCACCAGACGCTCAAAAATTTATTAGAAACAAGCAAGGACTCTAGATACTTTCAGCAATATAAAATTCACGGAGCCCCTAGCACAGATTCTTGTCACCAAGCATATTTCAGGCCATATTTGTCCGAAGAGCCCTGGGAAGATGGCGAGCCCGGAACTGTATATCCTTGCGATTCGGTGGTTTTAAATTCTGGATTAGCGCATTTTTCAAAAAAATACCAAGTTTGTAAGCTGGAAGATGCTGGTAAGTTTTTAGATAGGGAAATTGCGCTGAAGTTTAATCCATGCGAAGATTGTACAGGGTGCGTTTTTACTGAAAATGTTAATATGCTAGACGAATGGCTTGTAGATGGAAAGAATAGATTTGATGAGTTTCCAGAGGCAATTAAGCACGAGGAATTTGTGTGATGAAAGAGTGCCGTTTTAATGAAGATTACTATGAACGCGGAATTGAAAAAGGAATTTCGGGATACGAAAATTATCGCTGGCTTCCTGATTTAACACTTAATATGTGCAAATCAATAGTTACAGAACTGGATATAAAAAAGACTGAAACCATTTTAGACTTTGGATGCGCTAAAGGATTTGTAGTTCAAGCGCTTCGAGAACTGGGATTTGATTCTTATGGCTGCGATATTAGCAAATATGCAGTGGAATCATCGCACGAAGAAGTAAAGTCATTCCTGACACTACAAAAAAATTTAGAGCAGCCATTGGGAAATAACGCTTTTTATGACTGGATTTTTTCTAAAGATGTTTTAGAGCACATTCCATACGATTCCTTAGGTACCATTATTGCTTCTTTTAAAAAGCACACTGACAGCATTTTTATCGTGGTGCCTCTGGGAGATGGAAAAAATTATATTGTGCCCGAATATGAAAATGATATTACTCACATCATCCGAGAAGACAAGGGCTGGTGGTTTCAAAAATTTATAGATGCTGGTTTTAAGAATCTAAAAGCCAGTTATACATTTCAAAATGTAAAAGAAAATTGGTGGTCAAAGTATCCGAGAGGAAACTTGTTCATCTATACAGAAAGGTGAGGAATTAAATGTCTAAAAGAAAAACTGTTGTTGGAATTATTGGCCAGGGCTTTGTTGGTTCTGCAATTAGAGAAGGTTTAAAAAAGTATTTTGATGTCTTAACTTATGATTTAGACAGCACAAAAAGTAATTCTACTCACGATAATCTTTGTACCAATTCGCACATTATTTTTGTTTGTGTTCCTACGCCGATGAAATCTACCGGTGAATGTGATATGCGCATCGTAGAATCTGCGGTGATAGATATTGATTCTTTTTTGAAAGACAAGAATTTGTCCCAGAAGACCGTAGTGCTTAAATCAACAATCCCGCCCGGCACCACAGACAGAATTAACCTTGCAACATCAAGCGCTATCGATGTCTGCTTCAGTCCAGAATTCTTAACTGAGGCGAATTCGATCGATGACTTTAAGAATCAAACTAGAATTATTATTGGTGGAGATACTGCGCCTAAAGTTAAGACCATGTTCAGAAAAGCATTTCCAAAAATTCCAATTGTAGTAACTAAATCAGAAACTGCAGAAACAGTGAAGTATTTCATTAACTGTTTTCTTGCGGCCAAAGTGAGCTTTGCTAATGAGATGAAGCAAGTTTGCGATGGAATTAACGTAGACTTTAACAAGGTGGTAGAATATGCACTATATGATGACCGTATTGGCAAATCCCATTTATCAGTACCTGGTCCTGACGGAAGCTTGGGCTTTGGCGGCCATTGTTTTCCTAAGGATTTAAACGCAGTAATGTTTATTGCAGAATCTGTGGGAGTAAATCCCCTAGTCTTGAAGTCAGTTTGGCAGAAAAATATTGAAGTACGCCCAGCTTCTGAAAGAGATTGGGAGCTCATGAAAGGTCGCGCAATTTCGGAAGATTAATTATGGAAAGAGAATTCACACCATTAGAAAAAGAGCTAGTATGTGTACTCAGAGAAAACATTGATAATGTTATGAAAGAATATTCTAGAATATCTGATCTAGATCTTGATGACAAAGCTCAGATGAAATTAATGAGAGATTTTAATTCTGAATATTTCCATGTTGTTAATACTCTCATAGAACACACGTTTCTAGAAGAGTGCTCACTAAATATAGAAGCCCCAACTGATAAGCAAAAATATTTTTTTCTGCATATTCCTCGTTGCGGTGGAACATCAATTAAAAGATTTATGAAAGAAAATAATATTCCTCGAGTGCAGCCAATTAGTCACTTGAGTTTAGAAATGGAAGAAGGAGAGTATTCGGAGGTAAACCGTAGTACGCAGCGGAAAATAAAAGACTATTATGAAGCTGCGCACGTATCAGTTCATAAAAATACTTCTGATTTCTTTTCTTATGGGGCATTTTCCAGATCTGTAATTAATATAGCAAAGATAAGATCGCTAAACATAAGGGTTGCTACTTCTATTAGAAACCCTTATGATTGGCTTGTTAGCTATTACTTTTTTGGAGCAAAGAATCATGGCGCAACAATACCAGAAGTTCTAAACAATATTATGGGCTGTGGGAATGTTAGGTCATATTTTCCTACATTTAAAGATTTTTTTAACTTTTTCGTCCAAGACGTTCGAGAAGATGATCCTCTTGGATTTTTAAAGCCATATAGAAAAAATCCCTTCTTTCAGCTTTACGATGAAAATAATAGATTAATTGTCGATGATTTAATAAAATTAGAAACCATTGAAGCAGATATTCAAAAATGCTTTAATATGCCGCAAAATTTATCCATCCCAAAGGCAAACGATACGAAATTTAGATCGAATTTTAAAAGTTGCTATGACGCTGAAATGAAAAATCGATTCGAGAAAAAATATGGATTTCTATTAGAAGAATTTGGGTATGGTTTTGAGTAGGAGCAACCGTGGTTGAAGAAAAACTTAATAATTTAGTAATTGAAGTTGGTAAATTACAAAAAGAGCTGGAGAGCTTTAAAAGTTCTAAAGATTGTCACATAGGGATTCGGGGTTGCAGCGCCGCAGCTTTGCTTCTTGGCCATGCTAAAAAAGTAGATTCTTTAATCAAGCCAGCTGAGAGGCTGAACGACATCATATTCGACGATAACGATCAGCTTTTAGAAGAAAAAATTCCTGAAATCCTCCCAGCCTTAGTTATGGTTTTGGCCAACACCCAGAACGTGTTAATCTTATCTTTAAAAGAGTGCCTCAGCAATTTGGAAGCTGACGCGTCTAAAAATAAAGATGAGATAGTTCAACTAGAGAAAAGATTGGAAGACATAAGCCAAAATTTAAACCGTCTATTGATAGCAGGAAAGCATGGACATTTTTACAGAAAGTGATTTTGAGATTTTAGAATCTCTTTTGTGCAAAGCGCCACCAGACTTTTTAAAGACTGTTCTTGCTAAAGATTCTCTTTTTCATATGCATATACCCAAGACTGGTGGTACATATATAAAAGTTTTATTTCAGTCGCTGGGAATAAAGTTCTATAACCCAGCTCACATGCGATGTAACGCTAATATTCCGCTTTATCCCGATCCGACAGATTCCATTCCTTGTGATGGAGTTTATAAGGAGCAAGAAGGATTCGAAGAAAGTCTGAGATTTTGTGTCGTAAGGAATCCGTTCGATTGGTTAACGAGCTATTATTTCCACACTCACGGAGAAGAGAAAGCTCCGTGGCTTGGAGTGAAAGGTGTCGGCGGGATTAGATATTTCTATTCTACTTTTGAAAAATTTGTGGAAGCTTATTGTGATGGAGAACAATATTGGAATATTGGACTCAACGAATTTAGAAGATTTTATCCATTTCAAATTTTTGACGAACATGGGACATGTCAATCCCACCTTATTTTAAAGAATGGAAATAACGAAGAACTACAATCTGCGTGTACTTTATTGGCTATGTCTTTTGGTATTCCTTATTCTTCTTTAGAGAAAAAGCTAAACACCAAAACTAATACAAGTTCAGCAAAAAAAGAAGATTATCGAAAATACTATACCTCAAAAATGATTGATAGGCTTGAAGTAAAATGGGAGAACATTCTTTCTGCTTTTGGATATGATTTTAATGGATCTACTGATGAAAAATTTATGATCAGTGGAAAGAA
>Ga0098033_1000882_pt1 | contig 12998 bp, 6 predicted proteins | sample 1_EtaG_FD_75049 | JGI IMG/M metagenome (GOLD analysis project Ga0098033, IMG submission 75049) | Marine viral communities from the Subarctic Pacific Ocean - 1_ETSP_OMZ_AT15124 metaG | ecosystem: Environmental > Aquatic > Marine > Oceanic | place: Pacific Ocean | collected 2015-01-07
GATGGAACTTACCAGCGTCAAGAATGCATATTCTTACTAACATCGTCTATTGGCAGAAATGTTAATAGCGCGACCGTTCCGAATTTCACTAATTACAGTGATAGATTTAGGACGGCATTTTCTCCTTGGGTAACTTCTCAGAAATTCGGTGGAACTTCAAAAAATCTATTTAGAGTACATTTGCTCGATGATGGTACAGTCCCCACTAATAAGGTCAAAATATCGGTTCAAAATGTTAGGAAGTCCAGTGTAGATGATGATTATGGTACATTCGATCTTTTAGTTCGCCACAAGTCGGACACTGATACCCAAAAGGTAGTATTAGAATCTTACCCCTCATTAAATCTAAATCCCATGTCCGATGATTTCATTGCAAAGCGGATTGGTGATCAAAGATTATATTTTGATTTTGACAAAAGTATCGAAAGCCAGAAGTTAGTCTTAGAAGGTACTAACAGAAATAACTCTGTTTATATTCGCGTAGAAATGAATTCTGAAATAATCGATGGTGCAATTGAAAGAACTGCATTGCCGGTTGGATTTAGAGGCCCATTCCACCTGGTTACTTCTGGCTCTGATATTATATCAAGTCCTTCATATCCGCATGTTTCCTGGCGTGGACTGGTTGGCACCAGCACCCCCGGCGGCGTAGTTCCTGGCGCAGGAAAAATTGCTGACTGGGTCACCGCCGGCGTACAGAATTATGGTAACCAATTAAGAGAAGCACCAGTTCCCATGAGGCTAACAGTTGCTGATGGAATAGATCCCAAGAAGACAGCTAACAAGAATTATTTCTGGGGAACTCAATTCACCGTTCAAGATAATCTTGCTGAACCCAATAAGAGTACCTTGAAGGATGAGCTTAAAGGATATGCTACTTACTATCCTCATTTTAGCACTCTTTACCAGGACGCTTGGGTGGGAGCTAATGAAGGTACGGAAGATAGTTCTGGTACCGTTTATGACGCTGATAGATTTAATAACAATGCTTTTAGCCTTGAAAACATTCAAGTGTTAACCAAATCTATCACAGACACAGTGGATGCCCGCCAGTGGCAAGCCGCATCCTATCGAAGAAATGGAGTGTTATCTTCATCGCTCAAAGACAGCGTGGGTAACTGGTATCCAGGTAGATTCTTAAACGTAGATAAAGATCTGGGTGACGTGGCTTCACGCAAATACTTTAAGTTTACTTTCTGTGTTCAAGGCGGTTTCGATGGAGTCGACATCTTCAATGAAGATAAGGCTAAATTACTGGATGCTGCAGCAAAGAGAGAGATGGATGACACTCTCCAGGGAGTAGCTGAAGGTCCAACAGTATCTGCATACGTTAAAGCAATTGATGTAATGGCTGAAAAATCAGACGTCGACGTGCAACTATTAGCAATTCCAGGAATTAGAGAGACTAAAATTTCTGATCACGCTATTGATAAGACGGAAGAACGTTTTGATGCCTTGTATATTATGGACGTTGAAGAGCGAGATGAATTAAACAACGTGGTTACATCCTCTATAGAATCTATCGGCGTTAATAACACGGTGGATGATTTCAAGAGTCGTAATTTAGATTCTTCATTCGGAGCTGCATACTTCCCAGATGTTATTATTACTGACCCAGCAACTAATACTAACGTGAGATGCCCGCCATCTGTGGCGGTCATGGGAGCCCTATCCTTAAATGATAAGGTTGCATATCCTTGGTTTGCTCCGGCTGGATTTACTCGAGGCGCACTGGCTTCAGTGTTAGAGACTCAAGTTAAATTAAATAGAGCAAATCTAGACGCGTTGTATGATGCTGACATTAACCCCCTAACGGCTTTCCCCACGGCGCAAGGCGTTGTAGTTTTCGGTCAGAAGACCTTACTTGCTACATCATCTGCACTGGATAGAGTTAATGTTAGACGTCTACTTATCGATATCCGAAGAAAGGTCCGGCAAGTTGCTAATTCATTCTTGTTCGAGCCTAATAGAGAGAGCACGTTGGCTAAGTTTTCTGCGCAAGTTAACCCAATTCTTTCTAGAATTCAACAGCAGCAAGGTTTAGATAGATTTAAGGTTATCATTGATACCTCTACGACCACTCAAGCTGACGTTGAAAATAACACGGTGAGAGGAAAGATCTTCCTTCAGCCTACGCGATCTGTTGAGTTCATCTCACTAGATTTCGTAGTCACTAACACTGGCGCAGAAATTTAATCCAAAACTATAATCCAAAACTATTAGAACGTAATATTTACTTAATGAACAGGAGAATTTAACCATGGCCGAGACGCTATCAGTAACTGACATGCTTCCCAATAAGTTTGAACCCAAAAGAAAATTTAGATGGGTATTCGCTATTGAGGGAATTGATGCATTTCTCATGAAGACCGCAGCAAGACCCAGTGTTACAATAGGGGAGCAAGAAATCCAATACATCAACTCTAGACGTTACCTTGCTGGAAAATCTAATTTTGATGCTATCACCGTAACGCTACACGATCCAATTGCACCTTCCGGAGCACAGCAAGTAATGGAGTGGGTTCGTACACACTCTGAGACAGTTTCTGGTAGGGCTGGTTATGCAGATTTTTATAAAAGAGATTGCCAGCTTAAAATGTTAGATCCGGTTGGGACCGTTGTTGAACTTTGGGATCTAAAGGGTTGCTTTTTAACTAATGCAAACTTTAACGATCTTTCCTATGAAGATGAAGCTCCAGTGGAAATTTCTCTCACTGTTCGTTTTGACAACGCTGTACTTCAGTATTAATATAAAAACGTTTTAAATCTCGGTTTTCTTTATTGGGCGCAATTTTGCGCCCAATTTTGTTTTACATTATTTTATTTAAAATAAGAATTAGCTTTAATTAAGAGGTAAATTGTGTCAGATACTGATAGACCGAAAAGAAATGAAGTTTTCACTGGCGGTCAAACACCGCCACCAGGAATGGGTTCTTCTAATGTGATGAGGGATGACTTTGGGTTTGAGATTCCTGTAGAGACCGTACCACTCCCCTCTCAGGGAGTTACTTATCCAGTAGATTCTCCAATGCACGGTAAAGAAACCTTACAAATTAGAGCCATGACCGCTAGAGAAGAAGATATTTTGACTTCAAAGGCGCTGATTAAGAAGGGTACAGTTATTACCGAATTGTTAAAATCGTGTATTGTCGACGCAGGCGTGGATCCGGATGAATTATTGTCTGGTGATAGAAACGCTGTTATGACAGCTTTAAGAATTACTGGTTATGGCACAGCCTATCACGTAGAGGTTGATTGCCCCGCATGCGGCGAGAGAAGCAAGCAAGAATTTAATTTGGCTGAATTACCTCTCAAAAGATTAAAAGTTCCGCCAGTTTCACCTGGCGTTAACGTGTTTGAAACTACTCTCCCAGTAACAAAAAAGAAAATTCGTTTTAAGTTTTTAACTGGTAACGATGAGACAGAAATCAATAAGCTTCAAGAAAGAAAGAAGAAACAAGGCCAGCTTAATGATAATTTAATTACTACCCGCCTGCAGTTTAGCTTAACCGCCGTTGAGGGAGTTACAGACAGAAATAAAATTGGATTCTTTATTAGGAATATGCCTGCTAGAGATTCATTACATTTTCGTAGATTTATTGATAAAAACGAGCCGGGCATTGATATGAAGTCCTGGATGGATTGCCCGTCTTGCTTAGAACACTCCGAGGTGCGTCTGCCGATGGGCGCGAGCTTTTTTTGGCCTGACACCGACGGATAAAGAAATATACTTAGAGCATACTTTTTTGCTCATGTATTATATGGGATTTTCCTATGTTGAGTGTTATAACATTGCGATCTGGCAGCGCATTTGGTTCATTCAAAGAATCAATGAAGAAATAAAGAAGACAAACGGTCAATCTAGATCTGCACAGTCTAACACAGCAGACTCTCGCGCGATGATGAGCCGCGCCAGATCTCAAGTTCCAGCAAAATTACGTAGATTTACGTAAAGTCAATATATTTAATATAAACTGGAGCTACATATGAATTTAAGTAAGAAAATTTTTGGAGCATCTGCTGCTTATATTTTAGGCCTTCGCCCCATGATAGAAATAAAGGGGAACAGAGAAGAAATTAACGCATACAAAAATGTGCTTAATTCTTCTAAGTCTCTTTACGAAGCGCTTGAAGAAGACAGCTTAAATAGCGTCGATCAAAAATTAAAAGATAAAAAGCTGGCTGCCCATCAATTTAAGGCAGTTACAGGCACCTCTTGGCCCTTCTGATTATTCCTAACATTTTGTATGTAGGAATATTTAGTTCTAGTTAATGAATAAAAGCAGGGACCATCTGTGGCAAAAGACGATCTTCAATCTCAATTAGAGCTCCAGCAATCTATAAATAGAGCTATTCAGGAGCGAGCAGGCTTAATTAATAAAGCCACTCAAGAGTTGAGTGCTCAGGTTCAAATGCAGCGTGAGTTATGCGCAGCAATGGAGTGCCGGGAACTTGAAGATTCAACTGCTAGAATGCAAGATTTAAATGGTGCTTTAGCAGAAAATCGCCAAGCAATAGACGATTCTAGTGATGCTACTGGTAGGTTAAACGCAGAATTAAAAGACACCGGAAGTCTGGGAGCAGCTGCAAAAGGCGCCTTGGTGGGTGCGTTTGTTGGTATTAAAAATGCCATTGGCACCGCTTGGGATGCGCTTAGTTCTCTGACAAGCGGGATTATGTCCTTGCCCGGTAGTATATTCCGCATAGGCGGCGCAATATTAGGCGCCTGGGGAGACATGACCGGAGGTCTGATGGACATGGCTCAGTCTGGCGGCGGCGGCGGAAAACCCATTTTAGATTCCTTAGAAAAGGTCCGCGCGTCATTCGGAGACCTATCTGGACCAACTTCGGCTTCAGTAGTAAAGTCTTGGAAGAATCTTAGGAAAGAGGGTGGACAGCTAGCCGCTGGTGGGGCTAGTATGTCTAAGATATTTGGCCCAGGCAAAGAGGGCGTTGCTGCTTCATTAGACTTTATGCGCGAGTCCGCGGAAGCCCTTGGGCCCGTGTTCCACACGATGTCAGAGCAAATTGAAAACGCTGGGGTCCAACTCCTTCTTACGAGAAAGGGCTTGGGGGTAACAGATGAAGCCTTACAAGATGTGGCTAGAAATGCACGCACCACCGGAGTGGACTTTGACGACGCCTTAGACGAAATGAACCGATCTGCAGCCTATCTGTCCAAGACGTTTGGAATTAGCGCAAAGGCTATAGGCAAAAATTTCAGCGAAATGCAAGCTGATATAGGAACATTCGGGGATTATACTCGTGTTGAAATGATGGGCGTTGCTGCTGCAATGGCCAAGGTCGGCATGTCAATGAAGGACTTGCAAGGAATAACTGGCAAGACGGACGATTTTGAATCTGCTGCCAATGCAGTAGCAGGATTATCCGAGGCTTTCGGAATGCAGCTTGACACCATGGAGTTAATGACTGCTGATCCAGCCAAGAAGGCTGAAATGTTAAGGGATGCCTTCCACGATGCAGGTAGATCTTTTGAGGATATGAGCCGGCAAGAGAAAGCGCACCTGGCCGACCTATCTGAGATGGACCAAAAAGCCCTCGAAGGCCTTTTAGATCCGTCAAATGCTGCCATGAGCTTTGATGATTTCCAGGATGCTGCCAAAGACGGCGCCGACGGCGCAATAACCCAAGCCGAAGCTAACAAGCTGCTCACTAAGTCTATTGAGAAGCTCAACAAAACCATGGGAGGAATGCAGTCTACAGATGGATTCTTTGGTACCTTTATGGAAGGTGTTAAAAAAGGAATATCTCGATCTCCTGAATTTATCGACTTAATGAAAGACATTAGAGAGTCCATGCGGATCGTATATGATTCTGGAAAGCGCGTTGGTAAGATGCTGATGGAACTGTTCGCTCCAACCGGACCGCTATATCCCGTGATGAAGATCTTTAAGGAATATTTCAGCCCTCAAAACTGGACAAGAAGAATGCAGGGCGTTGACGCTGCATTTAGAACATTCACAGACATGATGAAAACTGGTCCAAGAAAGGCGCTAGCTGGACTTCTAAAAGATTTAAAAGCTGTATTTTTAGATGGTGATGGTGGTCAATTTGGACAAATTTTGAAAGAAGGGTTTAATGTAGCGATAGAAATAATTGGATCAATGATCTTAGGCGCCATTCCTACATTACTTGGTTGGATCCGCGACGGTTTAAAAATGTTGATGCTCCTCTTAAAAGGAGAAACAGATCTTTCTACAGACTTTTTCGATGATGTTGCATTTCCGATGCTGATGGATTCTTGGAAGATGCTTGTCAAGGAAGCCGGGCCAATATTAAAAGAAATTGGTGACATGCTGATGCTGATGCTTGAAATGTTCTGGGACAAGTACGGAGCAAAGATCACCATGGTTCTTAGCGGCATTCTCGCTGCGCTTATGGTAGCTTCGCTTATAAAAGCTGCAGCATCCGCAGCGGTAGGCGCAGCGGTAGGCGCAGCGATGAAAGGTCTGATGGGAATGATTGGTGGAGCAGCGAAGAAGTTGACTCCCGGTGGAGGCGGCGGCCAGGGAGAAACTGAGGCTGCTGTAGTTGAGAATTCAAAGAACATGATTGAAAAACTATCTGCACTAAAACCAAGTCAGATTAAAAGCGCCACAAAGAAAGCTGCCCAATTAGCCGCATTTATATTGCTTGGAATAGTTGCTTTTGCTGCTGCATTCTGGGTTGCTGCACAGATAGTAAGTACTATCAGCGTAACAGATGTAATAAAAACTGGTGTAGTTGTCGGGATGGCTGTTATGGCTGTAGTCGCCGTAGCTGCGGCCCTTAAATTAGCTGAAAAAACTCGACCGGCATCGATGAAGAAAAAGCTAATACAGATGGTGATTGTAGTGGCTGCCCTCGGACTTGTTGGTGCAGCTCTTCTTGTTGCCATCAGCATGACGCCCGAAGTGGGCGTAGGGAAGGTGCTTGCGTGGGGCTTCGTGATGGCTGCAGGAATCAGTTCGGCCATCATGGCCATGGCAGCAGCTGCAGTGATCACAAAGCTTAAGTTAAACATGGGGAATGTAATAAAAGGCCTGCTCGTCCTCGGTGTAGTGATGCTAGGGCTAGGTGTCCTCGGAGCCATTCTAGTGGCAATGCTCAAGGACGCTGGTACAAGTGACCAACTAATAGCTGTCGGTGCATTAATGACTGCGCTAGCAGTATTGTTTGGTGTAATTGCCCTCACTCTTCCAGTCGCTGCAGCCATCGGTCTATTGCTTGCTGCAAGTCCGTGGGGATTGCTCGGTGTCGCATTGATTGTGGGCGGTTATGCTATCTTAGGTGCCCTGGCCATTGGAATGATAGAGAGTCTAATACCAGCCATTAAAGATTTAGTTAAAATTGCTAACGACATTCCAGACGTTGGCAAGTTTACTGCCGTAGTTAATGCGATCGTTGGCATAATGAAGGGCGTGGGCGGCATGATGGATTCCATGGCTGGAATAGCCTCAGCTTTAAAACCGGGCCCGTTTAGCAATAGTCAAGACACAATGAAAGAAAGTTTTGCAGCTATGGGTACTTTTGTCGACAGTTTGATGACACCAAGCGGGCCCATCGGGAGCATTCTAGATAAATTTATTGCACTTGCCGGCAAGACAGATATAACTTCGGAAGCTGCGACTGCAATTGAAGCCATTGCCAGTGTTCTTGTTGCTATTGGGGCAATAATGGAAACGTTTTCGCCCAACGACAAAACGATGCAGTTGCTTGCACAGGCTACCGCATACGATCCCCAGGGAAAAAGAACTGCGGCGTTGATCGGTGGCATTACTGGGTTTACAGAAGTTATGGGAACAGCTGCTACAGGCATGATAAAAGAGGTCAGCGGTTTAATAAAAGAACTAGCTCCGCTTCTTCAAGGCCAGGACTTTTCAAAAGTTGGTCCGCTAATGGGCGCCATTGGGCCGATGCTTTCTGGAATTGCCGGACTGATTAAGGCCTTTTCGCCCAGTGATGCAGCGATGAATGCAATAGCTGAGGGTGATAACGACGACACTGCAAAAAATCTTGGTGCACTCAAGTCTATGATGGTTGCTATGGGTCCGCAGATTAGAATGTTTATTAGTACGGCTGGTGTCACTATGAAGGAACTTATAACTGCACTTCAGCCCATGATTGCAAGTATCTCGGCTTCAGAGGTAGATCCCGCAGCCATTCAAGGAGTTGCTAGTATAATTGGTGCTGTTTTTGGTGGCATGGGGGAAATGATGAAATTTGTCGGGCCCATAATCGAGCAGGTAATGGCTTCAGCCAAAGGCACCGGTGCTACTAAAGCAGGACAAATGAGAGCTATGTTTGCAAAAATTACCGAATTTACGACTTCTATGGTGACTGTTTTTGCTTCGTTAAAACAGCCTCTAAGCGAGCTAGTTACAACCTTTCTTGGTCTTGCGAAGGGTATAAAAGAACCAGAGAAGATGAAGACCGCCATGGAAGTGATTGGTAGTATTTTTGATACTTTGGCTGTAATGTCTGCCGTGTTTGGTTCGGGCGGCGCACTGTCTAACATCAGAAAGGTACCCGAACAAGCCGGATCATCACCTTTATTTACGGCTATTTCAGCAATAAACGCTACTGTAGGCAGCTTATTTGGCACCGACATCACCAATCCGTCTCCAATGGACGCGTTAATTGCTGCCTTTGAATCAATTAAAATTACCAACGCGGGTAAGCTCAAATCTACGGCAGAAAGTTTGGGTGTAGCGTTCGAAGGAATACTGACTACCGCTAACGCAATTGGAACTCTTTCTAATATGAACCGAATACCGGAGGGTGGAGCCGGCCGGCTGGTTAACCAATTTAAAGAAATTGCCACTGCCTTTGCCCCCACCGGTGGGATCCCGGACAAGATCAACGAGATCATGGCGGGTTTCAACAAAATTACGACTGTGCGATCTGTCCCAACAGCTACCATTCGCCTGGCCAATGAATTTCTGACCGCGCTGCATCCTTTAATTAACAGCTTAACATATCTCCAGACCATTCCAGACCAAACTGTAGCAAAGATCACAGCCGTTAAAGATTCTTTTGTGGCCTTGAATGAATTTATTGCATCTGCCGGCACAGATCCAGCGCTACAGACAGCAATTCAGATCGGCACTGCGATGTCTGGAGAGGGAAAGGTTACAGTTGCGCATGAGAATGTTAGTATTAATCTCTCAGTCCTTGTGACGATTGAAGCTGATAAGCTGGCGGATGTGTTAGTTACTGATTTGCAATATGTCGGAGTCGGCACTAAACCCATTCCGTGATTTAAGGGTGTAAAATGAGTGAATTCAATAGCAAAAAAGATTTTGAAATATCAATTAAAGAATCTCTTATGAAATTAGAAGAATTTCAGACGATGTATGACAATCTAGAAGAAGAAAAAGATAAAGAGTTATTTATGTCTGAATTTAATTCTATGTCTTCTAAATGGCAAGTTATTTATGATAATATCAGAAAAGGCTTTGAAGATCCCGCAGTCCAAAAAGAATTATTAGAGAAATTAAAAAACACCAAGAGAAAAAGCTAATCACGATATTTAATAGTATTAAAAGGTGTTATAATGGCTGATCCTACCGATCCTCTTGCTCCTGTTGGAACTGTTGAAGCATATACTCCTCACGGAGAAGGCAACGCTGCAGGCAACGCGCAACAGGGAGTTGACTTAGGGGCTCCGGGTCAGAACGATGTATCGGATGCAGCTGTTACTAAGCTGGGAGATTATTTAAGTGATCTCACTCAGAAAAACTATTACAGCGTTGATCCACCATCTTCTTTGCCGGGTACCTATTATACTAAAACTACATTAGGCACCAACCCTCCCACAGATTCCGAAAATGGTGCAGAAGCCTACACAGAAACAAACACTCCTCAAGGAGCTGAATCATACTTTGATACTATTTCTGGTGGATCTTTACCAAGCGCCGACAGCGGTGGTGCCTTAGGAAATATAAGCTCAATTTTAGATAAGTCTGGCCAGAAAAAGGGTCATGGATTATTAAAAAATATTGGCGGTGATGGCTGGACTGGCACTAAGATAGCGGTCGAAGCTGGCGGACAGAGTGATAATGAATCGGCCGTAAGAGGAGTAATTCAAAACAGCGTGTTAAAGTATAACCGCTGGAACGCCATCCCTAATGATTCGTCGTATGTAGAGGATCAGAGCTATACTCATGGTATGTATTCGGTCCAAAAGGAAATGGGTCGATATGATCCGGATGCCACTAAAGCAACTATGACCGAATTAAAAAATGTTGCCATCAACATAATGATTGGTGCAGCGGGTGCAGAAGGAGATAAAAACTCAACGCCTACAAATATTATCACTGATGTCAACGCGTTGCCAGTGCAGATTGGATTAAACCAAGTGGATTTTATTAATATGACTGCTGGGGAACAGGCAGCAACTTCGGGTGGTTTAAAGGCGCTTTATCGTGGAGGCCATTATGGAAATACAGATTGGTTGGACCCAGACGTTGATAACAGTAAACACAATAAATCTTGGGGCACTTTAAATAATCCGTTAATTCCGTACGGCGGGCCTATGCCAATCGCGATGTTAGTCATCGCTAATATAGCTGTAATGGCAAGTTTTGTTGTTGGACTTATTATTGGCTTGATTTTTGACTTATTATCCTTCCTGGGAATTGGTAAGGACAGTGACGATCAACTTCCAATGGGAAGGTCTGCTGGAAATCCTGATTTTGGGGAATCTAGTTTTAGTTATATGGTTGCGTCTTTTTTAAGGATGCCACAATTAAAAAATGCTGAATCTTATGCTGTTAGTTCGCTATATGGCCAGGGCGCATTCTATGAGGGGCTAGGGGATGCTGTGTCTACTGGTTATTATTTAATGGTCTTGAGAAATGCAATTCGAGATACAGATCAGATTGAAGAGGCTGGTAAGGCTATGGGATCCATGGGCGCTGACCCTATTGCCATGGCTGCCGGTATTTTTCTAGTTATAGAGGCATTTCAAACATCGGCAACTTATAATTTTATCCTTACAATGATTTTGCTTGGAGATACAGTTTTTGCCGCTGGATCTGATCAAGAAGGTTACATCAACAGTCCAGAACCTAACGCTCGCAATTCTGATGCGGATGATGCGACTTTAGCAAATCTTCACTCTAAAAATAGGCTTGATTCCTCATCAAGGAAGTTGGCCTGGAGAAACGCTTCCCTTCCGGCCGCCATCTTGTTGCCCACTAATTTGAGGACATCCGGCATGCCGGTGCCAGCCAGTCTGTACGACAAACAAGCCAAGGCATACCCTAGCCAGGGAGAAGCCAAAGATGAAGAGTCCTTTGACAACGCAACAAAACCTCGTTATAATAAATTACGGCCCATAGATAACCGACTATCCATGGGAGAGGTCAGGTGGATAGAGGCACAGCTAAATTCTACATACATGCCGTTTTACTTTCATGATTTAAGGACTAACGAAATAATAGCTTTCCAAGCATTTGTGGAGAGCATTACTGATGATTTTTCTCCAAACTGGAACGAAGTTGGGGGATTCGGCCGAATGGATCCAGTGCAGATATACAAAAATACCACACGCTCTATCGGGGTGACCTTTTGGGTTGCTGCCTTAGATCGTGCGGACTTTGAAGATATGTGGCTGAGGATAAATAAACTGGTAACCCTGGTGTATCCGCAATGGTCGCAAGGCCTTATTAGGCAAGCCCCGGGCGCAGACATCCAGCCGACCTTTATTCAGCCATTTTCTCAAACGCCAACCGCATCTCCAGTAATAAGATTTAGATTAGGCGATTTATTCAGGACCAATTATACCAAAAAGAATCTAAAGCGGCTCTTTGGAGATGGCACCGACGCCCTTTCTTTTCAAGGCGTTATTCCGTCCGAAGCAAAAGGCGAAACAGTTGCTGCAATGGGACAAGACTATGCCGATGCCCTGGAGAAGATGCCGTTTGGTCCAAATGGGACTGAATCGATGGCTTTGCTGAATAAAAACGACGCTGTGGGCAATGCAGCCGCACTAGCAATGGGCTTGCCAGCGACTTCTGAAAACGGACCTACTCATAATTTCACCTACGAGCTCTCAGCGGAGTCTTACCCGATTATGCACGAAAAAGCCCCAGGAGTCTGGTCCAGGGCGAAGCATGTCTTTACAAAGCACAGGCTATGGAAAAAAGCTATTATGTCGGGAAACGCGGCAGGCTGGAAAATTGTTGGTTATGCGATTAACCCTTCGATAATGAAATCACCTACCGGTAGCCAGCGCAAGGCGAAGAGACTAGAAAGAGCCGCCGTTAAGCTTATTATGTCGTGTAACGATGAAAATATGTTTAAAGATAAGGATGGCAAGCCTTATTGCGTTATGGTGGCCCAAAGTGACCTCACTGGTTTCCATAAATCATCTACTATTATGAAAATGTATATGGCCGCGCTTTCTGGACCCCCCGGTCCTTTTGGGGCTACTGACCCACTCACAGACTGGGGCGCGTCAGACGATGAATTAGCATTTTTTAAAGGATCCGTTCCAGATTCGTCAACTGGCAAATTTACCACCGATGCTGATGCTAATCCTATAGTGACTTCTTTTGAATCTGCGATGGGGATGGGGCTTGCCGGTGTAATATCACAGCTGAGCATGGATTGGAATGACAAAACCTGGGAGACAGAGGACGGATCACGTGCACCGCAACAGTGTAAAATTACACTTGCCTTTAAACCAATTCACGATATTCCTCCAGGCCTGGATCACCAGGGTGGAATGCGTGCACCGGTATATCCTGTGGGCACAAACTTGGGCCAAATGTTTGGACCAACTCCGTATAATTTAGAGAACCCAGACGATATAGAGTTTAAGAAACAACTAGAGGCATACGAGGATACTATTGAAGGAGTGATTAAAGAGAGCTGGTTTAAACGGACGTTTGGTAAAGGTGACTGATAATGCGTAGATATTTTTTAGATCCGAGAGTTCAAGGCGGCCGAATTTATGGTACGGCACAGACTTCAAATGCCATTTATCAGGC
>Ga0098033_1000883_pt1 | contig 12996 bp, 24 predicted proteins | sample 1_EtaG_FD_75049 | JGI IMG/M metagenome (GOLD analysis project Ga0098033, IMG submission 75049) | Marine viral communities from the Subarctic Pacific Ocean - 1_ETSP_OMZ_AT15124 metaG | ecosystem: Environmental > Aquatic > Marine > Oceanic | place: Pacific Ocean | collected 2015-01-07
AGAGGACAAATATGGGAGCCACTTGATGATCAATCTGAAATCTATGCTCAGGAATGGGAAGCACTACGAGATGAATGGATTGGCCCTGGTCAATGAGTAATCGTTTAAGTATTATCCAATATATGCAGGATATTCAAACCGAGCCACAGACTTATGCACACGGAGAACTTCCTGAAGACTTGTTAGCAGAGTTATCTGATGCTTGGCCAGATCGTGATACTGTGTTACGTGGCAGAGATGGTGATAATTTACTCTTTCAATATCAGGCTAGAGACAGTCTTAGCGGAAATAAAATTAGTCCTATTTGGCGTGAGTTTGTCGAATATCATACTAGTCAAGAATTCCTAGACGAATTATTTGATTGGTGTGGTGAATATTTTTGCGATGAAATAAAACAATTACCTAGAAAAGGAGGAGTTCGTTTTGTTACTGAAGATCCTATTAAAATGGAAACGCAATTTTGCATTGACACACCTTCGGTAAACAACCCTGTTGTAAAACCTATGCATTTAGATAATGCATTAGAATTTTATAAGTTTCTTATACGTTTTCCTAGTCATGGATATGATACAGGTGGCAAATTAAATGTAGGTAAATGGAAAGAAGGTAAAGAAATGTCTTTTATTCCAAATACAAAGCATTTTTCAACTTCGGATAGTGTTGATATTTTTGCAACCCTACCAAATTCTGGAATTATATTTTTCTTAAATAGTCCAAATGCATTGCATGGTGTCGCTGAAAGAATAAAAAATAATGGCTTATATAGACGATACGTTAATATAGTTGGCGAGTCGGCGGTAGAGGTGTTCGATCCAAAAACTATGGTCGGCGGTAGAGGTGAACATAAACTAGCAAGAAACTAAAATGAGACTACATCTCGTAACCTGCACTGACTGGAACTACAGACGGTGGACCACAACATTAATAAATTCATTAGACGATAGTTGGACAGAAAAATTTGTTATTGCTGTAGGTGAAGGAGATTGGGAAGCCTACGGTGCTCAACTTGGTGTTACTATTATTCCACAACAGTTTAATCATGCAATGGATCCTATACGTTGGTGTCAAAATGTACGCATGAGACATCTCCGTGCATTAATAGAAGATTGTGATTGGTTATTACAAATTGACTCAGATGTTAGACAAAATTTAATATTTGATATTAACCATGTTATAGATAAACAATATCAAGATCCTCGCTGGGGCAATCCAAAGAAAAAAGGAATTTTTTTTGCAAATTACAAACACACAGGCAAAACCAAGGGAAGTTTCCATGAAGAAGTAAATCCAAGATTTAGAATTAATGCTGGTTGGTGTTTATATAAAAATTGTAAACAAAATAGAGATTCATTAGAACAAATACAACGAGCATTTGATTTTGAATACGACAATGAAGATAACTGGGATCAATTACAATTACTTAAACATTATGAAAAAGATATAAACATATTACCATTTAAATATGTATGTGATGGTGCCACAGGATATTATCCACACGCAGGATGGTATCATTGTAAAGGACCTAAGAAAAAAACTATAACCAGTGACTGGCATATTTTATCTGAAATCCCAAAACCAATAATGACTGAAGAGAAATTTGTTTTTGTACAGGTCCATGATAAATGGGTTCGTATAAGAAGAGTGAGTGATGGGGCAAGTTCTTAGTACAGGTCTTGGTATTAAAGCATCAAAACGTAATCCAACTAAATGGAAACGTTGGCACGTCTTGGAAAGTCTTTGCAAAAAATTCAAATGGACTAAAGGAATAGAACTTGGTGTTAAAGATGGTAAAACGTTTTTACATCTATTAAAATTTTGTCATGTATCAATGGTTGGTATTGATGTATGGGAAACAATAGACACACAAGATCGAGACTTTGATCATAAAAGAAATTATGATTATGTAAAAATCATGACTCTAGAATTTCCAAATAAAAAATATAAATTAATTAAAGGTCGTACAGATGGGGTGCATAACCAATTAGATAATAAAGCATATGATTTTGTATTCATAGATGCTGATCATTCTGAAGGTGCTGTACGCAAAGATATCGAATTATATGAACCAAAGGTTACAACAGCCGTAATCGGCCATGACATTCACTTTGAATCAGTTAGAAAAGCAGTAGAACATCATTATGGTAATCGTTATCAAAGATTACAAAACAACGTTTGGATTCATTATCTTCGTTGACATAAGTTAATTATGCTTTATAATAAAGTATGAACATTGTAGAAATAAAATCTCCTCACAAAGTTTTATCTCAAGATCCTATTCATCCACAGATAGGCAAAAAGTTTAGAGTGTCAGAAGGACGCAAGTCTTTCGTGTGTGTAATAGAAAATCGTTATACTATAGTATCTTGTGTTTCATTTACAAAAGGTATTTCACATACTATGAACGAGATACTAGGGCATTATGATGATCCTGATACTGCTATGTTTTGGACAGTATATAAAACCAAAGAAGCAAAAGAAGTAAAAAATTTACCAACTATGGTTGGTGCTAAAGCATTAATCCTTATTTTTGGGTATCTTAAAGCACATTACCAGCAACTTAAAACATTTGCTACACTATCTCCTGTACCAACATTTAGTAAAAATTTTAGTAGTGTACCCAATGACGATAGCACTATAATTGACTGGTTGTCATTGCGTAAAGACCCTGTAGCAAGGTTTCATTTGCGTAATGGTGCAAAGATACATCATATATGTAGAAATGCTGATAACAATAAATTAAGACAATTACAAAGTTATGGTTGCATGGTAAATTATACTTACTAACGATAAATAGTTACGATAAGGAGTTTAAACTATGCCACATAGAAAATGGAGACACGCAATGACGCAAAGTCAAGTCGAAGGTAATGCTACTTATCGTGCACCTATCTCACAAAGTGATCTAGCAACAGCAATCGCTGGCAATGGTAACCACACTAAATCAGCGAAAGACTTCCAAGCATGGTTTAGATTACAACAAACAAGAGGTGGCTGGGCGGATGGCAAACCTTACACAATGGGACCACAAGGCGGCGGTGGCTGGACTGTCAACTGGACTGGTGCAGGTGTTGTAATGAACACTTCAGCCTAAGGGGTTGACAACTTACCACAATCATTTATAATAAAGACTTAACTTACTTCATAGGAGATTATTATGACAAATTTGTTTATCAAACATTTTGCTTATGGATTATTGTTCGTCGGCGGTATGTTGGGGTTTGCACTTGTAGGTATCGAACTTGGTGAATATATAGGTCGCCAAATAGGTAACGAGGATTATGGATTTCTTATTTTCATAGGAGCAATTGTATTAGCAGGTATCACCTGGAATGCATATGGTCAAGCAAAAATAAGTACAGAATATAATTCCAAGTAAAAGGATTGAGACCTATTAGTGTAGAGGCCCAACACGCGACCCTGTCACGGTCGAGATCACGAGTTCGAATCTCGTATAGGTCGCCAATTTAGAAGCATAAATAACTAGAAGGTATTCTAAATGTTAAGATCGAATTGTAATTATTGTGGTAAAGAAGTTAGATATTACAAAGGCCACTCAAAAGGAAAATACTGTTCTCATGTCTGTCAAGGTAAAGGAAAAGTAACAGAAGCAATTAAAAGTGGAAACTACACAAGAACAAATGCTTTTACATACTTTAAACACAATACAGATTATAAATGTAGCAACTGTGGAATAGATAATTGGAAAGGTAAAACACTTTCTTTACAAATTGATCACACAGATGGTAATAAAAATAATAACAAAATTAAAAACTTAAGATACCTTTGCCCTAACTGTCATACACAAACAGACACTTAGGGAACTCGCAATGTTAGTCCAAAATGTAAAAGTAGAATTATCTTATGTGCTAAACTTGGAAACGACATTCGTAACAATAGAAAACCAATAGGAACAAAGTTATTATAGGGGGATTAGCTCAGTCCGGGAGAGCGCCTCGTTTGCATCGAGGAAGTCGCAAGTTCGAATCTTGTATCCTCCACCATATGCAAGGTTAAATAATTTATGACGGACATTGTAATAGCAACAGTACCATATATAGAATTTTACTTGCCGCCGGCAGGACCTGCCGCACTAAAAGGGCATTTAGAAAGTAATGGCATATCTTGTGACACTATGGACTTAAACATTTCACTTAAGAAAAATTTTACAGATAAAACAGAACTAAATGAAGTAATATCATTTCTTACTACAGAAGAATATACAATTAAAAGTAAAAGTGTACAGCATAAAGTTGACACCATGGTTAATAATTGGTGTAAAGAATTGTTGTCTACAAACCCAACATGGATTGGGTTAAGTGTATTTTCTAGAGATAGTTTAAAATCATGTGAACTAACTGTTAAAAAAATGAAAGAACTAAAACATAATTCCAAAATTATGTTGGGTGGTATGGGAATTACCAAAGATACTATACATCAATTTGAAGAATATGTAGATGCATGGATCATTGGAGAAGGTGAAGAAGCACTTGTAAATTTAGTAAGAGGTAATATGAATGCTAAAGGTATCAATGGACAAGCAGATACTATTACTGATTTAAACAAATTGGGTGTTCCAAATTATAATGATTATGATTTAGATGCGTATGATACTTTTTATGATAATGAAAGAGTTGTACAAATAACTGGGTCTAGAGGTTGTGTTAGGAACTGTACCTTTTGCAATGTTGCGGCACAATGGCCTAAGTTTGTATGGCGATCAGGACAACATATATTTGATGAAATTAAAACATTGTATGAAACAAAGGGTGTTAAAAATTATTTCTTTACTGACAGTTTAATTAATGGAAATATGAAAGAGTATCTAAACATGATAGAACTGTTAGCCAATTATAATAACAAACACAATGCAGGTATTAGATGGGGTGGACAATACATTATAAGACGCAGACATACTACACCACAAGACTATTTTAGCATGACTGCAGAAAGTGGAGCATACAATCTTGCTATAGGAATTGAATCTGGGTCAGACAATGTGTTAACTCATATGCGTAAACACTTTACAAGAGATGATACAGACTTTTTTGCTGAAGGATTTTCCAAACATAAAATTACAGTATCCTATCTTATGCTAATAGGTTACCCTACAGAAACAGATGAAGACTTTAAACAAACATTAGATCTATTTTTTGATCATACAAAGTATGTTGCTGATGGAACAATACTTGGAGCAACATTAAACATGACTATGGCTATTTTACCACATACACCAGTAGAGACAATGAAAGAACTGTATGAAGTAGATACTAGTGCACCAAATAGTAATATTGTAGGTTGGCGATCAAAAGTAGTTCCAGGACTTGATTGGAAAAGAAGATTAGAACGTAGACTAATAGCAGATAAATTATTACAAGAACTGCATTGGCCTATATTGTCGAATGACAGAGACTTAACAAACCTGTATAATGTTAATGAGACTTATAAAAAATGGATTACCAAAAGTATATTGAAGAACAACAAGAACGGTTCACTCGCCCGAAGTTTTATGACACAACTATAAGTCTAACTGGCTATGATGGTAAAACTGGTTCGCCAAATGTTAACATCAAAGTAAATGATAAGTCTTATTACAATAAAACTATTAAAGACAACGTTGACATAAAATTCACAGTTCAAAATTGGGATAACGATCAGGTACTAACAATTGCTATGGATAATAAAGATCCATATGATACTATTGTTAAAGACAATAAAATTGTAGCAGATAAGTTTGTTAGCATAGACAAAATAGTGTTAGACGGTGTAGATATAAAACAAAACATATACGAAGGTAGACATTTTCCAGTATATCAACAAACACAAACTGGTGAACGTGAAGTAACAACTACTTCTTTATACTACAATGGTGATTGGGTATTCAAATATAAAAATCCTCCTATCAAATATTTTGCAGAAAAAGAACTTGCAAAGTCTTTATTCAGTAAAGATGATAAACAAAAAGCGAACCTTGATGCTCAAAAAAAATATTTAGAGATGGTAAAATTTCTGCAAGAGCACTAAAATTTATCCACAGGCATACATACAAGTGATATGCCTTTCAAAATCCGCAAAAAAATTGTCCAAATAAAAAGAAAACTTAAGAAATGGCGCAAACGTTTAACATCTCATCCTGAAAGAACATATCTCCGAGGACCACAGAAATCTAAATAATCATTAACTACGCATATAAATACAGTATGAACAAACCAGGAGATTATTTAATTGATGCCTTACGCAAACACGCCGAAGGTGAAATTAGCAAACGAAGAGCAAATGTTGAAACTTATAGGTTGAATCCCGTAGGTATTGGCGAACATTCTGATATAGTTGAAACAATAGAAAAAGAAATGATAGAAATTTCAAAGTATGATGACATATTAGATGTGTTAAACAAATATTTTAACGATTCAGATCCTAAAAAATTAACATTGCATGAGTAGAATTGCAGGGAAAGTCTGGGGGCCATTGTTGAGGCTATTGGCAGGATTTGAATACCCTACTCCTCATCACTTATCAATAGATGGGACAAATATTACTGCATTACCCCCAGACAAAAGACCTACAAATATGGTTTTTCAAAACTATGCAATTTTTCCTCATCTTAATGTAGAAAAAAATATTCAATTTGGACTAAGAAAACTTGGTTTAAGTAATGATGAGATAGATAAACGAGTTAAAGATGTTCTCTTTGCCAACGGTGCTTTAGAATTCCATAGAATAGAATTTAAAGCAGGCGGTACGTGCTCTAAACATTGCCATAACTGGAAGTGGAATGGCTTCTTTGTTAAAAAAGGAAAAATGCTTGTGCGAGTTTGGCAAAAAGATTATGAGTTAGTAGACGAAACTGTTTTAAATGCAGGAGACTTTACACAAGTTAAGCCAGGTGTGTATCACCAATTCGAAGGTGTTGAAGATGGTGTAGCATTTGAATTGTATTGGGCAGAGTTTAACCACGATGACATACAACGTGAGTCAATTGGATGGTAAAGCAGGATTTTGTAAAATTAATTGTATATGCCCACACCACCAAGCATCATCTCCTTCACTGGTAAATTGGAAAGATTCTACCACATTAATCTTTTTATCTATATGTTGTATCAAGTAATCTAAAAAATTAGGTATAAGATCTTTTTTATTGGTAATATTCAATTCGTTTTTAACAAAGTTATCATTTTCATCTAATATACTTCTAGCATCATCTAGTAACTTTATTATCTTTGTTGAATTAATAAAGTATTCGGTTTGTTTATATAATGAAAGAAATTTTTTAAAATATTTTTCAGTAGTGTCACATGGTACGTCCATCATACGTTTAACATTTAAAGAAATGTAACAATAACCACCTTCACTAATTAAGTTCATCATCTTTAAAATATTATTATGAACTTGAGTAAAATAAGTAAAGTGTAAACTGTTTAATGCAAACCCTACATCAAATTCATTTGCGTGAGAATTACACCATTCATCTCCAAGTTTACCAATAACATCTGGAACTAAATTAGCTGTAAAACGTTGACTTAATTGTTGTTGCAGGGACGGTATGGAACTTATACCATCAGGTATCTTGCCACAATTACATGATGGATCAACACCAACAACATTATGACGTTTACCAGATTCTAATTGTTTAATCCAATTATATCCACACCCCATATCTACTATTTTACTTCCAGGTGGTGTATTTTTTAATATAGTATCAATAACATACCTTCTAATTTCTGAAGGGTGTTTAGCTTTATTTTTTAGCATTGAATAAAACTCTTTTTCTTTTCCTAACTTGCGAAAAAAATAACCAATATGTTCCATCATTTGTATTTACAATGTGTCAAATATGTAATATAATAATTGATAATGAAAAAGTTTACATTTATAGAAGGTATTACAAAACACAAGAAGGGTGTTACAGAAAAATACAAAGACATTAACGAAGAAGTAGAAGCAAGTGGATTTAAGAAAGCAGTTAAAGGATTTCAAAACAAGCAACAAGATTGTCATCACCTACGTGTCCAGTACACAAACAAAGCAGGCAACGATATAGACCGTTGGATAAAAATTCCACTTGGTCGAGAAAAAAGATCCTTCTAAAATAATACCACTTGACGCACCTTTAATAAAATTATAATATATATTGTATGTTGCCTGAGATGGTTCATAATGTATAATTGTACTCTCCAACATAACGGCGACCTTATAACTTTCTTAATCAATCAAGACTCAGAACAAGCAACTGTAACATACCGTTTTGGGTATGACGATTTTACAGAAGTAAAACAATGCTTTCTTCATGAAGCACAAGAACGTTGGAATATTGCAAAAGATATGGGATTTAAACTTGCATTCGTTCCTAATCAATGGGACTTATGATTCTGATAAAGAGTCTGGTGGCATTACTAAAGAACGTTTATTAAGACAACTGAATGTTACTTGTACACCCCTTGCACTAAGGTCATCATTTAATAAATCTATCATACCTTGTGCAACCTTCATGCAATGTTCTTCAGTTGGATAACCAGTAGGGAAGTATGCATTTGGAAAGCAGGCCTTCTCTAACTCTGGTACTGATAGACCAAAAAAACAAACAGTCGCTATTATATGCCACATACATTATTTAATTGTGCTTGGAAAACTTTATTAGTGGTGTTTAAGTATTATGCTGGAGTAAGTAAATCAAATGCAGACACACCATCTGCTATTCTTTGTTTAAGTTCAGTTGTTGAGTAGCCGTGATCTCTTTGATTGTAATGTACCTTTATACCGCGGTCCTTACATATTTTCTTACCAGTAAAGTCTGTATCATTATAATCACTTCCTATAATTCTAACATCAATTTTATGTGACTTTAATATATTTTCTAAATCTTTTTCAGTTTCATACACTACAATTTCATCTACATACCTAACTGCTTTAAGTTGAATATGTCTTTCTACAATAGATTGTACTGGTTTAGTCTTTGTAGTGGGTCTGTCGATGCTTGGATCTGTATGCAATCCGACCATTAGATGATCACATTGTTCGTATGCTTCTTTAAGCATCAGTATATGACCGGCGTGTAGTAAATCAAATGCCCCAGCAGTAAAACCAATTCTCATACTACATTATAAAACACATACCAATAAATGTCAAACATGGCATTGGTAAAAACCAAACCAATTGGTATAACCTGAAGTGCCTTTAAATTAAAGAAATAATTAGACTATTTTAATATCAATTGCGTTAGATTTGCCTTTATGTTCACCGATTTCAAATGTTACTTCTTGTCCTTCTTGAAGTTCGGTTATGTTTGCAACTTCTAATGCTGATATATGTAAAAATATGTCCTTGCTGTCTTCGTTAGATGTAATGAACCCGTATCCTTTGGTCGGATTAAACCATTTTATTTTACCTTGCATTGTTTTATATTTAGTATCCCGTTCTATAATCTTAATGTAAAATTATGACTCTACTTCGCTTTCAGGTAGTTGTGGTGAGTCTGGTTTAAGATTTCCGTCTTCATCATAAAACCTTGTGTGGTTGTTTATCCAAAACTCTATTGCTCCTATAAACCATTCCCGGTCAACGTATCCAGAAAGTCTATCTACTTCTTTTTTAACTCTCTCGTCCCATACAATAAATGTTGGTGTTGCTGTAACTTCTTTAATTTGACCAACTGCTATTGCATTAAAAACCCATTCAGGTGGATTATGAAAGTCTATTACTGTTAATGGTAATATTTTTGCAACCTCTAGTGTATTATAATCAAAGCCAACGTCTCTATCAAATGCTAAACAATAACCACAATTCTTATCATGAAACATTAACAATTCAAAAGATTTCGCAGGGAATGATGCAAGGGTCATTACAAGTGCGAGTATTATTACAATTCTTCTTATCATACTATAAACATATTTATAAATACATTGATGCACATACAAATAGGTTCAACAGTTACTATTAATAAAAGAGGACAACACAGAGATGGTGTTGTTACTGGTATTAGTATTGCTTTAACTACAGCAGATCCTGCAGGCCAACATGGTGCTCAAGTACAAGACTATGATACCGAACTAGGTTATAGTGGATCTATAAGTTATAAAGATGATTTAGACGGTGGAGAGTATTGGGCCTATTTTGGACAAATTATAAACGAAGCAACATATTTAGACAAGTGAGTATAGACGGAGCAGACTACGTAGGTCTGATTTCTATGGGACCAAAAACAATTACAGTTAAGAACAGCAATGGTAAAAACTATGTGGTAACCAACCCACAAGCATTTCTAAAACATTTAGAAGAAGCACACGGATCAGGTAACAGTTCTACTCACATAGAAAATGGTAATTCGTTTTATGTTACGCAATGGTTTTATGATAACGTTAAAAGAAAAGTTCTAGGATCTTTTCAATAAATGCTGTATAATAAATGACAGAAGTTGGATTACTGCTCATAGTTGGCAGTTCTTATAGTAGCCATCGCATTTGCAGTTATATTGTACGATAGAAAATTGCTAAAACAAATAGACGAATATGAAATTAGATTACTGATAAGGTAGACAAGATATATTGGAAGTAAAGTGAATACCAGAAAAATCACAAAGATGAGAAAGAAAGAGTACGACCTCAAGCAGTTGCTACTGTACGATCAGTTGATGAAAGGATTATCAGATGCTGAGATTAAAAAGTGTTTAGAAAGTGATCCAATGTTCAAGGAGTACTATCTAACTCAAAAGAAACTTAAAGGAAAAAAAGAATGACATTTAAAAAAAGAATGTTTAATAAAAGACCACGACGAATAAAACGAGACGCAGGTGGACGAAACAAGCGACCTACTGTTAATGGTGTTCAACGAGACTATGTAAATAAATGGGATAGAGAACAGCAAGAATGGGCAAGAACGTTTAACCACTATGATTCAACAAAAGTATAACAAGTATAAAGATGATCTAGATGCTCTTATAGAGCCAATGGACAAGTACCATTACTTAATTAAGCAAGGCGAAGATACTGCATTAGATGATGAATACAAAATAGATTCATTTAAAGTAGATGGATGTATGAGTACTGTATATCTAGTACCACAACACAATTCAAACACAATTGACTTTATGGCTGATTCGAATAGTGCTATAACTAAAGGCTTGGCTACTATTGTTGCTGACATCTTTAGTGGATCAACTAAACTAGAAATACAAGGTACTGACATAAACACTATGATAGACGGATTGCAGTTGCCAACTATCCTGTCACCATCTAGACGCAATGGCGCCTTTAATATGTTTAAGAAGATAAAAGATTATGCTAAATGCGTGGTTGGTGATGTGTAGTCGAAGATCTTCTTGTACTAGTTCGACTATGCGTTTAAACTAAATTGATATCTTATCACGTCACCATGCCCACGCACAGTATATATCATGGCAGTGGTGCCCTATGACAGAATCGAACTGCCGTCTAAGGTTTACAAAACCCTTGTTCTACCATTTAACTAATAGGGCGTCTAATTATGTACCTGCGTCGAAAGGGGTCTGCACCCAAACTCCATTCACAAAGTTCATTTGAGGGCTTCCTATAAATTCACCAACAAATCTGCTCGCGGGTTTTTCATAAACCTCTATTGGAGTTCCAAGCTGTTCAATTACTCCATTATTAATTACAGCCAATCTGTCACCTAGTGTCATTGCTTCCACTTGATCGTGCGTTACAAAAACACTTGTAACATTCATGCTTTGTTGTAATTTTTTAATTTCAATTCTTACCTGGCCTCTTAATTTTGCATCAAGATTAAAAAGAGGTTCGTCAAATAAGAAAACCTTTGGGTTTCTCACTATTGCCCTTTCCATAGCTACAGCAACTTCTTTGACTTTGTTATCAATGTTTTCTTTAGAGTCACCTCTATTTTTTAAACCATAAGATAAGTTTTTATATGCATTCATGTGCGGGTATAAAGCGTAGTTTTGAAAAACCATAGCAACATCTCTTTCAAATGGATCAATTTTATTAATAGTTTTTCCATCAAGATCAATTTCGCCCTCAGTTATATCTTCAAGACCCGCGATCATTCTAAGCAATGTTGATTTACCACAACCACTTGGTCCTACAAAAACCATAAACTCACCATGTTCAATATTTAAAGAAGTTTCATTTATCGCTTTAGTCCCGTTAGGGTATACTTTTGTTATATTTTTTAATTCTAAAAAACTCATTTATTTCTCTGTTTGAATCAATCCCTTAATAAACCAACGCAGTAATTAATTCCTTCATGACGCAGTATTTACTTTAAATACAGCACTATGGACCTAGTGTACGCACCTGCAGAGATCCTGAAAGAATCAACGCCCCCCGTAAACGTTAATGACAGTGACCTTCGCCTGACATTCCTACAAGCAAAGATGATGCTACGCATAATGGAACAATACAATGGCGTGGGATTGTCTGCCTCACAAGTATCAATACGCAAGAGTTTCTTTATAATGGGTGACGCAAACAAGGCCTGGGTGATAATAAACCCAAGAATTCTTGAATACTCTGATGATAAAGTGCTGTTAACAGAAGGGTGCTTGAGTTATCCTGGCTTGTTTTTAAACGTATTAAGACCAGAAACAGTAACAGTAGAGTATGCAAACGACAAAGGCAAGAGAATAACAGGCAAGTTAGAAGGGATAATAAGCAGAGTATTCCAGCACGAACATGATCATACGCAAGGCATAACGTATGATACGCTAGTAAGCAGACTAAAACTCTCAATGGCTAGAAAGAAACTGCTTAAAAGAGCCCGAACCAGTAAACGTTAGTTGGCCTTAAGGTCAGCGATAAAGACGGAGAGTGCAAGAGTTAACGATTGTATGTTACCTGGTTTGACATGGTTTTTGCAGGGTTAACGACCGAGATCTACATAAGACTCTATTTGTTTAATCCAAAAGCACTACCAGTAAGTATCGCTCCGAAGGCGAGATGGAATAGTCCACCACCCATGAGAGTGAATGGCTCGTGCTGGCCAGTAAGTTTCTTCATCAATTCCATTTGA
>Ga0098033_1000884_pt1 | contig 12986 bp, 16 predicted proteins | sample 1_EtaG_FD_75049 | JGI IMG/M metagenome (GOLD analysis project Ga0098033, IMG submission 75049) | Marine viral communities from the Subarctic Pacific Ocean - 1_ETSP_OMZ_AT15124 metaG | ecosystem: Environmental > Aquatic > Marine > Oceanic | place: Pacific Ocean | collected 2015-01-07
GTTCCAGACGGTTTTATACAGGTTACAGCCACGGACTGTCCTATTTTTAGTTTCTTGGCCCACAGCTTGTTAGTCTCTACAGCGTGCATCTTTAGATCGTCTAATTCTTCTGGAGTCGCGTTCAATATAGCAGGACAATCATATACCCCTGTAAAGCTAACCCCAAGCAACCGCTCTTCCTCTGCGTTACGTTTCCAGACAGGGCGGACATATCTAAAGTCTGTAAGTGTTGATTGGTAAGTGCCTAAGATGGTAGCTAACCTAATCTTGCGGAGAACTTTGTCTATGGTGTCAGTGGGACGAAGCACTACTTCTGATAAATTGCATAAACCACAGCTTCTGAGAATTACCTCACTGCATGGGTTACACCCAAACTCATGGTCTGTATCTCTCCTTTTGGGAGCAAGATCTTTAGCAGCCTGACGGTTGAATATACCCCTCTCTCCGCTCCTCGATTCATAGAGAGCAATCCACTCTCGCATAAAGATCCCAATGTCTGGCTTCTCTGTGTAGCATACAGAGTTATTTGCCAAGGCTCTTTGTCCGTCATCAACCCACCACTGCCCCATCTTGGCACGTTGCATACGCTCATCAGTCAGGTTACTTAGACTTAATTCTGCAGCACGACGCACCCCGCCTACCACCACAGCCTCCCCGTTAAAGCAGAGGAGGTCGTGGCACTCTAGGCTTGTTAGCTTTCTTCCTGAAGAGTTCTGGAATATTCTTATGTACTGGTTGAATAACCTCTTCAGGGGATCTGGCCCAGATGCTCTCCCACCAAAGACCTTTAGTCTTGCTCCTGCTAATCTTATCCTACTATAGTCTATGTTGGGGATAACCCCTTGGTACAGTAAACTCACTAACTCGCGTAGGGCGCTTGCCCAACCTATCTTACTGTCCCTTACTATTATAGTAGTATCTGTTTTGTGAAACTCATCTGCCACATCAGGTAGTTTATGAATGTGTTGTCGTTCAACAGAGAATCCTACCCCTGTCCCACATAAGAGAACATACAAGTTCTCATCAAACACCCTTACATTGTCTACTGCGATATACGCACAGTTGTAACCAGCCATATTATCTCGTTGAAGAGCTGGCCCTGCTGTCATAAGCGCCCTCATGCTAGGCATGATTTCCATATCCAGTATGGCTTGCTTTATTTCATCAGGGAGCGGTTTTTCCCAAAAGCTGCAATACCGTTCAACTGTCTCTTCCCAAGTCTCTCTTCTTCCCTCGGAATCGAGGTAACGAGCGTATCTGCTTTTGTGGATAAATTTCTGATATTCGTTCATGGCACTGTTCCTATAAACGTCCACAACTCTCCTACATAAGGGTCTACAACTGCTCTCCTATAAGGGGACACAACGCTGTCTCTCTATAGCACAACTTAATCGGTTAGTTCTGGGCCAGTTGGGAGGATGCCATTTGACTCATCTACAGTCTCCTCGTTATAGATTCCATTCTCATCGAACCAACACTTCACCTTCACCATGCGAAGCATATGGGCATAGTGTGGGTCTTCTTCGGTTGCGTCGGGAGAAACCACTCCTCTGTACCGTTTACAGGGATTGAATATCTTGTCAAAAAGATCTAGGAACAAGTTACGCAACATCATTCTCCGGTCCTATTAATTGAATGAAATCATCGAGACGAAGCATAACAAGTATCTGCCTGTCTCCTTTCGCACCTAACGCCACCAAGGGTAGCTTATTTTTACCTGTCCCGTCAACTGCTTGTTGCATCGCATCTGTAATGAATTTAGAGAGCTTATTTCGATACTTGCATTCTATCCCAAATCGGGGATGAGCAACGTCAAGGGGGCTTCTCCTATCAGCAACCGGGATGCGTTCACCCCCTAGCGCCTTTGCTACCCTGCGCTCAAACCTCTTCCAGTTCTTGTCCGTCATCACTCATCTCTATTTTTCTTGGCTGCATGTCTGCTGTGGTAAGGTTTAACGAGGCCATATCGAGCCACAGATCAATTTCACACTCGGCCATGTCCCAGTGCCTAGCTTTAGATATGGAGAGGTAGGCAGAGGCTACGAGAGGGTCTTGTGCGTAGTATCTTCCCAACAATAACACATTATCTACCCGGTCTGCCAATTCCCCTGCCCCCCTGATCGAAAATCGATCTATCTTATCCTTAACGCTCATGGATTTTCTGGCATGGCACACTAAAACGATGTGGCATTCCAGCTCTCGACAAGCGTCTGCTATGCAGCACACCACCTGTTTTTGGGCTGTGTAGTCATCATTGGCAATACCAGCTATCGTCATTAAAGAGTCAATCAGAATGAATCTAGTATCGTAGTTGTCAATGGCATAGCGAATCACCGCCATCAGGGTAGGGAGATCTACACTTCCTTGCTTGTCAAAGAAGAACAACTTATCCCTAGCCCATCCGTTAAACCCTAAACCAAAATCAATGGAGGGAGTGGCTTCCAGAGAGGCTTGACGCCACATTCTAATTAACTGACTACGTGGACTCATTTCAAGAGAAACAGACAAACATTTCTCTCCCTGCTCAAGTGCATGTAAGAGAACTTGCCCACAGGCCAAAGATTTACCGCTGGAATTGATCCCGGCTACAATGGTGCATTCTCCATTTCGCAGTCTAAATCTGTCACCCATCCCCCAAGGAAGAACAACTCCAGAGAGTGTTTCGCCTACTAAATAATGCTCAAGAACCTCTTGTGTGAAATGGTTAGCAGCCTTGATAGACTGCTCTTCGTGTATAAGTAAATAGGGGGCTAATTCTTCTGGGGTTAAATCCACGACTACTCCTCTCCTCTATATGGCGTACTATTCAGGAACTGGCTTACAGAACCAGTGATGGTCCTTCATTTCAGGGACCCCCCACCTATTCTTAGGCACCCAGAAGTCGTAAAGCCAGATGCTTTTACTCTGGTGAGAATAGGACATGAATAATGATCCAAGTGGTATATGTGCGAAGCCCAAGCCTCCACTGTATGCTTTGGCGCAGAGGGCATCAACCTCCGCAACTTCTAGGGGTACTTCTCGTTTCGCATTATAGTCCTGTCTTTCAGGAGCAGTCAATGCCTGTAACCGCATGTAGACATTAAAAGCACTAGATACGAGCCTCTCACGGTAAGGGTCATGGACGGAATCCTGCTTACGCATGGCCTCTATGTGAGACAGACACTTATTTAGTAGATGATCTTTATGGATCGACCCTGTTTGTTTAAGGGTGAAGATGGCTTTTTTTTCTAGTTGCCTTATTTTGTCTAGGTGAAGACGTAGCTTTCTATGAGCCGGGTATTTTGTTCTTGGCATCTCTCCTCTCCTCTATATGACGTATAACTCAGATCTCCTCTATATGAGACTTTATTCAAAGTTGCAGTCTGAGTAGTATACCTGTATAGTCAGAAAAGTGCTATTTTGATGCTAAAAAGACAGGTACATAAACGCCCTTATAAATCATAGGCTTAGAGCCTATTGGTTAGTATGTAAGGGGAATAGTATCTCTAGCACCTGTTTCCTGACAGACAATATCATCCTCGGCTCTGGATGGATCAGGTGGAAAGGGGCTACTGGGACTCGACTAAATGACCCCGAGGATAAATCCGGGCTAAAGTGAAGGAAGGTGGTAACGACGGAACCACAAGGCTGTTATAATACCGTGCCGGAATACAGAGCCACAGTACCAAGCAGTTGATAAAGAAGTCCCCCTTCACATAGGGGGTCAAAAAAGACAACTATGGAAAATCATGCAGAGCAGAAAATTCTAAGGGCAAGATCTAGGCACAGGAACCTAGTTGCTAAGTACAACCCTTACGCACCAAAAGTCCAGAGGAGCAAACGAACCTACAAGCGCCGTGCGAAATATCCAGATATGGTTTTTGAATCGTGACACGGATTTTTTTTCTAGGGTTTCTTGGTCGTGACACAGCCTTTTTTTCTGGGTTTTTGAGCGGCCCTCCGAGGTCGCGCGGGGTGTGGTAAAAATACAACATTAGAATATTAGCGAAAGCTCATATTGTGGATAGAAAAAAGTTATCCACAGGCAGAAAATCAGAATATTCCAGTTTTACTATATTATAAAATTCTAATATACGAGGATCAGAATATAATCAAACGCTAATATACCTGTGGATAAGTTTTTGAGGGTAAAACCCTGTGGATTAAAGGGTTACTATGTACCCGCCCAAATAGGCACTTTAAGCGCCGTTATAGCTATGGGTAGGGGGATACTACCGGGTTACATCTAACGTGTCTTAGAAGGCCTGTTTGGGCCTCTAGGGGTAAAAAAAAGCGCCCCCGGAGAGGCGCATGGATCAATCGTTTGGCGGAAAAAATTGTCTAATAAGCCATAAAACCAACAGCCAAAAACCCGCCAGAATTGCCAATAGAATAGCCGCTAGTACGGCCAGCCAATGCAACGGCGCGGCCCATGTCATGCGGCCATGGCAAGGCGCGACCAGTCACCACGGGCCATTGTGAGCACCTTACCGGCGACCGTTTCTAAATGCGTCGCACGGTCGAAACTGAGAACGTTCGCTACATCGTGCGAACAGATGGCTTGAGACATGCCGAACTGTCCGAAGTCATTGCCGCGCATAAAGGCCGCATACACGGCCTTGGATTCGGCCTCGGTTAACAGCTCGTTTTTAGCAATCCGCCTCACGGCGTTCTCGGCTCGATCAGTTTTAACTTCGGGTGCTTCGGCAGCGTGCTCAATCGCTCGCGAGAGAAACTCTAGCCGCTCAGGTGCTGTCACTGTGTCGATAGCATCGCCCAGTTCAGCCAGTGCCGCCGCTATCTGAGCGCGGCGCGTAGCACTTGATACAACTATGTCGCCGTCTAACTCAATGCGCCCGGTACGATGCACACGCGAAACACCTTGTCCCCATTCTGGCAAGACCATACCATTAGTACAGGCAAGAAACTCGGCAAACGCGCGCACACCATAACGGCCCGCGCCTACTTCGTTATTGAACAGCACAAAACCGATCCGCACCAGTTCACCAACGCGCCGCGTCTTTAATTTACGCGATACCATACCGGGGAAAACGAATTTAGCGTATAGCCGATTCTCGGTAACATCGGCGCTTTTCAGAACTGCGTTCAATCCCGGGCTGTTTCCACTAGCCTCGCGCACTTTGTTACAGTGCATCAGGGCCTGATCGAGAACGGAAACAGATGGAATGGGCAAGTATTGGTTCGACAAGATAGCGCGCCACTGTTGCATACGGCTCCCGGTTTTGCTGTTGTAATCATCGGCGCTTTTTTCAGGCAACAAACCGCGCAACATGCGATACCCGTTTTGATCGCCATGGGATAACGCATGGTTAACCATTGCAGCCAATAACGGCGTAGCTTTTGGATAAGCCTCGCGGCTTAACTTGGTTACTAATCCCCGGCCTGTATTTAACTCCCATTCTTCTCCCACTTCGGCGGGAATAGCGTTATCACGTAACCGCGCCGCGTACTGGTGCGGGATCATAAGATGGGTGCACAGTTGAGAAAATGCGCTGTCGGTCAATTCGCCATTAATCTCACCGTTCGGCGCGTCCAGTTGTAACACTGGAAAAGTAGCAGAATCCATGTCTGCCTCCCCATAGGCTGCAGGAGAGTGATAACCGTGCTCTGCCGTGTAGTTTGCCGGTTGAAAATGGTGTTTCATGGATAACCGGCCAACGGGCGCGATGTAATCAACCGCCCTATTTTCAATAGCGCGTGCTGTTTCTAGCGCCGTTTCTAATGACATTGAAGTTTTCATATCTAAGTTCCTTCGTTAAATGAATTGGTGCGGGAGAGCTAACCTTACAGGCATTAAATGAAATGCGCGGCGGCCATTGAGGTTAGCTTTTGTGGCAGCACTCCCGCGATACCGCCGGAGGTATCGCCGCTTAGTTAATAGTGTTTGCCTCTACGTTTAATCTGAGTGTACTGGTTGTGCTGGTGTTCTTTTCCAGAATGGCCTCAAATGCGTCCCTATGGCCTAGCATCGCGAGATGCACACCGCACTCGGCGGCAATCGTTTTATAAGCCTTAGAGGTGCGTTTTGACCTAACCAGGTGGACAATCCAACGGCGGCCCATTGCAACCGGGCCAGTTTCTGACGTTTCCAACTCAGTCCTAAAGGCGTCCTTGTTCACCTTAACAATAGCTTGCAACTGATCAAGCGCGCCGTATAGATCAGCGGGATTTTCGGCGTCCATAATCTCAGTTAAGAGACTAGTGGCGCGTTCAACAAATAAGTGCCTAATCATGCTGCGTCCCTCAACTGGTCGACAATAATTCCCGCGTGATAGTCGGTGCAGCCAGTGCGTTTCTTAATCGAATTAATTAGAGCGCGCCGATTCTCGGTACATTCGCATGTCGATTTGTGATATTGCTGCAGTAGGAAAAACGCCATATTTTCAGCGGCACGGTAACGCGCTCGATTCGCTACAATTTGCGCGTTGACCGTTTCCAGTGTTGCAAATTCCAATATATCGTCGACAGCATCACTCATTTCCACAAACAAGTTATACAACGCTTGCATGTGGTCCTGTTCACTAATGTTGATAATTGCCATTGTTTGGCCCTCAGTAATTCGCGGGTAGCTGCCGCGCCAGCATTTCGACAAATGGCCGTCTATGGCCCTTTGGTCTAAATCCGATGATGAAATCACGCTGTGATCGTGTGCATAGTTCGCAGCGATCACAGGGCACCTCAGGACACGCGACAACGCGCCGCCCGTTAGGCGTGCGTTGCACTTTGGGCGCATCTTTAGGAATTAGCACGACGGTCGTCAGGCCAGTAGTGGCTAGAGTATCGGCGTGCGTTAAATTGTTCGCTGATAGGTTGATTGTAAAACCCTCCGAGGTTGCCCATGTAAAGAGCGGCAATAACTCAGGCTCACGTATGGGGTCGCGGTGCGTATAGCAGATAACCGGCCTGTGATTGTTCGCCCGGACTAGTTGCGGGAGAGTCTTAACGTCTAGATCACCAACAACGCAATGCCTCCACAACTGGCGCTTTGGTAGGCGCTTAATTTCGCGCAAGAATTCGGCAAACGTAATGCCTCGCTCCGGCACTTTATTCCAATGCAAGCGAATAGGAAATCCTTCACCGTAACAGTTGCCCAATAGGGCGCAGTAGGGCGGACACGACTCCCGCGCCGAATACGACGCGGGAATCATGCCTAAGAAACGATTAAGAGAACGTCTAACGAAATGAATCACGGGAGCTTACACCCGACGATAAATCATCAAAGACCATCTGCCAGAATTCCGGCGCTGGGCCAGAGTACCAATCCAGCACCAACACACTACAGGCATTAGCGTTAAACACTGTTCCGGCGGGAGCTTCAATACATATGTGTTTATCTTCCCTAGTGATCCACGAATTGTCCCAATCAATATCGGCACCAATTCGTTTTGCAAGTTTTTCAACAGTTGCGCGTTTCATAAGCGCGCCGCTATACGGGCAGCTTTCGCGGTAGGACGCAATCGCGGCTCAATCTTACGTAAGAGCGCAGTAGTTTCCGCGCACTGCCTATCGGAAACCATGACCATCAGGATTGCACCTAAAAGAAGCGCAATAACGCACAAAAACAATTCAATCTGAATAAGATCAATTACAAGCGCAGTGCCTATTGTTAGGACACCGCAATACCCGAGTAGGATGTTCGTTAACAGTTTCATTTTAATAACTCCCGGGGCCGTTAAATTCACCAACCGAATACTGTAGTGCTTTACATTGGCGCTCGCTAAGATTCCGTGCGGCTAATTCATCACAGTATTGAGTGCATAGGCGCTCATTGTTCTCTGCTTTACTGTGGCCTAATGCTTTGGTAAATGTTACCCGCGCGTTTGCCCAGTATTGCACTAACGTCTCGGTTGATAATGTTGATAAGTCTTCCATTTCATACCTCCGGGTATGCTGCGTCTAGGTCAAGCGCGTCACACAATGCGCCGGTGTATTCATCACCAGAGTAGTCCGCTATCAGGTTCTCCGGCTCATTGCCGTAGACCAGAAAAACAGAACCAATCTTATCGCCGCGGGGTGATATAAATACTAGTGTGTCCTCTCCGGTGTGCGACATATGAGACAGTATCGCCACAGGATCGTTAGACACTTTAATCGCATACCCGGAACCATTGAAAACGCTGATAGTGTTGCCATCAGATAACACTCGATTAACTAAACCATGGGCAATGTTACGTTCTACAGGATGGGCATGTAAGGGTAAGGTTTTCATTTTCATAGACTCCAAAGTATTTAAAAGTTAACAGCAGACCTAAATATGAGCCTTTTCCTGTCAGATTGCAACATTGGCATATAGAGGGAAGACTTCAAGAGTACAGGGGAACCTAACCATCTAACCGGTTAGCTACGTAGGGGTATGCCTAGCCTACAGCCTAGGTGCTGTACTGGGGCTGTATGGGCCTGTTCTGAGGCCCGTACCGTGTGCCTGATAGGGTGCTGTTCTGGGTGCTGTATTGAGTGCTGTATAGATGTCCAGAGCACGCACACGCACGCAGTTCAAACCAAGCCCGGCCAGTTCAAACCAAGCGCAGCACTAGGTTAATAGTTATCCACAGGCCCAAAGTTATCCACAGAGCATCTGACTATATTAGAATAGTCTAATGTTTGCATATAAGGATGCAGTATGTTAGCATTCCATTATATAAGTCGACGCTAATGTGGACAGTTCAGAGTTATCCACAGTTGCGCGGATACAACACTGTTGCGCCGACGCCACAGGAGGCCCCCGGCCCCCCTCTAGTCTGAAGTTAAAGTCGATATTGTCCACACTCACCGGAGGGGTACTTTGGCAAAGCACTTAGAAAACACTACATATATCAAGCACTTACGACGAGTCTGGAAGATAAGCGGTATGCTTGTTATAACCGCCATCGCAGGAATACTGCATGGTATTTTCCCATTTGTATTAAAAACCTACGTATCTACGATGGTATATGACATAAATAAGGTATTTGAAGATGACTGATGAAGAACTCCAAGAAATGTTTAAACGCCGTACGTTCCTTCGTGGAATGTATGGGCGCAATCCCGGAGCAATGCGACCTGATCCTTCGCAACCTATAGCGTTACCGCCAAGGCAAGTTCCTCAAATGACCCCAGCTCCAATGCCTCAACCGGGAAGGCAGCGTATGTTCCCATCAATAGAACCGGGAAGGCCCAGATTTCAATCATTCACGGTAGGGGATCCGCGAGAGCGTTACCTTTACAACGAGCGATTCTTCAATTCTGCACCTATGCACGCGTTAATGGGTGCATCCAATGCGGTAAGAGGATTTTCATCCTTTGTACAAAAATTCCCCTTTGTGGGGAGATTATTCGGGAGATAAGTTATGGCAAATGGAATGCAGCCGGGCGGAATGCCTCAGAACGGTGGAATGCCGGGAGGTCAAGTACCTAGTCCAGAGCAAGTAGTTGGGGCTATCACACAACGCCTACAAGAGTTAGAGGCTGAGAAAGCCCAGCTAGTCCAAGCTCTACAAGAGATAACGCAAGGTGCACCACAGCAAGGTATGCCACAAGGCCCTCCTCAAGGTATGCCTCAAGGTCCTCCACAGGGAATGCAAGGTGGCTTACTAGCGTGAGAACTGATAAGCAAGACCTGTTCATAGAACAGTATTGCCTTACTGGTAACGCTTCTAAAGCTGCTGAGAAAGCGGGATACGCAGTTCCAAAGACTGCTGGTCATAAGCTAAAGCATCAGTTTGCTAGAGAGATTGAAGAAAGAACCCGCAAGATGCTGCAGGACGCAGTTCCAGCAGCTCTAGGGCAATTACGCAATCTAAGCAACGATGCTCTAAGCGAGGCGGTCAGGTTAGGAGCTGTGAGAGACATCTTAGACAGGGCTGGTTATAAACCCATAGAGCGGGTTGAATCGACCTCTAGGATTGAAACAGCCTCTACGGATGAACTTCGTAGGGAGTTGGAAGCATTAACTGGGTCTGTGGAAGATATACCTGACAGACTCAACTAATGGGAGTCCGTAAGGTCAAGGGTGGTTGGCAGTGGGGAAACAGTAAGGTCCACAAAAGGAAGGAAGATGCCAAAAAGCAAGAACGGGCAATTCACGCAAGCGGCTACCCGGGAAAGTCTGGAAAGAGCCGTAAATCTCGCAAGAGAACTAAGAAGTCGTGAACGCTATAACCGTATTGATTCCTATGACCCTTACCCCTATCAACTAGAGTTTCATAAAACAGGCTCAACGGCTAACCAGCGGCTACTGATGGCCGCTAACCGAATAGGAAAATCCTACTGTGGCAGCATGGAATTAGCTTACCATCTAACAGGATTGTACCCATCTTGGTGGGAAGGGAGGGTATACAAACAACCCATCGTAGCATGGGCTGGAGGAGTTTCTAACGAAACCACCAGAGATATTGTTCAATTTGAATTATTGGGTTCCCCCGACGATCCAGAGGCTTTTGGTTCCGGCACAGTCCCTAAGAAATACATAATAAAGACTGAGCGTAAGCCCGGAGTCCCTAACGCCAAAAGTGTTGCACTCATCAAGCACGTCTCTGGGGGGAACTCATCTTTATTCTTCAAAGCCTATGAAATGGGCGTTGAGAAGTGGCAGGGAAGATCAGTTGATTGTATATGGCTAGATGAGGAGCCATCAAGGGACATCTACTCACAAGCCGTTACACGGACGCTAGACAGGAAAGGAATGGTTTATATGACCTTCACCCCTGAATCTGGGATGACAGAAACGGTGGCTAGTTTCATTAACTCCCTAAAACCGGGACAGGCGTTAAAAAACGCGACATGGGACGACGCCTCTGAGAGGGTTATGTCCATGCAGGGAAAAAGCGGTCATCTCAACGAAGCTGTTATGGAGCAGATTCTAGCCAGTTACTCCCCACATGAAAGGGAAATGCGGAGATACGGAAGACCCTCTATTGGTTCTGGCCTTGTTTTCCCTATAAATGAAGAGAAGCTGATGGTAGACCCCACGACTGTCCGCTCTCATTGGCCCCGAATAGCAGGGATAGATTTCGGATATGACCATCCTACAGCCGTTGTATGGGCAGCGTGGGACAGGGATGAAGATATTATTTACATATATGACTGTTATAGGGTATCAAAAGCGCCTCCGGCAATACATGCAACTGCGATAAATAGCAGACTTCCCTTCATACCAGTTGCTTGGCCCCATGATGGACATCGTAAAGACTCAATGGGCAATCCGGGCCTTGCTGACCAATACAGACAACTGGGATGCAATATGCTCCCCTTCCATTTTGAAAACCCACCAGCATTAGGTGAGAAGAAGGGCGGAAACTCCATAGAGGAAGGCATTATGTCTATGTTGCAGCGTATGGAAGATGGAAAGCTACGTGTTTTCTCCACTTTAGGCGATTGGTGGCAGGAATTTCGCATGTATCACCGAAAAGAAGGGAAAATCGTCCCCTTACATGACGATTTAATGTCGGCTACACGTTACGCGGTAATGTCATCCCGATTTGCGGTGGCAAGCACAGATCCCTCTTGGACAGAGGAAATTGAATACAGGAATTACGGTATTATTTAATGGCTATAGAGAAAATCACAGAAGAAGAGCTGGTTTCCCGCATAAAGGAGGAGATAACCTCTTCTTTGGGGTACATGGGAGACACCATATCCCAGCAGCGTGAGAGGGCTATGGACTATTACTACGGTCTTCCATTCGGAAACGAGGTTGAGGGGCGTAGTCAGTTCGTTGATACGACTGTAGCAGACACTATTGAGTGGATTAAGCCATCTCTCATGCGGGTATTCGCATCGGGGGATGAAATGGTGCGATTTAACCCCGTAGGGCCGGAAGACGTACCAATGGCAAAACAGGCCACTGATTACGTTAATTACGTCTTTATGCGTCAAAACCAAGGTTGGGAGGTGCTGTATTCGTGGTTTACGGATGCTTTGATGCAGAAGAATGGCATTGTCAAGGTATGGTGGGAAGAAGAAGACTTCTCCATGCGGGAAGAGTATCGGAAATTAAACGAGATTGAATTAGAAGCCATTATCTCTGATGATGATATAGAGGTTATTGAGCATACAGAGAATGAGGTGGGTGGTGAGATTATCCATGATCTCGTAGTTGCTCGTAGTCATTCAAAAGGCAAGGTTCGTGTTGAGAACGTCCCGCCCGATGAATTCTTGATTGCTAGGGAATCCAAGGACATACAGGAAGCAAGATTTGTTTGTCATCGAGTTAAGAAAACCCTCTCTGATTTGAGAGAGATGTATGGCGATGTAGACCCGGAAGAGCTGGGTAGTGGTGGTGATGACTTTGCTGCCTATTCGCCAGAAAGATTAGCCAGATATGCTTTTGATAACTCTGCTGAGTATTGGGATGGAGTGGAGCCAACTGGGGAAGAGTCAATGCGTACCTACTGGCTACATGAGAGTTATATTAAAACAGATTACGACGGGGATGGAATTGCCGAGTTAAGGAAAATCTGTACCGTAGGGGATTACGTATTTGAAAATGAGGCTATCGACGCTATACCGTTTGTTTCGATAACCCCCATAACGATCCCGCATAAATTCTATGGTCTTAGCGTTGCTGATCTTGTGATGGATCTTCAACTAATAAAATCCACATTAATGCGTGGGTTAATGGACAACATGTATAACCAGAACTTTGGTAGATACGCTGTCCTTGAGGGCCAAGCTAATCTTGATGACTTATTAACCCAGAGGCCGGGTGGTGTAGTCAGAGTTAAATCTCCAAATGCAATAACGCCATTAGCTACTCCCGCGCTACAACCCTATTCATTCCAGATGCTTGAATACCTAGACGGTATAAGAGAAGCACGCGCTGGTGTTTCCCGTATGTCTCAAGGGATGAATGAGAATGCACTTACATCACATACCACGGCAACAGCCGTAACTCAGGTGATGACTGCTTCTCAATCCAGAGTTGAGTTGATTGCTCGGAATTTCGCAGAAACAGGCGTTAAGCAGCTTATGAAGGTTATCTACTCGCTTCTACAGAAATACCACGATGA
>Ga0098033_1000890_pt1 | contig 12935 bp, 21 predicted proteins | sample 1_EtaG_FD_75049 | JGI IMG/M metagenome (GOLD analysis project Ga0098033, IMG submission 75049) | Marine viral communities from the Subarctic Pacific Ocean - 1_ETSP_OMZ_AT15124 metaG | ecosystem: Environmental > Aquatic > Marine > Oceanic | place: Pacific Ocean | collected 2015-01-07
ACGTCGTTGACCTTGATAAAGTTTATTTTAACTTCGCAGGAAGTAGTGGAAGTTGGGGAGGATTGTTTGTGTGGAATTGTACAGGAGGAGATTGTGGATGCCCAAGTGCAGCAGTTCCAGCTAATCACACAGATTCAATTAACATAAGTTCACCGTTACCACCGAATAATTCAGTATTCAAAGTTGATACAGTGGCATTTAATTTAACGGCAAATTCATCATTTACATTTAATGCTACATTATATATTGATGGTGTTTCAAACTTAACTAATCAAAATTCAGCAGGAGAAAATATTTTTGTTAATTTTTCTCAAACATTCCCAGACGCAGATTACAAATACATTATACAAGTTGATAACGGAAATCTTAGTAAAAATACAACTGCTTTCGATTTTAGAATAGATACGGTAGACCCCGATATAGTTGTGGATAGTAGACTTAATGACGGAACACTTATCGCTTTAGATGATCTTAACACTACAATTAATTATTATAATATCAATTTACAGACTATAAATATTACATTAAACGATAATCAAATATTTTATAACGGAAGTGTGGGACTAGCCAACTTTTCGGTTAATGTTAGCGAAGATTTGACTGGATATAGTTCAGGAATACAATATTTATGGACTGAAGCCTGTGATCAATTAAATTGTGTTAATGCAACTTATAATTTTAGTAAAATTAACGTAAGTAATGTTTTCGAAAGTAATGTAGTTCAAGGTCAAGAGAATGATATTATCTTAATAGTTGACGGCGATTTTACCCAGTTAAATAATATTAATGCGACTTTACATTATAATAATACTAATTTCGAGACAACTGGGACTTTAATAAGTGGCGATTATTATTTTAACGTTAGTTTGTTTGCCCCAACTCCTTCGGCATTAAACGAAAGTATAAATTTTAATTGGACGCTTAACGCTAATGAGAACCAATTTAATACGTCTTCTCAAACACAAACTGTTTTTCAATCATTTTTAACTTCCAATTGTAGTATAGGCTACCCTGCGGTTAATATATACGTTTCCGAAGAGGATTATTTAACTTGGTTAGTTGCTCAAACGATAGATGTCGATTTAACTTACACTTCTAATTTTGGGAATACTTCAAACATTTTAAATCTAGGGAAAGCCTTTACTAACACTTATAACGCTTCTATCTGTTTATATCCACCTTTCGCACAGTTCACAGTTGACGCTTATATAATTAATACTGTGGCAGAGGGTTACAGTCAGAGATATTATTTAGTTAATTCCACGTTTAGTAATAATACCGCCACCTTAAACGTATATAACTTTAACAACACTAACAAAAACTCATTAAGTGTTAATATAGTTGACGAGTTCTTTAACCCTCAATCTGACGTTATTGTAAAATTATTAAGATATTATCCTGCGGGTGTTCATGCAAACACTTCGGTGAATTATGCTCACAGTTGGCAGACCGTCCAAGTAGATAAAAGTGACGAGTTTGGAGAAACTGTTTTCCACGTCAGCACTCAGGGGGATACAGATTATTCATTTATCATGGAGTTAAATAACGTTGTGATAAAGGAGACTGCAACTTTAAAGTTGCTCTGCCCCGATCCTACCAACTGCGAGATTACTTTTGAGATAGCCACTTTGTCAAGTCCTTCAGCAGCTACACCTTTCGACGATTACACCTTTTCATATAATGAAACTACTGAAATGATTACTGTAACTTGGTCAGATTCAACTTTATTAACTGACACTTTCGAATTTTTAGTTGCTCAAGAGAAATTAAACGGTAGAAATATTATTTGTAGTCAATCTTTTAATACTCCTTCGGGTTCGTTTAGTTGTAATACTAGTGGTTATAATGGCGTAATTTCTGTTAATGGTTATCGGGAAGCGTCACCTGTTATAAAATTTTTAGATGAAACTATTGATAAGGTAGTTAATGAGTTTGCTGACGTTTTATCTTCAAATGGGTTTAATAGTAGCGGTGCTTTTTGGAGTGCCATAATAAGCATGGCGATAATTTCAGCCAGTGCCACGTCAGTTATAGGGGTAGTTTTCGCTTCCATTATCGCTTTAATTGTTGTTATGGGTGCAGGTTTAACTAACATTGTAACTATGACTTTCCTAATAGCTGCCATAATTATCGCTTTAATAATTAGTTTGAGGTTAAGACGGTGAATAGAAACGGCTCAGTCAAAATAAGTACTTATATCATTTCTTTAATAGTTGTTGGTATGGTTTTCACTGGTCTTTTGCAAATGTTAGGACAGGCAAACACTAAAGACGCTAATTTTTTAGGAACTTCTAACGAATCAAACGATTATAACAATTTAGAAGCTCGTTTTGGCTCTTTTTTATCTGACGTAAATAAAAGTACTGAAGATTTAAAAATTAATAGTATGCAAAATAATACCCAGCAGACTGGTGCTTTTGGTTTCTTAGACGCTTTAATAAATTCGGGTTATGCGACTATGAAAACTCTTTATACCACGTTTGGTTTTGCCACAGATTCATTATTATATATAGACACTTGGGGTCTAGGAATACCCACTTGGGTAGGAACTGGTTTAATAGCTATAATAACCATTTTAATCATGTTTGGAATATGGAGATTTATCTTTAAAGTAGAGGGTTAGAAAATGTCAGTAAATTTAACAGAATTGCAATCAAGTAACAATTTAGTAGATATTATCTCTTTTGTAAATACTAATAGCGGCGGTTTTTTCTCTGCTTTTATCTTATTAGCCTTCTTTTTTATCTTATTTTTTAATTTAAGACGTTATGGTACTAACGACGCTTTACTTGCCAGTGGTTTCGCTTGTTTTATAGTCTCAATCTTCTTTAAATCAGCGGGTTTAATTAATTTCCAGATAGTTATACTTTTCTTTGTATTAACTTTTATGGGAATTATATTCAAATATATGACCGAGTAACCTTAATATATCTATAAGATCTTTATATATATTTTTAATGACTTTTCTTTATTATAAACTTTGGTGAGGTGATCTATATGAATTTAGGCGATTTATATGGTACAGCCTTAACATTGGTATTGGTCGGTATTGTTTTTGGAGCAGGAATTTTGGTGCTTCAGAATTTTCAAGACGCTACTGGTATCAGTGGAACTGCCGCACAAACAGCGATTAACGCTACTCAAGCGAGTGTTAGTAGTCTAGCGACCACTTGGCTACCTGTTATCGTTGTTATCGTTGCTGCTGCAATTATCTTAGGTATGGTATTGCGAAGCTTCGGTGGACGTAGATAAGGCTATCAACAGCCCCCATCTGTATAAACTGGGGTTTTTTAATTAACTAAAATGGCAAATACAAAACAAGATAAGGCGAGAAGAAGTAAACAAGACTGGGAAAGAGGAAGGGGTGCTAAAAGAAAGGGCAACCCTCGATATAAACCAGTTACTAGAAAGGGAAGGAAAGTTTATATTTTAAGGAAAAGATAAAAATGCCCTGTTATAAATCTAAATTTAAAAAAAAGAATGACGCTTACGGTTTTAAAAAGACACTCGACAAATATGAGATTAGTTTAAGTAAATGGGAGTTAAGTTCTAAACCGAAGAAAAAGAAAAAGCGTTAGTTCTCATAAATCCGTCTCATTATTACGCCCTAATATATATGTTGTGGTAACTGTGTGTGTTATTTTTTAATAGTGTCTTTTTCTATTTCTTTGATAACTTTATCACTTTTTATTGTATCCAGATGTTTTTTATCCATTTTCCTTAGTTCTTTGTAACCATAGTATTCATAATATTTTTTTTTATCCATTTTATTTTTCTCCCTATTACTTTTTATTACTAAAATATCGCCTATTATATAAACTTATAGTTATTGTTATTATTATTATCATTATTACAGAGGTTAAAAATAAATGTGTAGTGTCTAAAAAAATAGAACTAATGATATATATATATTAATAATTTAATAGACTTAGAACTAGATCACTTGATTAAATTGGATTGATATTTAAGCATTTCTATACTGGGGGGGACTTGTCACCCCCCCAGACCCCCCTACAGCAGTAATAAAAAAAACCAATCTGGGGGCGGAGCATGGCAGTGTTGTTTAATAATAACAATAATAATAGCTACTTAATTATAATAATCTTTATATACTTGTAGTAGTTTTCTTAATTATATGAAATTAAATCCCAGTGAAAAGAAATTAATGGTGTGGTTGGCTAGTCTTCCCCCAAAGTCTCGTAATACTTTCACTTTAACGGCTAAAATGGGTATTTCTTACACAGCCACTTATAATTATTTGAGAGTAATGGAAGCTAAAGAACTCATTACCCGAATAAAAGCAGGTAATAATAAAACTTTTTATCAAATTAAAAATGAAGAAGCGTTAGAGTTATCAGTAGAGTTTGTTAAAGAGAATAAAGAAAATGAAGAAAATGGAGATTTACGAAGAGATTGAAGATCCGATCTTAAAGTGTCAGTTTGAGATAGTAAGTGAGGAGTTACAAAAAAAAGAGGTAGAAATTGACGAGTTACGCCGTCTTATTTTAACTTTAAAAAATAAACACTCTGCTCAAATTAATCGAATAAAACAAGATCGCTTTTAGAAATTATTAGCGTTAAGGTTTTGTTCTAAATGAACACCTCTTTTTCCTTTTCGCTAGTAACTAAATTGGAAGAACTTAAATTCAATACACTTTAGTTAAATTCTGTATTGAATTTAACCGTCACTCCTTTCCCTCTTGAGTTCTCCTATGGGACTTGAGGGGGTTTTATTTTCATTTATCAAAACAAGTTCGAGGTGGAAGTTATGAAAAAAGAATTGAAAGAAGGTGACCAATATTTATCTGTGGTGGTAACTATCGGCGACGTAGATTTTACTTTTGCGGCTTTTCGAAATGAAGACCGTACTACTGATAACAAACAACCTCATTTTAAGGGTAAAAACCTGGCTGTTTGGTTAAACAAAAAGAAAGCAAAAGACGAGGTCAAAACTGAAGACATTATCTAAAGATGGGTCAAAAAGAGGTTTTAGATTTTCTTGATCTTTCTCCTATTTGGTGGTCAGTCCCCGAATTAAGAAAACATTTCGGGAATACTTCAACTATTTATCGGTCAGTTCGTCAACTTGTTCGTTATGGTGACGTTGACCGTTATATTGACCTTAAAACTGGTCGTTGGTGGGTGAGAAGCAGAAAATGGGATTATTTAGAAGAGAAAGAGCCAAGTCAGGAAATAACTGGCGAGTTGTCTTAGAGACTACTTGCCCTATGGGTTACGCTGCTAAACAGAAAACTGCTATGACTAAGATTATCCCTCGTGGTTGTTTGGTAGAAGACATTAAAGTAGATAAGGGAATAAAGAGAGAATATGTTACTTTTACTATCGATTGCAGGGATTCCCGCCGTTTTTCAAAATTCACTCGTAGAATTTATGCGTGGGAAAGTATCGCTTCTGCAATGTTAAATTCTAAAACTGCTACTAAAACTTTGACAAAATTAGCAGACGACCCCAAAGACGTAGATATTGTTAAGGACTTAGTTGTTAGTGGCACAACTATGCGAATCGTGAAAAGAAATGAACTTTAAAAAATTAAGAATTATTAAGACGAAAGAAGTTTTACCTGCTTTGTTAAAGATCAAACAGAACGGTAAATATTACCAACTTGGTTATTACAAGAAAGGAAAGTGGATTTGTATCAAACAACTTGGTACGCCTGAAAAGATACTTGAGAAATATGACGTACCACTACCTGAAACGTACCAACAATTTAGGCGTGACGCATTGCGAGAACAGCTTGAAAAGTACCAAAAAAGGATTGATGCTAAAAAGGGTACTGTTTCCGAATAAATCACGTCACCTTTTGTCTAAAGTGTTACGTTTTTAATAGTTTAGAAATAGTACGTGAAAATGATAAAAATACTTAATTTGTATGCGGGTATTGGTGGCAATAGAAGATTATGGCCAGATGATGAAATAGAAGTCACTGCGGTTGAACTTAATCCCAAAATAGCCAAAATATATCAAGACTTCTTCCCTAATGATAAAGTAATAGTTGCAGACGCTCATGATTATTTATTAAAAAACTTTCAAAAATTTGATTTTATCTGGAGTAGTCCTCCTTGTCCTTCTCACTCAAGAATTAGGATACATAGTGCAGTAGCAAGAGGGCAGAATGAAGCATTATTCCCAGATTTGAAGTTATATGAAGAAATATTGTTTTTAAAAGGTTACTTTAAAGGAAAATGGGTTGTTGAAAATGTTATTAGTTGGTATAAACCATTAATTAAACCATATACCTATCAAGAACACTATTATTGGAGTAATTTTATTATTGATGGAAAAAAGAAAGCAACAAGATGTCATAATGAAGGAATTGTTGCACTACAAAAATTAAAAGGTTTTGATTTAAGTAATTATAAACTTTCTATTGAATATCCTAAAGAAAAAGTATTAAGAAATTGTGTAGAACCAGGAGCTGGATTATTTATATTTAATTCTGCATTTAAAGAACAACAAACTCAATTAAACAAAATAGTTTAGAAATAGTACGTGAAAATGGTAATGATATAATAATTAACACCCTACTACTGTCTTAACCCACGCCCCGATTGCAAAACCAAGTCCCATCCAAAACCACCACTTCATTAATATAACCCCATTGGATATTTAGCCAACCACTGTTTATTACATTCTGTCACTGCGTATTTAATCATATGCGGCGTGACTATTAACAATATTAAAGCAATAGCGAGACATATTAATAGAAACCAGTTCTTTTTAGCGAAATTATTAAGCTTCTTTATACTATTCATGTATTTCCTCCCCCGTTTCCTCTTTAGAACTAAAACCGCCGCCAGGAATTGCCTGTTTTCCTAGTTTTTCCAATGATTTGCTAGATATTCGCCAAGTTTCACCAAATTTTAAGGCTTTTATCTTCTTATTTCTGATATATCCTCTAATTGTGTCGGGATGCAACCCATATAGCTTACCTATGTTGGTAGTACTCATGTATTTCTCTTCAATGTCCTCAATAGGTTTTTCTTCCTGTTTATAATTGCCTAATGTCTGATCAATGAACTTATTAACGTGATCTTCTTTTAATCTTAAATAATTCTCTGGGTTAAAATCATTTATTGATGGCATTGTTTTATTCCAATGCCCTCGTCTCCGATACTTCTTAGTTCTTGGCAGCTTATTTATAGCGTGTTCAATGTGATCGCCCTTTTTTATTCTCTCTATGAATTTAGGTAAGCCTTTTTTCATAATCCTCGTATAACTCCCCTTCTTTCTTCTTGATAAATATATAACTGAATCAACTCTGTCTTCTCTAATGCTTTTATTTATAGTTTGAAAGCGTGGAATACACACTACCCAATTATACCTTTTAAAACGTATAGTTTGAAAGAGTTTAGTCATGTTTCTCCCTTCTTTAGTTCCCGATTCTTGAGAAAATAAGACTAACCCTCCTTCATCAATCCATAAACAAGAACCTATCGACTTTTTTTTGGCATTATTCAAAACCTTCTCAGCAGTAAAACATAAATCGTCCATTGAGAACTCTGGCGATATTAAAGAGCATAACTGTGCTGCGAGAGTACTTTTACCAGTTCCAGTGTCACCCACAATAATAGTACAGTAATCATTTTCTTTATTAATATAGTTTTGAATAATATCAAATGCAAACTTATAAAGGTGGGAATCGAATAACTGCCCTAAATGTTCTTTAGTTTCTAACCACTCTTTGAATTTAACATTATCTTTTTGATTAGTTTTATCCAATATGTTATCGATTTTAAGCTTCACTGTTGTCCCAATCATCATCTTTTGACATTAATAAACCTCTACTTTCCATTATAACGTTAAGCTCTCTTTGAAATTTATCGCAATAATACCACAACTTTTTTTCAACGTATGGGGAAGAATAAGGTTTTGATCTTAATTCTAAAATGGTGGTTCTCAATTTAGTAACCACCTTTTCATTTTTGTCTTTTATAATATAAGGATAAATTGATCTGTAAACTGTCAATAAACAATTAGCCCACTGTTTATAATCATGGTCTTGAGTTGAGTAATGATCAGCTTGATCTAAATACCTTCTTATGCTTTTATGGTATGCTTTTGCTTGATTCCAACTAGCCAACTCGTCTGTTACTGTCCCCGACATATTAAAATTCTGTTTTTCAACAATTTAAATGTCTCTACTTCCCTTTAAATATTAATTTCACCTTAATATTCCTTAATGGCAGGTAGGAAATACGCAGGTGAAGGTAGAGGAACGGCAGGATCTAGGGCGAGGGCTGCGGCTTCAGCAAAGGCGAGGGCAGCTTATGCAAAATCTTCAAAGGCAGCACAACAAAGGGCTTCTTATGCTAAAAAGACAGGTAAACCCGCCAAATCTGTCTATAAAACTTCTGGTGGTTCTACTGTAACGATTACAACTCAACCAAGTGGGAAAACTACCGTTACCGAGACACCTGCTAAAGCAACTACTCGGACAGCAACTCAAACATTACAAACAAAAGCAACTCAACAACCCAGTAGCGTAAGCCGCCCCACTTCTGCGGCTACGAGAGTAGAAACTTTAACAACTGGTTCTAAAACTCCCACTCGCAGCTTTATAACTTCCTTTACTCCTTTAAGTCCTGAACAAAAACAAGTCAAGGCACGTATTGAATCAGGAAAATCATGGTGGGACACATTCAAGTATAAATTAACACAAAAACCGCCAGAAGGTGGCTATAAATTTAAACCTCTACCTTTTGACGTTGAGAGAACAACTGCCGCCGCTATTGTTTCCCCCCCTATAGCAAAATTCTCGGGAGTTGGATCTTTTATTCAAGCTGGAATTACAACAACTTCGGGGAGTGTTTTAGGTGCTGAGGCAGCTAAAGGAATAGGCGAAACTACTGCTTCTAAAGAACAAAGAGAAGTGATTAAATCCCCTCAATTTAAAGAAGCTATGAGGGCAGGGAGAGAAAAAGAGTTTGCTGAAGAAAAAGGTTTTTTCAAAAGTGTTGGTAGAGAGTTGCCTATTGGTAGGTTAGCCTTTGGTTCTAAAGAAGAATTTTCTAAGGGAATTACCACATATTATGAGGAGCAGGGTTTAAGTGGCAAAGAGGTACAGACTGCCGTCGCTGCCAGTCAAAGACAAAGATTATCGGGTGAGGTTGGTGCGGGTGTGGGCGTTTTAACTGCTAATATTGCTTCAGAAATAGCAGGACAAACATTCGTCTCTACTGCGTTTCAAAATATCGGCAAAGTAACCACCACTGAGGCAGCTAAAAAAACTTTAACTTTCGGTACTGCATTTAAGGAAATAGGGAAAGCTGGAATTATTGAGGGTGTCGCTTCCGAAGCAGCCACGCAAGTGGGAAGGTATGAAAAAACTGACGTAACCAAAATTATTAAGGCTGGGGCTTATGGTGGTATTACTGCGGGAATTTTAGGCGGTGGGATTGCAGTAGCGACAGGAGCAATTAGAAAGGGATTATTAACCGTTGCTTACACTGCCGATCCTTATGAGCCTTTTGGTGATGTTATAGCTTCAAAAGCAGTTAAAGGATTAAGCCTTCCTGTTTTAACTCCTACTATTACAACCACAACCGTCCCGACAAGATCAGAACAATTTTCTAAAGTGGAAACTACTTTTGGGGCTACTAAACCGACATTCGAAAGAAAAACTAAAGCCATTAAAGTTAGAACTCCTACCCCACCAACTCAACCAATCGGTAAAAGTGTACTCCCAACTGTAACAGACCCAACGGTAACTTCTATTAAAATCCCTAGAATTACACCTACACCTACACCTACACCAACACCTACGCCAACACCTACACCAACACCGACCCCAGTCCTTACACCGACACCTACTTCCACTTCTACAACTATAACTAAATTTATTCAAGTACCTGCTGATATACCTGTCACTCCTTCAACTCCCACGCAAACAGTTACCGAAACCCCTGTTACTGTCACCGTTCCTATACTTCAGTCTATTCCTTTTTTAGGTGGCGGTTTACTTGGTGGTCGTGGAAAAAAAAGGAAACCACTAACTAGGGCTTATCAAAAATATTTACCTTCTGTCGAAGCGGGTTTATTCAAAATAAGGGGGACTACTCCTCGTTTTCTTACTGGTTTGGAAGTAAGACCTTTATCTGTTCGAAGTACAAAGACTAGAAAGAAGGCAACTAAGAAAAAAACTACAACCAAGAAAAAAACTACTAAGAAACGTAAAAGGAAGAAGAGAAGATAATGGAATCACAAGAATACCCCCAACAAGAACAACAAATGTATTATGCCCCTTCTGAAAATATGATTAATAAACTAGGTGCGTCTGTGCTTGAACTGACTGACCCTAAAGATTTAATTCATCAAATAAAAATCATTTTGGAAAATTATGAATACACTATTGAAGGCGAGTTAGTGAGGGATAACTCAGTACCACCTTTAATTAATAAGGAAGGACAAAGAAGGGCTTTAGCTTTAACTCAAGCAGTAGTTAATCAAAACACTGTGATGTCTCATATTCAAACTCGTCAAGACGTGAATAATATTATTATGCACTTGTCAGGTGAACTTATTAAACTTTTAATGGTTAGTAGGAAAACATTTAATATTAAAAACCGTCAAGATTCATCTCAAATCTTAATTTATATTCTTAATCCCTGTTTTATGACCCTTATGCGTTGTTACCAACAGGGGGAAAAATCCTTCTTGAAAGGTTCGGTTTCCGAGATTATTCATGGAAACAAGGCAGAAAAGAAGAGGGGATTAATGAATTTATTTGGGGGTTAAATTAAAATGGAAGTCGGGGCAGTAGCAAACAGCTTAATCAAGGGACTATTTTACGTTTTTTCAGGCGTGTTAATAATAGTTTTCTTGGGTGTAATCACTTATTATGTAAGACTACAAGCAAAATTTAAGGATTTTGTAATAATAAGGAGTCGTGATAAACATGGCACCTCTCAAATAAGATTCGATTACGGTGCGGTGATTAAATCTCGTAAAACAGGCACAGAGTTATATATGCTAAGGCGAGATAAAAAAGCCAAAATCGGTACAGATTCAATAACTTACACTTTCACAAACAAGGGGAAAAGAATAGTTGAGTTATTTCATAATGATAATGGAAATTACGCAGGGTTAAGACCCTCGATTAAAACTGACGGTATTGATTATCAAGTAACTCAGAGTGACGTTGACTGGGCGATTGATCAGTTTACAGCTTTTCAAAAGGCTTTCACTGAACAATCAAAGTTTTGGCAACTGTTACCTTATATCGGGATTACTTTAATGTTTTTGGCATTGGTGATTATTGGTATATATTTGATTAAAGCCTACCCGCAACTAATAGGCGGGATAAATTCAGCTGCCGCAAGTATGGCAGAAGTAGCAAAGGCACAGGCAGGAGTGATCACATGAATAAATTAACATTAATGGTTTTGGTACTTTTTTTCGTGCCTTTAGCGACAGCTTTAACTATCCAGGAGCCAGTTGAAGGATTTAAGTATTACGATTCTTTAGTTAATGTTAATGTTACTTGGAATGACCCTTCTATTGGTAACTGTACTTACGCTATAAACCACCAACATAATGTCTCTATTCCCTGCCAATCAGAGTTTATTGTGGACGTCCCTTACGATTCTGGGGATACCAGTTTTTCTTTTTATCAAAATGCTCACTCTGGTCAGGTGAATTTTAATGTAGATAATAATTTCACTTCAGATAAGGGGATCATTTTAGGTTTTCAAATGTTACTTCCTTTTCTTTTAACTCTTCTTTTATGGGCTTTAGCTTTTAAAATGGATTCGGGAACAGATACAGGAAAAGAAGGCAATGAGAATGATTTAGTAGTAGCGGGTAAAAATGCACTTAGATTATTTTTAATCTTGTTTGGTTTTGTTTTTACTTGGAGCAGTTTAAACACTTTAAATCTCGCTGTTAGAAGTTATATTCACAGCGAGTTAATATTGGGGGTCGTTAATAAGTTATCTTTCCTTTATGGTTGGTTATTTTGGATTATTTTGATTTATATAGTAATCAATTTTTTCATAACAGCCATTTACTCTATAGGTAATACAATGCGAAAATGAGTAAATATGATAATATATATTTTCCGAAGAGACTTCGAAAGAGGGTCGAGAGAATTGGTAAACTTAAAGATATTGAGGGGGTCACTCCTGTTTTAACTCACATAATAAACAGGTATGAAAAAAATATGAGTAAAGACCCAGTAGAGAGAAAGAAAAAGAGGGGAAGACCCTCTAAAAAAACACAATGGCTTTGAATAAAAAAGGATCAGTGAGAGATGTCGGTTTAGCGATGGTAGTACTTTTCAGTGTCGGTTTAATTAGTTTTCTCCTTTTATTTGTTTATAATTCTGCTAATGATATTATAACGGAAGCAGCCCCTATTAAAGGAACTGCCGCAGAGATAGTTTTTGACGCAGGTTCTACTAATTTAGCTAAAACGGATTATATAACTTTAGCCATTTTAATCGGATTTTTTGTTAGCATAATAGCTTTGGGTTGGCTTAGTGGCGGTATTCCTGTATTCCAAATTTTTTATATTTTATTCCTCGTCGTTGTTAGCGTGGTTAGTGGATTATTAACTTACGTTTGGGAAACTATAAGTGATCAAGCGATATTTAGTACTACGTTAAACAGTTTTCCAATTACCGACTTTATTTTAGATCATTTAACTTTATTTATCGTTGTGATTGGTTTTGTTGGTTTAATTGTCATGTATATCAGAGGACAGGGGGCGGTTGAGTTACAACAATGAGGAAATTAATTTTAATAGGATTAATGATTTTCTTATTATCTAGTTTTGTTTCTGCATTAGATTATAATGGGGTAGCGTGTTCAACAGACCCAACATTATACCACTATTACAATAGCTCTGGTGGAACTCAAGCAACACCTGGAATACCTTATATAGTTGTAGGGAACATAGATACAGCAAGTTCACAAGAA
>Ga0098033_1000891_pt1 | contig 12929 bp, 20 predicted proteins | sample 1_EtaG_FD_75049 | JGI IMG/M metagenome (GOLD analysis project Ga0098033, IMG submission 75049) | Marine viral communities from the Subarctic Pacific Ocean - 1_ETSP_OMZ_AT15124 metaG | ecosystem: Environmental > Aquatic > Marine > Oceanic | place: Pacific Ocean | collected 2015-01-07
ATTCAGGGACCCATGCTTTCGGTCGTCGGATTCCCGACACCCCCCAAGCCCTTTGTTTATAGGGGTTCTCGCATGCAATCTCATTTAGCCCTTTGTTTATAGGGGTTCTCGCATGCTCTTTCGCTGTGTGATTCTGGTCAATGTTTATAGGGGTTCTCGCATGCGTTTTGACCCAGTGTTTATAGGGGTTCTCGCATGCACCCATCATGTGTACCTACGTCTATCATCAAATGCACCCAGTCTGATGCCCTTGGTATACAGTGGACCAAGCCCTTTGATGTGCCACTTCTCTTCCTTCAATCTCCTGATAACCTTGTCTGGATGTATCCTGACCACATCACAGACCCACCTAAAGGAGTAGGGGAGTACTGAGCTGGAGGTCAGCCACCTCTTAGCCTCACCCTTGACTGACCCATCATCACCCAAGTCTACTAATGCTTGCCTGAGTACACATGCCCACATCTTCCTCTCTGGGGCTGATGGGTCTGCTGGCCTATGCTGGGTAGTGATGATGATGGGCTCCACGTTACTCATGGTGGACTGGCAAGGACTTGCACCTTGTATGGGTACCTGTCAGCCCCACAGTCTCTATGACCCTGCCCATTGCCCTCCTCTTCCTTTTTCAGTGAGTTAGAGGAAGGCACCCCAACACCATGTCAGGGCTCTGCACTCATCAAATGTCGCGAATAGACACTGTGCTAATAGATGAGTGCATAAGGAGATACTACATCAGCAGTACAGACCAGTAAAGTCTGGGCATCTCATATCCACACTGGCGACAACTTGGGGTGCTAGTGTAGGCTCCACACCTTGGGCAATATCTAAAATATGCAGTCATAGTGCTCACCTCAGGATGCTTGGCCAGTAAATACCATCCATCCTGTGGAATAGCTCTGCAGTGGTCTTGAGGTCATTCTCTAGATGCTCCATCTCTTCATCCTGGCTCATGGTCTCCAGGTCTCCACCTGACCCCACTGGCCTATTGGCAAACCCTGCCAGGTCAGCCACAGTGGCCAGCCCCTTAAAGCGATGTCCACCCCATGAGTACAATATCTGCATCAGGTCTATTATCCTGCCCCTTGGAGGGCTCTGAAACTTCCTCAAGTCAGGTATCACAGAGGGTCTCAGGTCATTGTGCATTGACCTCCTGAGCAGATAGGGAAGGTCAAACTGCAGCAGGTTATAGCCTACAATGTAATGAGCAGACTTCAGGTTGCTCCAAGCAAAGGTCAGGAGGTCTGCCTCATCATGCCCAATACAGATGTTAGTGGCCTCTCCAAGTGGATAGATACCCACACTGCTGACCAGGCCAGTGTCAGGGTCAAGACCAGCCCTGGAGTGCAGCTCCTGAACCTTCTGCTCTGTCTTCTCTGCAATGTACCTGTCAATCTTCTCTTGGCTCTTGTAATTGGCTGGTGCTTTCACCACTGGAGGTGGCATCAGGGCTATGGCTTCTTCGTTTGCCCTGGTCTCTATATCCATGATTACGATCTTCATTGGTCTGCCCCTTTGCTTTCAAATGCAGTACATTTGGCATTGTTCCATGGTCCTACCCACTCTGATGGATATTCATCATCACTCACACTGTAAATCATGGTTCTGCTTGGTATCTCACAGCCAGATGCTTTGGAGCATCTATCACACCACCTCTCCATAAATATCATGCCCTCTGTTCCGTTGCTTGGCCTATACTTCATCTCTTGCCCCTTTGGTGCATACTCATCACAGATGGCTGCACACATGCTTGATAGACTGCCAGTCATGCCGCATAGGGCAGCAGACTGGCAAGTCAGGCTATTGAACCTAGAAAGGGATGTCTTCATCGCTCACACTGTCAGCAGGATGTGGAGCCTCAGAGTCCCAGTTCTTTGACCTGGTAGCACCCTCCTGACTCTCCTCCTCAGTGGCTTCTGCTGTGTAGCTCTTCTCCAGGTCATAGCCCCTGAACTGCTTGAAGGCATCGATGTACTTATCCTCTGGCTGCACCAGCTTGTGGTCTTTGAACAGGACAACATAGTAAGTACCAAGGTCACCCTTGACCCTCTCAGTGGTCATGGTCAGGCACAGGTTGAATGGGCTGGTTCGACGTTTGGCCAGGGAGGTGATGAGCCCCTTGACTGGCCTGATGGAGCTGCCCTTGAAGCTGATGAAGAAGGGAGACTCTGTGTCTGCTTCCAGAGCCACCATATTGAAGGTCATGGCACATGCTGGCTTCTGCCTACCATCCCACTGGGCCATGTTACAAACTGGCTGTAGCCCTCCCCTGGGACCCCTCCTGTGGCACTGCTCAGAGTAGGGCTTCTCGATGGCAGGGGAGGGCAGAATGGCATCGTTACTCTTGCAAGCAACGCCAGCCATGTTCTCCTCGAAAAGCACCATGCCCTTGGTGATGAGCAGAGGGATGATGGACATCTTCTGCATGCAGTCTCCTGACAGGTTGCTCATGAGGTGGCCTGGTCTGCCTCCCTTTTCGATCTTGTCAGCCGAGGTGGGCTGAACAATCGAGTATCGAGGTACGATCAGATCTCCAGGGTCCATGGCCTCCAGACCAGGGATGCCCAGAGGGCCTGGGTCATACTCCACCATTTGCTGCGATTCACGCTTAATCAGGTCTGTCATTACTTTTTGCCTTTCTTGCTGTTGTTGCTGTTTTCTTCGAACCATGGACAGAGACAAGGATCACCCTGTTTATCCATAGCCCACCACCCTGCTGTGGATGGATGATGCTTGTGTGTCGAGCTGCTGATGTGATGCCAGATGCTTGCCCCTTTCCTGTCGTAATAGCCCTCCCTGACCTGGCCATCAGGGAAGTGTACCAGCACTGCTGTATTCTTCTTGGTCGCCATTATATTGCCCCTGTGTGCATGTATGCTGTACTCACTCTGCTCTTTCTCGCCATTCTTTCAATAGGTCCAAAAAGTCTGCCCACCTCAGGGTGACCAGTGGCTGCTGCCTGTCCTGCTTATGGACCACTGTGGGGATCCTGCCAATGGGACAATGCTCCATGGCCTGGTCCATGCCTTTGATGATGGGAGGCCTCTTGCCTACCTTGCACTCAATCCAGAGAGGGTCTGCCAGCACATCAGGCCAAGGGAGGCCATCTGTCTGCAGTGGAGCACATCTCTGGGCATCAAATCCATAGTCTCGGAGGTCATTAACTATCTGTCGCTCCCAATTGGCACCCTTGGTTCTTTGGTATCTGCCCATGCTTACACCCTCACTGCTGGTGCCAATATCGGCCACAGACCCCACACCAATAGTTGAAGTGTCGCTCAGAGTGCCACATAGGCTGCCAGCCCTTCTTCTGGTGGAAGGCATAGCACCACAGCCCTCCAATGAGTCTGACCATCATGTGCCCATCTCCCCTGCCACAGCACACCACTTGGCTGCCAGGTCTGCAATGGTGTTGACCTCTATGCTCTCATGCACCAGCTCGAGGAGAAACACAGCCAGAGCCCTGGTCATCTCTGCATCGAGTGGAGGCCAGCAGCCCTCCATGGAGATGGTGCCATTAGTGGCATGGACAATCCTTGGCTGGTCCATTATCCATCTGCCATATTCGAAGATATATACAGTGGAGCCATTGTTTAAAAGATCTTTTTCCTTCTTGAACATCATTTAGCCTTTCTTGCTGCTGCCAAGTAGTCTTGAGCAATATACACATCAGGATCTGCATAGCTAACAGTCTCAGGATTCCACCCAAGAGCTAGCAGGCCAGTGGGACCATCCTTTTGTTTGTCTAAATTAAAGGCCACCATCGGAAAGTCTTCCTCCAGCTCTGGCCTCCATAGTAGCCCTATGGTATGTGCAGTCTGCTCAATCTCCCCTGACCACCTCAAGTCTTCTTTGGTGGGGCACCGGTTCTGTGTACGTTTCAACTGATTTACTTCCAGCACTGCAGTGTTAGGCATAGCTTTAGCCATTATCTGCAACTTGGTGGCAATGTTTCCAATGCCTACTATTTTAGACTCTGCCCTCCCTGGATTGAGTAATTGCAAATAGTCTATAACAAGGAGGTCTATATCTAGTTTATCTACTTCACTATGTAGAATGTCTATAAGCTTATCTATATTTCCTGGCTGCTGGTCTATAAACCATAAATCAGAATTGGCCACTGTAGACACTGCCTGACTAAAATACTTCCACTCCTCTTTACCCACCACTGACCTTTGCAGTTGTCTATTTTGTATGCCTGACAGGTCACTGACCATCCTGGTGACTGCAGACCTGGAGCTGTCCTCAAAAGTGCCCCACAATACCTTTGACCCTGACTCCAGTGCCCCTAGCACACAGGTCTTGGCCAGAGCACTCTTACCTGATGATGATGCACCAGCCAGCACTGTGATGGCTCCCCTCTTCAGGCCACCAAAGGTCAGCATTGAATCCAGAGCCCTGATGCCCATAGGGATGCCCTGCTCTGTGATGCCCCTGTAAGCTTCTTCAGCGGCTTCTATCAGTTGCCCTGCCACTTCCTTTGCTGGAATGGTAAAAACCTCTCTGGGAGCCTCTCTGGTGGTCTGAGTGAGCTTTCTGAGCATTTGCTCTGCCAGATCTGAGCCATGGAACTTGGTGGCCAGCATATCCATGCTGTGCTTAATGTCCCAATCAATGGCCTCTTCAACCACCAGTCTCGCATAGGAGATTAATTGTCCCTCTTGCTTGTAAGGGGGTAGGGCAGCCATGGCATCAGATAATTCAGAACACTGCAGATGGTTAAGGGTCTCCATCAGCTCTACATGGCCAGCACCCTCCAGGAGCATCCTCCAGGCCTTCTTCTGCCAGTCAATGGGCAGATGTTTGGGCTCAACAGCCACATCAGTGCTGCCCAAGACCAGGGCCATGGCTATCAAATTGGTGGCTGGGGTCATTGCTTGCCCTCCCTGATGGCTTTCCAGTCCACTGGCTGCAGCACATCAGGCATCCTCCTCTTGGGCTTCTGGTGGCCCTGGAGGGCAGCAGAGCAATGGGGTGGCCTGCATCAATGAGGAAGTCTTCTCTGCTGTCCAGATAGTTGCAGACCAGGGTCTGCATCTGGTCCCTGTCTCTGGAGGGAGGGCCAGAACAGAGTTTGCTCATCACCACCCTGTCTCTGCCCTGCCAATCCACTTGAGGTGGCTGGCCATGCCTCTGCTGGTATTCTTCGTAGTAGCAGCAGAGGGCAAAGTCAGGGAGGCTCTTGAAGGATCGCTCAGTGTATGGCTTGCCCTTTTTGGGCAGCTCCTGGGCAGCCTTCCTGGAGGGCTTTTTAGCTGGTGCTGCAGCCCTTCTTTCTTTCTTCCCTTCTTCTTCAGATGTTGAGGGTGTGTTGAGGGTGTGTTGAGGGTGTGTTAAGGGTGTGTTGGACCACTGATATTTGTGCCAGTTTTCAACAACATATATGCTGTGACATCTTGCTCGGATGTTTCTCGTAATTGATCCATGTTTTGTTGCCCTATCTAACATGCCCCTAACTACCTGTCTTCCAAGACCTATGCCCTGTGCCAGGGTATCCAGGCTCTTGGCTGTGGCCCCTGCTGGCAGTTTAAACAGCTTGCCGCATTTACTGCATCCGAACTCTGAGGGCTTCCAGTTGACCTCCAGGAGGAAGTGTATCCATGCCAACTTCTGCAGGTCTGTAAATGATTGATAGAGGCCATCATCCCTCATGGCCCTGTGCAGTTTTATATATCCTTCCAATGCTCTGCTCGGTTCAAAATCCACCCACACAGTCCCAGTGGAACCGAGCGAAGGAACACCAAGACTGGTGGGTGGAGGATGTTCAAGTTTTGCTGATCCGCTCGGTTCAGACTGCATCATGCACTATCCTTCTTAGGTGGTCAATGGACCCTGCTGCATCTAGCCTCTATCTCTTGTGCCCCCCACCACCATGACCTGGACCATGCTCCTCTGATGCCCTGTGGCAGCCTGGATGGCCTGCTGAGTCCAGCCATCAGCCACTGATGATGTCATGCACCCTGCTGAGAGTAGGAGGAGGATGGTGGAGGTGAGCTTAATCATGATATCTCCAGGCCTCTGGTGGGATGCCCTTGCTCTTTCGAGCCCTCTGTCTTGCCCTCTGGCCTATACAGAGCACATGGTCACAATATTTCCTGGTTCTGAGCCTACCCACAAATTGTCTACCACAGACTACACAGACCAGGCTCCAATAGTGTTTAATCTCACCTCTGGCCATCATCATCCAGAAGCTGCCTCAATAGACTCACCTTTTTGTCAGCAGTGAAGCTATCACAAGCCAGGATAAACTTAACCACATCCTGGCCACTCATCAGGGCTCCACTGTCTTCAGAGCTTACAACCTTCTTGGCACCATTGCCCCTTGGCAGTGTTGGCTTCTCCAGTGCATCTTCTATTGACCAGCCAGCACTGATTCTGGATGTCAGTGTGGACACTGGCATCCCAGCCCATTTTGCCCACTCCCTTACACTAAGGGACATTCCATTGTGCTCAATCATCTTCGCTTTTCTAGACATTACTTTTCCCCTTTATCCTCTCTGTTTATATCAAAGGCCATATCTGATTCAATCATACACAAATTACACTCTGCATATGACTCACCATGTGGACACAGAGCCCTTCCATTGTCGGCACACTCCTGGCAATAAACAGTCTCAGACTGTTTGCCACACCCATGACAAGGCAGGGTCACCATGGCCAATCCTCTTTGCTGCCCTGGTCCCTGGTCCACCCACATCTGCACTTGAGCTGCCATCGCTTGCCATAGTCAGTCAACCTGACCCTGCATCGAGGGCAGAGCAGGAAGGTCCTGAGGTCTGGAGGCTCAGAAGGTGGCATTGTCCCTGTGGAGTTTCTGAGACTCCTCCAACAGCCACCAGACCTCTGCTGACCAGCTCCGCTTGTTCTTCTTGGCTCTGACCTCCACCCACTCCACCAGGGCAGCAGGAAGAATTACTGTCTTTGACTTGCTTTCCATAGGTCATTAATTATCAGCATGATTCAAGGGATACCAGGATAATATCAGAGAAAGTCAGAGATAAAGGTTGCAAGGTGAACCAATGTGATGTCATGCTGCCTACTAGTGGAAAAACTACGTCAACACCAAGCAAAGGGGAAAAACACCATGAATTACAATCAAGATGATGCCTACCACACTGACCACAGGGTCACTGCTGGCAACAGAGAAGACTGGTATGATTCCATCGATACCAACAGCATGACTGCTGTGGTCATCCTTTGGGATGATGAAGACCAAGAGGAGGAGGTCACTGTCTGCATCAAGATGGAAGTCTGCCCCACCTGCAGGGGCAAGGGCACCCATGTCAATCCTTCCATTGATGCTGGTGGTCTCTCCTCCAGTGACTTCATTGAAGACCCTGACTTTGCTAGAGACTACTTCAAGGGCACTTACAATGTTCAGTGCTATGAGTGCCATGGAGCCAATGTGGTGCCTGTGATGGATGAAGAGTACACCAAGAAGGAACTGGCCAAGAGGGTGTGGGAGAAGCGGAGGGAGGAAGCCATGTATGCTGCAGAGGTGGCAGCAGAGAGGAGAATGGGGTGCTGACCATGACCCACATCAAACGATATGTCAGCCTTCATCACAAAGTGTGGGACTGCATCAAAGCTCTGGCAGCAGCAGAAGAACGAAGCACTGCCAGCATGGTTAGAGCACTCATCGCAGAAGCCATCAGGGCAAGAAAGGGGAAAGAGTAATGCAGTATACAATCTACAAAAGTGACATCACATGGCTCTGGAGGGTGGCAGTCTGCATCAGTGGCCAGTGGTCAAACCTCCATGGCTCATGGCTCATCAGGGATGATGCAGAGACTGCAGCATATGAGTGGGTGCAGGGGCAGTCATGATAGCTGCCCTCTATGTCATCACTGATGGCCCCTACTATGGCATGCCTGATGTGGAGCCATGGGACCAGCAGAGAGATGCCAGACTCTATGCTGGTCCTCACCCTGTGGTGGCTCACCCTCCCTGTGCAAGATGGGGCAGGTATTGGTATGGTGGACCCTCCTGCAAGATCCGCAAGAAATTGGGTGATGATGATGGATGCTTTGCTGCAGCCCTTGCATCAGTCAGGAGATGGGGTGGAGTACTTGAACATCCAGAAGCTAGCCATGCATGGGCACACCATAGTTTGAATAAACCTCCCAAGACTGGTGGCTGGATAGTGGCAGACTTTGAGGGTGGCTGGACTTGCTGTGTTGAGCAGGGCCACTATGGACATCTCGCAAGGAAGGCCACTTGGCTCTATGCCAAGGGTGTTGAACTACCATCACTCAAGTGGGGTCATAGTGGCCAGAGGCTAAGAATGGAGGTTGGCTATCACTCTGCAGAAGAGAGGGCTGCAGCAAAGAAAAGAGAAACAAAAAAGGGTGCAGTCCATTATTTGAGCAAGACCCAAAGGGCAGCAACACCAGAGCCATTCAAGAGTCTACTTCTAGACATGGCAAAAACATTAACCACAAAGGGGAAAGACAATGAATGAAATAAACGAAATGATTTATGTGGCCAATCAGATTATTGATGCAAAAGAGATGTGCCAACACAATGGAGTCAGTCTTGATGGCCTCTATGATGAATACTCCAACACCACTGGCTCTGAGGTGGTCTGGACTGGTGACATCTGGAATGCTGGCAGTGGCCAGTGGGTGAGCATCGAGGAGAAAAGGGGCTTCCTTGGCTGGCTAGACTCTCAGCACGGCTAGCCCTCCCAGTCCACAGCTTCACAGCACTGCCACCCTCGTTCGAATGTCAGCCTGAGAAACTCCACCCAATCATCCATCCTGCTCAAGTCTGCATCATCTCCTAGCACCACCTCCACTGCACCCCTTGTCTGGGGTCCCCAGAGCCTGTCTAAGGGGCCAGGGGCTGCACCATGCACATGGAGGCATGCTGCCTGAACAAACCCTACCGCGCTCTTGCTGCCCCTCCTGAAGCCTACATCTCTCAGGTCAATGTGCCAATGGTCATGGTGTGCCCTGTTAGTCCAGTAATCCAGCACTCCACCAAAGAACATCCTTAGCACTGCCTCTGTCCCCAAGTACCTGCCAGTGTCATGGGGTGCAGCATTGGTGATGATGGGCTGTGGTCTATCAAAGCCATCCATGCTCCACCAAATTGCATCGAGGTCAAAGGCCAGACCCTTGCCATGCATACCTGGTTTATTAACGTACCCACCAGCAGTGACCACCACCTCTGCTGGTCCATAGGGACAGACCCTCCACAGCAGCTCACAGCACTTGTGGAGCTGGTCAGCCATCTGAGGCATCAGGCTCACTCTCCGAGCCTTGCCCCTGGTCCCATAGTCTGCCACTGGAGCCCTGGCATAGTGGATGGCAGCTCCTGCAAGGTGGCTAACTTTGATCAGGCCTGGTGGTCTTGGCATACCTCTGCATTCTCCTCTTCAGTCTTCGATAGACTGTAGTCATCTTTCTTTGCTTCAGGGTTCTGTGTCTAAGGGGCACCCTGTAGCCCCAGGTATAATGTGCCCATGAGAAGTGTGGAGGCTTCTGGCTACACTTGCCCTCCTTGTGCCACTGCTGCCAATAGGCCAGAGCCCTGACTCCTAGTCTGATATTCTTGGCAGGGTCAAAGACCTTTTGACTGACCATCATCAGGCCATAGTTTCCCTGCTTTGGTTCCACAGCTTTCCACCTAAAGCCTGACTCTGCCCATATCCTGGAGGTGGTAATGAGTGGGTCAACATCACGGAAGACTGACTCTGCAATGATGACCTTGGAATAGGTCTGAGCCTGGTCCCTGCTTAGATGTGGAAAGAAGAAGAGGAGGGTCAGGGCAAGAGCTGTGCTCACTGAATTTTTAGGGGCTGGCTATCAGTGGTGGGAGTCTTGAAGCCAGGGACCCTCTTGGCTACTGATGGCACAGTGGCCATGGCTCTGGTCACATGGCCATTGATCTCAGTGGTGGAGGGAGGCACAGACACAGCCAGTGCATCAACTACAGAACCACCCACCATGCAGCCAAGACCAGCCCAGTCTTCACACTTGCTGCCTCCATGCTGCTTACAGGCCAGGAGAGCTGCAGCACAGGCAGCCTGGTGACCCACCTTAATCCAGGCTTTAGCCATTGCTCGCTTTTCAGCAGCAGTCATGGTGCCACAGCCACCCAATGCAAAGAACAACAGAGCTGCCAGTAAACTGAGCTTCCTCACTTGACCACCTCCAGTGTGTCTCCAGATGTGCTGCACTTCTTATTTTTGATGCACTCCAGATCTTGCATCTGGTCATGCATCTTATCCACCTCGGTGGATAGTCCATTATTAATCTGAGTCTCCACGCTGACTAGCCTCTTCCCAATTGTCTGGAGCATCCTCCACAGGATAGCGAAATATATTGCACCAGCACCCAGCTCATTGATTAACATCTCAGGGGAAAATTCCAGCCCAAACATCTGTGCTCCCCTCAGTCCTGGTCTGCTGCCAGAGGTTTACCAATGCCAGAATGCTTGGTGGTCCCATTGAAGTCTTGCACTGCCACATCAACCAAATATGGAGCCAAAGCCTTCCTGACTTTCCGCCATACCTTCTTGGGGATCTCTGCCCTGGCCTGGATCTGATTCCTGCCACCACCCAGCTCACAGGCAGCCACATAGGTGGTCACTATTTGTGGTGAACCATCAGGGTTCTTTAGTTTGCTGGCTACCTTTTCTCGGCCAGCAGACACAGCAATGATATCATCCATGTGCCACTCACCTTCAAATGTGCTTTTTGTAATAGGCATGTTTGTCCCTCTATAGGTATTTGATTGTTACCTGGCCAAAATCAGGAGTAGCTCCAGGGGCACTGCCACCACCAAGAGAAAGGCCACCAATAAACAACGTTACATCATGGGTAGACCAGGTGGCAGGAGTATATCTACCCAGTTCTGTCCAGTCACTTTCGGATGGTGGAGATCCTATTGCGGCATTGTAATGCGAGCAGATAAGAGTTCCACCATGGTTGGCCAATCTTTGCCAGGTGGCAGCAGCTCCAGTGGTGTTATTATAAACGATAGTGGCAGTGCCCCTGTAGATCAGTTCCTGATGGGCAGACCCATTCCACAATGCTTGAAAATTAATAAACTCACCAGAGTTATATGCACCAAAGTACACACCAAAGTGAGACCCAGCATTAGTGGTTTCTTCACATGTCCTATGAACAAAGACATCCCAGTCTGAATAACTAGGCATCGAAAATTCCAACCTAGTAGCATCATACTCACCATTAACGAATTCAGAAGTTGTGCCAGAGGGCACTGTGATAGTGGTCACTCCAGTTGCTTTGGCAAATGTGCCAGATGCATCACCAGGAACCTCAGTCCAGTTGGCATGTATGGTGCTATCATTGGGGTCCTTAAATCCAGTCTGCAACCTGTTATTACCGGAGTCCCAAGTGAGCTTGCCATCATCTACCATATACTCTGAATTGATTGTACCAGTCTGAATCTCTCCAGTGGCTGTGAATTCATAGACATCATACCAAGTGGGACCAGTGGTGTCCCACCAGCCAATTGATAGAATGTCCAAAGCAGGGCCAGTGCCAGAGATACCAGTGCCAATGACTACTGATTTATTACCAGCAGCATCAGCCCTGGCAGAACACATCAGCTTGAGTGGACCATCCAGGTTATTGACTATCAGGCCACCATTGGCACCACCAGCAGGGACGCCGCCATATGCAAGATTCCCATAGATGTATGTATTGGCACCACCCAGGACAAATGTGGTCCCATTGATGATGCCAGCCTTTGCAGTCCTTCCAGAGCTGCTAGCCCATGCACCAGCATCATTGATAGCAAAGCAGTTAGCAGCAACAGACCCTACAGTGTGGTCTGATGCACTGTCCACATCATGGGCTCTGGTGTGTCTGGCTGCAGTATTGCCATCAAGATTGGTCTGGTCTGCATCGGAGAAGTCTCCGCTGCCTCCTCCAGGTCTATAGCCTCCCATGGTTACCCCTCACTTAGGCCAATCCATGCATTGATGGTATTGCCAGTTTGAGCGTTGGTATCCAGTCTCCTCACAGCCACCCCATCATAGGCAGTCAGGGCTTCATACCTCTGCCCCTCCCTTGCAGACTCAGCCAGTTGCACTCTGTCAATGACAGCCCACCGACCATTGCCCCTGGCCCACACCTGAAGATCAACAGAGCTGGTCTTGTCAATCAACACATGTACATCTTTTGACTGGGCTTTAAGGCTGATGTTCACGCCATCGCTGGCATCAGTAGGAGCAGATGCACTGTTGGCATCTGTGTCTCTGGACCAGTCAGCATAGCCAACTTTTATTGTAGTGCTTCCAGGCATCCTAGATGACCTCCATCACCCTGGTGACAAATCTGTCCCAAGTGTATTTATCCTTTACTATGCTCCACCCCAGCTCCTGTCTATCCAGCAGCTTGTCTGGTGAGGCATGCTGCCAATAGTCTAACACTGAGGCAGAGTCTACCACAACCACATCAGGGCTCACATACCCACTGCCCTGACTGCACAAGGGGATGATGCCCCAGCTCATTGCTTCCAGCACTGTGGTGGGGTTGGCATCATGGTCTGACAGCATGAGCAAGAAATCATACTCACTGACTATGGCCCTGCCCTCTTCAGTGGAGAAGTCCACATGCCCATGATGGACAGTGCCAGGGATGGAGCCATAACCACAGTGGCCCACTGTGTATTTGTCAGCCACTGCTGCGATCTTCTCAGGGTTCTTGATGGGCAGGGTGCAGCCAATATACAGAAGCTTCCTCTGCCCTGGTGGCCTAAAAGTAAACTCAAGAGGGGAGAAGTCCAAAGGCTCCACAGCCATGTCTATTGCTGACACTCCTCCACACTTCCAGGGTAACTGTCCTGCCCAGTACTCTCCACAGATGCACAACAGGTGGTCAACAGAATTGTAAACATAGGTCAGGTTGTCTGTGTATTCATCAGACCCATTCCAGGGAGAGATGGCTATAACCTTTCCCC
>Ga0098033_1000893_pt1 | contig 12905 bp, 9 predicted proteins | sample 1_EtaG_FD_75049 | JGI IMG/M metagenome (GOLD analysis project Ga0098033, IMG submission 75049) | Marine viral communities from the Subarctic Pacific Ocean - 1_ETSP_OMZ_AT15124 metaG | ecosystem: Environmental > Aquatic > Marine > Oceanic | place: Pacific Ocean | collected 2015-01-07
AGAATTGCATCCATTTCAGTTTTACAGATTTCAAACCCAATTCGATCAATCTGGGCGATCATACTTTGTACTTTCTTAGATCTCGAATATCGATAAGACGTAATTCTCTTGAACAGATCCTTTGCCTTACCCACATAAAGCACTTCATCCTTTTTTCCATACATGGTATATACTCCCGGCTCATGAGGGGGTAATTCCACCATTGCAGAATTCACTCTTTCCTTTTGAGTGATTGATATGGGTTCAAAAAGATCTAAAGTCACTTAATAATATTATGTGAATCGGAATATTTCCTAATTGATGATATCAAATTTTACTGAGTATACTGTATTTCCCCACACTAATTTTAACACGCCACCACTTCCTTCTTCTTCCACAAGGATAGTAAAGCCTTCGGTGCTGTCTTCTTTTTTGGAAACGGTCATTGGAACCCTGCCTAGATCTCGTTCCTGATCGTAGGTTTGCCCATTTTGTCCTGTTTGTTTGTTGATGATAAGAACTCCGCCTTCTTTTTCAGGAATGGTAAACAGAGTGTATTCGCCCGCAGGAATGTCTAGCGATCCGATTTTCAGATCAGATGATGTTTTAAAATGGGTTGCTCTGTTGGCTCCGGTTCTCCATCTTTCACCGAACGGAACAATACCTCCAAATAAATCTCTTCCTCTTCTTTGTGGAGACCCATAAGAAACATTAACAACGGTGTTTCCAATTGTGAATTCTTCTTCAATAGCGCCGGACAATGACCCGAAAGGATTGCCCTGTTTATCAGATGCTGCAAACCTCTTTGCAATACTGTTTATTTCGATATCATTTTTTCGTTTTACGGTGAGCTTTCTGGTCGTTTGAGAAGCATCCAGTTCTATAATGTTACCATTCTTATCTACATTTACACCCATTACTCCGCGTGAAGGGTGTCGAATAGTCATCGAGTCAGAATCTATTTTTGCAACTATAAAAGTAGAAGCCCTGCTTCCTGTAAGCAATCTTTGATCAATACTGTCAGCAGTCGTTTCCATTGCATTATTGAAAGCTATCTCAAAAGGCCAATGAACCATATCTATAAAAGGAAGTATTCCTTCTTCATAACCTGATTTTATGATCCTGTAGGAACCGTCGTTAGTTAGAACAGACACTTCAAGCGAATCTCCGTTTCTTTTGTATGACCTTTCCAACACACCTTCAGAATCAAAACCACTTTCCAGATCAAAACCTGTAATGGTCATTTCTTCAATTCCGCCATTATCTGTTAGACTTAGTTCGTACGACTTAAGAGATGTTCTTGGGCTTCGGAGTACAACTTTTGCTGAAACTGAATTATCTGTTTTTTCGAATTTTTCAACAGCTAATGTATCGTTACCAAGTAAAGTTACATATCCTGCATTATTTGAGGTTTCTGTATTGTTATTACATGACAGAAAAACACACACTGAAGCTATAATTAACCCGGCTTTATACTTTTTCATTATTCTGGTTTTCCAATTTTTAGTTAGGATAAAATCTTTTTTAAAGCAGCTACTTGAACAGGCTTCTTAATAAAGTCTGAAACTTTTTCATCCCATTCAATTTTATAGAGATCTTCAGTATTGGTGTCCACTCTGGAGCTGATTACAAAGATCTCGACTTCTTTTTCAGCCTTCGATCTGATCACATCAAATTCTTTTAAAAAATCCCACCCGTTCATTTCAGGCATATCAATATCCAGCAAAATAAGATCTGGTAGACCCGCACCTGATTCCATCATTTCCTGTATGCCATCTAATGCTTTTTTTCCATTTTCAAAAGTTGTTACATCATTTTCGGGTAGGTGACTTTTAATGATCTTTTTAACCCCGAATGTATACACTTTATCGTCGTCAATTATACAAACGCTTTTTGTCTTGCTCATGTTAATCTAATTTTAAATGTTGTTCCCTTTCCGGGTGTGCTTTCCACATCGATTGAGCCTCCCAATGACTCAATCTGATTCTTTGTTATAAATAACCCAATTCCTTTCGAGTTTTCATTTCCATGAAATGTTTTATACATCCCAAATAATTTGTCCCCGTGTTTTTCCAGATCAATACCCAATCCATTATCTGAAACTTCCAGGAATGGATGTCCATTTTTTTCGTAAAGGTCTATACTCACTTTAGCCTTTTTATCAGGATCTCTGTACTTAATTGCATTTGAAATCAGATTCAAAGTAATGCTTTCAAGATACGCAGGATTATACTCTATGGTTAAATCATCATCGATGTTTTCTTCAAACTGTATGTTATAAGACAGAATATCCGATATCAGAATCTCTTTTACCTTTTTGATCATTTCAGCAGGTTTCAATTCTTTCAGATCTTTTTCTGTTTTATACTGTTGATCAATAATTTCATTTAGATCTTCTATAGACACGTTCAGTCTTTCTGAAGCAGTCTTCAGGTAACCCATCAATTCTTCTTTTTCTTCTTCCGATTCCTCAATATCAAACAGGGACAAAAGCATAGAAATATTTCCTGCATGATTTCTAAGATTATGAGAAACGATATGAGCAAAATTCAATAACCTTTTGTTCTGCTCGCCTACAATATCCAGCGTTTCATTAAGCTGCATCTCTTTCTGTTTTCGCTGAGAAATATCCGTTACAACTGCTAATACAGCCGGTTCATCTGATCCCTCTTGCTGAAAAGGAACCTTTATAGTTTGATGATACACTTCGTTTCCGGAAGCATCCGTAGATTTTATTTCGGGAATAAAAAGTGTTTCTCCGGTTTTAACGACCTTTACATCTGCAGCGTGATACCCTTTAGCTAACTGCTCCGGAACCCCAAGGTCTTTATCTTTTTTACCAATAATCTCTTCTTCTGTCAGCCCAAAAAATTCTCGTGTAGCTTTATTAGCCATCAGGTATTTTCCATCAAGGTCCTTAACAAAAATCAGATTCGGGACGTTATCCAAAACAGACTCAAACTGTTTTCTCAATCTGTCATTCAGTTCAGATATGGATTTCTCTATAGTAATATTAGATAAGAATCCAGATGATAAAACAGAACCATCTGGCTGTAATTCAGGATTTGCACGACCCCTTACCCATCGCAGCCCTTTTCTTGGTAATACAACCCTGAACTCACAACTCCATTCCTGTTGGGTTTTCACAGACCAGGTTATGGATTTCATTACTCTGGCAATATCTTCTTTTTGAACTAATCTCAGCAATGGCTTTATGCTTGATCTCAGGTCTTCCGGCTCAAGCTCGAGTACTTCTCGAATTCCTTCACTTACAAATGGGAAACTAACTTTCTCTTTTGCATCAACTCTATGTAAGTACAAAAATCCGGGAGCCTGTTCAGATAGTTTTGTAAATAACTTATCTCTGTCTTTTAACTTTTCTTCGGCCTCTTTCTCCTTTGTGATATCTTTGATATATCCATAACCGAGAATACTGTTGTCCTTTTCAATCTCCAGAGTTGCATTTCCCCTCAGCCATCTTGTTCCTTTTTGAGGAAGTTGAACTCTGTAATCACAATTCCATTCACTTTTTGATTCAACAGCCTTCTTCAAAGAATCTGTGAACTTTTTTTTGTCTTCAGGATGTATTCTGGATCGTATACCCTCAACATTTTCTTTTACATCAGCAGGATCCAGTTCGTAAATATCTTTAATTCCTTTACTGGCAAACGGAAAGCAAGAAGTTCCGTCTTCGTTAAATTTATATTGATAGAAGAAACCGGGAACGTGTTTCGAAAGTCGCTGAAACATTTCATCGCTTTCTTTCAGTTTCTTTTTGGCGATCTGCTCTTCAGTTATATCTCTTGTAATACCGTAAGTACCTATTAGAACACCATTCTCATCGTACAAAGGCATTTTACTTGTTGATGCCCATGTTACTTGAGATGCATCATCTGCATAAACTTCCATTTCAATTTTATTAAAAATCGGCTTTTCAGTTTTAATGATCTCCTGCTCATCATTAAATGCAGGTCTTGCATGTTCATCTTCAAAAAAATCAAAATCAGTTTTACCAATTATATCTGATGGATCATCCAACCCAAATTTTTCTGCACAGGCTTTATTAATTTTTATAAACCGACTTTCCAAATCTTTGAAATAAACGCTTTCGCGAATATTATCCATCAATCGGGTAAAAAAGAGTGCTTCTTCATTCAAAGAAAGTGTAAAATCATCAGGAGAGGAAGCTAACTCAGCATAACCCGCCATCTTGCTGATACCACCTTCGCCATTCCTTTCAATAGCCTCCCCAACCCATTCCACAAAATACTCTGACCCATTGATAGCATGATGGGTTTTCCTATAAAACGGAACACTCTCGCTTATTTCTACATTACAAAAAGCTTTAAGAACCTCTCCCTTAAAATTTTCAGGAACCAGATCCCCATCTTCCCCGAACAGTTTTAAAAAAGTAAGCCCTAAACTCAATTCTTTAGACTGAATATCCCAGACCCAACTGGATTTGGGTATCTCTTTTCTATGTGATTCATTCAATTTCATTTAAAGCTACTTGAGTTCCTCCAACATTTTAAGCCTTGTAGCTTCAAATTCATCGCCTTGTTTCCAAGCTTGTAGCTTATCATCATTCAAAGCTCTGAAACCAACCTCAAAAAATAAACGGGTGTCTTTTACAGCTCCAGCTATATCCCAATACTCGTTTATTTCGTCGTTCACAGAATGATAATTAGCAGCTGAAACACTGTCTACTGTTTCGGCAAATCCTTCAGGTTTGTTTACAAATTCATTTCCCGGGTTCGGAAAAATCGCAGGTATCCCAACTTTTGCCATGTTGAAATGATCTGATCGATAGAAAATTCCTTGTTCAGGATTGGCATCCGGCTTTACAGTTCTGCCTTGTTCCTCTGCCACTTCCACAACTTTATCTGCTAAGGTATTTCTTCCGTAACCGATGATTACCAGGTCATTAGTCTCTCCGTATACATTCATCCCATCCAGATTAATGTTTCCGGTTACTTTTCCGGGATGTACGGTTGGATTCTCTGCCCAATACTGCGAACCCAGCAATCCAACTTCCTCAGCTCCAACAACTACGGCTAGTACACTTCTTTTTAATTCCGGTTGAATGGTTTTATATGCTTTCATTGATTCCAATACTGCACTAACTCCAGCAGCATTATCTTCTGCACCATTATTGACCGAGTCACCATCAATAGGTTTTGTTATTCCTAAATGATCATAATGTGCGGTTAAAACCAAATATTCGTCCTTTAGCTCCGGATCATTTCCTTCAACTTTCGCAATTACATTTCTGGAATTGATATCTCTGTATTCAGCTTCTATGCTTACTGAAAGTCCTGTATTTTTTAATTCAACAGGTTCAAAATCCGGAGAATCCGCCGCTTCAAGCATCTCATCTATGTCAAGTCCCGCTTGGTTGAACAGAGTTTTGCCGGCTTCATAAGTTACCCAGCCATTCATTTCTGTATTTCCTTTATCTGCATTTTCATCGCTCTTAACATAAAAGCGTTCTCTGCTCCATCCATTTGAAACTACTCCCCAGCCATAACCTGCTGTTGGTGTAGTATGAATTATGATCGCTCCCAGAGCACCCATTTCTTTAGCTTTCTCGTACTTATAAGTATACCGACCATAATACAATCTCGTCTTCCCCCCAAAAAGATCTTCGTCATATTCAGGGTCATTATTCTTAATAATGATGATCTTGCCTTTTACATCCACGCCTTTGAAGTCATCCCAATTTTCTTCGGGCGCCTGAATTCCATACCCAACATACACCAGTTCAGCATCTTTAATGTCAACTTTTTCACTTTGATTTGAAGGCCACGCCACAAAATCTTCAAAATAAGTAAAGGTATTAATAGTACTTCTTCTCAAAGGTCTTCGAACTTCCATGGAATGGCTCATCGTTTTTTGTCCTAATAATGGGAAGCGCTGAACATAACTTCCGTCATCAACACCTGAAGTTGCTCCCATGGCTTTGAATTGCTCTACCAAATAGTTTACCGTCTTCTCTTCTCCTTCTGTACCGGTACTTCTTCCCAAAAATTCATCAGATGAAAGCGTTTCGATATGATTCATCATACCGTCTTTAGTTATTAATTGAGCGGCATTATCCACTTTTGAGTTTGTACAGGATATTCCGGTTGCTGCAAGTAAAATTAATACAAAAAGCTTTTTCATTGTTAGAGATCGTTGGTTATTCTTTTATCTAACGAGTATAAATACTTTTCGGCACTTTTTTGAATTTGATTAGATACTTTATAGCCTAATTTCGTTAAAACTTTTATTTCATGACATCATTTAGCGGCAAAACAGTTTTAATTACAGGAGCAGCCAGTGGTATCGGCTTTATCATGGGGCGAATAGCTCTGGAAAGAGGTGCAAAACATCTGGTGATGTGGGATATAAACTCTGTTTCTCTTTCTTCCTCAGCAGACGAGTTGGCTTCAAAAGGATATTCAGTTTCTACAAACCTTGTTGATGTAAGAAATAAAGAGCAAGTATCTGAAGTCTCCAAAGAGGTTATAAAAGAACAAGGCACTATTGATATACTTTTCAATAATGCAGGAATTATAGTAGGTAAATCTTTCGCAGATCACTCCTATGAAGACATCGAAAATACTATAGCCGTTAATTCTTTGGGATTGATGTACGTTGCCAGAGCTTTCTTACCCGCCATGATCAAAAAGGGATTTGGGCGAATTATCAATATAGCTTCCGCTGCAGGACTGACCCCCAATCCCGGAATGACGGTTTATGCTGCCAGCAAGTGGGCTGCAGTTGGCTGGTCAGATTCTCTCAGAATAGAGCTGGAACAGAATCATGAAAACATAAAAGTTCTGACAGTAATGCCAAGCTATATCAACACAGGAATGTTTGACGGAGTGAAAGCTCCGCTGTTAATCCCGTTGCTTGATCCTGAAAAGATCTCAGCAAAAATTATTAATTCCGTTGAAAAGGAAAAGATCATCCTCAGAGAACCTTTAATGATCAAACTCAGCCCATTTGTGAGAGGGATTTTACCTGCAAGAATTTATGACTTTGTAGCCGGTAAGATCCTCAAAGTTTACAGCTCAATGAATACATTCAAAGGAAGAAAAGGAGCAAAGGATGATTGACCTGCAAATACATCTGGATAAACAAAAAGAATTCTTCCGAACAGGAGCCACGAAAGATATTTCTTATAGAATTGAACAGCTTAAGAAGTTGAAAGAAATCCTGATTGAAAATGAACAATTGCTGATCGAGGAAGTTCATAAAGATTTTCAGAAATCCGCTTTTGAAACCTACGTGACTGAAATCGGTTTAGTAATTACCGATATCAATTTTGCATTGAAAAACATTGAATCCTGGACCAAACAGAGATCGGTATCAACGCCTCTTGTGAACTTTCCTTCCAAGAATTTCATAATTACCGAGCCTTACGGATCAGCTCTGATCATTGCTCCCTGGAATTATCCCATTTTGCTTTCGATGCAGCCTTTGGTTGGGGCAATTGCCGCCGGAAATACCGCAATCTTAAAACCATCTGAGCTTACCCCTCATACTTCATCAGTAATAGAGCGATTGATATCTGAATCATTTGATCCTGAGTTTTTGAAAGTGATTCTCGGTGGTGTGGAAGAGTCTTCAACGCTGGTAAAAATGGATTTCGATTATATCTTTTTTACGGGAAGTACACGCGTTGGCAAAATAATTATGCGGGATGCTGCCGAACGGCTAACTCCTCTTACTTTAGAATTAGGAGGAAAAAGTCCTTGTATAGTTGATGAAACAGCTAATTTGGAAATTTCTGCAAAAAGGATCGCCTGGGGTAAATTCGTAAACGCCGGACAAACCTGTGTTGCTCCTGATTATCTGTTAGTGGAAAAATCAGTAAAAAAAGAATTTTTGACACATCTTAAAACTGCCATAAATCAGCTGTATGGTGATGATCCGAAAGAGAGTCCTGATTACCCAAGAATTATCAATGATGCACATTTTGATCGACTAGCTTCTCTTTTGAGTGACGGTGAAACTGTAATCGGAGGAGAATCCGATAAAGAAAAAAGATACATCGCTCCGACCATACTCAATAATATCTCTCTTGAAGACAAAATTATGCAGGACGAGATCTTTGGGCCAATCCTTCCTGTTTTGGATTATACTTCAGTTGAGGATTGTATATCCATAATCAATGCTCGTCCCCGACCTCTCGCACTCTATGTATTTACTTCCGATCAGAAGCTTGAAGATCGTATTTTGAATGCTGTTTCATTTGGTGGTGGAGCTATAAACGACACTATTGCTCAACTTGGAAATCATCATTTGAGTTTTGGCGGAGTGGGTGCCAGTGGGTTTGGGTCATACCACGGAAAATCCAGTTTTGATTCCTTCTCACATAAGAAAAGTGTTATGAAAAAACCATTCTGGCCCGATGTTCCAATCCGTTATGCACCCTATGATGATCTTAAATTGGAACTGGTGAAGAAGGTGCTTAAATAGTAAAGTGGTTTCTAAATACTTAAAGTCATTCCTGAGCAGGCAGGAATCTAAATTTTAATGAAGTTAGTTAACTTGAATTACAATCCGGATCTCGGGCATTCGCCGGGAGATGAACTTTCTTTAATTTATACCAATCAGTTATTTAACTATGAACAACACATTCAAAGCATATCAGGTAAAAGAGAATAGTAATGGATCTTTTTCATCAGAAGTAAGGCAAGTTCCTTTTTCCGTTTTGCCGGATAACGAAGTTTTGATAAAAGTGCATTATTCATCACTGAATTATAAAGATGGATTGTCTGCATCCGGAAATAAAGGAGTAACCAAATCGTATCCATTTATTCCGGGAATTGATGCGGCAGGTGAGGTAGTAGAAGATAAAACTGGATCGTTCAAAGCAGGAGATAAAGTGATCGTCACCGGTTACGATCTTGGGATGAATACTTCAGGTGGATTTGGTGAATACATCAAAGTGCCGGCGGATTGGATTGTTTCTCTTCCTGAAAATCTATCGCTACTTCAATCCATGATCATTGGAACAGCCGGGTATACAGCGGCTTACGGAGTTACCCGATTAAAACGGGAATTGATTAAGCCGGAATCAGGATCGGTTGTTGTAACAGGAGCTACCGGAGGTGTTGGAAGCATGGCTGTATATCTTCTCGCAAAACTTGGATACTCCGTGATCGCGGTGACCGGAAAAATGGATCAAAAACCTCTTTTGGAATTATTGGGAGCTGAAGAAGTGATCCACAGAGATGACCTTTATCCTGAGAAAAAAGCACTGCTTAATTCGGGAATTTACTCTGCCGCTATTGATACCGTGGGTGGAAAAATGCTGGAAGCCCTGATTCCACAAATGGAGCAGGATGGCGCCATTGCCTGCTGTGGAAATATTTTAGGTCATGAACTCAATACCAATATTTATCCCTTCATCCTTCGCGGAGTAAGTCTTCTGGGTATAGATTCCGGAATTACTAAGATGCCCTTTCGCTTAAAAATCTGGGAAATGCTTAATAAGACAGCCGGTGATTTTCCTGAAGAAGCTTATACTGTAGTTTCTCTGGATGAACTGGACGATGAAATTGAAAAAATACTCGCCGGAAAGCAGGTTGGAAGAACCGTTTTACAGCACAAAGTGTGACTCAACTCTCTCCTATTAATTCTCCTAACAATTTATTAAATAAATACTTATCTATTTTTACGAGTGTTAGATTGAACTAATTTCCACAAATTAATGCTTTTTATGTAGTATTTTTATCAGAGTGATACAAAACGCTACCACCTTCAAGGAGTAGAAAAGTATGATGTCAAAAAATATTTTATGTATTGGAGAGAGCTCCGGATCTAAATGGATTCTAGTTATGCTCATAGTCACTTTGATGAGCATGAATTGTACTGAAACTCCTGAGATACCGAAACAAGAGGTGTCCACCTTGGCTACCATCACCGAACCTGTTGAAAGGGATTATGCAGAAATTAAAAACACAGGTATCCTTCGGGTAATTACAAGCTACAGCTCCAGCACCTATTTCCTGCATCGTGGTATACAGGCCGGCTTTGAATATGAGTTGATTAAAAACTTTGCTAAGGAACATGAACTGGCTTTGGAAGTGATCATAATTGGTGAAAATGAAAATCCTTATGATCTTTTAAATTCCGGAGAAGGAGACCTGATCGCCGCCAGTTATACCATCACAGAAGAACGAAAAGAAGTGGTAGATTTTACACGTCCTTATAATTTAGTAGATCAGATCATTGTCTTGTCAGAGGAATTGGGACAGGAACCTGAAAGCATTACTGACATGAGTTCCATTCCGGTTACCGTTCGACGTAACAGTTCATACTATGTAAAACTAAAAGAGCTTCAGGACGAAGGGTTTGACCTTACGATCAATGTTGTAAGCGATGACATGGACACCGAAGCGCTGCTATTTCAGGTTGCAAACGGTACGTATAGCGCCACCGTTGCTGATGACAATTTTTTTCAGGCCAGTAATAAATATATGGATGGTCTTGTTAAAGGTCCTATGATCGCTGAAAATGATACCATTGCCTGGGCGGTAAGAAAAAATGCGCCTGACCTGATAACGAAATTCAATAAATACTTATACAAACATTTTAGATTTAATAATGAAGGCGTTCCTAAAAGATCAGCTTTTTTGAATGTACTCCGGAAAAAATATTTTGAAGGCAGTACTCCTGTAGCAGATTATTTCACACCGGATATTGAAGTTCAGCGATTTGGAGGAATTTCTCCTTACGACAGTTTACTGCAAACCGTGGCTTCAGAATTTGATCTGGATTGGGTGATGTTAACGTCTATTGCTGCACAGGAATCTAAATTTGATCCTAATTCTGAAAGCTGGGCCGGCGCTGTTGGAATTATGCAGGTTCTGCCACGATTTTCTGAAATTCCACTGGAGTCTTTATACGATCCTGAAATAAATATCCGTGAAGGAGCCAGAATTCTGAAAGAACAAATGGATCATTATTCTTATATGGATTCAACTTCTCAATGGCAGTTTGCGCTGGCTACGTACAACGCCGGTCCCGGTCATGTTGCCGATGCACGTCGTTTGGCAATTGATCACAATGATGACCCCAACGACTGGGAAAGTGTTTCTAAGGCCTTACTCAGACTTATGCAGCGTAAGTATTACCAACATGCCCGCTACGGGTTTTGTCGCGGAATTGAAACAGTTCGTTACGTAAATGAAATCACCAACCGATCAAATACCTACGAAGCCATTCTCGCCCTATCCCAAAGCAGAAACGACTCTTATCCGGGAGTTTTGGGGTTTAAGACGATTAATTGAGGTTACTGTTTTTACCTCATCTAGTTCAAGCGTTATTTAGAATAACTTAACTTAATCACGCTTAGAAACTTCTACTCATCCACCTTCAGCACAATCGTAGTAATATCATCGTACTGAATGTTGTTTGAAAATGCGTTGATGTCTTTAATAATTGCATCCTGAATTTCCTGTGCCGTTTTGTCTCTGTTCTTTCTGATACATTCTTTCAATCTTTCTGTTTCGTATTCTTCGGTTTGCTCAGGATTCATCGCTTCCGTTACCCCGTCAGTAAAGAACACGATCAGGTCGCCGGGTCTCAAGTCAATTTCTGCACTTTCGTAAGGCATCATGGTTGGCATTGCGCCAAGAATTACGCCGCCTTCTTCCAGCAAAACCGGCACATCCGATCCCTTTCGGAATAAAATTGGTGGGTCGTGTCCGGCATTCACATATTTGAACTTTGTTCCGTTATCAGAAATGATCCCCCAGAAAAACGTGATGAATTTATCCGGCGGAGTGTTGTTGTAAATAATATCATTGATGCTTCCTGTGGCTTCGCTCATGGTTACATCGATAGGAGCCAGGGCATGTAACATAGATTGCAGATTCGCCATTAATAACGAAGCAGGAACTCCTTTACCTGTTACATCAGCTATGGCCACTAAATGATTTTTCTCGGGGGTTTCTATAAAATCGAAATAGTCTCCACCAACCTGACGTGAAGAAATATTTATGGCAGCAAGATCAAAACGATCAATTTCAGGTAACGGATCAGGCAATAATCCGATCTGAATATTCTTTGCCAGATTTAATTCTTCTTCCATTCGTTGCTTTTGAAGACGCTCGTCAAGCAACAGAGATTTTTGAATGGTAAGCAGTGCCAGATTTCCCAACGATTGCAGGAAGTTAACTTCTTCGGGGCCGTATTCCTGTTTATTACCTCGGAGTCCAACGCCAACCACACCGATCTTTTCGTTCTGAAATTTCAGTCCGATCACTAATCGGATATTATTTTCGTTCAGAAATTCGCAATCAGAATTCTCGGAAATATGAGTGACGTCATCCAGCTCAAAAAGCTTATCCAGATCTTCTTTGGATGGTTCTTCTTTTATCCCGCTGATTGAAACAATAGACTTCTCATCATCCACATCCAGAGCGAAGAAAAACGTCCGAATCAACATTTGTCCAAGCATCGCAAATTTGAAAACCCGCGCAATTTCGTCGCGATCCACCATCAGATTAAAATCCTTGCTGAGTTCCAGCAACGTATTCAAGTCATGAACCTTTCTGTCCAGGCGCCGATTGATATGACGCATTTCTTTAAACATTCGCGAATTAGCGATAGCAACAGAAGAGATAATGGTAAGACTCTCAATAAACTCGATCTCTCGTTCTGTAAGCTCTTGTTTGTTCCCTTTTGGTCCAAGACATAAAAACCCAATATGATGATTGGTTGTTTTGAGATTAAAAAGGATGCTTTCTTTTTCTATTCCGATCTGTTCAAAAACAGAAGCGTATTTTTCGCCATGTAAAACAGAAGTTTCCAGATCTTCATCTGTAAAATCTATAGGTGTTTCATCGTCTTCTTTCAGCCAGCCACGTCCTTTTGACCTGGAGGCGTAGTACACATTTTCACCGGGTTTAAAGATCAGGATCATCCCT
>Ga0098033_1000896_pt1 | contig 12861 bp, 25 predicted proteins | sample 1_EtaG_FD_75049 | JGI IMG/M metagenome (GOLD analysis project Ga0098033, IMG submission 75049) | Marine viral communities from the Subarctic Pacific Ocean - 1_ETSP_OMZ_AT15124 metaG | ecosystem: Environmental > Aquatic > Marine > Oceanic | place: Pacific Ocean | collected 2015-01-07
AACCTTGACAAGTTGTTCCGCCACCATTTTGCCTTCGGTCGAGTTGATATACGTTTTCAATTCCTCGCGGATCGAGATATTCGGCGGTCTGCCAGCAGGATTCCGCACTTCGCCCTTCTTTGCTGCATACTTGTTGCCAGCCGCGAAGTCGCCATTCGGCTTGAAGTTTTCGGTATCTTTAGGCATTGAATAATTGTTTCCCAATTTCAAGCGATAACCGTTGCATCATAAAAGGTGGAACACTCATGCCGCAAACATAGCCGATATCTTGGTCAAGGAAATTGTAGTCTTGTGGGAATGTCTGAATTGTGGACAGTTCCAAACCAGCCAATGCTCTTGGAGTTTCCCAATGATAGTTCCTGCTTGATGCAGTAATAGACTTACAAGGTTTTTCTGGGTGTTCTTTACTGAAAAACCCAAACGTGTTTCCAGACTTGGTTTTGTCGTAACACCCTACCGGCGTCCTGTTCCACCTCTCCAATAGTTTTCCTGTTATTTTTTTGTGATTAGATCCAGTAACGTGTTTGATAGCAAGTCGAACCGATAGGTGGTTTTCCCTAAAGTCCAGTTGCATGGATTGCGGTCCAATTCTATTCGCAATAAAGAAAACACGCTCGCGTTGTTGCGGCACTCCCATGAATGCCGCGTTCAGCAAAAACAGTTGGCACGAATACCCCATATCTTTGAACGCCTTGAATATCTGTTTCACATAGCCCCGAGCATTGCCCTGAATCAAACCCTTCACATTCTCTGCAACAACAACCTTCGGCTGTAACTTTTTGGCTATGTCAATGAAGTCAAAAAACAAATCATCTAGCACCTGTTCGACTTGCCCTTCGCGAAACTTCTTTTTGTTGCCCCAATTCTTTTCTCGATTGCCAGCCATTGAAAAACTCGAGCAGGGCGGTGAGCCGTCAAGGATGTCCAATTCAAACAACTCGTCTGGCAATTCTTTGTCTGGTATCTCGCAAAACTCTTTCACGCCCATCAAGTACGAATGCTTTGGGCTGTGGTTTGTTTTGTATAACTCCATCATCTTTGGGTCTATCTCAACACCGCCAAGAACATTGTATCCAGCAAGTTTGTATCCCATCGTAGAACCACCGCCACAATGGAAACACGAAAAAACACTCAATCCATTTTGTTGGACATCTTTCAAATCAGTCAAGTTCCAATTGCCATGCTTCAATTCAACCATCGTACTCAAATCCGCACTTTGGGCATTTATGGTCGAAGTTGCTAAATTCATCTTCACCAAGTTCCTTTGCACCTTCGCCTTTATTGGTTGGGTGTATCAAGTCCTCAATCTCTTGCTCGTTGAAGCCAGACACCAACTCATCAATCGATTCATCGTTCTGCAAACTCGCAAGCGTTTGAGCCAGCGCATCGTCATCCCATATTGCCAACTCTGCCGTGCGGTTGTCTGCGATTGCGTACGCTGTCGCATCAACGCCATCAAGTTCCGTTTCAACGGTGGAGATGTCTTTCCAGCCCAAGTCCTTCGCGGCTGCAAGTGTTCCATTGCCAGCAATCACCACGCCATCGCCATTGACCACAATCGGCTTTTGTTGCCCGAACCTAGTCAACGATGCTTTGATTGCGTCAATGTTACGCTGGTCGTGCTTCCTCACGTTTGCGGGGTCGTTGAACAGTGTTTCAATTTTCGCTTTCTTGGTTCGCATTTGTATCTCCGTCAAGTAGTGTCGAGAAGTGCCTTGTCAAGATGATAGTCTGCATCGTTGTCAACTTCAATGGTATCGACGAGATGATTCGTTCCATCTTCGGTTTCGTGCCAGAACATCGACGTCCCTACAACTTGCCATTCCCTGTCGAGTACGGTTTCGATGAACCGCCTGTGCAGCGTTGCCAGCGTGAGGTCGTAGCCACCCGCCTCTTGCTCAGTCGTCAAGTTGCACGTTATCCGCATTCGCATCAGCAGACCGCCGTTGCAAAATAGTACACTCCGAGAATGACGCGGAGTCTGTGCCAATACAACTGCCCAATCATTCGCTGCGGATCTCGACGGTAGTGACTAAGAACACCACCCAAAACGGCTGCTGTCCTGTCGGCTCAAACTTGTATTCCAGCCGATAGGTCGCATCGCCATCGGCGAAGTATGTCGCAAGAAGCGTACTGTGGCAGAAATTAAAGCCCGTCGAGTCAACCGTCCAGCGCGAGTCTGTTTGATAGGTGTCGAACACCACGCTCGCAACCGTACAAGTTCCAGAGACTGTTGCCGTCGTGTCTGCATCTTTGAAAATCTCAAAAGATATATCGCCATAGTCGGACTGTTGAATTGCCGAGCCATCGTTCCCGATAACCCTCGCCAGCGTTGTGGGTGCTGAACCCTCGTAGATAAGTTTTTCATTGATTGTGGTACTAGCCATTTTGTTCGCCTTGTTCGCTTCCAGCAAGAAAAGTCTCGCTGGCTGCATTGCCAGCAACAAAGGATTCTCTTGCCACTGCGGAATATGTTATCGGCAGAATTGCCGAGAGTTCTGTGGAGAATGCAACCAAAGCCGACGAGTTCACGCCGACAGCCGCATACGTTTCCTTGAATTGCAGCGCGTAGTCATAGCCCGTGTCTGCCGTCACTGCCTCTGCCGTCACAATGTTCATGGGCAACAAGTCCCAAGAGTCGTATGCGGTCGCTGCCTCTTGCGCCTCAAGCAGCGCGTTCGGAACACTAACGTCGTCCACTTGCAATCGTTCAAAAACGCTGCGCCCTGTCGAAACCAATTTCGCAATCATCGTCGACAAGTACACGACTTTCCCTGTGGTATCTGGCGTGATCGTCCCCGTGAACCTATCGTTGAAACTTGCAGAATTGTCCAAGTCTGGCGTTGAAGTGTAATGAATCGCGTATTGCTTGAACGCACTCAAGCGCAACCCAATAATCGTCGATGCCTTGTATTCGTTGAGATTCAACACTCCGCCGTCGTCTCTTGAATACAGGGTATACGTTGCTGATTCGTCAACCGTATACGCTTTTGCGTACGTCAATAAGAATTGATATTTTTCAGAAGCATCCTCATATTCCGCTTGCACGTTGTATAGGTCTGTCTCCGTCGCGCGTCCTAGTTGCTCGCGCAACACAATCTCTGACGAGTCGGTTGAATTGTTGCCGTCAATTTCCATGAAGCCGAGAATCATCCACGTTTCGTCTTTAGCGTATGCCGCAGCGATTTCGTGCGATGCCCTGCTTACGAGGGTCGTCGTATGCGTTGCCGCCGACGTGTTCTCTGTCACAAAGTAGTCATTTTCCTCCGTCAATTCCGTCAACTCAATCGCTGTCACGGTAACGTATTCCGTTGTCGCCGTGCCACTTGCGACCGCCTTGTGTTGAAAAACGAACCCGCCATCGGGGTCGGTCGACTCTGTGGTGATGATTCCAGCCCAAGCGTATCCGCTTCTTTTTGTGGTGTTGTACGGCTCGCGTATCATTTCAGAATTAGCCGCCACTACATCAGAAAAAGCGTCGCCGCGCTGAACCAATTGCCACCCGAAAGTTTTGGCGGCACTATCCCCGCCGACAATGGCATGGACGATTACAAGGTACTTGGTCGATGCCGAGAGTCCTGTCATCGCATCGGTAACGTCAACGTATGAAGTTGAGTCGGTTGTAGCTGCCGACGCTATCGTCTGAGAATATACGGCAACGGCTGTCAACGGTTGAAGATCCGTCTAAGTAGTGGACGGAACGCCAGAGCGCAAGCACCACCGCCGACAAAAACAAGAACACTCCACCACACATTTCCTAAAAAGTCTGCAAGATATATCATTTCATTTTCTCCGATTACGTTTCCATGCCGCGTCATACGCTGGATTTCCAGCACGTTTCGCGGCGATTGATTCCCGCAGCGTCGCGGGGTCGTCACTATCTAAGTTTTTCGAGTCAAGCGCAACGTCGCGCCGAACGCTAGCGGGAATGAACCAGCCAAGAGAGTATACGACCCGCTTGACTAAATACCCAATCCCTGTTTGCCACAGCACAAACGCGACGCCAATAATCGCGGCGGCTGTTGCAATCTTGCTCAGCATCGCCGCCCACCACGGCGACCGATCCGAAACTTTCGTCAAGTCGGAATGAACATCAGCGACCAGCGAAAGTATTTTCGATTGTTCCTCAATGCCAGATATTGCGCTGGCGTTTATTTGACGAATATCTTTGTCGTTTGTCTCGCCAACAATTGCGGTGTCTGCGATTGTCTCAAACCTCATTTTCGAGGTCGAGGCAATTCCGCCGATGGCGTTTGCAGATTGAGCAATGTTTTGCGTCGCCGAACCGCAGCCAGCGAGAATTGTGCAGACAATCAGCGTTTGCGATTTGTGCAACATTTTGCATTTTCCAATCGAGCAATCCGTTCTTCGTGCTGCTCTAGTTTCATTTTCATACGGGTATGGTTTGACGCAGACTTCCAAGCAAGCGAGGCGGATAGCGCAATTCCAGACAGCAGAATGCCGAGGGGCACTAGCGTCGAGGAGGTGAGTGTAGTTTGCTGCTCTTGCATTGCTGCGAATCCAATTGCCGCTGCTCCGCTGCCGCTTGTGGTTCCTAGTACGAGATATGCAATTTCGGCTGTCGGTTGTATCATGGTTCTATTGTTTCCGTTGTTGTGTTCTTGACAATGCGAAGTGGCATATCGCCGTACCTTTTCCATAGTTTTCGTATCTTCTTGAAACGGGGAGTCTCCATGCCCTTGACATCAACGGCGTAGATCGTTCCATCAGATTCGATAACCAAAAAGTCTGCTTTGTATCGATCGGTATCGGTCAAGTCAAACGCTGGCTGTCGTAGCCAATATGCGACTTGTCCTGCGTCTTTTCGTTGGTCGAGCAATGCGGCAAAAGTCGCCTCGGCGCGAGAGTCAAACCGCCAGCCACGGTATTCCGTTGGCTTGGCGTTGTATTTATTGCGCTTATGAACCCGAACCCTCATGCGGTGATACTAACAGAAAACCCCTCGACCGTGCAAGTAGGTATTTAACACAGTCAAGGGGCGAAAGGAATCGCGCTGGCATTGTAGCCGAGTATTACATTCCGCACATACTCCGCTGCTTGCATTCCAGCACAACTATCCAAGTCGTCATATTTGTATTCTTGACGCTGCATTTTCTTGCGGGTCGTTTGCTGATTTTACCCTTGCGGGTCAAGTCCGAAAGTCTGCGTTGAGTTTCAATATGACCGAGTTTGGTGATCTCGCCAAGTTCAGCGGCGGTTGATTCTGGATTGTCCAAGACGGCTGCGAATACAATTGTCGCATTCGTTGCGGCTTTCGTGGCGTGTCGCCTTGCGGCTTCAATTGCAGTGTTCGGATCGTTGCAATGCCAGAGCAATGGTTCAATGGGCTGTATTTTCATTTGCCTTTCTCCTTTCATTTGTGATGACTTTGATTTCCAGAACCTCGACGGTTTCGTCGTCAACCTTTGCGAGCCTTAAAATCTTTTTCCATTGCAGCCATTGTGCAATTGAACCGTAGCCGCCGCACACAACCTCTCGCTGTATTTCAGCGACAAAAACATCACGCTCAAACTTTTCAAAGATAGCCCAATTTTTGATAATGCTTTTGACCACCAGCTCTGGAGCGAAAGTCTTGCGCCCCATTGCGTGCCTAAAGGCAAAATATAGAACGTCTGCATAATCCTCTGTCGTTGTCATAATTTTCTTATGAGTGGCGTTTTCAATTTTCAATTCGTTCATGATTCCCGCCTACCATAGTCAACGTCGCCGTCTTTTATGATAGATGGACAGCCATCTCCAGACAATCTCGTCATGCTGCCGTCGTCGTTGAGTCCCGCAATTCGGCTCGCGTGGGCATCACAACGCCGCGCGTCTGCGCCCTCTTCGATGTTGCGAAAACATTTTCTGCAATACTCGCCACTATCCCACGCCTTGTGATCGTGCGGCTCGTTTTGACATCCTCTCGTTTTGCACAATTTGGGCGAGTCAATGATCGCTTGAGTTGAGGCGCAATTGTCACAGAGATAGAATACCCCGCCAATTGGCTCAACCCTCGCAATGTTTATTTTGCACATTTCGCAATGCTTTCCATTTATTTCACAGTTCATTTCGTGTATTCCTTTCGTGTTTTTTCGTACCTTGTTTCTATGTCCCGTTTTCCTTCCCACCCCCAACTCATTCCATGCAAACTGAACTCAAGTTTCAACTTAACACCGTTGTCGGTGTATTGTTTCATTTTGTCCAATTCTATAAAAACCTTCAAAGCATTATGCAAGTGGTTCCAAGCATCCTGTTCCCTCTGGTAACAATCTGCTTGGTCAAGTGGTAGGTATCCTGTTTTCATTTCACACACAAGTTTTTCGTCTTTAAGTTTTAGGCTTCCTTCTCTTGAGACGACCACTTCATACTGTTTCCATTGGTCTTTTTTCATTCTGTAGATTCCTTGATTTTGTCGTGGCAACATTTGCAAAGATACTTCAGAGCACCATCTTCCGTGACTGAGACAATCCCGTCAAACGAAGTTGGGGTGCTTTTTCCTGCACACTCTTCGCACTCGATTCCGTTGGCGGGATTTTCATTTTCCAATATCGCGGGTATGACTTCCTTCGTATATTCTTTTTCGCAGCAATCGCAGCAGTGCACGGTCTTTCCGTTTATTTCAACGGTCGTCGTGGCTATGCAGCCGCAACGCCACGATGCCCCTCTGCATCTTTTTTCATTTTCTTGTTTTCTCATATTTTCTGGCTCCAGATTTTGTAGGCAATTCTACCAATATTAAGACCGTCGGCGGCGAGCTTTTCAACCTTTCTTGCGTTGGCGGCTGATTGTTTGCCAAACTCTCGCACAATCTTCTCGTGGTCGAATACGGACTCGGAGAACTCTGTGGACTTGTTGCCGTTCTTGATCCAAGCCGACGGGTGTTCAAGCCAGAACTCGCCATCGACAAGCGTGACGGGGTGTCTGGCGAACTCGCCCCGCCCCTCATCTGATTTGTAATACGCCTCAAGTTGGTCGGCGACAAACTCAGGGTCAACGTCGGTTCGTGTTATTTCCCTCACCCATGCCGTGCGGAATTTGCCGATGCCCACCTGTCTGTGTTGCGGAATCCGCAGCCACGCGGCATCGACTTCGCTCTTTGCGGCGAACTTTTCTGGCGATGATACAAATTCCTGACTTTCAATACTCAATTCTGTTGTATTGTTTTGTATTGTTTTGTTTTGTTTTGTATTGTTCTGTAATGTAGTTGCTACTGCGGTGGTAGCGTGGTGGTAGCGCGGTGGCAATGCGTTGCCATCACAGTAGCAAAGCCATCCTATCTTTAGCAAAAAGGGTGTTGCCGCCTCAAAACTAGCGATGGGAACGTCCGTGTATAGACTCATATCTTCGACGGTGTACGCCTCGCCCTTCTCATCGGCAAGGACTCCGCGACTCGGAGCGCGGCTGGCTAGTTGAACCATAACGATCCACACCGCAAAAATCTCCAGCGCATTATCCTCGCGCATAATCCGCTTGTACCCTCGACCGCCGTGGTCGTTGGGTATAGCAACCCACCTGTGACGTGCTGCCGATTTTCGACTTTGTGCAATCTCAAAATGAGTTTCCCAATTGGAAATTTCAAACATCTTGACCACTCTTTCGCCAATACCAATTGGCAAGCACGCTGGCAATTAAGCACAAAGGACATTTTGAGTCCCTGAGGCAATTGGTACACATCCGAACCCCGCAGCCCTCACAGTAGTCTTGGCAACCTACGTCCTCTGCGCATATCCCCATATTGCAAGAAGGGCAAAAACTGATTGGCACGTACGGCTCATTGCATATGCAGCAAGTAGCTACATTTTCTTTTTCTGGATTTTCCATAGTATTCCTTTCGTGGACGAGGCGCATTTCTGCGCCCCGCCGTCCTTTCAAAATGGTATATCGTCATCAACTATAGTCGGCTTTTGGGCAGCCGTTGGTGCAGGATTTTCTTGTGGTTTTTCTTCGCTGGATTCCAGAGGGCGAACGTCCACGATGTCATTGCCTATTTTACCCGCCTTAAGTTTGACAAAAACTTCCTTGTCTATCAGATCAAACGCTGCACTTGATGAGAAGTTTTCCCACCCGCGATGCGCCAAGCCAGCAGACTTCCACCATCGGTCAATAATTCCTGACGGGGCGCCCTGCCCTACCCAATCGCTCTCGTACGCGCCACTTTCCGTCTTGCCCTCGATGACAATATAGTTGGCTCCCGATTCCATCGGCTTGTCCAGCTTGCTCATGGTTAGTATGACTTTTCTGATTGTGAATTTTTCAAGCATTTTTTTCCTCTTTCTTTTTTGATTCTGCTTTTTCAATAATGATCTGCAATTGTTCGTTCGTCATTTTGTCGGGGACTACATTGTCCACCCATTTCATGACGGCTTCCGTCCATGACGGCTGCATTTCTTCAAAGAGATTTTTGACTTTGTTGATTGCCCCGCCCCTGTCAAAATCATCTTCCCTTGCGCACGGCTCTTCGGTTGGGGTAGTGTCTTCAACTACTTCGTCGACCATCGGTAGCATCAACAGTCCACGCAGATAATACTTCCAGATTCCCGTGTTGCACCCAAACGATGCCTTGTCATCCGCGCCGCCGACGACGGGGCATGAGAAAGTGTCTTGGTTTTTCGCGCCTGATTCGATGTGGGTCACAATGAACTTGCAGCCCTGCATCAACCGACCAGCGACTTCGTAATGTTCGACAGCTGCCAGCGTGACGAGGATTCCGCATTCGGCGAGAACCTTGCGGGCGGCGGCAATCATGTTCTCCCCGCTGGCGTAGTCGAATTTAAAATGCTGATTCCGCGAGTCGCGTTCAATGTGCGATATTTTCGCCCTTGCCTCGGCAAGCGAAATTTCAAGCGGATTGCCCCCTTGCTTCTTTTTGGTTTGTGTTTTTTTCTCGGTCATGTGTTTTCTTTCCTTTCTTGAGATTCCATTGCGACAATTCCGTACGACTTGTCGCCCTGAGTCCTGAAGGTCAACCGTTGACCCTCTTTTTTTTGCCTTCGAAACGCCGCACGGAGCGCGGCAACGTCCTGCGCCGAGCAAACAAACGCAACAACGTCTGTCTCCTCCGCGACGGCAGTGACATACTTTGCCATTGTTTTCGATTTCGATTTCGATATCTTCATTTTCTTTGTTCCTTCATTTCCAGAATTGAGTACCCTATGGCGATCGCCAGAAAACCAGCGGCGAGGACATACGCCGCCAGATTCTGTTGCGCTATGCCTACGCAAGCGAAGCAAGCCGTCGCAAGCAGCGAGAGACCAACCTCTGAAGTGCGTGGTCGATAGTTCATGATTTTTCCTTCCTTTATTTTGCAGTGGTATTTGTTTATTTGTCTATTCATTTTTCAAATTCCGAGACTTTTCGCAGTACGCCGCGCACGGTTATTTCTTTTTCCTGTTGAAGTTGGTGAGCGAGAAAACCGTCGACAACCATCTGTTCAATTTCTAGTGAACCTTTGGGGCTGGCGGTGTTCGCAAAATCTGATTGCAGCGATTCCAACAGCGATTGGATTGGACTTTCGTATTTCTCCACCTCTGCAAAAGACGGCTCAACGTACCAATCATACTTGACATGGTCTGCGCCTTTGCAGCCGACAATGGCATGGACGATTACAGGAATAGGCAAGTAGCCGAATAATTTGGCAAGATGTTGCTGTGCAACTTTCCATTCTACGTCTATATAGAATGTCACATATAGCCGATTGTCGATAATCTTCGACCTTTTTACCAGCGGCTCGATGCCGACCCGCATCCGATTCCTGTCATCTTCTTCCAATTTCAATTTCATTTTTCCTAATTTTCTTTCAATGCTCATTTTCATTCATTCCTTTCTTGCACACTTGTGCGGTTATGCCCTGTGGCGTTTCATTGTTCATGCAACATCGCATGGTAAGAAGCACCGTTGCCGATGCCCCTTGCCCCAAGATGTCAATCTAAAATGAAGTGCACTGTCACACTTGCGATTCTGTTGTTACTATCTCTTGTGACTGTGACAGGATATTGCCCATCACCGTAACCGCTACCAACTACAAGACCAATTGAATCGCCAAGTGGCTGTTGTACGTGGTCAGCAACTTCGTTCAGCATTTTGCCATCTTCATCAAACATCAATGAGCAAAACCCAGACCAATCCAGTTGCTTGTCTTTACTATCTTGGCAGTATGTGCCATCAGTTGTCATCGTGTAGCAAGGGTCACCAATCCAAATACATCCTGCATCCACTGCTACCGTTCCAACTACTTCCTGTCCATTTACTGTTTCAATACTCATAACTTATTCCTTTCGTTTTGCCTTGCGGCGGTTTAGTGGCTGTCTCATCAGTACAGGTAGCCAACCCTGTAGGCGCTCCGAAGAGCGTTTCGACTTAGGATTCAAACGCTTGCTGCTGGAGATACAGCGGCAAAGTTTCCAAGTGTAGCAAGCGTTTTTTTTCCATTTTTTCTTCAAGACTAACTATCTCCCGAAGCGAGTTGATTGCGGCTTTTGCATTTTCGATATATGCTGTGTATGGGCAGTTTGGGTTTGACTCATCTTGGAATATGCACATATCTATAATTGTAATTCCTAACCAATCCATTTGTTGATGTAATAGTGGCAACTTGTCCGCAGGTGTCATTGATATACACATTGTTGTTTCGTTTTTCATTTCATTTTCCTTTCGTTGTCGGTTGCTTGTCCTACTCTTCGTTGACGTGTTCGGCTATCTCATGCCAATTGACGTCGTACATAAACGCTTGGGCGTATGCTGCAACAAGCGAGTTTTCTGGGACGCTGCCGAACACTATCTCCTCGGCAAGGTCTTTGCAGAATTTGTAGTCAACATCTTCAGAGCCAGCGCCATAGCCATCAAAGATTTCTAAGTTGATACGCCAAGTTGCGTAGTTTGTCCATCCGTTGTATTTATTGTTTTCCATTTTCATTTTCCTTTCGTTGTGCCTTGCGGCGGTGTTTGTTATGCGTAAATGCCAACTTTTTTGACGCGAGTAGATAGACCATGCTTTTCGCCGTACCATTTTGCATCTTCTTCGCATTCGCTTTTCGATGTGTATGGAATGTTCCATACGTCCCTTGGGCATTCCCATCCCGCATATCCATATTGGATTTGTATGCGATATTCGTATGCGATTTTTGGTTCAGATACGGGTTCAACATCTGCGCTTGGATTGTCAAAACGCTTGTTCACCATTTCAGGATGACGAGTTGAAGATTTAACTTCAAGAATCTGAGCATCTTCAATGTTGTTTTTCGCGATCCATTTTTTCGCTTCTGCCTGAGAATCGCGGCAATATAGATCTACCCAATCCCCATCCTGCTTTTGTTGGACGTAAAATACAATCCGTTCTTTTTGTTTCATTTCCGTTTTCATATAAAATTCCTTTCAAGAATCGTTGCCAGCACCATTGCCAGCGTTCGTATAGTAACCTTATCGGCGGGTCGTGTGTTAAAAGTATACAAATTGTCTCCATTTTGTTGCAAAAATATACATATCGCCACAATCGCCACAGGACGCCGCCTGAGACGTTTGGATTTTTAACGTGTATTGCCCCTCGAAAATGAGACGGATTGCAACAGGCGCATCCTAGCCGCTGTTTTTTTGGCTCTTTTTGTTTGGCTTGTGTTAGCCGCAATATGTTGTGGTCGTTTTCAGGCATCCGTCAAGCGTGATATTCTTGGCAAGCAAAGATGTGCCTTGTTTTTATTTTATTTTTTTGCGACCGACCCAATATGACGTTTTGCCATCCTTTGAAACTCTGACGCTGTGGGTCTTTGGTACGTCCGACAACCTGTCGAGTGTGCTTGGCGATGTCAACCTCATATAGTGATGCTCGTTGAGTGTAGTTTCAATTTCCGAAAACTTCCGCTGTTCAAGGTGTTGGACAGCATGGGTATATTCATGTATCAGCGTAAGTGTGCGCAAAAGCAGTGTTGGAATTTTCAGCCCTGCCGAGTATTTCCCTACGCCATGTCGCGGATAGGTATACCAATACTCCCTGCCTTGACCAATCTTTATTTTTCTGCGGTCGGGATAATAACAACTTCCCCCGCCATTGGTGTACCAGATTTCTGTTTGATCTAAGTGTTCAATCAAATCTTCTGTGACCTCATACTTTGCTGAAAAGTGTCCGTTGTGGTTATACCGTTCAGTAAAAGTACACCCACCATATTCAAGTATGAACTCTTTGGATCGCTCAATGGATTTTTGTTGCAAGTCATTCCTGTCTTTGTATTTGAAGCATTTATGTTTTTCTACATTCATAATTTTGTTCCTTTCTGCGGCACATCTTCACTTGTCAAAGAGCAAATCGAGAATCGAAAAACTGTCTCGATATGTATATTTTACCAGAACGCGCTTTTGCTTTCCGAATTTTATTTTTGATTTTTGCAAACGCGACCAAAATGCTCGAAAAAGTTTCGACTGTCAATCAAAAACGCAGCAAAAAGTTTTTTCAACTTTTTCAAACGTGTTGTTTTTGCTGTTTTTTAGTTTGCTTTTGTTCAACTTTTCTTTATTGCTGAAACGCTATCGCGCATTTTGTTCAACAGAAAAAAATTTTCAATCGTCAAGCGGAACGAGTTGCGCTCGCCAAGAATCCGCACCCATGCGCCCGACTCTCGACATTTGGCATTCTCCGAAAATGGCAGCCCTTCCCCATTGGTCAATCGAAAATCTGTTCGTGTAACTTTGCCGATTTTCAAAAGCCATGTATCCAGCGTTCGCATACCACAGGGGCAACTTGATTCTTGCGCTCCGCTTCGCTTGCGTTGGTGGAACGGGTCTGTGCGTGTGTCCACGGATCACCAACTGATTGACAAGTTTTCCATGTGCGCTCATCGCCAATTGGATACTTTCCAACTCGTCGGAGTTTGC
>Ga0098033_1000897_pt1 | contig 12852 bp, 10 predicted proteins | sample 1_EtaG_FD_75049 | JGI IMG/M metagenome (GOLD analysis project Ga0098033, IMG submission 75049) | Marine viral communities from the Subarctic Pacific Ocean - 1_ETSP_OMZ_AT15124 metaG | ecosystem: Environmental > Aquatic > Marine > Oceanic | place: Pacific Ocean | collected 2015-01-07
AGCTTTTCTATATTTTGAATTGCTCTTATATCACTGGCAGAAAGATTCAAACCATTAAGCTGATCAGCTGACGGCGCTGTATATCCTAACAAAACCTTGATTTGGTAGTGATGAGGACTAACGTATTCGGTGTTTTTTAAATACTTGTCTGGAGTCCACAAGATGAGATCAACATACCTCAAGCCTCGTTCACCTGGAGGGCTAGCGTTTAGGTCTTTTAGGCTTTTAAAATTTAATTGTAGCGTGCATTTAATATTGTTCTCGATAACGCCATGCGTCTCCCCATCCTGTTCGTACGAAAAAGATTTAAGCCCAACATTGCGAAATGTTGGTTTAGTACTTTCGTATGCTAAATAATCTTCGACAGTTGCGGCCGTTTCGGCGCCGAAAGTGTCAGAAAATTTAAACTCTTTGTAGCACGGCACCGGAAGAGAAACGGAACTTTTCTCATCTATAGTCCCATCATGTTTTAATTTAAACTCTGCAAAGTTAACTTTATAGATTCTTATTTTAGGCTGCATCAAAGATAAAGTAGAAGTTTTTATTTTATAAAAAACATTAACGTTATCCACCCCCCTCAGCTTATTTACCAGCTGGGTGCCCGGGCCTTCAATCTGCCTAAATGTATAATAACTAAAAAGATTTTTATTGGCATTATTTACCCGTTGTGTTTTATCAATATTCGAAGTCAGGATGTACTGTTCTAGATTAGACCACTGCCTATCGTTATTAGTGATTTTCTTTTCACTACGCTCATCCTTTGATTTTACCATACCCCCATGCTCTTTATACCACTGACGTCGATCTTTGACGGCGGCATCATAGCCCGGAGATCCTTTCGCTGGGACACTTGGTTTTGGTCTGTGTGCCATGAACTAATATCCTATATAATATTGTATAGATTCTAAGGGAACCGGTATGTACACCATATCTCCCAATTTTACATGAAATTCAGTTGGTTTTTGATTATAAAATGCAATTATCCACCATAAAGTCGGGTCGTTGTAGTATTTAGCAGCCAATTTATAATACCTGTCTCCAGTTGTCCAGATATGTTTTATTGTACTAAAATTACCACGATCATCCTGTGACGGATATTTAAACTTCGGGGTGTTAAAGTGTAATAAAGATTCGAGGCCTCTGGTTTTTTTAAAGTATCGTTTCCAAGTTGCAACGGCGTTAACCTTTGTTTTCTGGTTATTATATCTCATTGATTACAATTCCTTTTAATCATCACATGAAGTTTCGGCAGCTGTTGCTTGGCCGGCGCCGCCTGCGGCGTCCATACAGTTAGCGGCGGCCTGGTTCTCTAATGCATGTGGACCTGAAACTTCATATGTTTCTGGAGGGTTAACACTGGGAACACCATCACCGCCTTCCCTCATTAAACCAAAGCCGTATGGGAAATTGGGGGCATCGTTGCCGCCGCGCCAGCGACCGGTCTGATGATCCCAGCCAAGTGAATGATCGTGTATTACTGTTAAGGTACAACTTATATTAAATAACTTTGGAACTAAATAAGTCTTTCCTTCATTTACCTCATTCTGGAATCCAGCATCTTGAATTAACTTGCCGGCCTCATTCGCGAAAGTAGAATCCATGTTTAAAGGATTAACAGCTATAAAACCTTCTTTCGCCTCGTGTGACACTCCAACATTTTTGATAACACATAATAGACCTTGGCCGTCGTTAGTAGGAGAAGATATTAAATTTGCATGCCTAACTCGGAAAATCGGGGATGCCGAAATTGAAGTTGCCGTTAATGTATTTTTATAGGTTGGATATAGAGAAGCCAAAAACCAACTTAGATTGTTTAAGTTGTCTAGACCTTTTGATACGGAGGCAGATGGGATAGCCCAGGTTAAAGATATTTCTCTTTTATTTGATTTCCAGATATGATAAGGATCCGTTCTACCAAAGGGTTGCGTTGAAGAATAGTCAACTGAATACTTATCATCTATCTTATCGATGTAAGCTATGAATTGGATTACAGGAGGGTTTTTAATGTGTACAGGTATTATTTCTAGTAAGGTGCCCAGTTCAGCTCCTTCGGAGTTTTCAAAATTATTGCTTTTAAACTTTACATTTTTAAAAGTATGCTTTTCGCCAGCATAAGCGGCTATTTCACTTTGAAAAAATTTTGGCATTTCCTTATCTCCTATTATCCAAGCGCCCTGTTAACAGCGTTGAGGCTTCTCTTCTCAACCCATTTGGCCAATTCCTGACCGTCTGCAGCTGCTAATAGTTGAATTGGTATTTCAACCGGTATGTTACGGCTAGCTTCCAAACTCTTCACCAAAGAAGTTAAAGCAGCCAAGAGTGACTCCAGCGGCGCTGGGGGCGCCTCTGGGGACTCGGTTGGTGGCAGGCCTCGGTCTCGCCGCAGAGCTGCAGCTGCCGCGGAGGCGGTGACAGGCGGCGCTGGAGTCACGGGGCTCGCTGTGACTGGAGGTACGCCCTGCACCTCACCGGCGGCGGGGGCAGCTGCGACTACAGCTTCTGGGCGCCCGCGAGCAGATTCTTCCGAATGTCGCAGCTCATCCGCGAGCCGGCCTGGTTCGGCTTGTGGTGGTGGGCTTACAGACGCAAGACCGCCGGCGCGCGGTCGAGGTGGTGCTGCGGTCGACCGCGGTGGGGTACCTTTGTCGGCGCCTGCCCCCTCGGGATCTCCCACGACGCCATCTTCGCCAACATCAAACATCCCGTACGGCTCCCACATGCCGACGCTGTGTGCTTTTTCTTCCATGTCATATAGTCTCTTTTGGGTGGCGCCTCCGAGTGCGGCGACGCCTGTGACGACGCCAAGGGCGGCGCGCGCGGTCTTCTTTGGCGCCTTTTTAGCGATGACGCCCATCACACCCATTAGAGATATATATGCTTCTTCTGTATTGACGACGCCTTGGGTGTGTTTGCCCGTAGCGGCGATTGCTTTTCCTATTCCTTTCGTAGCTGCAGATGCGAATTCGCCGGCGACCTTGTGTGACCTCTTAACGAGTTTATCTGCGCCGCCGACCAAGCTTGATACAGATTTTTTGGCTCTTTCGGCAGCAGTTAAAGAAGCGTCAATGGCTGAGTCAAGCTCTTCTTTTGATGCAGCCTCCGTGCTTAATCGGTCTTTCGCAGTTTCAAAATCTTCTTCGCTCCCGAACATTCTTGCCGCTGTTCCAACGTCGACGCCCATCATTGAAGCAATCATTGATCTCACACGACGATTTGCATTTTCAAAGCTGGTACCAGAACGATCCATGGCTTCTCTCATCATCTCAATTTTTTCATCAGGCTCGGCATGAACAAGATCCGTGACTGATAAGAGTGTGTCTCCCATCACAGCGTTGAAGCCCTGAGCTGCTTCCGCGGCTCCTTTAAATGTGTCTAGTCTCATGGCTACGCTATTCAAACCTTCAACTGAAATGCCGGTGGCGCGTGATTGAGCTTGCAAGTTCGCGAACACGTCAACTGCCCGGTCTCCCCACTCAGCCAACTTTGGCATCATTGTGGTAAAATTCTTCACTGCTTCACCGACGTTCATGTCCAAAGACCGAGCAACTCCAACCACTTGCTTTAACGAAGTAGCTGCCTTTCTGGGCGATTGTCCTAGCACCTTAGTAAACTGATCTAAAGCTTTGGCCGAGGATTGATGCGAAACACCTATTTTGCCCAAGCCGGCAACCAAATTGCCGACATATGCGGCCGTTGCTGGTTCGGCTTTAATAAATTCTTCACGCATGAACATTGTACCGTTTCTTAAAGCGGACATGGATTTTTGAGCATCCTCTGCCTTAAGACCAACATTAACAAACATTTCGTCAGCGTCTCCAATCGCTAGGGCGCCTGTGCGCACTGCATGCAGCGGGTCAAGCATACTAACAAAAGCCGTATCCATCTCTTCTGTGTGTTTAACGCCAGATTTTGTCAAGGACCGGAAGCTCTTGTCAAGAGAATTTGGCAAATCTTCCATTTCTCTCAAAAAAGATGAGGGCGCCATACCAGGTATAAACATGGCCATGGCTGCAGCTTCTAAGCTGACCTCAGCCATGGCGTGTGATAAGCCTTGTACACCAACCTCGGCCATTCTTATGATATCATCAGTACTCTTTATTAAGCTGCCATTATTTTCACCCAGCTCTGCGGTGTCGATAGAAATCTGGCGAAGCTCGGCACTAGTTCTTTTGCTATCCCTGTAGACGTCTTGGAGATGTTCTTTCGACGTTCGATATTCTTCTTTTGTTTCGCCGTATACTTTGTTTATCCGCCGGCGTGAGGTCTCTGCCTCCTGGGCTAAATTCCTAAGTTGCGCAATTTCAGCATCTAGGGCCACCAGCCTCGCACCCTCGGCCTCGCCGCGCTGTTCTGTTTTACTATTGATAATCTCAGTAACCTTATCTTGATCTCTCAAAAGCGCTATCGTATCACGCTCTTGGACTATTAATTTCGCCTTTTTTTCGGATATCACACCTAATTTAGTATCAATTAGTTCTAAATGAGTTAGGTAGCCCTGAAGATCTTCGCCGCTGAGGCCCTTAAGGAGCTGCTTCGGGGTGGGATCATCGGCACCAGCGATTTCGCGTAACCTACCTGACGGTATCTCTGTCCCTCCTCCTCCTTCTTCTTCGGCCATAATTATAATTCTCCTTGAGCAATTATAAATAGTAAGTTAAAGAATAAAACAAAAGGCCCACCTTACAGTAGGGCCTTTATCTTCTAGCATTTTCTATTGCTTCTCGTTCTTTACTGAACTGTTCTTTTAATTTATTTAAAAACCAATTGCGCAGTCCGACTGGTAAATTATAGGCCTCAATGAAACTCCAGCCACCATGGTATTTGAGCATAAAGAACTGCTCATATATTGCTTCCATATATTCTTCATCTAGGCCAAAAAAATTCCGCAGAAAGCGGAACCTCCATGTCTTCTTTATGTGCGCAATTCCCGCACAAAAACCCTTGTTTTAAATCAATATTCGGGGCTAATTTAGGGTATAAATTTCTGATATGTTTCGAATCCGATGCTAGCATACTATTAATAAAGCTATCGACGAATTCCGGATCAGTTTTGCCGGCAGCCGAAACAATAAATTTTGATAAAATAGAAGTTATAGCTGTTTCTTCCCCAATGTCCTTGTCTATTGTTTTCTCGTCGATACCATCGAATAGCCTAACGCCCACTGTGGTGTTTGATTTTGGTAAGACAACATCAAAAGTTTTTGTTTCTTGATTAAAAACAGCATTATTTTCCTCCAAAAAGTTTTGATCAAAACAATTTTCCGTTAGATTTGTTTTGACCAAACTAAAAGTATAGGGGTCTTTAACGTAACATTCTTGACATTTAACCTGGGCGTTGTAAGCCGAACCATACGCTGAGATGCGCGCAGCAATCATGATAGCGTTCCTGTCTCCTATAAGCAGAGTATCAGGTTCTATATCAAGTAATATCAGATTAGATAACAAACGATTTATGGTTAAACCCTTGTTCATCAACGCGGTGGAAGCTAATATATCCTCTTCCTTCGCAGTCATATATCTGATTTCAATAGTTTCTTGTCCACTCAAAGGATGGTCGTCAGGGTAGAAGACTCCCCTAGAGGGGAGTTCAACAAACTCTGTTGGTACAACGTAAGCCATTTTATCAGGAGTTGAAACAAGGGCGGGAGACTGGGCCTTGGTGCCCGAGCGTCTCTGGTTATTTCTCATTTATACCTCTCTCTCTTTTTTTTTTAATCGCCGCCGAGTTCCATCAGCTCGCCGCCTGCTCCGTTGTATATAGCATAATCATATGTTATAGACATATCGATCTGTACTAAATCGTCAGAGTTGTAATCTAGATCGCCCCATTTTACGCTTTTGACAAATGCGTTTTTCAGGATCCATTCCTCAGAATATCTTGTTGGTACGAAGCCTAGTCCGCCACTGCCTTCGCCCTGGTCTCCCATGCCAAGAATACCCATCTCGCCGCCATTCAATTGTTTAATCGAAACTTCGCCGAGGGCGCGGTAAGCGCTATTTTTAGTGATACCGGTGGCAAGAGCGTTCGGGTGGTCGGGTTCGACGAACCCAGAATTGTTTAAGGCATTCCAAAACTTGGTCGCCATATTTGGTTCATGAGCGTCAAGAAAGCTAACATCAATATCATTCCACTTTACAATTCCGGGAAATTTAAAAGTATGATTTAACACTCGATGTTCAGTCACGCCGCTTAGCTCGTAACTAGGCTTTGTACATTTCATAGCCATAATGTTTTCGTGGCTAAAAGAACTAAAATCAACCATAAACCGGAACTTTCTCTTTGGTTCGAAGCCGGCGTGGGATGGACTAAAAAATGCCATTTGTCTTGTCTCCTGTAATATCTCTCGTATTATAATTAGTTATTAAGTTTTTTTTAATCGTCAAAAGATGCGCCGCTTCTAGTAATAATGAAGTCTAAGGCGATAAATTCAATCGCTCTAGCCGGTTTAAGGAAAATCTTTGCGTATAAAACGTTCCTGTCAATCAAGTCAGGAGTTGTAGTTGTTTCGTCCAAAAGAACCCTAAAGTCAGTTAAACCCATACCGGCCTTTACGCCCTCTAAGAAAGGTACCACTTGACCTTTAAAACCGTCCCAAGTAGCTTGCACATTTTGCTCGAATAAGACTCTTGACGAAATTCTAGAAATCTCCTTTTTCACATAAATCAGCAGTCTTCTAACGTTAATTCGATCCAAAGCTGATTGAGTAACTTGGAGCGTCTTCTGGCCAAATATCACGATACCTTCTGCTGGGAAGCTAGCAATCGGATTAATATTTGACTCGTAAAGATCATCTCTGTCAGCTGAGGTTAATCTTTGTCTTACACCGAGGACCGGTAAACCGGATGATCCTTCGCTTAAGCCGCCGCGTGTGAAGCCGGCAGGAGCAAACCAGACCGCTGACTTGCGTTGTGAGCTTGAAAACGTTCCAAGCGCAACAACAGATGGCGGTACATAAAGAACTGAATCTGTTTGTGTATCACGAATCTGCACCCATGGATAGAAAGTACACCCATAGCTGGAATTTACGCTCATATCCTTGACATTATTAATAGTGTCGGTCACACTACCAATTCTAGCCGACTCAGCCTTTGTATTTTCATGTGAGGGAGTATACCCGCCGGCGACATCGATAATTGCCATGGCGTCGCCCCTGTCCTCACATGAGTCGATCAATTTTGTGTTTAAAGCACTATTTGTAATTCCGGGCATGCATGCGACGTCATACTCAATAAACTCCTTATCGGATGTCAAATCGATAGCTTTTGTAATACTGTAAAATGCGTAGTTATCTGTCACATTTGCGTTAGTTGTTAGGCCGTCGTCACCGTCCTCACCATTTCGGAATGGGTCTTTCTCCTTAATATTATATCCATCAAAACCGCCGAACATTGGTGAGGTGAACTTATTATAACCCTTTTGTAGAACAAAAGGTTTCCCGGTCACCGAGTCGCCACTGGAACTCATAGCTGTAAACGAATTACCGGCTGCTCTGGAGCCTGAGACCCAAGCAGCATGAGATGTATCAGTGCCCTCCTGTACATCGTCTAGAGTAAAGACCCAAGAATACTGTGTTTCGTTCGTGGCCAAGCCGGCGGCCGGGTCGAGACCATCGGGCATACCTCTTAGCAGGTCCACAGTGGCAAAATCATATCTTTTGGAATCCTTAATCACTGATTGATATCCAAAATAGGCTTTCGATGAAAGTGACAAGGGGCCCTCAGAAGATGAAGTTCTCAGTCTAGTGGTGGGCCAATCAATAGAGGCAGTCATATTCGCGTTTGCAGTGGCCTCGGCCACACTTAAATCCGTCCATAATAAGGTGCCGGTGGGGTGTCCGGTAGAAAGGCTGCCCCATGGAAGACTGCGAGTGCTTCCAGACCCAGCCACAAAGGAATTCAGAGTGGCGCCGCTGTTATCAGTTATATCAGTAGTCGTCGAACCGCTCAGAATACGGAATGATTTTGGAACAGCAGGCCCATAGACCCCAAATGGATTCCAACTTCTTGCTTGACCGTTGTCAACAGCAGGAGCCATTTCAACTCTTATATATTTGGATCTACTGGGAAAATTACCATGTTCAACAAGCGTTTGGTTAGCCGATGCGTAAGTGTAGCTTTTATCACCGATCTGCCGAGCGACATATCGAAGTGAATTAGGGTTCAAATTACAATTGCTGAATCTTTCTAATATTTGTGGTATACCATCAGAATCTGACGCTGCTCTGACCATTACTGTAAAAGAACCATAATTATTGAAATTATCGGTCGGCACTTTAATATCTTGAATTGAAATTTTGAAATCTCTGTTGGCATGCTCGCCACTATCCAAAGCGTGGAATTTAAATAATTTTTCAGTGTGCGCCACGGGGTTGAAACCTGCAGTCGTGGTACCCCTAGTATCCTGAGAAATAAACCAGCCAGTTTGTGCGGCCCGGGTGTCGATGAGACGATTACCCCAAGTTACTCCGGATTCGTTGACGCCATCAAGGGCAAGAATAAATCCTAGTTGATCGCTATTATCTGTAGCTGAACCAGTCACCTTCAACAGGCTATTTTCGCTAGAAAACAGGCAAGACTCGAAGGTTTCACCTAACCAATAGTTTTTGGGGGAAGCGACAATATTGCTATTAGTTTCAGTTGGATTAGTGTTAAACACTTTTCTGATGAACATATTGTCATCTCTATTAAAATTAAACGTTGCGGTCTTAGCTACGGTGCGGGAAGAGCCGTCGTGGGCGCCGGCACTCAGAACTTTGGCAGTCCACTGGCCATTGTCGCTTTTAATCATGACGCCAGCGCCTTCGCGTTGGGCGCCGTCGCGGGCAGTACCAGTTAAAATAACTGCTCCGGAATTGCAATACCAGACCGCAGCCATGGTACCTGTGACAGGCGGGAGGCTCGCGGCGGCGCCGTCCAGGAAGCTTCCTACGGTCATCGACGACGAGATGTCACCGGAGCTAGAGCCGTCCGCGATAGTAACCGTCGCCGATGACACGACGCCGGCGGTGTTCTGCGTTATGGTTACAACGGCGGCGGAGGCGGTTGCAGTGAGATCATCATGGAGGTTAAAGGCTGCGGCGATGGCCGTGGCCTGCGCGGCGTTATTCGTGGATCCGCCGGAGGCGGTGGAAGCATCGAAAGTTCCGTCCGAGGAGGCACCGGAAGTTGTGGTCATGGCATTGGTAGTTGCATGGCCAGTGATCGTGATTGTATCTGCGCCAGTTGTGACCAATGATATGGTGCTACCGGGGAGGCACTGTCCGGCGTCGGTGATTGTTAATGTTGCGAAACCTGCGACGGCGCCGCCGGTATATGAATCCGGGTTTGGTATTATAAATAAACCGTATGCGCCGCCATGGCTACTCAAATTACCGCCAGAAGCGCCAAAAGCTTCCGTGGTGCGCCAGCCGGCCTGGGCAGTCGGCATCTCGGCGTAGGTCGCCGCGTCTGTTCTATTTTCACCGAGTACTCGATATACAGTACAAGGAGAGTTATTTCTTAACCAAGCTTGTACGGCATATGCAGCGTAGGTGGGAGCAGTCTGATCCCCGGAACGCCAGATATCGCCAGATGCGTTTCCATCAGCGGCAGAGCCGAAAACAGTTACAAACTCTTTATATGATTCAACCTTGACAGGGCGCATGCCCGGGCCCTTTGCGAAGCGCCCTATAACCAATGGGCCCATTCTTGCTGGTAAGGCTGGGATTGCTGACTCATCAATCTCATTGAGAAAGACGCCAGGGGAAATAAATTTAAATTGTTCGACTGCCATATCTATTGCTCCTTGAATATAAAGGCTTAATTTTTAGTAAGCTTTTTTCTTTAGTAAATAGTGTTGCTCCTTTACAAACTCCCTTAAAATCTAAATTCGCCATCTTCATCTTGTACAAGTACTCTTTCACGAGCAAATCTTATTTGCACGGCGTTCTCTCTTCTGACCACTCTTGGTCTCATTTCGTTCTTGCCGTCGCCAATAAGATACCCAAAAACATTTATACTGATGGCTGTTTCATACTTGCGTTCCTCAGCTTCATAGTTTGAAATATTATTAGTCATTGCGAAGTCTTCTTGTATAAAAGCTTCATATTTATTTGTGTTATGCCCGATAAGGACTCTCTTATGAGCATTTGAGACCCGAACAAAAGGAGCCAGTAGATCGTTCATTTGTTCCTGATATTCGGTTCTCAAAATAATTTTATATCCTATATCGATATATATTGGAATTGGGATTGTTAAAGTTTCAAATACAACTTTTTCATTCTTTTTAAATTTATAGAGAGGAAAATTTTGTTGTTTTTTGCGACGATACGCGTCAGCATTGGCAAAATTGCTTGTTTTATCTTGTTTTATAATCCTATTTACGGTATAATAGCCGCCGCGGAGGTCTCCATGTGGATCCACCTTCGCATAGGGAATAGCGCGGCTTTTATCGGTTTTTTTGATACTGTCTCTTTCGATAGTCATAATCGGCAAAGTTACCATCCCGGTAAGGTCGCGGCCTATCTCAGTATTCTTAATATTATGGGCGCGCTCGGATCCAGCCCATATAACCGGTACCTTCTGGAAGCCCTTATTCGAGGTCGTGCTAATATTCATACCCTCATCAATAAACCTATACACAGCAAAGTCTATGTCCTCAAGCTCTGATTTATATTTCATTATATCGCGACTAGTGTTTTCTTCGTTTATTGAGCCTTTATGAGCCATCGAATAATCCCTCTCTAGATTTAATACATTCTGCGGAAATTTCAACGCGTCGGTCGGCCTGGCCAAATAATTCAGTTGGCTCTTTGAGCGTTACTATTTCATAAAAATTCTCACCATAAGCCAAAAAGTCGCCCTCTCTCACAAAAAGATTTTGATCCTCTGCCAAACGCCTCTTATGAAAGTGCACAGTGATTTTTACAGTTTTGTCGATGCCGTATTTGTCAACTCTTGTTTCCTGGCCCTTGAACTCAATTAAAGCATGTACTCTTACAGGTGGCAAAAAAGATTTTACAATTGCCTCATTATATAGTGGGTGGAAATTGGTATATTTTAAATCAACTGGGTAATAAACAATAGTCTGGCCAATCACTCTCTCAATTAGTTCGTCATTAACCTGCTTAACCAAATCACGCTCTTTCTCACCAAGAAATAAGGGCGGTGGAGGGCTGTTTGGTTGCGACCACTTGTTTTTTTCAGAAGCCATATAATATTATCCTGCGTATATAAAGTATGGGTAAGTTTGTACCAATTCAGCTGTGCTTTTGGCCATGGCTCCTTGCATTTCTGTTATTTTTTGATAAGTTAGTTCGTCTAATACTTTCTGGAGTTCTTCTCTTAGGCTTTTCTGTTCCTCTCGGGCCTGTGTCATGAGATCACTGCCATTTAACGTGACAGTTTGTCCTGGAATGGGAATATTACCAAATTTAGATCTTATTTGACCTAGAGTTTCTTTGGCAAGCGTCAGGGCAAAACGGCGGATCCACTGCTTGCCAATAGAGTTTATATTTTTAAATGGTATATTTGCTAGCGGAAGAGTACTCATATTGTTAACACCTGCAACAAGATCTCTTTCATTAACAGTTTCGTCCCACGGGTCCTCTTCAATTGAAAAGTTAATCCAAACTTTGCTGGGAGTAAGGCTAGTAGGTGTAGGGTATAATCTTAATATATTGTTTTTTATTTCATACGAGTAATGAGAATTTCTTGTATAAATTGCGTCTTCATAAGTCATAGCCTGAAGTTTGTTGTGCCACGGAGGTATAACTTCAAAAGTTGAATCATCTGCAAACATACCATATGTTGACATATTGCCAACAGAATTCATCCCGCCATAATAGCCATAAAAACGCCACATCGCATGTGGCGTTTTATAAAAAACTTTTCTAATTGTTATTTTTTTATCTTTCACTTTACCATAAAATGCTTCTGTGCTCGTTAAAGCAGCAGAAGAAGAAACAATTGTTTGTAAGTTATAGTTTTGCGTTGAATGAGTAGTATTGAAAGAAGCCGAATATATCGGTGTTGCTCCGCCTATACCAACTTCCGCGATGGTGTGATCCATAATTCTCTTAGAATATCCAAATTTATATCTAGGGTATTTTAATTCAACATTGCTATCACTTAAACTGTCTGTTCTCTGGCCATCAGAGTCAAATGTGCCAGTTGTTGCGCCAAGTGAACTATGGAGTATATTTTTTGATTGATGTACATTAACTATGTACGAGTATTCTAATGTAGCTTCTTCATAAGCAGCGTATATGTTGCCAGTTGTTAATTCTAGATCTAATACATCGCCACCAAGTTTTTTATATGTGTAGGCAACTTGATCGGCTGCTCCATTGACAAAATTTATATCATATAAATCAGATTCAGAATCCGCATATATACCAAGTGGGTAATGCACTGTATTACCTGCACCATTTCCGGCTATGGCAATACTCCCCGTGGAGGTCAACACCACAGTGCTTGTCGTGGAAACTGGAGATAAATTTGGTGTTGCCATTCTCTTCTCCTTAAGCGCTAGCTACAAAAACTTCCACCGTACCCACATTGGAGCCCGGATTAACTATAATACTCTCTAGGTCAGTTAACGCTGTTAAAATACCAGCCGAATCATCATCTACATGGATTCCTTCATCAGGCGTGCCCATTACAAAGCTTCTACCAGCTTCTAATAGAATAGTGCAAGATTCGTTTGCAGCACTATTGTCTTCATCTGAATCTAGTTGTAAGGAAAGACCAACAGAATTCGTATCGTCTAAATTAGTTACACGAATATATTTTACGTTCTGTAGGTCTAAGGCGCTGTCGGCAATTGCTGTTGTAGATTTAAAAACTAAAACTGTGGCATCGTCATCTGCTGCG
>Ga0098033_1000898_pt1 | contig 12844 bp, 21 predicted proteins | sample 1_EtaG_FD_75049 | JGI IMG/M metagenome (GOLD analysis project Ga0098033, IMG submission 75049) | Marine viral communities from the Subarctic Pacific Ocean - 1_ETSP_OMZ_AT15124 metaG | ecosystem: Environmental > Aquatic > Marine > Oceanic | place: Pacific Ocean | collected 2015-01-07
GAGATTGGCGCGGCGTTCACATGTGCCTATCTGGGAGTCAAGCGAGAGGGTCTGATGGACAACCATGTGGCCTACCTTGCCAACTGGCGCAAGGCTCTCAAGGATGACCCTACCGTGATTCAGCGGGCCGCGAATGAGGCGGGCAAGGTCATGCGCTTCCTAATCGACAAGGGGGAGGGCCAGCGCAAGTAGGGCCAGCCGCCCCGAATGGGGCCATATGCAAGGCCGGGCACATGCCCGGCCTTCTTTTGTGCTTTGTGTCAAACTTTTGCCCAAGGGCAAAACATTGACATACTCGTTGGCATGTTTCTTGCATTAGCAAAAAGTATGCCAAGCCACACGTATGGGCAAAAGGTTTACAAATAGGTTTTTCATTTCGATTTTTGCATCAATTACTTTAGGACACAGGGAGACTGAAAGAGAATCGGTGGAATACTAGTTATACACCGCACGGTTGACTCATACCGTGTAACTGTTCGGGGTACAGGATAGACCCCCGGTAAAGTAATGAGCAGCTATGCCCCTCTGGGAAGGCAAGGCAAACTGAAAAGCCAAGGGATGTCACGAGATTTGTTCGGGTCGCGAACCACACACCTCTCAAAGAGCAAGCTCCCCTGCTGCTGTTTTGCACACAAGCCGCGCTACCCAGAGGGGCCTTCGCCCCTCTTCTTTTTATTTGTTTTAAATGTCAATTTTTTGCCCAGATTAAGTTAATTATTTATTTAATCGGGCAAAACTTTAACTTAATTAACTGGCATGCTTCTTGCATTAGCAAGAACTGTGCCAACTTTTTGGCATGATTATTGCAGGCCGCTGGGCAAAACTTTAACATTTCATTTTTCGATTCTGTTTTATCATCGGCTACATTACGATGTAAGAGGGAGACAAACCCACCCTCTTTAGGAGAGACAACCAATGTCCCAGACCCTTTCGCCCATCGAACAGTTGGCACTCGCCAAAGTTATCAACCTTCAATCCTGCAACGACGAGTCCGTACTTGTGCCCGAGTCGGATGTACATGTCAAGTTCACCGCCGAGGTGGAAGGCATCCTCTCCCGAGGACCATCCAGTACACGCGCAGGCACAAATCGCGCACGGTCGGTTCCGACTATCTGTATGCTCCTGCAAGAGCTTGGATGCACACGGGAGTATGCGCCGGACCACATCATCGAACTTTGGAATCGGCTTTCCGGTCTGACCAAAGCTGCGATGGAGAAGCGGGTTAGCTTGCTGACCGCCGAAGAGCAGGTCAAGTATCAGACGATGCTCGATATGTTTGATTCGGAGATTGTCGATAACCTTCCCCGGATTGCTACCAAAGGCTACGTCAAGTTTGATGGAGCAGCCGTCAAGAAGTAGCCGCCTCCCGAGGTTTCCCGGCATTGTGCCGGGAGCCTCCAAGGGAGAAATATGACAATTTTTTGCCCAACGAGGACACACATGTATAGACTTATTTTGGTTCGCGGAATTTCCGGTTCAGGAAAGACAAGGCTTGGTCGGATGCTGCTGAACGTAGGCGCACCGCTTGGCAAGTGCTTCTTTGCTGCCGATGATTTCTTTCTTGATGAGGATGGAATTTACAATTTCAACCCCCGAAAGCTGCCCGCTGCACACTCTTGGTGTCAAGAGCAGGCCGGAAATTCCATGAGGAATCGACTGGCAGCCACCGTGGTGGTTCATAATACTTTTACCCAGCGGTGGGAAATGGAGCCGTACTTGCGTATGGCGGAGGAACATGGATACGAAGTTTCGGTAGTCTCTCTTTATGATGGAGGCTGCACAGATGAGGAGTTGGTAACTCGCAATCAGCACGGGGTTGATGCTACGGGTATCTCTAACATGCGTGAGCGTTGGGAGCATGATTGGAGAAATGGTAACCCGCGTCCCCCTTGGGAGCGAGTGGGCGTGTGAGGTGATGGGCACACGCCGCCCGGTGGAATTGGGGTAATTCCACCGGGCCCACTCCCATTTGGGCAAAACATTCACACGTATGTCAATCTTTTCCCCAGACTTTTCCAGTATTATTTTATCATCACATACATACACACAGGAGGAAGTATGCTTGAGTCAATTCAATACCCCGCAGATTCCAGAATCCGTTTGCACATTTCACTCGTTGGCATGAGTGTGTGTGAGGATGACATAGCTGAACGATATAGTGTTACTCCAGAGGAAAAAACCGCTATTGATGTTGCCCACCTCGACCCTGGTGGCTTTGCCTTTACCGATACGGAACCCATCGAATTTACAGTAAAGGGCGCAACCTTCTCGGTAAAGCCGGAGCATCTTTACGCTGCTTCCGATTGTGCCTTTCGTAGCTTGGGAGAGGATTGGGTCAAGGTTTATCTTGGATACTCCTGTCTTGTGCTCCCTGAACAGTTTTGGGTTGAGGTGCAATCTATACTGACCATGCTGAATCGCTCTTGTCCTGATGGTCGAGATTTGCTGGCCGACCGGATTGCTGACATACCTAATGTAAAAATTAGACGGTGAGCCTGGGCAAAAGTTTTACAACACATTTTTGATTTCTATTTCTCCATCGGTTACATAGAGACAGAAGGAGGCTATCATGGCCAAGACAGCACGAAAGAATCGTCTACGTAACGCCCGCCGCGAGGCCCGCGAACTCCGCGCCACCATGCGCGGAGAAGGTAAGCGACGTAAGACTCGCAACCTCGATATGCTTGGACTGATTCTTCGGAACGGTTCCGGTTCTCACGGCGATGCTCGTAAAGAGCAGAACAAAAAGTTGGGCCGCAAGAAGGTTTCTCAGGACGATTATTAGCCTGGGAGCCTTTTTGGCCAGCTCTTTGTGTCAATTTTTTGCCCGAGCATCATCGTTAAATGAATAACTTAATTACAAAATATAGAAGCTGGGCAATGGGCGTACCAGAACATATCGGAGAGTTGATAGCTATAGTTATGTACTTTACCTTTATGATATCTGCTGCGGGCGCAACACTTTCGTTCACCGCTGGAGCCTATGTTCCAATGGCAATATTCTCTGCTGGTGTTGTTTTAGTCGCCAGCTTTGTTTATTTATTATAGAACCTGGGCAAAATATTTACATACCTTGCGCCAGCCCCCAAATTAAAAACAATATAATTGCTACGAAAGATACGGGCATGAGCGTAAGTACTGCAAGATCCTTGCCAGTAATTCCTCTCCACCATAGTTTCTGTTTTATGTCATCTAACCACTTCATAAGATAAATATTACTCAGGGCAAAAGATTTGCACATGCTTATTTCAACTTTGTTTTTCCATCGTTTACTCATCCATACACGAAGGAGTGGCTAATGTCCCTTGATGATTATAACTATTACAACGACCCCCGCACCCGTGCAGCCCGCCGTGGCACTTGGTATAATTCCTTTGACGAGAGCCAGATGATGGTTCAAGTCGCCATTGAGGATGAGGATGGCGAGGAATTCTTTGAGCTGCTGCCCGTAAAGTTTGAGGTGTGCGCCACCTGCGCCGGTCGAGGCTCCCACGTCAATCCTTCCATCGATTGCAACGGACTGACCTCCGATGACTTCTATGATGACCCGGATTTCGAGCGAGACTATTTTTCTGGAAGCTATGACGTGACCTGCTACGAATGTGGCGGCAAGCGGGTTTCGCCAGTCGTTGACGAGGGTAGGCTTTCTGATAACAATCGTAAGGTGCTCCAGGATTTGGAAGAGCGAGCACGGTGGGAGGCCGAGTACGAAGCGGAGGTTGCGATGGAGCGCCGATACGGTTGCTAAATTGCTTAAATATCGAGGCTGCTCCGGCAGCCTCTTTTTATTTTAAATGTCAAAATTTTGCACGGGCGAAAGGGATTTATAATTCGCGGTCGGAATTTGGAAGGAGCAGTCCCACGATTGGCGGGCGGGGACGTAAATAATTTAGTTTTTATTATTGGCATTTTAATGCCTATCCCACGACCCACCCGGCGAAGAATGCCACAAAGACAGAAATATATACTGTTTGATTGCTGATGGACCGCTCGCGCAGTTTTGATTTAAGAAAGGCTTTCCAAGTCATTTTCGTTCCTCTGGGTTGTTGCAGTAAAGGCAGTTATCATGAATCGGGTCGGACCAATCATCATAGACACAGACCGCGATAGGGCTCGTCTCGCAGGCCCAATGACCAATCTCGATGGCCGCAGCGCAGATTCCAACACCAAGAAATGTCCCAGCGTAGCCTCCAAGGGTCTTGGACAAAGCCTGTCGAACCTCCAACTCGGCCATGACGAGGTTGCGTTCGGCATCCAACTTCCTGCCCTCGGCATCCCGCAACATTTCCATCAAAGTCTGAATGTTCTTTTCCATATCGTAAAGTAACCGATGCTCAAACAGATTTGAAATAATCCCGGGCAAAACTTTTACATTTCTTTTTGATTTCTATTTATCCATCGGTTACCATATAACAGGAGGCAGAGTGATTTTTTACGTTGGCGATATTCATGGCAGAGTTGATGACGTTGCTGCAATTGACCGGGCTGCGATTGCAGCAGGTGTTGATATTGTGGTTCAAGTCGGAGACTTTGGGGCTCTTTGGGCCAGCAATTGCCCAATCGCAAAGTATTTTGCAAAGAGAGAGAGGCAAGGCCGAGCCGGCCCAGCGTGGTATACCTGCGGTGGAAATCATGAAAATTGGGCTAAATGGCTTGAATTGCAGGCGGCCCAAGATTCCGATAAAACCGTGGAGCTGGCACCAGGCTGCTTTTATGTCATCCGTGGTTCAGCTATCGACCTCGATGGAAAGTCGCATATTTTCTTCGGAGGTGCCGAATCGACAGACCGGGCACATCGAGTTGAAGGAGTGTCTTGGTGGGTCGAGGAAAGTCCCTCCGCCGCAGAATTCAACACATTCTTCGAGTCAATGGAAATGGCGAGGCCAGAAATTGTGGTAACCCACGATGCACCAATCTGTGTGGAGATTGACAGAATCAATCGAGACACCAACCCCACACCCAAAAACCTCCAGAATGTCATGGACTATTGCGACCATGCGCCTGTGGATTGGTATTTTGGTCACCATCATGTTTTGCAGGATTGGCAGATTAAAGGAATAAACTTTCACTGCTGTGGGTTTCATGGAGAGTATAAGGAAGGAAGGAATGGATAGACATGCAGACACGGACAGACAGTTGATAATCTCCGTAACCGGAGCAATCAGCAAGTCTATATTCTATATCTGCCTCACGGTCACCGCCGGGATGCTTATATCAAATTGCAATTTGAAGGAAGCCACGATAACTCAATGTGAGCAATCGTGCGATGACCTTGGCACAAGGATGGAGTCTGTTACTCGATCCAAGTGCGTGTGTACACAATATGGAGATTCTTCATCCGATGATATATGGGTCTTGCCCAGATAGTCCGTGCAAAAGTTTGACATTTAAGACAAAGGAATGCCTTATGTCTTCTTCAATTAAACTGTTAGAACAAGAACATAGTGTTAATATAATTAAAGCAAGTACTTTATACACCCCGTTATACCTATCCCTGCAATTATAATTGTAGCCAATGAGATTAGAAAAATTTTAAAAACTACCCTTACTGCATCTCCATAAGCTGTGATCATGTACATTATGATACATTTTTTATCTACATATGTCAACTAAACTTTTATTTAGTACAGATTATTTTTCCAACTCATTCAACTCGACCAATCAACAACGCGATCCGTGCAAAAGTTTGACATTTTAAACAGAGGGAAGCCGAGAGTCAATGCGTTAGCTTGAACCCTCGGCCACTATTCGCGAATAGCTTCCCAGAAAGCCCCGGTTGTTTTATTCCTTGTCTGCTGGGCGGGCGGCCCGGCCAGTTTTGAAGGAAGGCCGGTCTTCGCCCAGCATAAAGCCAAGCTCCTTTTCCAGCCCCGCCGTAGACCAGCCCCGCTTTTCGAACTTGCGGATTTTGCTGTTGATACGGCGAACGTGTTGGTTCTGTCGTTGTGCTTTGCTTCCCATTTGATTTATTCCTGGTTGGTGAAAGATAAAGGGAGGGGGAAGCAATAGCGCAGCAATTGGTTTAGGGCGGACGCCGTATGCCGCATTTAGCGGTTGGCTCATCGCCTGGAGGCCTTGCCGTTCTACTTCTCCCCTCCCATGACTCAATGTAATCGATGTTAAAATGGATTTGATTTATTTGGTACCCGAAGCCGGACTCGAACCGGCAAGCCCAAAGGCGGCAGATTTTAAGTCTGCTGTGTATACCGATTCCACCATTCGGGCAAAAAGTTTGCTAACTTCTCAAGTAAGCAATATCTTTTTTATGAAAAAGACCTATTGCCTCGTCTTCGGTCAGGCCAATAAATTCATCAACCGAGAATTGAAGCTCATCTGGATAAAAGGAAAACAACTCCTTGCGTTTTCCATTATCAAAGGTTGCCTTTACCTTTGGCATTACGAGGTCCGCAAAGCTTTTAGGGTATGGGCCAATTTCGCAAGAAACAATTCTCGACATTTCTATTCTCCAGTCTGGGCAAAAGTTTTATAAATGGTGGGTCCACAGGGACTCGAACCCTGAACCTGCGGATTAAAAGTCCGACGCTCTGCCTGTTGAGCTATGGACCCAAAAAGCCTTATACTCCATGAGGCCAATTAAAGTCTACTTCAAGTTCCTTTTCAGTTGGTTCCCGCCCAAGGTCGATTTCCACCCACTCCTCGCCGTGCCATTGGTCGGCCAAAGTTTCCAGCCTTGCCTCTTCATCATCAATCAGCTTCTGAAGGGTAGCGGCAATATCACTAACATGAATCCACTGTTCAGCTTCCGGCAACTTCTCTTCACAATCGTTGGCAGCCTGAATTAGCTCAATAATCTTTTCTGCGCTGATGAACATCGAATCTCCTTTGAAGGTTAAAGGTTGGGAGCCTAATCTTTCGATTCCAGACGACCATCTATCAGATGGTGCGAACAGTGTTCCTTTCCTTATGTCTTTATGTAGCTGATGATAAAACAGAAACCAAATTAGCCCAGGGCAAAAGATTTGCATAAAAATCTCAACTCTGTTTTATCATCATCTACATAGGAGTACTAACCTGGAGGGTTTTTAAAATGACGAATGAACAAGTTGTGAGAGCGTGGGCTGCTGGTGGTAAGGCTTCGAATGGTCGAGGGTCGCTTACTACGGATGGTTCGCATCTCTTGTCCTATGACCTTGTGATTGGCGACCGCCAATCTGGTCGAGTCTTCAACTACACGCGAGGCGGTGGCGAGTATTATAGCCAGACAACCTCAAAGCATGTGGGCCTTGCGCTTCACATTTCCGGCTTTGAGATTGCACCGCCCCCGGAACAGGCAGAGCTTCGACTTTGGAAGAAGTCTCCGCGACCTGCCGGAACCACTCAGGGGCCTTGTCGGCCCCGATAATGGAGGAATCTATGTGGCGCTCTACCGCTATTGAATGGGTCTTCGCCCACCGGGCGACCCTTGTTCCAATCGCCGCAGCCGTCGATGTTGCAGCTTGGACTGCCTTGATTTATCTCGGATGGCATTATTTCAACTGCGCGGAGGCGTTTAGCTCAACTCGATTTTTGATCGGGGGCTGAAAAATCGGCGCAGCCTAATGGTGGGTTAGGCTGCGCCACCGTGCAAAAGATTTGCACACACACATGTTAAGTTTTTGCACGGTATTATTTCATTTCTGTTTTATCATCAGTTACATTGTCACATAGGGAGACAACAAATGTTTAGAGCAATGGGTAACAAAGGCTTTCAGATTTCTTTTGCGAATGGGAATACCGTTTCCGTTCAGTGGGGGCCGAGCAACTATTGCGAGCCCACGGATGAGCGCGGACGCAATGCGCCTTTTGATGCACCGATGGGAGTTGATGATTGGGGGGCGAAAAGCGTTGAGGTTGCTGCATGGAACAGTGATGGAGAATGGCACAACTGTGGTGGCGACCAAGTTAAGGGCTGGGTAACCCCAGACCAAGTAGCGGAATTTATAGCGTTCGTGGCAAACAGCGAACTTGACACAACCAATCCATTCGTTTGGGCGGATGAGGAAGAAGAGGAAGAAGAAAATGGCTCGTCGTCTATTTGAAGGAGAGGATGCTTGGACCGAGGAAGCATCTCGCGCAGCTAATAGCGTTCAAGTCGCTTTAGCAGATATTTTGGCTCTTATGGAGGCCGATGGTCCTGTCGATCTTCGTGATTTTCATTATATGGCATCATCTACTGTTGGTACTTTCGTGGCGGGTCTTTCTATTACTCGTCGTCTTGGAGATCCAACCTCCCCTCCTAATCCTATTATTTACGCGTATCCTCGTCTTTCTGATAATCTTGTTGACGACGAGGAAGACATGTGTATCTTGGAAGCGGATGAACATGAATATGCTTGGATGGAATTGTCTATCTAATTTCATTTTCATTTTATCATCAACTATATAAGAATAGATCGTCTCTGCCTTCATCTTTTTGATGTCGAATACTGGGCGACCGCTGGCAGAGCGGGGGCGCAATTCTCTGCCAATTTTTTGCACAATAACAAAGGAAGGTGCGTGTGAGCAAGAAGAAGGAATGGAAAGGAACGGAACCTGTAGCAAGGACTCCTGAGCAGCACAAGCGGAAACGCGAATACGACGCTATGTCGGAAGAGGAGAAGAAGGCTGCCCATCGTAAGCAGTTTATCTCTTGGATGGAGTGGCTTCAGCAGCCCGGTCCCAAGATTATGATAAACGGTAAGCCTCCCAAGAGTGAGTATGTGCCCATGACCAGAGAGCAGGCCGAGCTTAATATTGCTTCTTACGATGGGGATATCCCCAGAACCGACGAACAAAGGCTGGGGATCTATTTGATGGATCGCAAGAAGGGTAGCGACTTCGATGAGACATAGGGCTGCTGGGGTTCGTGCTTTTAATGTTGGTGTCTAACGAGGGAAACCCCCTCTAAAGGTAGGACGATGTTGTCTTACTGTGATTTTTGTGAGAGAGCGTTCCACGGAGAAGGTGTGGAATGTGAAGTGCCGGGCTTGATGGATGCATTGATGTGTCCCACTTGTTCCGGCGAGGATGAGGAAAGCCAGATGACCCTTGGCTTTTCGGTCGAGGTGGTAGCCGAAGAGGGGCCTGAAATCCCCGCATGGCTTGTTGAATCTGTTGATTGCTCTTGTCGAGTGCGGTGGTGTGAGGATCGCCATCGAATGGCTTTGGCCCTATGGGAGGAAGAGTCTTGCCGCCGAGGTGAGCAAATGATGAGAGCAGCGATTTTCTGCTCGTGCTCCTATTACACTCGGTTGCCGTGTCCCCACCGAGCGCAGTTGGAACTATTTGATACTCGGGGGCCTGAATGTAGGGACGAGAGAGGCCTTCCCAGCGGGACATTGTCCCATGTCACCCATGACTTCCCGGTGAGTCCTTCTTGGGGCGCAAGAACTTGCCGAGGACTTCAAAGGCATGCTCGCCCTTCCTGGGTTGCAGATTTGATCCCACCCCCTTATGTCTCATTCCCTGTTACCCCTTGTACCTTTGCTCAAAGGCAAAGGTATTGAACCTGACTCGTTTTAGATTTGTCAACTGCCATTAGTGGTTCGACCCTGGTGCCACTCTCCGGGCAAAAGATTAACATATTTAATTGGCACGATTCTTGCATTAGCAAGAACTATGCCAGCTTGCTTTTAAATTGTTGGGCAAAAGTTTTGCGCTTTTTTCATTTTCATTTTTCCATCAGTTACTTTGTAACAAGGGAGAAGACCATGACCAGACCCAACATCAAAGCCATGTTTATCCGATTGAATGATGAGCATTTCAATGGCGAGATTCCCGATATCCCGGTCGTATGGAATAACCGTATGACCACTACGGCAGGTTACTGCCGGTACAGGGATGCTGGTGGCCTCCGTCATCACCCATACAACCGAAGGGCTCGCGAGTTGAAGCCTTATCAGATTGACCTTGCTGACAAGTTGTTCCGCAATGAGGGCTACGATTATGATAAGATTGAGCGGACCTTGATTCATGAGATGGTTCACGCCTATCTGGTTCACAAGTATAACGAGAAGGGTCATACTCGACGTTTTCAGCAGATGATGACCAACATCACCGGAGAATATAAGAACCATCGTTGTCACAACTACAATACGGAAGGTCTGCGCCGCCGTGAGCCGAAGAACGTTGTTTGGTCTTGTCAGCGGTGTGGCGCGGAAGGTCGCAAGGCTCGTATGCCTCGCCGTGGTCGGACCTACACTCACAGTCGCTGTGGCGGCGTGATTGACTTTGTTGACATGCGTAACAAAAAGGTTGCATCCAAGGGGGTGAAGATATTTTAAATCCCGGATCTCCGGGCAAAAGTTTTACACGCGTATGTAAAACTTTTGCCTTGGTTTTATCAATTCTGTTTTCGCATCGACTATTGATAAGGGTACGGAGGTGTTATATGCTTCTTAAAGAGGCCAAGAAAATTACAGGACACAAGTCAGGGCTTGGCGCGCCTTCGAAGATGCCGGGATTCTCAACAAGCCTTAGTGCATTTGCCTGTAAGACGGGTTCAAAGCTTGCGAAGGTAAAGGGCAGTGTCTGCAGTAAGTGCTATGCATTTCGCAACAACTATAACTATCCTAATGTAAAGTCTGCGCAGCAAGCAAGGCTTGCGGCCTTAGGGCATCCCCAGTGGGTTGAAGCCATGACCCTACTCGTCGGTCATTACACAGAGGAGGCCGACCCATATTTTAGAATCCATGACAGTGGAGATATACAGTCCGAGAAGCATCTTGAGATGTGGATTAGTGTTGCACGGAACTTGCCTTGGGTAAAGTTTTGGATGCCCACAAAAGAGGTTCGATGGACAAAAGATGTTTGGGCTAAGACTATAGACTGGCCTGAGAACCTCGTTGTTAGATTGTCAGCCCCGATGATTAGTCAGGCTCCTCCTCAAAGTATGAAAAACTTTCCTACCTCGACAGTCCAGTCTGAGACTGGATTTAGTTGCGGAGCGCCTACACGCGGAAACAAGTGCGGGCCATGTAGAGCGTGTTGGACATCTACTGTTAAGAACATTGATTATCACGCTCAATAAGGTTAATGGGGTAGAGCATCGTATTAACACTGATGTTACAGTTGATGACTATCACAAACGCTATGTTCTATAACCCGCCCAGGCGGGCAATAAATTGACATATATTTTTGATTTTCATTTTATCATCACTTACATTCGTATGTAAGCATGGAGGCAGGAAATGTGGGGAATTAGAGTGGTATACACGCCAGACCGGAGCAGGCAGGAGCATCTGCTTGCTAAAATTAAAGAACGTCGCAAGCGTGAATTTGAGCGTGAATTTGAACGTGAATTTGAACGAAAGGAAAAGAAAAATGCTAACACTCCCAGGTAAACCATTGACACGGCGGCAGTTTTTTGGCCGCATGAAAAGGCTCGGCTTCAAAAAGTCAAGACTTCAAATGACCCGAATCGGCCTTACTTATGATAAGGAAGACGAATCCGGCGAGCGAGTTACCGTTACGGTGCCAAAGTACCATGAGTCGACATTTACCATCTTGGGAAATGTTGAGTATAGCGGCATTTTCGTTGAGAGGATTCCAGACCGGGAATGCAATTGGGGCATCCCGGTTGATACAGAATCTCTCGGGATGAATATGCTGGAGGTTTGCATTGGACTCTGCTCTGGAGATATTCAGATGGAGCAGCAACCTATCGAGGGACGCTCGGAAGGTGGTCCGGCATGATGAAACTTGTATACGCGGATAAGGCAGATTGTCCAGAAATTACTGGCTCAATCCATCCAAACGATTTTCCAGAGGGCTGGCGCGAAATTACTTCGGAGGAATTTGCTCAAAGTGATTTCTTCATGTATTCGCCCACGCACATCGAATACAGACAAATGTATGATAAAAATGTGCCTAGCAAACCAATGACCGCAGCAAAGTTGTTTCATTTTCATGATGGAACAGGAATTGCAATGAGTCAGGACTACTGGAATAAGAAAGTTCTATATTTCAAATTCGGTTGTGACCATAAGTATAATGAGTTGAGCAGGCAAGAGTGTGGCACCCGTGGATTTCAACATCACGGAATGTGCTGGCATGTGTACGAATGTGCAGAATGTGGTAATATAATGAGCACGGATTCGAGTGATTGATGGAATTTCAAATAGGCGACCATATAAATATCTTTCCGATTCAAGATCGGAAGAAGGTATCACAACGTACAAGGAATAAAATCCATGAGCACGGTAGCTCGGGATTTATCATCTTGCAGGAGCCTACCGTGCCATCCTTCTGTACTCGTGGTGCAAAATGGATACGCGTACGTTCGCTTGAAGAGAATGTATCTTTATCTCGGTGGGGGCGGCCAGGTGAAAAAGAAGCCTGGAGCGGGTGGCTGCCGATGGCTGAAATTAGAATGCAGCAAAATGAGTATACATAGATTCATCCGGCGGTGTAATGTGATAATTGCAACCGGCGCTTTTTCTTCTTGCTTTATTATTATGTACTCATAAGCACTTGTGCAAAAACTTTACATATTGAATAAAGTAAATTAAATTATTCCTGGGCCTGAACTTTAATTTTAATCTACCTCCCGCCAGTAGCAATAGGCCCAGCTCGGCAGACCATAAGCGAGCGAAATTCTATGCGTACGCACAATTGTGCTTTCTGCCGGCAGATGACTCGCATCGGGCTTGCCCTCCTGATGATCAAAGGCCCTCCACGCTCCGCCGGGGAATTGTGCATCGGCAGCACACAAAGCCTGCTGACTATAAGAAGCCGCGTCCACATCCACAACACAAATTTCAATGTTCATTCTGGCTCCGGGCAAAAGATTTACTTTTTAGATTCTATTTCGGCGGTCAACTTGGCACGCTCCTTGCGTGCGCCTGTGTCCTTGCCCAACCGCTTA
>Ga0098033_1000907_pt1 | contig 12754 bp, 12 predicted proteins | sample 1_EtaG_FD_75049 | JGI IMG/M metagenome (GOLD analysis project Ga0098033, IMG submission 75049) | Marine viral communities from the Subarctic Pacific Ocean - 1_ETSP_OMZ_AT15124 metaG | ecosystem: Environmental > Aquatic > Marine > Oceanic | place: Pacific Ocean | collected 2015-01-07
CCGAACTGACACCCCATTGAGACGAACTGACACCCCATTGGGCCGAGCGGACACCCCGGGGGGCCGAACGGACACCCCGTGGGGCCGAACTGACACCCCGTGGGGCCGAACTGACACCCCAAATTGGCACGAAACGACACCCCCTCTTAAGACACCAAGAAAGACTCCTATCTTTTTTTCGCTTTCTGGTATTATCCGCCGCTAACGCAATTCTTGATTTTGGAGATTTGATATGCCGAAGGTGGGTGGGAAACATTACTCGTATTCCAAGACTGGAAAGGCCGCAGCTAAAAAGGAAGCCAAGAAGACTGGCAAAGCTGTCACCCAAAAGAAGCCCGTAAAGAAGAAGGCTCGTAAGAAGGGTTACTGATGTGGGCAATAAGTCAAATCGGCTTGAGGATCTCGGAGATGTCAAAACCTGGATCGCGGAACACGACGGGAGAATCAACGCTTATTGGGAGCAACAGAGGGCGTTGAACGAGAGATTTGAGGGTCGGCTGGATACATTTGCAGCACGGCTCCTCGCGTTGGAAAAGAAAGTTATGTGGTTTGCTGGAGTCGCTGCTGCCGCTGGTGGCATCTTCGGCTCGGCTATTTCGAAAGGCTTCATAGGATGAAAACCCTTCCCGTTATTGCGCTGATCTTGATTTTTTGTAGTTGCTCTACACTTCGTAAGGTGGCTGATCCTGTTTGCGATGTCCAAACTTCGGTGGCTAAAGAGGTTACGAAGGCTGGAGAGTTCTTTGGAGGACCAGGAACGGTCGTAGCAACCGTCTTCAATGGATTGATGCGTCTTACCTGCTCAATCCTCGATGGAACTGCAAATGCTGCCGCAGACCTGCTCGAAGCTGGCCCCAAGGCCATGGGATTGCTAGATGAGGACGATACTGATAATTAGTCTGCTCTTGATGGTGACCGGCTGTTCCCTATTCGAGTCCGCAAAAGGGCTGATAACAGAAACAGAAGTCACTGCCCAAGAGATCAAGGAAGTCGTAAAGACCGTCCACGACTGGCTACCAACGCTCCTGTCTGCGGTAGCTGGTCTGGTCGTGGCGGCTGGGGCTTACTTCCGGGGACTTATCTGGAAGAAGAGAGCCTGTAATGGCTGGAAGAAGCCATGACGCAGAGATTCTTTGGTTATGGTAAAGACATCTCTTTGACGGTTCCTGGCGATCCGATTGCTCATAATGGTTATGGCTTAACGGCTCAAGTTGACTTAGCAGATGGAGACTTCCTCAGTCATTACCCACCGGCAGGACTCTTTACTGTTCAAGTCACATTTGCAAATGATGATGGATTCGGAGCGGGCGCTCTCTCTGTTTATCTTGTCTCGGGAGGGCTAAGTAGCGGCTCTGCTTTGCCGCAAGGTTTGACTGATTCAGATACGGAATCGACATCGATTACCGATATCAAAGCCTTTCCTCAGATAGGGGAAATTCCATATGAGAGCAATGTGGCTAGATATGGGGTCTTCCCAATACCGGGAGGAATATGGCAAACTAGCACCAACAGCACTTGGAGTTATAGTCTCGGATCATCTGGACCTGGATTGCTATCACGCTTTGTATCCTTGCTCTTTCTCAATAAGACTAATTTGGCGGTCACTGTTAATTCGGCAATTCTTACACCTATCTTTGAAAGGGACCGCATCGCTTTGAACTGATATGGCTCGTCTTCGCGTAAAAGACAAAAAGGCGATGCAAGAGATCGCAACCACAGACACGGGTTGGTTAGCCCGCAATGTCTTGGGTTATGACTACGATCTCAGAGATAGCGATGGAAAGATGGTGCGCCCAGGTGGCATTCGCGCAGAAGGACCGCATCGCGAGATGACAGACTTCCTCGACCGGCGGGGAGCAAAGGCTAAACATCTCGAAGCTCCTCGGGGAAGTTATAAAAGCACAACCCTGACCGCTTATTGCATTCGCAGGGCTTTGGAGAACCCTGACATTCGCATCCTTTACGGAATGGAGACTTTCAAGAATGCACTGGGAAAGACGAGGACGATTCAAAAGCAGTTTGAGGAGAACGAGAAACTCATCGAGTTGTTTGGAGATCTTAGAACCTCAGAATGGGGCCGCGATCAGTTCACCATCAAAGGCAGGACAAGAGTCGTTGACCAACCTACCTTCCAAGCCTTTGGTCTTGAGCGTGTGGTTACGGGTTCGCATTTTGATCTCATCATTCTGGACGATCTTGTTTCGTGGCAAAACGCGAGAACGAAAGATGGATTAGAGAAGCCAAAGAACTGTCTGAAGGATGTCGAGTCTCTACGCGATCCCGGCTGCGAAGTAATAATCGTCGGAACCAGATATCACGATGACGATCTCTACAATCACATTCTCACAGAACTCGAAGACCAATTCGAGATCCTCGTCCTTGATGCCGGTGTAGACCTCGAATTTGACCCCGATGGGAAACAAGAAGCCATACTCGTCGGGGAACCAAGCTTTGCTCATCTGACAAAGGATATCCTCTCAAAGAAGTTAGAGATTCAGGGCACAGCTTATTTCTCGGCTCAGTACCTCAATCGATGTTTGTCTGCTGCCGATCAGCTTTTCTATCGCAGCCAATTCAAATACGAGAGATGGGGCAAGTGGATGGAGGGAATGAACGCCTACATCCTGACTGATACGGCGACCTCTGATCATGATGATGGATGCTATTCAGTCATTGCAATGGTCATGGTTGATGGAGATGACATTGCGTATGTCGCAGACATGGTAGTGGGACAATGGCGACCTCACCGAGTTTCGAATGAACTTCTTAATATGATCGAGCGATGGGAGAACATGGTTCGAATCAAGGGCGTTGTCATGGAGAAGATCGGCCTAAACAAGGTCTATCGAAGTTGGATCGAACAGGAAGCGAAGACTAGGAAGCTAAGTCTTCGAATCTTTGATGTTCCCAGAGGAACTAATATCCCAGGAAAACGTCAACGTATCAGGGGTCTTCAGCCAAGGTTCGAAGCTGGGCGAATTCGCTTCTTAGATACTATCCCGCGTTATTGCAATGACGGGAAGAGTGTTCTCTTTGATCCATCAGGCCATAAAGGAAAAGACGGTGAGATCCTTCCTGGTGGGGAACTCGTCGAACAGCTTATTCGTTTTCCCATGCACAAGTTTATGGACATTCCAGATGCCCTTGCGGATCTAGAGGCTATCGGAATGGACGGGCGACAAGTTATCCAGCGGACGTATCGCAAAAAAGAACAGTCGCGCAATATCGTTCCAACCAGAGGCACACGCCGCCCAGAAATGGGTCGCTTTGCTCCTGATATTCGAAAGATGTCAAGCCCGACCGATGGTGGTCGATTTTGGAAAGACTTGGCAAACAGAGCGGAGAATCAATCTTCTCTAAATCCTCAAAGGTAATCAAATGAAGAAGAAAGCATCAAAACACGTGAATCTTACTCAACCAGGGGCGACAAAGCCATTTCGCAAGCTAGCTGGTGAGCGAGTCATGGGTAATAACAGGCAAAGTCACCCTGGCATATCTAATCAGCCTAGTCCAAAAGAGTTCACACAAGCCGCAAAGAAGGGTTAGGAATCATTATGGAAGAGGGCAAGACTTACATAGTCACCTTAGAAGAGGTTGATTACAATATGCTGTTGGCTTGCACTCAAGTCATGCCGTCGGTGCGAGACTTTCTCGCAAATAAGGGGCAAGCTCAAGTCGCTCATTTATTTCAGGATCTGTTCAATGTTCTGACAAAGATTCCAGCGCAGTCGGAAATAAAAGAACTGAAGAAGGTGAAGACTTCCTAAGTGGCAATTCTCTTTAGTGGTAATGGAGAGACTGATCCCAATGTCGGCAGACCGGCATATGGAAGGGCTACTCGTCGATCTCTCCTTCATGGCGAAGAGAAGCAATCAAAGAAGGGATCCTTAGGGACTTCAATTCAGATTCCAGGCGCTTTGGGAGAAACAACTCCTGAGCAAGCCAAAGCTTGGATGAAAGCTCAGATTCCTTATCCGAATCTTGCCAGCAATGAAGAAGTAGCTTCTCGGGCTGTAGATTTTGTCAAACGACAGAAGAAGCAGTTCGAACAACGCACTATGGAGATCCACGATAAGTGGAGGGCGCTTGATTACGCCTTGAGGGGAAACTCGCTTTCCAGGCGATTCTTATCTTCAGACTTGCACGTTCCTGAAATGTATAAGGCCGTGCAGATCTTAGTGCCTCGTATCGAAGAAGCCTTAATGCAGTTTGATCCGTGGTATCACGTTCGTGGCCGAGATCAAGATGATAGAGAAAAGGCTTTCAAGATTAGTGCGTGGCTTGATCACCTTTTGGATCTTTCTGGCTTTGATCAAATGGTTCAGCCAGCGATTTACTCGATGATTGTCTATGGCTTCTTTGATTTGAAGACATGGTGGGACATTGAAATTCGCTCTGGTGTAACGCGAAGCGTTACTCGTCAAGATGAGACGAATGGACTTCCTGGCGGATACAACATCGAGGTTGACGAAGAAGATAAAGTTGTCTTTGAAGGGGCAAGGATCAAGTTAGTCGATCCTTATGACTTCATAGCTGACCCACGCGAGATCGATGTGCAGAAGGGTTTGTATGTCGGAGATGTCGGCGTAATGAGTATCGATGAGTATGAGCGATATGAGCAACTAGGACTCTATCTGAATACAGACGAACTCAGAGAACGCAAGAGTAAGAGATCGAAGTCTAGCCTGCTTCGATATTCAAAATCTGCAAGAGCCTTAGATTCGATGACTCTTGATCCTAAGAACATCGAAGGCTCTCCAGAGATATTCGAGAATACTTCTTTGTGGTGCCGATTCGATCCCTATGGGGATGGGAACTATGAAGAATATGTGATCGAGATCGCTGATGAAGATGTTTGTCTAAGAGTTCAGAAGAACCCTCATGATGATCGGCATCGTCCTCATGCTGTAGCAAGATCATCTCGCGAACCGTTCGACTTCTTTAATGTAGGTCCACTTGATCATGCGATGCGACTCAATCTTGAATTGGATGAGCATCGCAACTATGCGTTGCAGAGTCATGCTCTATCGCTTCATCCAATGGTTTGGTTAGAGGATACTGACGATACTCCTGACAACCTTTTTCACGCCGAACCTGGAAGCATCTTCCGTTCTCGAAGCCAACCCAACATCCTCAAAGTGCCTAGCACTGTTGGAGAGATGCAGGGAATGGAAGAGACGTTGCGAAGAGATATCGAAGAGACAACTGGCGCATTGCGAATGTTCGAATCTCCTGCTGGCACAGCTACTGAGGTGGAACGCAAAGTCCAAGAAAATAATCGGCGTATTCGAGCCTATGTCACATCAGCCTCTGAGGGCTTTGAAACGCTGCTTAAACATCTCTATGCATTGTCAGCCCAGTTCGTGATGAAGCGTCATTCTTTTAGGGTTTTGGGCAAAACGGCTAAAGGAATTCCCGGCTTTGCTGATATCGATCCTGAGGTCTTGCAAACCGCAATTGATTTTGAATTCGTTGGCCCATCTGCACTTCACACAGAAGGTCTTCGCGCTACGAATATGGCGACCTTCTTGAATCTCGCTTATCCATTGATGGCTCAGAATCCAGAGATGGTCAATACAGCGGCAATTCTTAGCGATCTTTATAAGACCATTGTCGGCACTCGCGTTGCTGATGAAGTTATCAATGTGCCGCAGAATTATGATGAACTCCTCTCTCCCGAAGATGAGCGAGATCTTCTGTTGGTTGGGCAGGATGTTGAACCTCATGAAGCTGAAAATGAGATTGAGCATCTCAAGAGTCATATTGCAGATGTTCAAGCAGAGTGGTTCCTAGAACTGCCTATTTATGTTCAAGAAGCTTATCTCAAGCATATTGCTAAGACTCAGATGCAGTATCGAAGCAAGAAAGCGAGAGAAGGCGCACAATCTCGCGCTCCACAGATGTTCCCCGGTAATGCCGTCGATGAAGAAGGTATGCCCATGGAGCGTGGTGGAACGCAGAAGGGCCGATCTGGCAGGGGCGATTTAGCTCCTCCAGTTACGTCACAATCCGTACCGGGTGAAGCTCCAGGTCCGCCAAGTTTGCAGAATGTTTCTGCGGCGGATCGTGGGATGTCGATCCCTCAGACTGAGAATAGGGTTTAACATGGCTAAGAGTAGCAAGAAAGCAAAAGCAAAGTCGCTCAATACTGCTACGCGATCTAGCACTTCTCTACCTACCGTTCCATCGGGGGTAAAGAGTTCTGGTGGTCGTTTGCAGAAGAAGGAAACTTGTTTGAAGCCTTGGGCTGGTGCCAAGGTCAAGAAGTAGTCGCTGAGTTTTTCAGCAAGCATTCAAGGTCGGGCCGTCCCGGACTTTGAGTGATCAAATACACAGGGATGAGTAGTTAGAAAAATGACGAACGAAATGGGAATCACCCCAGCGGCTCGCGATCATGTGCAGGCTTTTATGGAGCAGCGCCGATCCGAGAAAGCTCGGGAATTCGAAGCAAAAGAAGAGGCCGCAGAATCGTCACCTGACGCTTCAATTGAAGAGAGTGTCCTGCCTGAAGAAGGACAGGGCGAAACCGAGGAATCGCGGATTCCTTATTCGAGGCTCAAGCAAGTCTTGGACGAGAATAAGGAACTCAAGAATCAGAAGGCCGACATTGGCCGGATGAAGAAGGAGCTTGCCGCGTATCGGAAAAAGGAAGAGAAGTATAAGCAGTCCGATTTGGCCGCTGAATTCGCTTCCAGTGATAACCTTCCAGAGGAATACGAGCTTTGGGAAGAGCCGCGTCAGCAAGCCCATATGGCTGCTGTTGCCGCAACCCATCGTGACGATGAGATCCAAGGGCTTGAAGACAAGCTCAATCGACTGACAACTCAGGTCAACCTGAGTCGCCATTTCGGAAAGGATCTTACCGATGAGCAGTTCAATTCGATTACTGCCATTGGCGAGGATGCCGACTGGACCCTATCACCGGACGAATGTGCCGCCATCGCTGTTCAGCGAAACCCTTCTCTCTTCGAAACGGGAGGAAGCAACTCGGAGTTGCCTCCTTCGCATCAAACACCCAATAGTTTGGGTTCACGAAGAGCAAAGCCAACTGTTCAAGCTCGCTCAAAACAATCTGCTATGAAAAGAGTCATGGCAGCGGGTTCTACCCAAGAGCGAATGAGGGCAGCTGGCGAATATTTGAAGGTGGCTCGCAAAGGCAACTCATGAATTGAATTGTCGAAGCGGCCATCTCGAAGGAAGTAGTTAGATGGCAGTTCATTTCACTTATGATGGGAGTACGAACCGCGAAGAACTTGCGGATCTGATCTCCATTGTGTCCCCGTTGGACACACCTCTTTACACATTGCTGGAACATGTCCCCAGCAATAACACTGTTTACGAATGGGTCATGGATGACATTTCGGCTCCAACAACAGTTGGGGCGAAACTTGAAGGTGCTGATTTCACCTCTCCTGCCGCCTCAACTCGTCAACGGGCGCAGAACACTCACATGATTTACTGGGAGGGCATCGAAGTGTCCCGGACCCAGCGACTCATGAATGAGGTTGGGCTTGACGATGAGTTTAGCTGGCAAGAGATCCGCTCTGGTTTGAATGTTGCAAAACAATTCGAAGCCAACTTGCGGTGGTCGGGATACGACGGAGGCGGAGCTTCAACTGCGCGTAAGATGGCGGGACTTCTGCAATGGGTGGCAACAACCGGTATCGATACTGGGACTCCAACAGTTGCTGGAGTTTCGATTGCTGACACTTATTCCTCATCTTGGTTCGACCAAGGAGATGGCAATCTGACGCGGGATGAGCTTCATGACAGCATTCTTCTGCCGATGTTCAAGAAGGGAGCGCAGATTGGCGATTGCATCGCTTTCTGCCCTGCTGAACTGAAGCGTATCATCAGCGGTTTTGCTACGGCATTCGCTGCTGGAACGGGTTCCGCTGGGGCGGAAGGTGGTGGTGGCCGAGTCAACAGAGGTCAGAATGACGATGCGATTGTCGAGGTGGTCGATGTTTATGCGACAGACCTCGGCCCTTTGGCGATTGCCATAGATCGTTATATGAATTCGAGCTATGACCTCACCGTCACGCCTCCAGGTGGAGGCTCCGACTTCTCCGTTGAAGGTGAAAGGTCGATGTTCATCATCGATCCTCGATTCTTCCAGATCAGCGTTTTGGACCCGATCCATTTCGTGCCGGTCGCGAAGACAGCGGACTCGACGCAAGGCGCGGTCGTAGGTGAGATGGGCCTCAAGGTTCTCAATCCTCGCGCTGCTGGTGGTGGTTCTGGTCTTACTGCATGAGCCATTCGCGTAAACATAACGGGATCGCAGGCATTCTGCGGTCTCGTCGTTGCCCTGGCGTTATCGTCAAGGGCGAGGTTGCTCATCGCCCACTCGAAGCTCGGGTGGGCGGTGGGCGAGCTAAGTTCGTTCGCGATGCCAAGACCGAAAAGGCTCTTAGTGATAGAGCAAGATCGGCAGCGCAACGAAGACGGTCGAATAGGACGGAGCGGAAGAAGGATAGTGATATCCGCCATCTAGGCTCATTTACGATGGATGAGATGTTGTTGATGGATCGCCAAGCTGGCGAGAAGAATGTCTATTCAAATACAGACACAACTGAGTATCTGAAGAAACTCGGAAGGAACTTTGAGAGCTAACCATGGCAAGTTTCACTGAGAATTTCGAGCGGGCGGAGGTAGCACTTCATAACGTCAACGGCTGGAAGAATGTCGATGGTGACAATGGGACGAATGGAGCCATCAACCTCTCAAATTTACTGACCAATGACGAAGCCAGCGAAATGTCTTTCCTGGTTCAGACTGCAACGGTTGGTACGACCTCATCGCAAAAGGTCGAGGCATATGTGACCTCAACAGTGCAGGGTAATGCTCAGGCCATCGACATAGGCATGGGTGGGCATTATCACGCCACCTGTGTCAACAGGAAGTTGGGCATCCATCTTCGGATGGAGTGGCTCGCTAATAACAAGCGAGTGCTTTCTCTCCACACAGACACCAGAGGGCCGGATGCGCCCACACTCGCAAACGCTGAGATGTTGATTGCAAAGACTCTGGTATCTGAGGGCGGCACTGTCCAAGACTTCAGAGGGAAGATCAATGAAGACGGTGCCGTCAAGGCATACCAGCACATACGCTTGATCGTTGTAGAAGATGATCAGGGTATGGTCGCAAAGGGCTTCATCAATAACAATGATGATGATCGGCCTACCATCGAATGGCGATTGCCATCGTCATGGACTCCCTCCAACTTGACTGCTGAGACTCTTTACGGTTATTGGTGGGTTTCACTCATGGATACTGGCGGCAACGCCAGAACTTTGCTGGTGTCCTGGTTCAATGCTGAAGACTACACGCAGCCAGAGAAGGTTGACGTTCTCTATGACCCTGACCAGATGCGGTTGGGAGAGTTGCTTCGCCGGGTCAAAATCCGCTATGGAGCAGCCGCGAATACCAACATCAACGATGATCTCGTTCGAGAATATATCAATGATGAAACAGAGCATCTCATCAATTCGATAGGAGATCAGGCATGGTTCCTGATTCGATCAACGACCTTTACACTCAATATGGATAGTGAAGGTCTTCAGACTATGGCTGCTGATATTAGGAGGGTTCTTGCAATCTTCCATACGAATCAACCAGAGCGTCAGGTCCGCTATAACTTCCGGCAGTTCGATAATAGTGGCGATGTTGTTCTCCACTTTGATAGGAATGCAGAGGCGAACGGCGACACATACAGGCTGCAATACGTCACAAACTGGAAGAGGATGGGCGACGATATGGACCCTTGTCCTTTTCCTCGTCGGTATGCTGAAGCCATTGTAGTCGGAGCTATGCGAAGACTGGCAGAGACTGATACTTTGCCAGGAGTCCAGGCTGCGTTCGAAGGTCGCTATACCGAACTGGTGACTCAACTCATGTCAGATCTAGCAAGAGATAGCAGACAGAGTCGAGGTGTGATGAAGCCAGCAGATGTCTCCAGGCGGGGTTCTAGTTACAAGTATCGCTTCCAGTGGGGATAAACGATGGCGCAGCAATCCTCAATTGAACTAAGCCTTAAAGGTGGCTCTGCCGTTTGGCGAGGCCAAGAGGATGCTAGTTATGCGACAGAGTTGGGCGGAGCCGTCTCATGGAAAGAGCTTCGCAATGTCTATCTGTCAAAAGATGGCACTGAGATCAAGAGGATGCCCGGTAGCGCAACGGGATCTCAGATGTTCTTGGGAGAGCATATCTGGGATTGGGAGGGAACTAGGAATTGCATTACAGCAGTAAGCACAGCTAGCACAGTTCAAATCACCCTTGCAGATAATCATGATGCCACCACTGGTATCTATATTTATATCTCAGGTCATAATGTAATCACCACTGGTTACTACGTCATGACTCGGGTCAGTGATACGGCATTTACCATTCCGTTTAGCACTAGTGATACGTCTCCATCGCAAACAGCGGGAACTGTTTGGATTCAGAGAGTAAAGCATGTTCATGCAATGATGCAGGTTGATGGCGTTCCCTGCGTTGTAGCGGAGACGCGTGTATTTCCTGATAGTGGCGGCGACGAGAGAAACAATATTGGGACTTGGGTGGGCAGCAAGATGCCCGATGTTACGCAGACAGATGCGGGCGCTCAAAATTACGATATTCCAGATACTCCAAATACGGCTGAAAACAACAGAGGTGATACGGGAGTCGTAATCTGGCCTTGTCCCACAATGAGGGCGCTTACTTGGAATGGCAAGACCGCCCTTGGGGAGAAGGGCGCTGGCGGTGAGAAGTATGGGAATAATATTAAGACAACTGGTTCCTGGCTTGGTCGAACAGTTTATGCATGGGATATGTCGATTTATGGGCGTTGTCAAATAGACAGCATGATGAATCGATTGTTAATCGCAGTTCCTGGTCATGGTGTCATGATGGAAGCAGATATTGGACTGCGAAAATATCCGTTCAAGTCACCATCTCAGTCAGCATTACAAAATTCGGTTGGTGAGCTTAATAGGTTTGCCGGAAAGCTTCCGTCGCCGCGTTGGACTAAGGCTCTTGGAATTCCAAAGGGAGTCATATTTGATGCCAAGCCTATAGCCTCGGACGATGGATGGTTAGCCGAAACAAAGTTTGTTTATGTTGCAGTTGGATTTGTAGATCCACTTACAGGAGAAGCAGGATTACCGTCTGAAACAATTAAGGTGACTGCCCCTGCTGGGGCGGCAAGGATTGTTGAAGTCTCAGCATTTATTTCCCGTCAGATACTTCCTGAAACTATTGGCCTTAATCTTGTTCTTTATGTCAGCACAATAGACGCAGTAACTAGTACGGTTCTCCGGCCAATTATGGTGATACCCCCAAGCGGAATGTCAGTGGGGACACCTAAAGGTAGAGGGCATCAAGACGAACACTATTATTGGGGACATGAATATCACGATAGTAGGAGAAAAATCGTTCTCGAAGACAGTCCTGATCCGTATTACACCAACAGTGTGGAAGTGGGACCGGGGCGATATCCAATCCTTTCACAATATCCCACAGGAGCTTCTTGGGTTCGTGCTGTTCAATCTCGGATGATTAAGGGTGGAGATATTTCATCGACTGGTGATGAGTATGAAGTCCTTCTAACAGATGGGCATACAGAGGGAACGGGGAAGGATCTTCACCACCCAGATAAGGATCTCTATTACATAAGATTCCTTAATTTCCAAGATGTTGGGAAGGAAAGATGGGATACGTCAACGACACATCCCCCACTGAACCAAGGCACAGACCCGCACTGGACTCTTCAAGGTTCACGAGCTTCTTTATATGCCTTTCCAAACTCCTATTCGGGACATCAACTTCAACAGGAGGGCATTCAGGATAGGGGTCCAAATCTCGGCGCTGACATAGGTAAGGGAAGAATCGGAACTGAGCAGAATCGGCAGGAAACGTGGATTCGCGATGCGCCGCGGAATTGGAAAGGCGTTCTTACTAATAATTTTGATTTCATTGGAGTTAGCACTTGGCAATATCCAGGGAAAAGTTATCTCAAACTAGATCCTAATCGCATTCAATATAGCGAACAGGCTCATCCAGGCGTTGTCCCCGCCGTTAATAATCTTTTCATTGACAATCTTAAGGGCCGCAGAACAACTGCTGGCGCAAGAGTTGGAAACCAATGCTTAGTAATGACCGATAGAGCCACCTATTCGACGGGTGGGGCAATGTCTCCTCGTCAGGTCAATACCTCTGTCTTATCACTTGAGTATGGTTGCGTTGCATCTTCATCGGTAGTTGAGTTTCCTGGTGGAGCCGCATGGTTAAGCAGAGAAGGTCCAGTTGTTTTTAGTGGCAGTGGAGTGCAATGGATTGGCGCTGGAATTCGCGAAAAGTGGAAGGACTTTAAGCGAGATTCTCTTGGCATGATGAGTTACGCGCAAGGAGCGTATGACAGTCAACGCGATCTTGTAATTTGGACTCTTCGAGAAGATCGCGAGCAGACAGATTTCGCTCTAATCACAACTGACAGTGAAAAAGCCAAAGTCCCAAGCGATACGCTTCTTATTTGGGCTTGGCGTTCTAATGTTTGGACAATCTCTTATAGGAATGCTGGATCAGAAGTTCATGCCATTGCAGCAATGGATTCGATTCTTAGTCGAGACTCTTCTGATCGAGTTGACAATATAGAAACTACGATCTGCGCTATGCATCAAAACGATGGTGCAACTGCGAGTGTTTATCCAATCGCTGTTTGGGAGGATAAGTGGGCAGATCGGGTAAAGGTTCCAGAGAAAGTCACTGCAAC
>Ga0098033_1000908_pt1 | contig 12726 bp, 13 predicted proteins | sample 1_EtaG_FD_75049 | JGI IMG/M metagenome (GOLD analysis project Ga0098033, IMG submission 75049) | Marine viral communities from the Subarctic Pacific Ocean - 1_ETSP_OMZ_AT15124 metaG | ecosystem: Environmental > Aquatic > Marine > Oceanic | place: Pacific Ocean | collected 2015-01-07
AAATAACAAATTTTCAATTATTTTCTTTTTAAGGAGCAATTCTTTGTTGATATTGTTTTTTATGAATGATATTAACTCACCATATTGCGGAGATAGGCTAAGAAACGGGAACCTGATATAAACAGAATGAATCATCCCTATTAATGCCCCTTTTTCATTAAATATTGGAGATCCTGAGGAGCCGCCAATAGCTGGAACTGAATAAATAGCATTACCCTCTAATACTCCGTCATAATAGCCATCTAAAACAGGGACCATTCCTTTACCGAATATTCCAATTGGCGCCGCTAAATTATAAGCCCTATCACCGTGTACCGGAGGCTCAGTTGAAATGTCGACTGGTACTCTAAAGAATCCGTAGGAATAGATCATACACACATCGATATCGGTGTTATAGCTTAGAACCACCGCAGTATATTTGTCTTTGTCAATATCGATTATCTGGAATTCTCTTTTTTCATATTCAACGTTGGGATGTGTAGCTACGTAAGATTTTATCTCCTCATTGTTACAAACATGAGCCGCTGTTACTATATAAGAGCCTTCTTCGTCGTACGACACTACAAATCCAGATGCGACTGAACCCAGTCGTCTTTCATCGCATTGTGTTAACTTTGTGACATTTTCTGTGCATACAACTAAGTCAATTGTTTTTCTTATTTTTACGAATGAGCTTTGTGGTAAAATTTCATTTAACGATTGCTCTTTGTGTGAGAAAAAAGAGTCTTTACAACACTGTAAAACACATGAGGATAAGAAGAAAGCTGCAACTATTAAAAACGTTTTTATAAGCTTGTTAATCACTTTAAGTCGCTCCTATAGAAATAAATAGATGAAATTCTGCAAAAAAGGGCAGAAAGATACATATAAACCTATATAGATATTATAACTTAATAGGGAGAATCCTAATTTCATGAATAAAAACAACGTTTTAGATCGGTCCATTATTATGACGGCTATAATTACCAGCCTTATAACGCTTTCGCTGTGCACACTTGTCAACTGTGCATCTGTAGCGCAAGACAAGCAAATACCAAAATTACCGTCTGCTGCGATTGAAAAACCGATTATCAGCAATGACTTATCTTACTTTTCCGATAGCCAGTCCACAACAGAACAACTCGAAGAACTTAAAGATTCCAATATCATTTACACGATGCAAGTAATTTTGTATGACAAAAAAGGTAAAATGAAAGAACAATTGACCTTAAAACCGTCAGATAAACGATAAATTAATCATATTTACCTATTTATTATGAAGACTTTAAGATAGGTTAAAATATGGCGAAAAAGACTTATGTGCTCGACACAAATGTTTATTTAACAGATGCCTATTCGATTAATTCATTTGGCAGTAACGATATACTGATACCATTTAAAGTACTCGAAGAAGTAGACAAGCACAAAAAAAGACAAGATAGCGTTGGCTTGAACGCAAGAACCATTATAAGAATTCTAGATGAATTAAGGGTGAAAGGCAGCCTTAAGAAAGGAGTTAGAATAGATAAGGGTAAAGGTATAGTGTTCGCTAGACCTCATGTTTTATCTTTATTACCCGTTGAATTTGATCGCAATGATCCGGACAATACAATTATAAGCGCCGCCCTTGCAGAAAAAGAAGATAATCCTGATAAAAAAGTCATCGTTGTTACTCGAGATATCAATATGAGAATTAAGTGTGATGCGCTTGGCCTACCGTCTGAGGATTACCAAGCTGATCAGGCTGTAACTGATAGTGAACTATTATATTCAGGATTTACCAAATACCTCGTCGACGACCAGACGATAAATCAATTTTATGACGGAGAACCAGTATACGCCGCCGAAGATGACATTAAACTATATCCAAATCAGTTTGTGATGTTGGTATCAAACGCGAATGACAAAAAAACTGCCTTGTCTAAATTTAACAGTTATTCCGAACCTTTAAGAAAAGTGGTCGAATATAAAAACGTTTGGGGTGTTAAACCCAGGAACAAGGAGCAAAGTTTTGCATTGGATTTGCTGATGGACGAGAGCGTTCCAATTGTATCTTTGGTAGGAAAGGCTGGTTCCGGAAAGACGTTATGTGCTATTGCCGCTGGACTTGAACAGGCTCTAGAAGGCGAATTGGAGGGGAGATACAAAAGAATTATAGTTTCCAGACCTATACAGCCGATGGGAAAAGATATTGGTTATTTGCCCGGAACGTTAGAGGAAAAAATGGCGCCATGGCTAGCTCCAGTTCAAGACAACTTGGAATTTTTGATGGGCAACAAAAAAACACTTGATATGTACATTGATGAAGGCACAATTGAGGTCGAAGCTTTGACTTATATTCGCGGCCGCTCTATAGCAAATACGTTTATTGTAATAGACGAAGCACAACAATTAACAAAACATGAAATAAAGACTATACTTACAAGAGTAGGTGAAGGAACAAAAATTGTGTTTACCGGAGACATTGAACAAATTGATAATGTGTATGTCGACGAGACATCAAATGGACTCACCTTCATAGTTGAGAAGTTTAAAGAACACGATGTTGCAGGGCATGTCATATTGAAAAAAGGCGAAAGATCGAAAGTAGCTACTTTAGCTGCTAGAATATTATAACAAGCGAGGTTTAAAAAATGGATACAGAGCAAGAAAATGAAGATAAAACTTATCACAACCCTTTATTAAAAGAACATGTTGCTTCCGAGACAAAGGTCAAGAGCTGGTTAGTTGAATATGTCGGAAACCAATGCGAACCAGAAGATAGCAATGTAACTGTTGGCATGATTGTGGAAACAGTTGCCAAAGAATTTCCGGAATTTTTGATGGTCGTCGCTGAAGAAAATTTTATGCGTGGGTATGAACAGGCCTTGAATGACGTAGAAAACTATAACAAAGTTATTAAAGAGCATGATCAAATCTTGACACCACCGGCCGTCACAGATGATGAGTAGGAGAAACATAAGCTCATATCTTAAAGAGTCTCATTCTAACGCCATCAAAAATCAAGATCACTTACATCTTTTTGGTGGTAAGCTGCAAGCTTTTATAAAAGAACCACTTCCGGAAGGATTTGACATTGCAGAGGTGTTTACAAATCTTGAGAGGCTAGTTCCAAGCCGCCTATTTTATAATGTCGACATCATTGTTGTAGGCGAGCTTGAAGAATTTGCAGAGCACAACACAAATGCCTTATATCAGGATGGGGCCATATATGTTTCGAATAGTCAAGACAATCCAAAAGATATGCTAGATGATATTATTCATGAGTTAGCTCATTCCGTAGAAGAATATGCCAAGGAGGAAATATATGGAGATTCATATTTGGCAAAAGAATATTTAGGAAAAAGAAAAAGATTACTTGACATTTTAGCTTCAGAAGGATATAATATATATAAGAATGAATTTTTGAATTTAGAATATTCAAAAGCCTTTGATGAGTTTCTTTATAAAGAAGTGGGATATCCAACTTTAATATCATTAACAATGGGTCTGTTTACTTCTCCATATGCTGCAACTTCATTGCGAGAATATTTTGCAAACGGTTTCGAAAACTACTTTCTTGGAGATAAGCAATATTTAAGAAAATTGAGCCCTTATCTATTTAATAAAGTAGAAAATATTGTAGAAGGAGAACAAAATGGATAATATTATTCTAGAAAGATTAAAAAAAGCTAAAATAGTAGTTAATGAAAAAGAAAAGGTAATAGAAGTGTCTTTAGACGTTGGTACTGATGGCGACGATTTATTAGTTGAAGGAGCTACAATTAAGACTCCCAATCCTAATTTTCGAAAATGGCGAGAAGGTAACGTAAGAAGACATCTTAAAAGCAATGGATATGCATATGGAGCATGTCTAGAAGGTCCTCATTCTGGGATATCTAACACACAAGGTAATAATGTTGGATATTGGAAATATGAATTGCGCGCCGTGAAAAGTGCTACAACAGAAAAAAAGGACGTTAATAATGAAAACACAAAAGGTGGAAACACTGAACCAGAAAAGCCAAAAAAACCAAGAAAAAGAAGAGCAAAAAAATAAAGTTCCACATGTATCTTTTTCGGAACTAAAAAATTGGCAACGTTGCCCTTTCTACCATAAGTTAACTTATATAGACAGGCTTAAGCTTTTTAAGGGCAATGAATACACAGCATTTGGCTCCGCCATACACAGTGTTTGCGAGAAACTCGTTTTAGAAGACGATTTAAATCCTCATGAGTATTTTAAACACATGTTCTCAAAAAATCTTAAAGATCTTTTAAAAGAAAAAGTCGAGTTAAGGAATGATATAGTATCTCCGATGGAAAAACAAGGGTTGGGGCTGATAAACCATATCAAGCCAGCACTTAGAGATTATTTTAAAGACTATGAGGTTGTGACAGTCGAAGAGAAGCTATCTCAGAAAATTAAAGAATTCGTTGAGAAGGAATACAATTTCAAAGGCTATATCGATCTTGTTTTGAAGACGAAGGATGGCAAGTACCACATCATTGATTGGAAAACTTGTTCTTGGGGCTGGGACGCAAGAAGAAAGGCTGAAGCGATGAGTGTATATCAATTAATATTTTATAAACATTATTATTGTGATAAACACGAAATCGATCCTTCAAATGTAGAGGTGCACTTTGGACTTTTAAAGAGAACAGCTAAAAAAAACAGGATTGAGCTATTTAAAGTCACCAGTGGAACAAAAAGAACAAATAATGCTATTAACTTTTTAAATAAAGCATTGTATAATATAAACAATAAAAATTATATTAAGAACAAACTTTCGTGCACCAATTGCGAATTTTACAAAACAAAACATTGTCCATAAGAGGTTTAATTGAACGAAGAAAAGATTAAGGTTTTTACGATAGGTGACCATCCTTTATCACCATCAGGCGTAGGAACGCAAACCAAATATGTTGTTGAAGCATTGCTCAGCACAGGAAAATATAAAGTTGTTAGTTTCGGCGGAGCCATAAAGCATCAAAATTACGAGCCAATGAAAACCGAAGAGTTCGGTGACGATTGGGTGATATATCCAGTTGATGGATATGGCACCCCGGAATCCGTACGTGGTGTTATTAGAAATGAGAGACCAGATATTCTATGGTTTATGACAGATCCAAGATTTTGGGGTTGGCTATGGGAAATGGATCATGAAATACGCGCACACATGCCGATGGTCTACTATCACGTATGGGATAATTATCCGTACCCTAAATTTAATAAAAATTATTATGACTCTAATGATCTGGTGGCGACTATTTCTAAGGTTACTGACGACATTGTTCGAACGGTTTCACCGGATGTAGAGTGCATTTATTTACCACACGCTGTCGATACTGAAATATTTAAACCGTTGTCAGATTCTGAGTCTAGGACATTTAAAAAGACTTCTGGCCTATTGAATGCAGTCGGAGATAAATTTGTATTTTTTTGGAATAATAGAAACGCCCGGCGCAAAATGAGCGGAAGCATCATATGGTGGTTCAAAGAATTCCTGGATAAAGTTGGACACGACAAAGCATGTCTGATCATGCATACAGATCCTCACGATGATCACGGGCAAGATCTTCAGGCGATTATACAAGAGTTGGGGATAACTGATGGCGAAGTTTTATTCTCTCAGGAAAAATATCCCCCACATGAATTAGCTATGATTTATGGTCTCGCTGATTGTACAATCAATGTGTCGGACGCAGAAGGGTTTGGCTTGGCAACGTTAGAATCTTTAGCCTGCGGAACTCCTATAATTGTTAATATGACAGGCGGCCTGCAGCAACAAGTTACAGATGGGGAAAATTGGTTTGGAGTGGGGATCGAACCAGCTTCAAAAGCGATTATTGGTTCTCAACAAGTTCCTTATATATATGAAGATAGGGTAAGCAAAGAAGATTTCATCGATGCTTTATACAAAATGTACAACATGTCTAAGAAAGAGAGAGAGGAACTTGGTGCTAAAGGTAGAGAATATATACTGAAAGAATATAATTTTAGCACTTTCCGCCAGAAATGGAATGCCGTTTTTGATCACGTACACGAGAAACATGGTTCATGGGATACGAGAAAGTCGTATAAACGTTGGAATATCACAGAGGTTAATTAATGAAAAAAGTTTTAGTCAAAGGCCCAGTATTTTCCAGATCTGGATATGGGGAGCAAACCAGATTTGCTCTGAGATCTTTAGCCAGGTATCCTGAAAGATTTGATATTTTTATAGAGAATATTAGATGGGGAAACACTGGCTGGATTTTTGATGACGATGATGAGCGTGCATGGTTAGACAACTTGGCTAAGAAGTCCACCGTGTATCGAGAACGTTTTAATGAATACGATATTTCAATTCAAGTTACTATTCCGCAAGAATGGAAAAAAATAGCACCTATCAACATTGGTTATACCGCCGGCACAGAAACCACAAAAATTTCTAGCCACTGGCTGCAGCTTTCGAACCATATGGATAAAATTATTGTCCCATCAAATCATTCTAAATTTGCGTTTGACAACACAGCACACCAAGTAATGAACGAGGCAACCAGAGAACCAATAAATGTAAAGTGCCAGACACCGGTAGAAGTCGTTAATTTTCCTGTGAAAAAGACTGAATCCGAAGAAATAGATATTGATTTAGAATATGATTTCAATTTCTTAGTTGTTTCTCAATGGAGCCCGCGCAAGAATTTAAAGAATACAATTCGTTGGTTTATGGAGGAGTTTAAAGATGATGAAGTTGGCTTAGTATTAAAGATTAACTGTGCCAGCGATTGCACAATGGATAAGACCCTTACTTTAAAAAAGATACAAAAATTCTCTAATGAATTTAAAGACAGAAAGTGCAAACTTTATGTACTTCATGGAACAATGAAAGAAAGCGAATTGGCCGGGCTATATAAACATCCAAAGATTAAGGCCCTAATTAATATTTCACACGGCGAAGGCTTCGGCCTTCCTGTTTTCGAAGCGGCATATAATACCCTTCCGGTCGTCGCAGCAAATTGGGGCGGAGTAGTCGACTTTATGAATGCCCCAGTGAAAGATAAAAAGGGAAAGACGAAGAAAAGACCACATTTCGCCAATGTCGACTACGATATCAAGCCTATCCAAAAAGAAGCTGTTTGGGAGCCTGTGTTGGTTAAAGATTCAATGTGGTGCTTTCCAAGAGAAGTTAGTTATAAAAAGACCATTCGGAGCGTGTATAAGAGCTATGGACAACACCTGAGCAAGGCTAAAAAACTTGTTCCGCAATTGGTGGAGAGACTTTCGGAAGAAAATCAATATAAGCTTTTTGCTGATCATGTATATGACGGCGAAGACCTGAAAGATGTTGAGTATGTTTTCGTGAGCGACATGTTTGCAAGTGAATTTCAAGGCGGCGCCGAACTTAGCTTACAAACCTTGATTAATAGTTGTCCATCGTCATCAGTGGCAATTAAAGCGAACGCAGTTAACGAGCATTTTCTTGACACATGGAAGGAAAGTAAATGGATTTTTACTAATATGACGGCAATGGATCCAGATATCACTACCATGTTGAAAGAAAAAGAAATTGTATATTCTTTTGTTGAATATGACTATAAGATGTGTAAACACAGAAATCCGGCATTGTATGAGTTCGTAGAGGGCGAAGCTTGCGATTACGCTCAAACTGGATTGGCAACGATAATTAAAGACTTTATGATGAACGCCCAATCAGTTTTCTTTATGGCTAAACAACAAAGAGATATTTATTTTGAACATTTCCCAGAATTAAAGGAAAAGAACACTCATATTTTATCTTCGCTTTTTGAGGATCAGCATCTAGACTACATTCAGAAATTAGGAACCAAACACTATGATAAGAAAAAGTGGCTTGTACTTGATTCAAATAGTTGGGTTAAAGGCGTTGCTGCGTCTGAGAAGTGGTGTAAAGATAATAAACTTGAATATGATTTGGTCGGCGGCCTGAGTTATGATGAATTTTTGAAACAATTGAGAAGGGCAAAGGGCGTCTGTTTCAAACCAGATGGTCTAGATACTTGCCCTAGGTTCATCATCGAAGCTAAACTTCTTGGTTGTGAATTGGAATTAAATGACAAAGTTCAGCATGCTGGCGAAGAATGGTTTAATTTAGATGCCGAAGATATGGTAAAATATCTGAAGTCTAGAAAAGATTATTTTTGGCAAAAAGCATTTAACTGATGAAAAACCACTTTACGATTGTCGTTCCTGCTTACAACGTTGAACAGTGGGCAGAGAAAAATATCAAATCAGCCCTTACACAAGACTACGACAATTTTGACGTTATATATGTAAATGATGCTTCTACAGACGAAACTAAGAAAATTGTAGATTCAACTTTTCAAAATTTGGTTAAAGAGACGTACGCTGATTCTAAGGTTATGCACAATGAGGATAACAAAAAAGCACTTTACAACATCATAACCGCTGTTAAATTAGCTCGCCCAAACAGCATTATTGTGACATTAGATGGTGATGATAGATTACCACATAAAAACGTCCTAAACTCACTAGATGAAGTTTATTCTTCACCTGACACATGGATGACAGCCGGCTCGTATGTTGATTCTTTAACTGGGCTTATTGGGAATCCACAAGTCGATGAATATTTTTGGCAAGGAAACATAAGGCATAAAGAATGGGCCTTTTCGCACCTTAGAACATTTCGTAAAGAATTGTTTTTGAAAATCGATGAAGCAGATATGACAGATAAAGACGGAGAGATTTACAAGTATACTTTCGATCAGGTTATGATGTTCCCGATGGCAGAAATGTCCGGACCAGAACATTGTGTTTTTGTAAAAGAACCATTATACGTTTACAATAGGGATAATCCAATATCAGTTGATAGAATTCACCGAATAGACCAGTTGAGAATTGAACAGACGATTAGAAATGAAAAGCCTTATTCGCGGTTAGAGACACTATGAGTAAAAAAAAATTAATTATATTCGCCCCTAATGCTTCCGAAGGCGGCGCGCCACACTTAATAGAGGCTATAAACATGTACTCTAAAAAATACATTGCCGAGGGTTTATATACTGAAGAAATTCCTTATAATTTTATAAAAGAAGAGCAGAAAAAATGCTGGAGGCGCCTCTTCGTCCCCGAAGATTTAAATTATATAATGGACCATTTACAGAAACCAGATGTATATTTTTTTGGGCTTAGCGGAAGAGCTGTTGAAATGCTCATGCATATGTTTCTACTTCACCATTGTTTGACACGCGAAAGAAGGGATGATCGAATAGAATTTTTAGATGAATTTTCATATAAAGGGGAAAAATCTAAAAATTCCGGAAGTTTGTCTCGAGTTGAATTCATGCAGCTTGTATTATCTGCGTTTAAAGGCGCCGATGGCGCCCTCAACGTTGCAACTTGTATGTCTTTGCTGATGCCAACGGATAATGAATCTATAGCTGTAAACATGTTCATGGATTATTTATCACATAATAAACTTCATAAAAGAATTGCATTTTGGTGGACAGATTCGTCATACAGACAAGATCCAGAATATCATAATCGCATAACAGACGTTTGGGGCCTACAAACATTTGCAATGTTGGAATTACTCAGGTTAGATAAAAAAGCTTTACCATTAATGCAAACATATGATTTTGATATAATTGAGGACAAAGATGAAGAGTTTACAGTTATACATACGCCTGGCCTTAGGGAATCGCGCAAGAAAGGCACTGACATAGTTAAGAAAGTTGTGGACAAATTCAAAGATATCAAATTTAAAATTTATGGGAAAAACAACTTCATACCAAATGAACAAATACTTCATGAAAAAAAGAAATCTCATGTCTGCATTGACAAGATAACAGATGATGAAATGCTCGGATCTGCCGGCGTTATGGGCGGCATGGGCATGTCTGCACTTGAGGCCATATTCTCAGGAATTCCAACAATCTGCTCGATGCAAGATACTCCGTCTGATGGACTTGGCAGATACAATCATCCCCCGGCAATTGATGTTAGAAATGAGGCAGAGCTTGAAAAAGAGCTTGAAAAACTAAGCACTGACAAAGATTATTATAATGAGATATCAAATAAAACAAAAGAGTGGGCTAAAGTTCTGACTTACAAGAGCACCGTCAAGTATTTGGACGAGGTGCTATACAATGGATAAGACATACTGTATAAAAGAAGGGTATGTTTCTAGAAAAGAATATAATCAAAATGTGCAAATTGAGTCTGGCGATCAGTTCCAAGATGAAGTATATCAAAGAGCTAGGCAAATACTTGACGAGCACAAATATAAAAAAGTGCTTGATATTGGATGTGGTTCGAGCTTTAAATTGATTAAATATTTCAGAGACAGGCCTTTTGTTGGGTTGGATCTCGAACCTAATCTTTCGTGGTTGAAAGAGACATACCCTTATTTCGATTACAGGCTTTCAGATTATGACAACCCTCCCAAAGATGAATTTGATCTGGTTATTTGCTCTGATGTTATTGAACATGTGCTAGAACCGGATCTAATGATTGATTTTATCAATAATATAAATTTTAAGCAGTTAGTAATTTCTACTCCGGAACGTGGTATAATACAACAGGTGCAAAGGGAAATGAACTGGGATGTTAAAGAAAACGGTCCTCCTGCAAATATATGCCATGTGAGAGAATGGACAAAGGATGAGTTTGCTGAGTACATTTCTCAGGCCTTTGAAATTGAAGAACACTTTATAACTCCAATTCAAGTAGAGTGTCAAGTGATTGTGGCGACCAAGAAATGAACATATTTTTAGATAATGTAGCGCTTGGCTCAAGTACGGGTCCGAATCATTTTGGCGCAAAGCTGTCGAAATATCTTAAAAAACAGGGACATCGATGTTATACGATTCCAATTCCAGCTCCGGAAATACAGCTTTCGTTCATTGAAGCCGGCTCTAATAATTTAGATGTGCCTATTGTGCAAAGATTGGACGGGATATATTTTGACAGAACTAAAAATCACACACTGCAGAATACAAATATATTGAACACCTATAGAAAAGCAAATGGTGTGATATTCCAATCGGAGTATAGTAAGAATTTAGTGTTCAAATATTTCGGAGAGCATTCGAACTATGAAATAATTCATAATGGCGCGGATTTGGAGTTAATGGATACAGTTGATCCAGCAAATAATAAAGAGCTAGAAGATTATGAGAATGTTTGGTGTTGCGCTTCCAATTGGCGTGGCTGGAAAAGGATGCCTGATAATATCAGATATTTTTTAGAGTTCTCTGGTAAAAAGGATTGTCTTATAGTAGCTGGCATGCCGAAGCCATGGGAAATGATAGAACATGATAGAGTATTTTATTTAGGACAGGTAAGCCCTCTTTCTTTATTTTCGTATATGAAGGCGGCGAAACACTTCATACATCTTGCCAGATATGATGCATGTCCTAATGTTGTTGTGGATGCAAGAGCAGCAGGTTGTAATATAATATGCTGTTCAGAAGGTGGCACAAAAGAAGTAGCAGGCCCCGATGCCACAGTGGTAGTAGAGGAAAAATGGGACCTTGAACCTGTTGATGTTGACCATCCACCAAGATTAAAGTTTGACAATATTACGAGCAATAATTTTGATTCCGACATTGATATGAGTAACGTAGCAGAAAGATACGCAAATTTTTTAAGTGATATAAAGGAGAGTGAAGAATAATGTTAGTAAAACAATATGTAGGTAATTTTTTGATGAATTTGGATCTAGCAGATAACGGCATATCTCAGACCCTATATAACGTAGGAGGAAGAGAAAAGGCCTTTATGGGCATATTAGAAGACACTGTGAAGGAGGGTATGGTTTGCCTTGATTTGGGCGCTAATATCGGTTATACGACGCTTTACATGCTAAACAACGTTGGAGAAGACGGAGTGGTATACGCGATTGAGCCCGGAAAACATAACTTGGAATTACTGCAGCAGAATGTTGAGCTAAATAATTTTGAAGATACATGTGAAATTGTAGAAGGGGTTATATCATCTGAAGATGGAGTGTTGGATTTTTGGTTGGCAGATGCACCAAACTTGCATAGCTTTATAAAAACTAGTAGAAGTACGAGCAAGGTTAGTGTAGAAGCGTATACACTGGAAACGTTCTTGAAGAACAGGAAATTTCCAAACTTTATTAAAATGGACGTCGAAGGACACGAAGTCGACATTTTTAAAGGCGGCCTGAATTATTTTAAGAATAATCCTGGTCCCACAAATATATTGGTAGAAGTACATCCGTCACTATATAACGAAGAAAATGATTTTGCAGAAATATTAAAAGAGTATTTTGCTATTGGTTTTAAACCCAAGTATGTTGTTACGACTCCGATACCACAACCAAAGTTATTTAAAGATGCTGGTTATGAACCAATTAGAGCAGTCGAAACAGATGGGTTTCACAGAGGCATTTATGAAAACATTTCAGAAGAACATCTTCTAGAATTTGCATGCAAAGAAAATACTGAAGGCAGCAGTAAAAAAATTGTTAGAAGTTTTATGATAACGAGGGATTAAATGTACTTTCCTGAAAATTTAGATAATTTTGGTGTAATTTTAAAAGGCTCAAGTGTTAAGCATATATGTGATTATGCTGATAAGTTTGATCACTGTTTTATGGTCAACAACTTTGATAGGAATATCGATAACAAAAATTCTGAATGGGAAACTGTATCGCCACACTTGAAGGGAAAAGAAATCGTTCATTTTGTTAACAGGTTAACAACTGCCCCGCTATTAAAAGAACACTATGAAGAATTAAATATAAAACATATTCAGTT
>Ga0098033_1000912_pt1 | contig 12701 bp, 18 predicted proteins | sample 1_EtaG_FD_75049 | JGI IMG/M metagenome (GOLD analysis project Ga0098033, IMG submission 75049) | Marine viral communities from the Subarctic Pacific Ocean - 1_ETSP_OMZ_AT15124 metaG | ecosystem: Environmental > Aquatic > Marine > Oceanic | place: Pacific Ocean | collected 2015-01-07
CCACCACGAAGATTATTTTCTGGATATCATCCACGAGAAAGGACATGCCGATTGGTTTCTGGAAGCTGACGAGTGTTTAAAGCACAACCTCGCCAACCACACGCATATTCCAGAATTGAAAATTGAAGCCAAAGTAAAGTTTGATTTTAAGTAAAATTTTGCTTGACATCTCCTCTAGAATTTGTTATATTATATAAGTAACAAAGGAGGCAAGTGTGGCCAATTCACACGAAGAAAAAAAGAAGTATGTCAAGGAGTATATTCGCTCATTGGCAGCAATTGAAGAGGCGATGGAACCTTATAAGGATCAGCGCCGAGACTTGCGCGCAGAGTACCGTGAGAATAGTTGGTTAAATACTGACGAAATTCGAGCAGCAGTGAAGGCGTATCGCCTTTACAAAGGAAAGTTTAACATCGATGAAGTGGTGGAGAACTTTGAAATGATTAGTGGAGGGCAGAGCACTCCATGATTATACGATACTCAAAGGTGCGGGAAGGGGTTACGACCCCAACCCGCGCAAACCCTTCGGATGCAGGCTTAGACGTATACTATTGTCCTGAGAATATTGAAGACAAATGCCGACTCCAGCCAGGAGACAGCCGCATTCTATCTACAGGATTAAAGTTTGAGGTCCCTCATGGCTATATGTTAGAGGTAAAGAATCGATCTGGTATGGCAGCAAAGCGCAGTCTTGTTGTCGGCGCTTGTGTGATTGATTCAGGCTACGAGGGAGAGGTGTTTATTAACCTCCACAATGTGGGTTCTGATACTCAGCATGTTGAGGTGGGCACAAAAATTGCACAACTGGTGCTTACCCCTGTGGTACATTTTCGACCCCAAGAGACAGCCGCAGAGGCGCTGTATAACGAGTATCCGATGACCATCAGCGACAGAGGCGATGGCGCACTAGGGAGTACGGGTACATGAGCGCTGAACTACAAACTAAAAAAATGAGCCGCGCCGCGCCCCCAGATGCACAAACTATTTACGAGTCTTTTACTAAATATCCGTCCTTAATAGATGCTATTCTAGAAATAGTAGATAATTCAGGCGAATACGGGCCGACTATGCGTATTGATGTTACAATAGACATCGACAAACGTTTGATTACAATTGGTGATGATGGACGCGGATTAAACGAAACGACCATGCTAGAGATGGTGCAGATAAAAAAAAGAGATCATGTTAAAGGGGCGACGGGCAAATACGGCTACGGCTTTAAGGCTGCCGAAGTTTTTATCGCAGGTAGCAAGAATAAGAACTCCCTAATTATTTCAAAACAACAAAACACTTTTACATGGGGGTATACTCGCCCTAATGATAAATTTGAATTTAAAATCAATAGTCCGAAGAAGACCGCACCTAACTACGCAACCTGTGTAAAGAAGTGGGAGGAATTTGCAGCGAATCCAAGGGCAAAGAGCGGTACTTTAATTCTGATGAGGGCATGCTCATCGCACATTTTAAATAAAAAATTTATAAAAGAACTTGAAGAGCGGTTAAGTGTAACATATAAAAACTTTGATAAACAAAATATTAAGCTTTATTTAAATGACAAAGAAATTATCCACAAATCTATTGAAGGCAATGCGCTTACATGCACAGCCCCCTTTTATAAAAAGGCGTGCATATATAAGAGTGTGGGCCCTCCTTGTAAGTTCACTTTAAGTGTTTTAATGTTGCCGCAAGGAGACACGCGCTATCCTGGTATTAATGTTTTTCGGAATGGCCGGCTAGTTGGCAGTCAACTTAAACTTACGCTTCCCAAAATAATGGGCGCCCAAGCAAGTATGCGCGGATGCCAGATTATAATTGAAGGGGATAGTTCCTTAGATGATTTCTTACGTATTTCAGCTACTAAAACTTTACAACAGAATCAAGAAATTGATATTGGATTCAAAACCTATCTGCATAAAGACACAGGCCTTAAAAAAGCTATAGATGCTATCTATGAGACTGGTCGTAGTTCTCAAAAAACTAAAACAGATGGGACACAATGGGTTCCATTTTTAAACCACATGAGCAAATTCGTTAAGCGGCATACGCGCCCTATTTTAATGGAAGTGCCAGAAGGTCATACCAGTACCCCTTTATCATCGGGAGGACCACCTCGCGCTCCAAAGACAAATAAAGGAAAAACTAATCCTGGGCGCCAAAAAACACGTATTAATTTAGATAAATATAAAGGCGGATGTAGCCTTAAGCTAGAGCCCCTGGGAAAAGATGGAATGCTTTTTGATTACGAAGATAAAATCTTAAAAGATGGCAACACCCAAGTTGTAATATCTTTTAATTCTGATATACCATGGGTTAATAAAATGATTGATGCAGAACTCAATGATTGTAATAAAGATTTTGTACGGCGTGCTATTGCAACTGTAATGACAATGCGAGACAGCACCTTAACATCTGAGGAACTGACTCAATATCGTATTTTGGGAAAGAAATTAAACAGCAACATAGATGAATATTATCAGAATTTTAAAGAATTAACAAACAAGAAGAAGGTAAGTAATGGATAAAACAACCAAATTAGTAATGTTTTCAAGCAAAAGTGGCGAATGGTCGACCCCCGATGATTTTTTTAAGAAACTCAATTGGAGATTTGGCCCCTTTGATCTGGATCCATGCGCCACCCCCCACAATACCAAATGCGCTAACTTCTACACACCAATGGAAGATGGGTTAAAGAAAAGCTGGCAAGGCCACACAGTCTTTGTCAATCCTCCCTACGGGCGAGGAATCGAAGAGTGGATCAAGAAAGGATATGAAGAAGCACAAGATCCAGACACTAAGGTAGTGATGTTGATCCCTGCGCGCACTGACACAAAATATTGGCATAATTATGTAATGAAAGCCGAAATGGTTTTCTTCATTAAAGGCCGTTTAAAGTTTGGAGATAGCGAGAATAGCGCTCCCTTTCCTTCGGCAGTTGTGATATTCTCTAAACGTCCCGCGGGCTGGCCCGTCACGCCGCACATGGCCGCGTTGAGTAGATGAATAGAAAACAGCGCAGAAAAGCCGAGAAAGTTAAAAAGAGTTTAACTCCCAGTGAGCAAAATCTTTCCGAAAAAATTTTCCTGTTTGAGCAAATACCAGTCGCATGCACAACTTGCGCAGAACCATTTGACAAGACAGATAAATCCATGGCGCTCACTTGGAAAGTAGTTGTTCGCGAAGAACAGCAGCAAGTACGATTATTCTGCCCAACTTGCATTAAAAAAACACAGGAGGCATTAGAGAAAAATGGTTGAAAGATTATCATTATTTGCATTAAAAAAAATCATAGCAGGGCAAACCACCCAACCCGCAACTTGTATCATTAAGTTTTATTCAAATAGTTGTGATTATTGTCACAATCTTCATGAATATTATAAAGATCTCGCGTTATCATATGACGATATAAACTTTTATGCTTTTAACGTAGATGACCATCCATCAATTGAACAAGAATTAAGATTTAATGGTGTCCCTACTATTTTTGCGGTAAGAATTCAAAAACCTCATAAAAAGCCTAAAATTCGCATTCTTGAAGACCCCGAAAGGCCTAATAAACATACATGGTATTATATTAATGGCATTAAGTCATTTATTGAAAAGGAAAAATAATGAAAAACAATGAAGCTATATCCTATGATGATATATTGCTTATACCCCAATACTCCGATATTAAATCTCGTACAGAGATTGATGTCACCACGGATCTCGGAAATGGCTTGATTCTCAAATCACCATTGCTTTCGTCGCCTATGGATACGGTAACAGGCGGTGCGATGGCTATGGCTATGACCCTGGTAGGTGGTGCAGGAGTGATTCATCGTTATAATACCATTATTGAACAACAGCGCCATATTAAGCGCGCCATTGACAATGTATCTGAATTTGATCATGTAGGGGCAGCAATTGGCGTAACAGGAAACTATATCGATAGAGCGACGGCAGCTTTTGATGCAGGCGCAACATTTATATGCATCGATGTAGCCCATGGTCACCACATATTAGTAAAGTCTGCCCTTCATTCGCTTCGAGCAATTTTTGGAAATGATTTTCACATTATGGCTGGAAACGTAGCTACGCTTGAAGGGATTAATGATTTGTCCGATTGGGGCGCAAACTCAGTACGCTGCAACATTGGAGGAGGATCGATTTGCTCTACCCGTATACAAACAGGACATGGGCTTCCCGGCTTGCAGACTATTCTCGATTGCGCTCAAACTGATAGAGAGGTGGCTATTATAGCAGATGGGGGAATTAAAAATTCAGGAGATATTGTAAAAGCTTTAGCATGCGGCGCAGACGCCGTGATGTGCGGCTCTTTACTGGCGGGAACCACTGAAGCCCCTGGAGAAGTACAGCGCGACACCGATGGCAGCGCATGGAAATCCTACCGAGGAATGGCCAGCAAAGAGGCCCAAACTGAATGGCGCGGGAAATATGCGTCCTTTGAGGGGGTATCTACGCGCGTTCCATATCAAGGAAAGGTTAAAAATATTTTGGAAGATCTTGACCGTGGAATCCGATCAGGGTTTTCTTATTCCGGCGCGCGCTCTTTAGAAGAACTGCACGTTAAAGCTGAATATGCCCGACAAACTTCCTCTGGTTTATCCGAAAGCCATACCCATATTTTAACGAGGAAATGGTGATGCCCAATGAGATTGATTATGGTAAACTAACCAAAAAAATAGTTTTTACTGAAAACGATCATCGTCAGGCACAACTCATTATTAAACTCCGTCGCGATGGGCTGACCCAATCTGCATTTTTTCGACATATGATAACTGGCTTTCTCAATGACGATGAAAGAATAGTATCCTATGTTGATGAAGTTAAGCAGCAATCACAATCACGAAAATCTAAAACAAAAAAATTGCGAGATAAAGGAAGTCAATCTGCGCGCGACTTAGGGCTGTCAGAACAACAAGTAGTCGATATTTTTGATCTCATTGCTGAAGAGCATCCAGACCTATAAAAACTTGTTTTTTTGGGCTTTATTAAAACACATAACTATTTATTTTTGAGTTAGCATCTTATATGCTTAAGGAGAATATTAAATGGCTCGTAAAAAACTGTTGACAGAAGGCGAGGTTAGGCAATTTATGAAGCTAGCCAACCTAGGCGCCTTAAGTGAAAATTACTTCACAAACAACCCTCTTGCAGAGCAGCTTCCGCCCGAGGAAGAGGAAGAGGAAGTGGGCTTCGGCGCGGAAGAGGCGCCTCTAGAGGAGCTTCCTCCCGAGGGTGACGTTCCTCTAGAAGATGAGGAAGGTCTTGAGGGTGGTGATGAAAATGAAGCATTGCTTGCCCGCGTTGTGCAGGCCGTTGCCGATGAACTCGGCGTTGAGGTTGATGTAGAAGGTGCCGAAGAAGGGGGTGAGGAATTAGAAGGCCCCGATGAATTTGAAGCAGATCTTGGCGGCGAAGTAGAAGCTGATGTTGCTATGGCCCCCGAAGAAGAAGAGCCGCTTCCCGGCGGTCGCGACAGCGGTATGTATCAGGAAGGCTTTAGTGCTCCTAAGTCTGCAACTGGTTCTGGCCCCACTAACAAAGCCGGCAACCAAGGACGCACTGACGTTGCAAACAAAGCTTCTGGTCGTTGGCTCAAGGAAGAAGAAGAGGAAGAGCTTGAGGAAGCCGCGGAAGCCGCGGCACAAGAGCCGGAAAAAGAGAAAGAGGCAGAAGAGGAAGAGGCTAGCCGTTATGGGGGCAAGGCGCGAGAGCGCTCGCGAGCCCGACGAGAAAAATCATCGGCAAGTGCCGGATTTGCTAAGAAAGCAGAGAACCTTGATCACGATGCCATTGTAGCAGAGGTTGCGCGCCGAGTTGCTGAACGCTTGACCGCGGATAAACAGAAAGAAGAAATGGCCGAACAATTAGCCGAACGCATTTTTAAACGGTTAACAACAAAATAAACTTGACAAAGCTTTTACGAGCAGTTATATTGACCACTGAGACTTCTCGTTTCGGTGGTCAATTTATACTGGAGTAGCATGTGGAATGGATGCTTTTTACATTCGCGTTTATTTTAGGGTACATAACTTGTAAAACATTTTATTTTTACAGAGCGACCCGCAGTAGTTTTATTACATTAAAGCTATCACATATAATTGCATTAGCAATTTTGGCAAAATCACTAGAAGATTTTTATTATGCTAAAGTATACCGAATGCAAAAAATGGTAGAGTCTGAAGAAACGGAACATAATATTTCGGCGTTCTCGTTTTTAATGGAAGAAGAAATATCTTACTATAAGAAAAAAGCTATTCAAAATATAATAAAAATACACCCAAAGTTTTTTAAACCTGTCCTAGAGTTTGATGATTGGGCATCAGCAATGAACTTTCTAGAAGTCCACAAGCCCATAGCAGCCGAATTTCTTGCGAGGAATAAAGATGATTGACCGTATTAAAGAAGCCATTAATATTTTTGTGGCAGGGAAAGAACCAAAAGAAGAACAAGAACCAAGGCTTGTGATTGTGGATCCGGCTTCGCTAATGCCGTCTAAAGAAAGTGAGCCTGATGCGCATCTAATTGGCCTATTCGCTGAAGTTGCAGAAGAAAAGATTGCTGAGATTATTCATGCTCTCTTGATAATAGCCGAAGACACAAGAAAAAAAGAAAAAGAAGAAGAAAAAAAGCCTATTGACTTTTATCTTTCGACATATGGAGGCTCTGCTGATGATATGTTTGCGTTATACGATGTAATGCGGATTGTGCAAGAAGATGTGATCGTGCGAACGGTCGGCTTGGGAAAAGTGATGTCCGCCGGAGTATTATTGTTGGCAGCCGGAACAAAGGGCGAAAGACGCATTGCTAAAAATTGCCGTGTAATGATTCATTCGGTGGTGGGAGGCAACCATGGCGACCTTCACAACATGCTCAACGAGATGGAAGCCATCGAGCAACTACAACAAATGTTTGTAGATTGTTTGGTGTCCGAAACAAAAATGACAAAAACTAGGTTGAAAAAAATACTAGATCGTAAAGTTAATGTCTATTTATCAGCAGAAGAAGCAGTCGAACTAGGGATTGCGGACATTATTATTTAAGGGAATTAGAATATGTCAGACTTGAAAGACATTTTAAGAGAAGAATACGAGAAGAGTATCGCAGAACTTATGGACCCTCACGCTTTAATGACTATGATTGAAGAAGCGTTAGCCGCAACAGCGACGTCCCCAGAGATTATACAAGAAATGGCGCGCACTGCCACAGGCGAAAATATTGAAGATTTGCTTCCGGTTCTTAAAATAACAGAAGATTGGGGAAAATTGGGTAAAAGAGATCGCAGTATTATTGAAAACTTTACGGCTCAATTGGGAGGCGAAGAAACAAGCATTGCTGAAAAGATCATAAACCTTAATGAAATTATTGCTGGGAACGATCCGGCTACAACCATAGCCGAGATTCTTACAACAATGATGGTAGTCGAGGTCTTAAGTTCTATCCTTGATGAATTCACAGAACCTGCTGGTGGGTTTATTTTTGAGGGGTTTATCGCGGGTTTATTTGGAGGTAAATCGATTCAAATTGAAAAGCCCGAAGATATTACCGCAGCCACAGGACAAAAAGTTTCGGCTAAGGGAAAACCTATTACAGATGTGATTTTAGCGGGGCGCCATTATTCTCTCAAGCTGTTGGGTCAAACCACTGCAGTAGCTGGTTCTTTTCAAAATATGGTTAATCATTTCGCATCTGTAGATCATGTAACTTATTTAGATGCGCGCCGCGAAGGAGACGATTTACATTTTTCTGAATTTGATATTACGCTCCCTACTTTCTTACAAACGTTTTATGAGCCTATTGTAAGACACAAAAAGGTCAGTGACACCGGCCTCACCGTTCAGAGATTGCGCAATCGAATAAATAAATTAGGCGATAGCGTTATAGCAATTAAGACGAGCCGCAAAATCCCTGGAGCAAGCGTGCTGGTACACCCCCGCGATGAAAAAGACCAATTTAAGGCCTTATTGGCTGTAGAAAATTTAGAACAATATGGTCCCTTTCGAATCACCTATTATGCAGAAAAGTTTGGCGGGAAAGTTAAACAGTATTTTGGTTCTGCGGCAAAACTCCACGCTGTACAAGATGCGATTAGGAGCGGCAAAGACGAGAACATACTCGCAAAGTTGCGGGCAATACCCGCTTATACGAAGCCAGAACAATTTGCGATTACGCGCGATCAAACTAAAAAAATCGCCTCCTACCGAGATCTGGGTACCCTACGGCTGGGAGATTCTGCGCTGCAGCAGACATGGATGAATTATGGCCAAAGATTAATGACCACAATAGCACCTGTATATCGTGCCTTAAATTCGTTTACAAGCAATATCAATAGCTACTTTTTATCTCCACCGACTAAGACATCATCGCGCACGGAATATGGAAAACAGGCGATTGGAGATGCAGTAGAGTTGCGCGAGAACACTGATCAGGTTGTGGGCACAATGGAAAAAGAATCTAAATAAATAACTTGACACAAGCTTGTCGAGAGGTTATAATAACAATAGAGGTGTAACTTGAGTAGAGCTTATAATAGCCAGACAGAATTACAACAGAAGATCATGAACGGCGTTAATGCCCTAGCCGATAACGTGGCATCCACTTTAGGCCCCCGCGGCCGAAACGTTCTTTTACAAGAAAAAGGCCAAATGCCTTTCGTCACTAAAGACGGGGTAACTGTCGCACACTTTGTTGCGCTAGACGATCCATTTGAGAATGCGGCTGCCCAGGTTATTAAACAGGCAGCCATCCAAACAAACTCCGATGCTGGAGATGGAACAACCACGGCAACCGTGTTGGCAAGAGCAATTTTACGAGAAGCCCAACGCTATATTACAGCCGGGATTTCTCCCATTGAGCTTCAGCGAGGTATTGATTTGGCAGTCAAGTGTATGACGACCAAGCTTAAAGATACTGCTATCCCTGTCGCGAGCACAGAAGACATTGCACATATCGCAACTATTTCTGCAAATAATGATAAAGCCATCGGAGATCTTATTGCAATGGCTGTTGATAAGGTAGGGCAGGACGGCTCCATTACTATAGAAGAGTCGCGCTCGCTGGAAACATCCTTAGATATTACAGAGGGTTTCAAATTCGGCGCCGGATATTGTGCTGGTGCTTTTATTACTGATGACCGCCGTAGCGTAATGCATCACGATGAGCCCCTTATCCTGGTTACAGATCATAAAATTTCTACAGTTGAGAGTATTTTACCCATTTTAGAATTAGTGGCGCGAGAAAATCGCCCTCTTATTATTGTTGCAGAAGAAATAGAAGGCCAAGCACTTGCAGCAATGATTATGAATGCGGTTCGAGGAACATTAAAAATTGCAGCCATTAAGGCTCCTTTGTATGGCGAAGAACGCCGGAACATATTGAATGATCTAGCGGTCTCTACCGGTGCAACATTTATTACAAGAGCGGCCGCCACAAAACTTCAAGATACGAAGCTATCAGAACTTGGCAGTGCAAAGTTTATAGAGAGTACAAAATATAGCACAACAGTTGTTGGGGGCAACGCAAATTTTGAGTTAGTCGAGCAAAGAATTGAGACTTTAAAGAACGAGATTAAACACGCCGACAGCATAGCAGAGGGCACACGTATACAAGAGCGAGTTGTGCGTCTTGCCTCTGGCGTTGCAGTTATTCGGGTTGGCGGCGCCACAGAAGTAGAAATGACAGAGAAGAAACATCGTATTGAAGATGCGCTCGAAGCTGTTAATTCTGCACAAGAGGAAGGTATTATATATGGAGGAGGTGTTGCTTTATTGATTGCTTCTCGCCAACTTGATATCACAACATCTAATCAAGATCAAATTTTAGGTGCACAAATTATAGTAGAAGCATGCAAGGAGCCGATTCGCCAAATGGCGTCAAATGCTGGAAATAGCCCTGATATTATTGTTGAAAAAATACTAAACGCAAAATCTAATTACGGCTGGGACTTTAGAGAAGGAAAGCTAACAAATTTATATGATGCAGGAATTGTAGATCCTGTTAAGGTTACACGGACAGCACTGCAAAATGCTGCAAGTTGTGCCGGAACACTACTTACTACAAATTTTGGCATTATTCAAACGGAGTAAAGAGAATGAAAGAAGGTGATTTATGTTATATACCACAAGCGGTTCAGTTATTCAATGACCAAGAACCCCATGTTATAACCACACAGAAACCCATAGCAGCTATTTATCTTGGAGAGCAGGCCGATCACCATGCCCTTCTGTGGATATGGGGGCGACAAATGCTAGCACAGAAACGACATGTATATCCTATGGAGGAAAAATGTTAGTAAAACTAACAGAAGTGTGTGCTAATGGGGCAGTAACAACTAATCAACAGTTCACGTTGCGAGAGATACTAGTCAATCCCGAACATGTTATTATGATTCGCGAAGAGGCACGCATGCGACAACTCAACGAGCGCCATGTTATAGCACCAGGACTCAGGCCCGACCACGCATTTTCAAAGATAACAATCAATAAGGGGCATACTGGTACAGACATTGTAGTAGTAGGTCATCCTGAAATTATTGAAGAACAGCTTAATAAATCAAGCACCCCAAAATTACTACGAGGTTAAAATGACACAGAGAATAAACATTCAATATTCAATTAATATGGAATCGCTACCACAAGAAGTAAATCGTTTACTTCGGGGCACTTTTATGAAACTTGAAGAAATAACAAAAACAACAGCAATCGACAACGTTCTATCTTTAGCTGCAATCAGAGAGATTGAGAAGGTACGCCTAACTTTAATAGATGTTGATCATGCTTTAAATGATATAAATAATCTTATTAATGGATATCTTGCCTATGAGACACAAAAGAATATTTCACAGGCTGCTGATACCGACGAAACAGAGAATACCGAACAATCCAATTCCGGCGAATTTGAAGAAAAAGTCGCTCGCTTGCAAGAAGCGATTGCCGCGGCCAAGGAAAATGAAGTCTCCACTCCAGGATAAAATTCGTGATTCAAAAGCTCTCCGTTGTCTAAAAAAGAAAATTCCAAAAGGTGCTACCGTTCACTCTTATCTGTTTTTTGCTGGAAATATAGAGTTTAAACTAGCACAAGTAAATCGATCTGTTATAGCACATACCAACAAATACGCAGTTTATGAGTTTTGGAAATGTGTTGAAAAAGATGCACATACGGTTTCTCAAATAGCACAAAGCTTTTTGCCGTTTGAAGACGAAAATATATTTCAGCTTTTTCAAAAAAGTTGGAGTACGCAAAACAACCCATTTATGAGATCGGCTCTTTTGTTTCTTTTAAACAGGCTTACAAAAAATGGAACAATTTCTTCTGGGGAAATTCAAATAGATTCATTTAATCCTTTATCATTTTCTTACCTGGAAAATTTAAAATTGGATCCTCTTCGGTTTGTTTTAGACAAGGAAACTGACTGTGTTGATTCGATTAAAAATCTCAAGGCAGATCCGTCAGAGATCCTATTGATCCCAGCATGCACTTTTAGTCGCGGCCTTTCTGATCGTGCCAAGCTACGCGGGCCCGAAGAGTCGGTTTTAAATCATATAAAATTACAAAAAATTTTACAAGATACCAAGCAAAAATGGATAGTTCTATACAAATTTCATCCAACAATTTTAGATTTTTATAGCGAGTGTGATATTATTATGATTGATCAGTATGGACGAGAAGTTTCTGATAAGAACGATTGCAAGGAATTAATAATTGCCAACTTTTAACATGATGGCAGGGGTTGGTTTCTTTGTTTTGGGCCACATGTTCGCATGGTTCCAGCTTAATTCGCAATTTGCGTGGGACTGGTGGCGAGACAAACCTTTTTTAGCAGTGGGAATTTATTCTATTCCCGTGGGATTGTGCTTTTGGTATGCTACAAAGTTGATCTTTGCAGAAACCGGCGCCGCATGGTCCGGACGATTTGTAGGGTTTGCGGCATCTTATTTTGTTTTTCCTATATTAACCTGGGCACTTCTTCATGAAAGCATGCTTACTGCTAAAACTTTAACATGTGTCTTCTTATCGTGTCTAATTATGGCAGTCCAACTCTTTTGGAAGTAATGTAAAATAAGCAACTATTTACAGTGTTGAGGTAAAATTAATGAGTTACGCAACCGATAAATGGTTCCGCTACCTACGCGAAGACGTATTAACAGAGGGCGTCCGAGATATCGGACTCCCAGAAGTGGTCATCGACCGCATCGAAGCCACGCTCCCGAATGCAACCGAAAAAGAAAAGACCTGGATGGGCCACCAATGGAAGGACACGCGCCTTCACAGCATTCCTGTGCGCGGTCAAGAACGCGGAACCACCGCCCAGGAGTTTGGTCATAAGTTGCTTAATATCCTTTCGGCTTACACCGACGAGCAGGCATGGGAGGGCGCGCCCGAACCGGGCGAAGAACCCAAAGGGTCTGAACTTAGTCCCGAAGCCAAACGCAAGAGAATTCTGTATATTATTCAAGACATGGCTTATTCCGAGGGCGTAGTGGTCACCAAACCGATGGGTCAATGGCCGCGCGCTTTCAAGAAGGCTCTCAAAAACTTAAGCAAGCTTGGCGTCCCGAGTGAAGTGGTCGAAAAAACCAGAGAGCAATTCCACTTCTTGTTTGTGATGACCTTTGAACAATTCGCTCGCAGATATGGCGATGTCTTTACGTTATTAAACATGGACCCTACCAACTTTGAGTACATTAAGAGCGACAAC